>Ga0302324_100018280_pt1 | contig 13829 bp, 10 predicted proteins | sample Palsa_T0_1_FD_201949 | JGI IMG/M metagenome (GOLD analysis project Ga0302324, IMG submission 201949) | Peat permafrost microbial communities from Stordalen Mire near Abisko, Sweden - Palsa_T0_1 | ecosystem: Environmental > Terrestrial > Soil > Palsa > Peat permafrost | place: Sweden: Abisko... | reverse complement strand
ATGTGCCCACGGTGATCATCGCGCGTACCGATGCCGATGCGGCCAATCTGCTGATCTCCGATCACGACTCGCGCGATGCGCGCTTCCTTACCGGCGAGCGCACGAGCGAGGGATTTTTCCATGTCAATGCCGGCATCGAGCAAGCCATCGACCGCGGCCTCTCCTATGCGCCCTACGCCGATCTGATTTGGTGCGAGACCTCGAAGCCCGATCTGGCCGAGGCGCGCCGCTTCGCCGCCGGCATTCACGCCAAGTACCCCAACAAGATGCTCGCCTATAACTGCTCGCCCTCGTTCAACTGGCAGGGCAAGTTGAGCGCGGCGGCGATGAAGCAGTGGCGCGACGACCTCGCCGGCATGGGCTACCGCTTTCAATTCATTACGCTCGCGGGCTGGCACGCGTTGAATCTTTCCATGTTCGAATTGGCCTGCGCCTATCGCGAGGAGGGCATGCTCGGCTATTCCCAGCTGCAGCAGCGCGAGTTCGGGCAGGAATCCGCGGGTTATCGGGCAACCAAGCACCAAGCCTTTGTCGGAACCGGGTACTTCGACGCCGTGCAAACGGCGATCACCGCCGGCGCGCATTCCACCGGCGCCATGGAGGGCAGCACCGAGGCCGAGCAATTCACGCAGCCGGCTTCCGGAGCGGCGCCGAAACGCGTTGTCGCGTAGCCGGCCAGGGTATGGCCGCCGTTGCGAGCTTGCCTAGGACAGTCGTGACCGCAAAAGATCATGCGGCGGCGATTGCCGAGCAATTCAAGGACTACAACGAGGAATTCGGCCGCATCACGCGCCGCGCGGCCATCAATTTCCTGACCGAGGACTGGTTCTCGGCGCAGCTCGATGCGGTCGCGCGCATCGAGCTGTACGAACAGCGGGTCGCGCGCTGCGTCGCCACCATCGGCAGCGAGCTGCGTTCGCGGATCACCGACATCGCCCTGTGGACGGAGATCAAGCGCGCCTACGATGTGATCGTCGCACGCCGCCCGGACAGCGATTTCTACCGCACGTTCTTCAATTCCGTGGCGCGCGATTTGTTCGGCACGGTGGGTGTGAACTCCGAGGTGGAATTTTGCGCCACCAACGTGGGGCGCGCCTCGGGAACGGTGCCGATCAAGGTGTACCGGATCGGAAGCTCGCTGCCGGCAACGGTGCGCGAGGTGTTGCACGATCTGCCGTTCGGCGCCGCCATCGAGAATACCGACGGTGCAGTGCACCGGGTCAGCGCCGAAATCGGCCGATACTTCAACACCGGCCGTCAAAGCGCGGCTCCCGAATCCATCGAATTGATCGAGCCGGTGTTCTACCGCGGCCTGCATGCCTTCATCGTCGGCCGCCTCATCGGCGACAGCTCGATCACGCCGATGGTCATCTCGTTCACGAACTCACCGCAGGGCGTACACGTCGACGCCGTGATGCTGTCCAGCGCCGAGGTGGGATCGCTGTTCGGTTATTCCCGATCTTACTTTCACGTCGACCTCCCGGTGGTCAGCGCCGCAATCACCTTGTTGCGCTCCTTCATGCCGCGCAAGCCCATCGATGAGTTGTACACCGTGCTGGGGCGCGCCAAACAGGGCAAGACGGAGCGATACTTCGCACTGCAGCGCCATCTCGAAAGCTCCATCGACAGTTTCGTGCATGCCCCCGGCGACCGCGGCTTGGTGATGATCGTGTTCACGCTGCCGTCTCACGATCTCGTGTTCAAGGTGATTCGCGATCGCTTCGGCGCGCCGAAGACCAGCACGCGCGAGGACGTCATCGAGCGCTATCAGTTCGTCTTCCGGCATGACCGGGCCGGACGCTTGGTCGATGCACAGGAGTTCAGGCGGTTGCGCCTGCCGCGCGCACGCTTCATGCCCGCCCTGGTCGAGGAGTTGCTCGGCGAGGCGCGCCAGAGCTGCCGCATCGAGGGAGACGATCTCATCGTCGAGCACTGCTACATCGAACGTCGCTTGAGGCCGCTGAATTTGTACCTGCGCGAAGCCGACCCGGCGGCGGCCGAGGCTGCAGTGATCGACTACGGCAACGCGCTGCGCGATCTGGCATCGAGCAATGTGTTTCCGGGCGATTTGCTGTTGAAGAATTTCGGCGTGACCAACCACGGCCGCGTGATCTTCTACGACTACGATGAGCTATGCCTGGTGTCGGACTGCGTGTTCCGCGACCTACCGCAGCCCACCAGCGCTGAAGAGGAAACCAGCGCCGAACCATGGTTCTACTGCGGCCCGCGCGACGTGTTCCCGGAACAGTGGCTGCAGTTTCTATCGATCCCCGCGCAGTTGCGCGAGGTATTCCTGCGCCAGCATGCGGAACTTCTGACCGCCGCGTGGTGGCGCGCAGTGGCCGCGCTGTCACCCGCCATGGTCGCCGCCACCGCAGCGCAAACATCGCAAGCCGTCTCCGCGGCCTCCCCCGCTTCCGCCCCCGTCGCATAGTGCTGCCGCGCTCGGGCGCTTACTTTGCGACGAAGGCCGGGATGATTTCGGGGACCAGGTACTGCTGAATGATGACGATGACCACCAGCACCAGGGTGAGCACGACGCTGTGCAGGAAGGTGCGCGCCACCACCAGCCCCTCCTTGCCCTTAAGGTCGGTCACGGACACTCCGGTGGCGATGTTCTGAGGCGAGATCATCTTGCCGAGCACCCCGCCCGAGGAGTTGGTGGCGGCGAACAGCAGAGGATTGAGCTGCAATTGCCTCGCCGCCACCACTTGCAGATTCCCGAACAGCGCGTTGCCCGAGGTGTCGCTGCCGGACAGGAATACCGCGACCCAGCCGAGGAAGGGCGAGAACAAGATAAACCAATGACCGGTCGATGCCACGGCAAGCCCCAAGGTGTAGGCAAGTCCCGAGTAGTTCATTACGTAGGCCAGGGCGACGATGAGCATGACGGTCACAACCGCCTGCCATATCTGACGGATGGTGCGGGTGAAGCATCTCGCGACTTCCACAGGCGCCATCCTGACGAACAGCGCCGTGATCAGCGCCGCCACCAGCAGCGCCGTGCCGGCGCTTAAGGGTTGAAAGGTCCACACTGCGGCATACGGCTTGTCGTGGTACAGCGTGATCGACACCGCCTTGTCCAAGCCCGGCCAGGGAATCGCCTGTTGGCCGATCGTGGCCACCTTCTTGTAAGTCCACACGATCACTGTCGCCGTCACGATGAGCCAGGGCATCCAGCCCTGCCAGGCCGGCACCGCCTTGGGGGCAGTCGCGCCAGCCGCTTCGGATTGAGGCGAAATGGCGAATTGCGGATCCGGCGCCGGGCGCCAGACCTGCAGGAACAGCAGCGTCGCGGCCAGCGACACCAGCGCCGCGAATACGTCAGTCAGGGTGTAGTCCAGGTAGTTCGATGCCCCGAACTGGGCCAGTCCGAAGCTCAGTCCGGAAACCAGCAGCATCGGCCACAGCGAGCGGATGGAGCGCCAACCGCCGTAGATCCCCATGACATAGAAAGGCAGGAATGCGGCGATGAACGGTAGCTGACGCCCGACCATCGCCGCCAGCTCCTTCGCGGGAAGCCCGGTCACCGCGCCCAACACGGTCACCGGCGTGCCGAGCGCGCCGAAAGCCACCGGAGTGGTATTGAAGATGAGCACCAGCACCAGCGCCTCGAGCGCGGGAAAGCCCACCATGATCAGCAGGGAAGCGGTGATGGCGACCGGCGCGCCGAAGCCGGCAATGCCCTCGAGCAAGGCTCCGAACGAAAACCCGATCGCGATCAGCACTACGCGCTTGTCGTTCGGCAGATGGCGGATGATCCATGCGCGAAACGCGTCGAAACGCCCGGACGAGACCGCGATGTTATAGACCCATAGCGCATTGATGACGATCCACATCACCGGCCAAAGGGCAAATACGGCGCCGTTGAATGCCGCGGCGAATGCCGTTACGGCCGGCATTTGCCACACACCCACTCCGATCAATAAGGCAAGGATCAGGCCCGCCAGCGCCGCCTGCCATGCCGGGCGTTTTACCAACCCGAGCAGGACCAGAACAGTGACGATGGGAAGGATGGCGACCAAGAAGGATAAACCTAGGTTGTCGCCGACGGGGGTCAACAATTGGTGGAACATTCATTCTCTCCCGTTGCGTCTCGCGCTTAGGCCTTGGGCTTCAAATCGAACCACACCTCCAACGTTTTCCCGTCCGGCATGGGGCCGATGGTGGGTATCGTGGCAATCCAGGGGGTTCCGTCCCAGGCCGTGAAATCGAGCTCATGGTCGGAATGATCCTCGCTGCTCTCTCCTTCCTTGAAATGCGCAAAGGTGAAGCTGATCATTCCGCTGTGCACATTGGTGTGCGAGATGCACTTCGCGGACCAATTCACGTTGTCCCAGCCGATGTACTCCAGCTTTCCGTCATCGTGAGCGCTGGTGCCCGGATCAGGTCCAACCAGGTGAAAATCGGGATCCGTGGTCGCAGTGTTGCGGCCCTCGATCGATACGCGGCTGGCGACATTCTTCAGACTCGCGGTCCAGTGCTGGTGATCCCACTGCGTGATCTGGATGATCTTGGACTTGCCCGGCGCCATTGCCGTGGCGTCCGCGCGGGCTCTGATGAAAGCCGCCTGGCTGAGAACGGCAGCGCTCAAGGCGTATTTCACGAATTGGCGGCGATCATTCATAAACATCCCCCCGTTGTCATTATTGGCTTGGCATAGGTTCCTCCACCTATCCCGGTGTTGTAAATCCCCCTCCCCTCGGCACGCACCCGGTTTTCATGGGATCATCCATAAATCATGAGCCTGCCCCTGCTGCATCGGCGCCTGCTTCGATACCTATTGCCGGCCGCCATGTTGATATGCGTGGCAGGCTGGGCACCGGCCGCTCAGTCCATCGTCCGCGACCTTCCTCCTGGATTGCAGATTCCGGCGGCGGCGCAAGCCGGCCCGGATTTCGATGTCGACAAGGCAACTGACGCCTACCTCAACCTGCTCTCCCCGGAGCAGCGCAGCCTGTCGGATCGCTACTTTGAAGGCGGCTACTGGATCCAGCTCTGGGAGTTATGCTGGAGCGTGGCCATTTGCGTGCTGCTGCTGGCGAGCGGTGCCTCGCGGCGCATGAGCGAGCTGTCGCAGCGGCTGAGCAGGCACAAATGGGTCAGCACGCCGATCTACATCGTGCAATTCCTGGTCGCGCTGTTCGTGCTCAGTCTGCCCTTGACCCTGTACACCGACTTTTGGCGCGAGCATCAGTATGGCTTGAGCGAACAGGCCTTCGGCGGATGGGTGCGCGACCAACTGGTGATAGCGGGGGTCAACACGCTGGTTGCCGCGGTGATACTCACTCTCATCTACGCCGCAGTACGACGTGCCGGCAGCCGGTGGTGGATCTGGGCGACTGGCGCCACCTTCGTGGTGTTCATGGTGTTTCAGTTGATCGCACCGGTATACATCCTGCCGCTGTTGAACGACTACAAGCCGCTGCCGGAGGGGCCGGTGAAGCAAGCCGTGCTCTCACTGGCACACGCCAACCAGGTGCCCACCGATCATGTGGAATGGTACGACGCGTCCAAGCAAACCACCCGGCTCAGCGCCAACGTTGCCGGCCTTGCAGGCACCACCCGCATCGCGCTCAATGACAATCTGTTGAACAAGTCCTCGCTGCCGGAGATCAAGGCGGTGCTGGGCCACGAGATGGGCCATTACGTTTTGAACCACGTGTGGAAAGAGCCGATTCTTCTGGCCTTGATGGTCGGTTTCGCATTTGCGCTGCTGAGCGTCGGGTTGGACCGCGCGCTGGTGCGCTTCGGACCTCGGCTAAAAATTGCGGAACGCGCCGATCCGGCGGGTCTGCCGCTGGTCTTCGCCCTGTTCTCGGTGATCTTTTTCCTGCTGACGCCGCTGCAGAATCTGATCATCCGCAGCTATGAGGCGGAAGCCGATGCCTTCGGCCTGAATGCCTCGCGCGAGCCGTATGGCTGGGCGATGGCCGCCATGCGTCTGTCGACCTATCGCAAGATCAGTCCGGGGAAATTCGAGGAATTCGTTTTCTACGATCACCCCAGCGGCTATCAGCGCGTTCATGCCGCCATGATCTGGCTGAAGGAAAATCAGCGGCTCATCGGGGCGACGGATGAGAAATCTGAGACAGCCCCTCCCGCGCCCGGCCAACCCTAGGCCAACCGCCGCCATCGCCCTGCAAGCAATGCGTTTTGTCGTATTAGCAGGAGGATTACTAATTGCGTTCAGCGCGGTCGCTGAGCACGAGGCGCCGGTCGAGCACCTCGCGAGCAAGCTGTACACGCTGCACACGGCCGCGGGGGATGCCCAACTGCCGCTCGAGGCCTCGGAGAACCTTGAACGCGAGCATGCGGAAATCACCCGCGCCGTCATGATTTTTCACGGCAAGGGGCGCAACGTGGAAGGCTATTACAAGGCTCTGCGCAGCGCCGCGCCCGAGCTTCGGCACGTGATCTTGCTCGCCCCGCAGTTTCTGCGTGAGGAAGATGCCAAGGCGCATCGGCTGCCGAAGGAGGTGCTGCGCTGGCACGAAGGTTCCTGGTCAGCCGGATGGCCCGCCGAGTCCCCCGTTGCAATCAGCACTTTTTCCGTCATCGATGCCCTGCTGAGCGATCTGGCTAATCGCGCCAATTTTCCCAATCTCACCACCGTGGTGCTGTTCGGGCACTCCGGAGGCGGCCAGCTGCTCAACCGATATGCCATCGTCGGCACGGCGCCGGCGGCATTGGCCGCTGCGGGCATCCATGTGCGCTTCGTGATCGCGAATCCTTCGAGCTACCTGTATTTCACGGACGATCGTCCGCAACCGGACGGCAGCCTGGCGCCCTATCGCGGGGAGGCCTGCCGTGAATTCAATCGCTGGCGATATGGGCCTCTAGGGGCGCCCGACTACGTGGTCGACCCATCGCCGGAAGCCTGGCAGAAGCGCGAATCCGCCTACGCCAACACCGATACCGTGTATCTGCTTGGCGAGGAAGACACGGATCCCAACCAGCGCGACTTGGATACCTCCTGCGGCGGCGAAGCTCAAGGCAAGCAGCGGCTCGACCGCGGCAAGGCATACTTCCGCTATCTCAAGGGCCGGCACGCGCAGGATTTTCACCAGCAGCTTTGGTTCGTGCCCGGCGTCGCGCATGTGGGCAGCCGCATGGTTGAGTCTGCCTGCGGCGTGGCGGCCGCGTTCGATGCCGGCCGATGCGCCACCCAGGGCGGGGATGGAGCGAACTAGCGCATCCGATCGGGGGACATGGCGCGCAATATCCCCGAGCGAAGCCACTGCGTGGCTGGCGCCGCTCAGCGTGCGATGGTGGTTTGCCGGCGGCTGGGCGATCGACCTTCACGCCGGCGCCCAAAGCCGTCCGCATGCAGATCTGGACGTCGGCATCTTGCGGCGTGACGTGCGTGAAGTCCTGGCGGTGTTCTCATCCTGGGACGTGTACGCAGCCGAAGCCGGCAGCCTCACTCGCCTGAATGCGGGCGCCCTCCCGCGCAGCAGCGTCAACTCGCTGTGGTGCCGGCCGGCGGGCACGACCGAGTGGCTGGTGGAATTCTTGCTCGACGACGCCATGGAGGATGAGTGGGTGTTCCGGCGCCAACCCGACATTCGCCGGCAGCTTGCCAGCATCGTGCGCCATACCCCGGAGCGCCTGGCGTATCTCGCACCGGAAATTCAACTTCTGTACAAGTCCCGCAAATCACGCGCGCGGGATGAGGCCGATTTTCGCCTGCTAGCGCCCCTGCTCGATGACAACGCGCGGGACTGGCTGAGCGACGCTCTGGCGCGAACCGATCCCTGCCACGCCTGGATCGCGGATCTTAAGTCCGCAGGTAACTTGCGCCGTTCAAGTCGATGATGCTGCCGGTCATCGCGGCCGGTGCGTCCAGCGCGCAGAATGCGGCGGCCTGCGCAATCTCCTCCGGGCCGGCGACTCGTCCCAGCGGGTGCTGCGCCAGGAGTTCGGCGCCAGCCGCGCCCGCGAGGTGAGCCGCGGCCATCTCCGTCTCCACCCAGCCGGGCGCGAGGCAGTAGACGTAGATCCCGCGCGGAGCAAGCGCCTTGGCGAGCGACTGGCTGAGCGAATTCAAGGCCGCCTTGCTCGCCCCATACGCGGGTGCGTCCGGCTCGCCGCGGAACGCGCCGCGCGAGGAGATATTGACGATGCGGCCGCGGCCCCAACTCCGAGAGCGCCGTTCCGGAAGGGAAGACATTGCCTGCGCGGCGCGCAGCGACAGATTGGCAGGCCCCAGGAGATTGGTCGCCAAGGTGGACTGCCACGCGTCCTGCCACTCCTCCACGCCAACCGCCAACGGGGGGTGCTCGCGGTAAATTCCCGCATTATTGACCAACAGGTCGATGCGTCCGAATGTCTCGGATACATCGCCCCATAGGGCCGCGGTGGCGGCTGCGTCCGCAAGATCCGCGCTGAACAGTGCGTGTCCGCGGCCGGCGAGCTTGCCCAAAGTCTCACGCGCCGCAATGTGGTTGCTCTGATAGTGAACCGCGACCCGCACTCCACGCAGGGCGAGCACAAGCGCGATGGCGCGGCCGATACCGCGGGAAGCGCCGGTCACCAGCGCCGATATCCGTCGAGTGCTTTTGGTCATGGAGCCGATACTAACCCGTCAGCGCCTGATCGATCGAGTCGCACTCCCGGTCGCTGAGCGTGAATTCGAAGATCGCAAGATCCTCGCGCATGTGGGCGTCGGAGCGGGTGCCGGTCAAGGGCACGACGCGCACTTGGGTCAGATACCGAAACAGGATCTGCGCCGGCGTTCGTCCGTGGATCATTGCAAGCGACTCGATGGTCGCACCGCCAAGCACGCGCGGATTGGCCGTCAAGGTCCAGAAGCTCTGATAGGTAACTTTTTCCTGCCTGCAAAACGCGCGGATCTCGCGGTCGAAGCCACTGTCGGCATGGAAACGGTTCTGCAACACGGCCGGCTTGATGCGGGCCGCGGCATACAGATGCTGGAAATCCGCCAGGCTGTAGCAGTTGCTGATTCCGGCCTGGCGCGCGCCTCCTGCCTCCACGATGGCTTCGATGGCGCTCCATGCCTCCAGGGTTTGCTGCGCTGTGGGCAGAGGTGAATGCAGCACCAAGCAGTCCAGATAATCGGTCTGCAGATTTCGCAGCGAGGCGGCGAAGGACTGCTTCACCTGCGCCGCGAGCGGCGCCTCAGGATCGTAGGGAATTCGCGCCGGATCCTGGCCAGGGACCTGCGTGAACTTGCTTTGCAAGTACACAGCGGAGCGCGCGAGTCCTGGGCCCAAGCAGGCGGCAAGCCCTGCGCCCACGCCGGCCTCGTCGTAGTGTTTGGGCTGGCAGGCCGTATCCAGTCCCCGAAAGCCCTGACGCAATGCGAGCGCAACCAGGCGCGCGGTGTCCTCCCCTTTCCAGGCCGTGCCATACAGCATCCGCGGCATATCGGCGCTCATGCGCCATTGTAGTACCCTGCGTCGAATGAAGAGAAGGCAACTCCTGCGCAGCGCCGCCGCCCTGCCGCTATTGTCCGGCGGGTTGGCGGCTCTGCTGGGCGCGGCAGCGGGGCCCGAGCCGGCCCGGCGACGCCTGCGGCCCTCCGATTCGGCATGGCCCAGCGCGGCAAGCTGGGCGAAGTTGAAGCAGGACGTGGGCGGCAATCTGATCGAGGTGCACGAACTGTTCGGGTCGTGCCGCGCGCAGCCTAACGGTGCTGCCTGTCTCGATGCGCTGAAGAATATGCGCAACCCCTATTGGATTGGCGATCAGCCCGCGGGCACCGAGGTTTCCGGGTGGTTGGATGCCTGGACGCCTGCCCCGAGCGTTTACGCCATCAAGGCGCGCAACGCCAGGGACGTTGCCGCCAGCATCAATTTTGCCCGCGACAATAATCTCAGGCTCGTCGTCAAAGGCGGCGGCCATAGTTATCTGGGCACTTCGAATGCAAAGGACTCCCTGCTCATTTGGACCCGTGGAATGCATTCGGTCACGCTGCACAGCGACTTTGTGGCACAGGGCTGCGCCGGCTCAGCCGCGCCCGTTTCCGCCGTCAGCACCGAAGCCGGCGCAATGTGGATGGATCTGTACGACGCTGTCACCACGCTCGGCGGCCGTTACGTCCAGGGCGGCGGCTGCACCACGGTGGGCGTGGCCGGGCTGGTTCAGAGCGGCGGATTCGGCTCATTTGCCAAGGGCTTCGGCACGGCGGCATCGGGGCTGATCGAGGCTGAAGTCGTGACCGCCGACGGCCAGGTTCGCATCGTCAATGCCTGTAACGAGCCCGATTTATTCTGGGCGATCAAGGGCGGCGGCGGCGGCACATTCGGTGTGGTTACCCGGCTAACCCTGCGCACGCATGAGCTGCCGACATACTTCGGCTATGTGGGCGGGAAAATCCGCGCGTATTCGGACGCGGCATTCCAGCAACTCATCGCGCGCTTCATCGACTTCTTTCGCACCCAGCTGCTGAATCCACACTGGGGCGAGCAGGTGAAAGTGAGTCCCGACAATACCTTCCAACTCTCGATGGTGTGTCAGGGACTCGACGATGCGCAGGTGCGCGCGCTATGGCAGCCGTTCTTCAACTGGGTTGGATCGTTGCCGGGCGATTATCTGGTCCTCTCGCCGCTTCATTGCGGCGCCGATGACTCGCGCGGATGGTGGAACGTCGCGCACAACAGTTCGATGTACCGGGATACCCGGGTGGGCGCTCCCACGCATCATGGCTGGTGGCATGGCGACCAGGATCAGGTGGGCGTATTGCTGCACGGCTTCGAGTCGATTTGGCTGCCCGCGGCCACCCTCGACGGCCCCCGTCCGCCGCTGGCTGACGCGCTGTTCGCCGCCAGCCGCCATAAGCAGGTGCAGCTGCATATCAACAAGGGTCTGGCCGGCGCGCCGCCCGAAGCGCTCGCGGCAACGCGCCAGACCGCGACTAATCCGGCGGTGCTCGATGCCTTTGCACTGGCCATCATCGCCGATGCCGAGCGGCCGTCCTATCCGGGCCTCGAGCGGCCCGCGATGGACCTCATCGCGGCTCGCAACGATGCCCGCGATATTGATCTGGCGGCGGCCGAGCTTGCCAAGATCGTGACCAATCCAGGATCCTATGTGTCCGAGAGCAATTACTTCAACCGCTCTTGGCAGCTCGCCTACTGGGGCGGCAATTATCCGCGCTTGGCGCAAATCAAGTCCCGATACGATCCGAGTGGGCTATTTTTCGTCCATCATGGCGTGGGCAGCGAGGACTGGAGCGCCGACGGATTCACGCGCCTCTAGGCGGGCCAAACCCAGTTTCTGATCTCCGGCATGTCCTGTCCGTAGCGGTCGATGTATTGCTTGTGCGCGATCAATTTGTCGCGCAGCTGCTGCTTCAGATACACACCCGGGCTGCCGGTCTGCGGCACGCGGTCGATGACATCCATCACCAGATGAAAGCGGTCCATATCGTTCAGCACGGTCATGTCGAAGGCGGTGGTGATGGTTCCCTCCTCCTTGTAGCCGCGCACATGCAGATTGTCGTGATTGCGGCGCCGGTAGGTCAGCCGATGGATCAGCCAGGGATAGCCGTGGAAGGCAAAGATGATCGGACGGTCGACCGTGAACAGCGAATCAAAATCCTTGTCGCTGAGGCCATGCGGATGCTCGGAGGTCGGTTGCAGCTTCATCAGATCGACGACATTGACCACGCGCACCTTTAAGTTGGGCAGGTGCTCGCGCAGGATGGACACGGCGCCCAGCGTCTCGAGCGTAGGCACATCGCCGGCGCAGGCCATGACCACGTCCGGGTCGCTCTGCTGATCGTTGCTGGCCCATTGCCAGATGCCGATGCCCTCGCTGCAATGCTCGATGGCAGCATCCATCGACAGCCATTGCGGCGCCGGATGCTTTCCCGCGACCACGACATTGACGTAATGGCGGCTGCGCAGGCAATGATCCATCACCGACAACAGGCAATTGGCGTCCGGCGGCAGATACACCCGCACGATCTCCGCCTTCTTATTCACCACATGATCGAGGAAGCCGGGATCCTGATGCGTGAATCCGTTGTGGTCCTGGCGCCAAACATGCGAGCTCAGCAAATAATTCAGCGAGGCGATCTTGCGGCGCCATTCCAGGCCCGCGGTGACCTTGAGCCACTTGGCATGCTGGTTGAACATGGAATCCACGATATGAATGAAGGCCTCGTAGCAATTGAATAGGCCGTGCCGGCCGGTCAGCAGGTAGCCCTCGAGCCAGCCCTCGCACTGATGCTCGCTGAGCATTTCCATGACCTGGCCGCTGCGTGCCAGGAACTCATCATTGTCGACCGTGGCCGCTTCCCACTGGCGATTGGTCACCTCGAATATCGCTTCCAGCCCATTGGAGAGGGTTTCATCCGGCCCAAAAATCCGGAAATTGCGCCCCTCCGCATTCAGCTTCAGCACATCGCGCAGGAATTTTCCCAGCACATGCGTATCGCCGATGCCGGCAACGCCGGGTTTGGCCACATCGACGGCATAATCGGCAAAATTCGGCATGCGCAAGTCGCGCAGCAGCAAGCCGCCGTTGGCATTGGGATTGGCCCCCATGCGTCGCTCGCCTGCGGGCGCAAGCGCCGCCAGTTCCGCAATCAAGCGGCCTTGCGCGTCGAACAGCTCCTGGGGGCGGTAACTGCGCAGCCATGCCTCGAGCTGGCGCAGATGCTCGGGGTTCTTTGCCGGATCGGAAAGCGGCACTTGATGGGAGCGGAAGGTTCCTTCGACCGCGACGCCGTCGACGAATTTCGGACCCGTCCAGCCCTTGGGCGATGCGAATACGATCATTGGCCAGCGGGGCCGGTCGACGGCCCCGTGTTCGCGCGCCTGCGCCTGAATTTTCCTGATCTCCTCGATCACCGTGTCCAGAGTCGCAGCCATCGCCGCATGCATGAGCGTGGGATCGTGGCCTTCGACGTAGTACGGTGTCCAGCCATAGCCGCGCAGCAACTGCTCCAGCTCCTCGCGTGAAATGCGCGCAAGAATGGTCGGATTCGCGATCTTGTATCCATTGAGATGCAGGATGGGCAGCACGGCGCCGTCGGTGACGGGGTTCAAGAATTTGTTGGAATGCCACGACGTGGCCAAGGGCCCGGTCTCCGCTTCGCCATCGCCGATGACGCAGGCGACAGTGAGCTCTGGATTGTCGAATACCGCGCCGAAGGCGTGACTCAAGGAATAGCCCAATTCACCGCCCTCGTGAATCGAGCCCGGGCATTCGGCTGAGGCGTGGCTGGGTATTCCGCCGGGAAACGAGAATTGCGTGAACAGCCGCTTCAAGCCCGCTTCGTCCTGACTCACGGCCGGATAGACTTCGCTGTAGGTACCTTCGAGATAGGTGCCGGCCACCACCGCAGGACCGCCGTGCCCAGGGCCGGACATGTAGATCATGTCCAGGTCGTATTTCTTGATGGCCCGGTTCAGATGGGTATAGATGAAGTTCTGTCCCGGCGTGGTGCCCCAGTGACCCAGCAGCATCCGCTTGATGTGCTCAAGGGACAGTGGTTCCTTCATCAGTGGATTGCCGCACAGATAAATCTGTCCCACCGACAGATAATTCGCCGCCCGCCAGTACGCGTCGATCTTGCGCAGCAGCTCAGAATCGGGCGCCGCCTCAGCCTGTTGTTGCACTTGCCCCTCCTTCATCAGCGTAAATCGAGCACGCGCACGGTCAGGCGCGCGATCACCGATTCCTCATCCGTGCGAATCACCCGCACAGTTACCCGCGCGCCCTCACTCGAGATGACGCCGGCATTTTCCCGATTGCGTGCATCGTCCACGCTGACCCCGAGAAATTCGAGGCCATCGCAAATGCGGCGCCGTATGGGTGCGGCGTTCTCGCCAATCCCGCCCGCGAACACCAGCGTG
>Ga0302324_100018279_pt1 | contig 13830 bp, 14 predicted proteins | sample Palsa_T0_1_FD_201949 | JGI IMG/M metagenome (GOLD analysis project Ga0302324, IMG submission 201949) | Peat permafrost microbial communities from Stordalen Mire near Abisko, Sweden - Palsa_T0_1 | ecosystem: Environmental > Terrestrial > Soil > Palsa > Peat permafrost | place: Sweden: Abisko... | reverse complement strand
GTCACCAGCCCGGCGGTACCGCCGTACTCGTCAATCACGATCGCGAGGTGGATCTGCTGCGCCTGCATCTCCCGCAGCAGCTCGTCGATCGGCTTGCTCTCCGGCACGAAGGTGGCCGGGCGCATGATCGAGGACACCTTCTCGGCCGATTCCGCCTCCCGGTGCTCGTAGCTGCGGGTGACGATGTCCTTGAGGTAGGCGATGCCGACGACGTCGTCGAGGTTCTCCCCGACCACGGGGATCCGGGAGAATCCGCTCCGCAGCGCCAGTGACAGTGCCTGGCGCAGGGTCTTGTCGCGCTGCACGAAGACCATCTCGGTGCGCGGCACCATGACCTCGCGCACTATGGTGTCGCCGAGCTCGAAGACCGAGTGGATCATCTCGCGCTCGTCCGGCTGGATCACCCGCCGCCGCGCGAGCAGGTCCACCAGGCCGCGCAGGTCTTCCTCCGAGCCAGCGGGTCCGTCGCGCTGACCGCGGCGAAGGACGCTGCCCGTCGCGAGCAGGAATCCGGGAAACGGGCCGAGCAGAGCGACGACCGGGTGCATAACGGCGGCCGCCGCGCTGGCCACCCGCACCGCCTGCTGGCGGCTCAGCGTGCGAGGGAACACACCGACCAGGTAGATCGCGACGATCATGACGGCGGCCGTGATGACGAATGCCCGCCAGCCGTGCCCGAGCCAGTGCAGCAGGACCGCGGTGACCAGCACCGTGGCGCCGACCTCAGCTGCGACCCGCGCGAGGAGCAGCACGGACACATAACGGGGAACCTCTGCCAGCACGGCCTGCAGGGGCGCCGATGACTTGCCTGCGGACCGGCCCAGTTCCTTGGCCCCGGCCCGGGAGATCCGTAGCAGGGCTACCTCCGCGCTGGAGCACCAGCCGGCCAGCAAGATCAGCGCGATCGCAGCGACCAGCAGCCAGCCCATCGGCGGCTCACCCCGCCCCTTCCTCGCTGACGCCGGTTTCCCGGTCGCCGGTTTCCCGGTCGCCGGTTTCCCGGTCGCCGGATCCCTGGTCGCCGGGTTCCTGGTCGCCGGTTTCCCGGTCGCCGGTTTCCCGGTCGCCGGTTCCCTGGTCGCCGGTGCCATCCGGGCCGCCGGAGACGGTGCCGTCAGCGGCACCGCTCAGTTCCCGCTCCGACCGCCACGACGCCAGCAGCCTGTCCTGCAGGCCGAACATGGTTGCGTGTTCGTCGGGCTCGGCATGGTCGTAGCCCAGCAGGTGCAGCAGGCCGTGCACCTCCAGCAGTTCCATCTCCTCCTGCGCGTTGTGCCCGGCCTTGCGTGCTTGCTCGGCCGCCACCTGCGGACAGATCACCACATCACCGAGCAGCTCGGGGATGCCGTCCTGCTCGCCGCCGGAATGCTCGGCGTGCGTGCCGCCCGGCTGTGGCGGCCGCAGCTCGTCCATCGGGAACGACAGCACGTCCGTTGATCCAGGTTCGCCCATGTAGTGCAGGTGCAGCTCGCTCATGGCGGGCTCGTCGACCAGCAGCACCGACAGCTCAACGAGCGGATGAATCCGCATCTGGTCCAGCACGTGGCGGGCCAGCGAGGAAAGCGCGGCCTCGTCTGCCTCGACCCCTGACTCGTTGGCGATCTCGATGCTCACGCGATCTCAGCCACCGGGCCTGCCGCCACCATGCCCGCCGTCGCGGCTGTCACCGGGCCCGCCGTCGCCGCTCTCACCGGGCGCGGTCGCTTTCCCGGCGGGTGCGCCTGGCCGACAGCCGCGCGGAGTCGGCCGATGCCTTCCGCGCGTCATAGCGCTCGTAGGCGTCGACGATCTCGGCAACCAGCTTGTGCCGGACAACATCGTGGCTGGTCAGCCTGGAGAAGTAGACGTCGTCAAGGCCATCGAGGATCTCCTGCACCAGCCGCAGGCCGCTGAGCTGCCCGGCCGGCAGGTCGACTTGGGTCACGTCGCCCGTCACGACGATCCGGGAACCGAAGCCCAGCCTGGTCAGGAACATCTTCATCTGCTCAGGCGAGGTGTTCTGTGCCTCGTCAAGAATGATGAAGGAGTCGTTGAGGCTGCGTCCGCGCATGTAGGCCAGGGGCGCGATCTCGATGGTCCCCGCCGCGGTCAGCCGCGGGATCGTGTCGGGCTCCAGCATGTCGTGCAGCGCGTCGTAGAGCGGCCGCAGGTACGGGTCGATCTTGTCGTAGAGCGTTCCCGGCAGGAAGCCCAGACGCTCCCCAGCCTCGACGGCGGGCCGGGTGAGGATGATCCGGCTGACCTCCTTAGCCTGCAGCGCCTTGATCGCCTTGGCCATAGCGAGGTAGGTCTTCCCGGTGCCCGCCGGCCCGATCGCGAACACGATGGTGTGCTGGTCAATCGCATCGACATAGCGCTTCTGGTTGAGCGTCTTGGGACGGATCGTCCGTCCGCGCGCGGACAGGATGTCCAGCGTCAGCACCTCAGCCGGCCGAGGGCCGGCTTTCTTGCGGAGCATGGCCACGCTGCGCTCGACGGTGTCCACCGTCAGTTCCGCGCCGCTCGCGATCAGCTGGGTGAACTCGCCGAACAGGCGCTCGGCGACTGCGGTCTCCCGCGGCGTGCCGGTGATGGTGATCTCATTGCCCCGCACATGAACGTCGGCGTCGACCGCCTTCTCGATCACGTGCAGCAGCTCGTCGCGTGACCCAAGCAGGCTGACCATCGAATGGTCATCCGGAATCACGATCTTAACCTGGGTGCTGCCATCGCCGGCCGACCCGGCCTTGCGAGGATCGCTGGGATTATCTGTCAATGGCCCTTCCCGCTGCGGGCATGGGTCCTGCCCTGCATGACAGCCATGCTATTGCGCGCGCCGGCTCATCCGGGCGGCCAGGTCATCTGCCGGCCGCCGATGACGTGCGCGTGCACGTGACCGACGGTCTGGCCGCCGTTCGCGCCAGTGTTGAAGACCACCCGATAGCCGGAATCGGCGATGCCCTCCTGGCTGGCCACCAGATGCGCCTGGGCGGCCACCTCGGCCAGCAGCCCGTCGCCGGCTGCCGCAAGAGCAGGCAGATCGTCATAGTGCGCACGCGGAATGACGAGCACATGAACGGGAGCTTGCGGATTAATGTCCCGGAACGCGATGGTGCGCGAACTCTCCAGAACGCGGGTTGCCGGGACCTCACCAGCGGCGATACGGCAGAACAGGCAATCGGCCACGCAGCCGATCTTAACGTGTGGCGGGCCGGCGCGACGGCCGACATATATGGTTGCACTACTGCGAACCCTCGGCGCGCCACCCCTCTGGTGCACGGTCCGCCAGGTCCCTCCCCCGTGGCCCTGGGGTGTTGCTCGCTGCGGTCGCGACTGTGGGAACTCCGGGCATGGGGGGAAGTGCGAGTGTTCATGCAGGTCCGCGTGCGAGCGGCAAGCCCCGAAGACCGGTCATGACAGCCGGTGAACCCGGGGACGTGGCTACGCGTCCAATGCACGTGACCGAAATCCTGGTTGCGGATACCGCGCTGGGCTCGATCCCAACGGACTGGGATGCAGACCGAGCAGTGACCGCCCTCTACTCCGAGCACTATCGATCTTTGGTGCGGCTGGCGGCGCTGCTGGTACGTGATATTTCAACGGCGGAGGAAGTAGTGCAGGAGTCGTTCGTCGCCATGCACGGCGGCTGGCGGCGGCTGAGGGACAGCGACAAGGCACTTTCGTATCTGCGCCAGTCTGTGGTGAACCGGTCCCGTTCCGTGCTGCGGCACCGGGTGGTCGTCGACCGGAACGCGCCGAAACCGCCGCCGGATATGCCGAGTGCCGAGCAGGGAGCGATTGCCCTGCTCGAACGCTCTGCCGTGGTAGCCGCGCTGCGGACGCTGCCGACCCGGCAGCGCGAGGCGCTCGTTTTGCGGTATTACGGGGACTTGTCGGAGGCCCAGATAGCTTCCGCGATGGGGATCAGCCGCGGCGCCGTCAAGAGTCACACGGCCCGGGCCATGTCGGCCCTGCGGGTCGTGCTGGAGCGTGAGGCATGATCCAGCACGATCCGCGCCATGAGCAGGTCCTGCGCCGCACGCTGCAGGCGGCAGCGGCCGGGATCGACCCGGCCGGAGACGGCCTGGAGCGAATCCGCGCGCGGCTGACCGCCCCGAGCCCGCTGGCCGTGGCCTGGCTCGTGGCCGCCTACTGCGGCGCGCGGAACGCGACCCTGAACTGGCTGCAATCCCTCGGCGAGCAGCTACAGCCTGGCCTGCGGCGGCTGCAGGCCCCCTCCGCACGGCTACAGGCCTTTTCGGTACGGTGCCTGCAGGCCGTTTCCGCGCCGTTTTCTGCGCCGCTGCGGGCTCTTTCTGTCCGGTTGCGGGCCATCTGCGGACCACTGCGCGCCGTCTCGGGACCACTGCGCACCGTCTGGGCCCGGCAGCTGGCGGCCCTGGGTGCGGCCCGGCGGCGCCTGACCCCACGCGGCGCCGTTGCCCTTCGGTGCTTTGCCTGGCTGCGCCCGGTCGCAGTCATGATCTTCGCCGTATCCGTCGTGACAGTCGGAATCATCAGCGTGCACTCACTTCCGCAGACCTTCGCGCAGTCGAGCGTGTTCGGCCCGTTGCTCGGGGGCGGCATCACGACGACCACGACCGGCACCGGCCCGGCGGTGAGCAGCAGCGGCGCCACCCGCGTACCGACGACTGGCCAGACGCCCCCTAGTACAGGCAGCAGCGGCAGCGGCAGCGGGAGCGCGCCTGGCAAGGTACCCGCTAGCAGCCGCTGCTCGCCTTCTGTGCCGGCTCGGCCCAGCCACAGCCCCAGTCCGCGCGCCAGTAAGAGTCCCACGCCGAGCACTAGTCCCTCGCCGACGGTGAGCCCGTCGCCGACCCCCACGGCCACCCCGTCGCCGACCCCCACGGCGACACCGTCGCCGACCCCCACGGCAACGGCCACGCCCACCCCCACACCGTCAGTGACTCCCACGACCGCGCCGACGGACGCCGACTCACCCGGGCCCGGAACGACCGCGGGCGCGCCCGTGGCCAGCCAGAGCGGCGGGACGTCCGTCAGCCCCGCACCCAGTGCCAGCCAGGTCTCGTCGAGCCTCACCCCGAGCCCGAGCGCAAGCGCTGACCCAGCCAGCGCGGCGCTCGCATCCCCAGGCGGGACGAGGAAGACAAGCCCGGCTCGCAAGCAGTCGTCGCGGTCGCGAAAGCTCTTGCCGTGCTCCTCGGGCGGCGCGGCAGGAGATCAGCTGTTCAGGGTGCAGGCGATGATGTCGCCGGCCGCCGCGAGGATGCCAGCTGAACTGCTGGCAGCGGACCGGCGCGACACGGTCAGCCCGGTGGCGCGGACCTAACATCAGCCCCAGCGGCCGGAGCCGCTGAGCACGAGTGCCCCGGCCACTGCTCCGGCCGATGACGCGCGCAGGACCGACGGCCCTAGCCGGGCACTGATCGCGCCAGCGGCCGCGAGCGCATTCTGCTCGGCCGGGCTGACACCGCCCTCCGGGCCGACGATCAGGACGATGTCGCCGCTGGGCGGCAGGGTGATGCCGGACAGCAGCTCGGGTGCCTCCGGATCGAGCAGCAGCGCGAGACTCGCCTCCTGGACGCGCCGCGCGATCTCGCCGGTTCCGGCAGGCCCGGTGACCTCGGGAAACCAGGACCGCCTGGCCTGCTTCGCGGCCTCCCGCGCGGTCACCTGCCAGCGCGCCATTGCTTTGTCAGCCCGGTCAGAGCGCCACCGGGCGACGCAGCGCTCGGCCGGCCAGGCGACCACGACGTCGATGCCGACCTCGGTCATGATCTCGACGGCCAGCTCCCCGCGGTCGCCCTTGGGGATCGCCTGGACGACGACGATCCTCGGGTCGGGCGCTGGCTCGGTCCTGCGGGCCGTCACGGCCAGCTCGAGGATGCCCTGGCGCGCGCCGGTTACCACACACTCGGCGACTGTCCCCTGGCCGTCAGTGAGGTCGACCCGCTCTCCCGGGGCGAGCCTGCGCACTGTTGTCGCGTGGCGGCCCTCCGCGCCGGAGAGCACGACGAAGTCGCGCTCCAGCTGGACGCGGTCGGCGACGAAGGCAGGCGGCCTCAGGGCTGGCCCGTCATGCCGTCAGCGGCCGTTGAAGGCGTCGCGCAGCCGGGAGAAGAATCCCTGCTGGCCGGGGGCGAACTTGCCCGGCGGGGCTTCCTCGTCGCGGAGCCGCGCCAGCTCCCTGAGCAGCGCCTCCTGCTCAGGTTCGAGCTTAGTGGGCGTCTCGACGGTCATGTGCAGGAGCAGGTCACCCCGGCCCTGGGCGTTCAGGTGCGCCGTTCCCTGACCGTACAGCGGGATCGCCTGGCCGGACTGGGTGCCCGGCCTGACGTCGATCTCGGCCGGGCCGTCGAGCGTCTCCACGGTGAGGGTAGCCCCGAGAGCCGCCGCGACCATGGGGATGGTCACCGTGCAGTGCAGGTCGTCTCCCTGCCGCTCGAAGATCGGATGCGGCCGCTGCACGATCTCCAGGAACAGGTCGCCGGGCGGGCCGCCGCCTGGCCCGGTCTCGCCCTCGCCCGCCAGCTGAATGTGCGTGCCATCTTCCACCCCGGCCGGGATCCGCACCTTGATGGTGCGCCGGGTCCTGACCCGCCCGTCGCCATCGCATTCGGGACAGGGCCGGCGGATCACGGTACCGAACCCGCCGCAGCCCGGGCACGGGCGCGACGTCATCACCTGGCCCAGGAACGAGCGGGTGACCTGGTTGACCTCACCGCGCCCGTTGCAGACCTCGCACGTCGTGGGGTGCGTGCCGGGCGCGGTGCCCTCACCGGTGCAGGTCGGGCACACCACTGCGGTGTCGACCACCAGGTCGCGGGTCGCGCCGAACGCGCATTCCGCCAGATCAAGCTCTACCCGGATGGTGGCGTTGCGGCCCCGGCGGGCCCTGCTGCGCGGACCTCGCGGACCGGCGCCACCGCCGAAGAAGGCGTCCATGATGTCGCTGAACGGGTTCCCAGCACCGAAGCCGCCGGCCCCGGCGGCCCCGCCCGGGGCGAACGGATCAGCGCCCAGGTCATACATCTGGCGCTTCTCGGGGTCAGAGAGCACCTCGTAGGCCTGGGTGATGTCCTTGAAGCGCTCCTGGGTCTGCGGGTCCGGATTGACGTCCGGGTGCAGCTCCCGTGCCAGCCGCCGGTAAGCCTTCTTGATCTCGTCCGCATCCGCGTCACGGCGGACGCCGAGCCACGCGTAGTAATCGTTTGCCACGCCAGCCCCTTACGACTCCGCCAGGATCTGGCCCACGTACCGTGCCACCGCGCGCACCGCTCCCATCGCCGTCGGATAGTCCATTCGTGTCGGGCCGAGCACGCCGAGCTTGGCCAGCTGATGGTCACCAGCTCCGTAGCCGGCGGCAATCAGCGAGGTGTTGCTGAACCCCTGCACGTCGTTCTCCGCCCCGATCCGGACGGTCAGCGAGTCCGGGTCGCCGGACTCGCCAAGCAGCCGCATCAGCACGACCTGCTCCTCCAGCGCCTCGAGCACCTCGTGCAGTCCGCGGGAGAAGTCAGCGGCAGTGAGGTTCGCCGCGCCGCCGACCACCACCCGTTCCTCGTGCCGCTCCACCAGAGTCTCCAGGATTACCGAGAACACTGCTGCCGCATTCGCGCGCTCGCTCGGCATCACCCGCTCGGGCAGGTCGGCGACAACCGACGCGACCTCCGTCAGCTTGCGCCCGTCCAGGAAGGCGTTGAGCACGGCACGGAACTGCGTGATGGACTCCTCGCCGATCGGACCCGGCAGATCGACAGCCCGCTGCTCCACGCGCCCGGTATTGGTGATGAGCACCAGCAGCAGCCGCTGTTCGGCCAGCGGGACAAGCTCGACGTGCCGTACCGAAGATCTGCTGAGGGACGGGTACTGGACCATGGCAACCTGGCGGGTCAGCTGCGCGAGCAGCCGCACCGTGCGCATCACGACGTCATCGAGATCGTAGGCACCGGCAAGGAACGTCTCGACGGCCCGGCGCTCGGCGGCCGAGAAGGGCCGCACCCCCGACAGCCGGTCAACGAAAAGCCGGTAGCCCTTGTCGGTGGGCACCCGGCCCGCGCTGGTGTGCGGCTGGACGATGTATCCCTGCTCCTCCAGCACGGCCATGTCATTGCGGATCGTGGCCGGAGAGACATCGAGGCTGTGCCGGTCGACGAGGGACTTGGATCCGACTGGCTCGTGGGTGGAGACGTAATCCTCCACTATGGCGCGCAGAACCGCTAGCTTCCTGTCATCAAGCACGCGCACCTCCCTAGCACTCACATCTCCCGAGTGCCAAGTCTATGGGGCGAACGACACTGGGACAGTGCGCGGCGATCACGGGGGAATTCGTCAGGGCGGTCTGCACCGTCTAGCGTGAGTTCACCAGCATGACAGACGAGGGTTGATGACGAGCCACCCGGCACAGCCGACATCTGAGCAGGCCGGGCGACACACGCCGGGACCGGCCGCGCTTACCGCTGCTGACCGGCAAATCGCGGACCGGCGCGCGATGGTGGCGTACCTGGGCGTCCCGTTCCTGAGCTTCCTTCCGCCGCTCGCCGTTTACCTGACCATGCGCAGGTCGCCCTTCGTCCGGCGGCATGCCGCCCAGGCCCTGAACCTGTCGATCACCGTGCTGCTCTACAACATCTCGGCGCTGATCCTCGGCGGGCTGCTCGCGCTTGACACCGTTCAGGTGGCGCTGCTGATCGTCACGCCGCTGGTGGCAGGCACCTGGCTGGTGGCGCTGGTCCACCTCATTCGCGCCGCGATTGCGGCAGACGTCGGCGGATACTACGAGATCCCCGGCTGGATGTGCGCCACGCTGGTGCGCTGAGGCTGGCCCGTCAGTCAGTAAGGCCGCGGATCACCGCGTCGGCCAGCAGCCGGCCGCGCCGGGTCAGGACGATCCGGCCGCCGGCCAGAGCCTGGCTGTCCGCCAGCCCGTCAGCGGCCGCGGCAGCGCCCGCCCGGCGCCCGGCGGCAGTCAGCTCCGTGACCGGGCAGCCAGCAGCAAGCCGGGTGCTGAGCATGATCCGCTCGGTCTGGCGCTCGGCCGGGGTGAGGATCTCGCGTCCCTGGCCCGGGCTGGCTCCCGCCGCGATGCGCTCGGCGTACGCGGCGGGATGGCGGACATTCCACCAGCGGGTCCCGCCGACATGGCTGTGCGCCCCGGGGCCGATGCCCCACCAGTCGCCGCCGGTCCAGTAGAGCAGGTTGTGCTGGCACTGCGCCGCAGGCGAGAGCGCCCAGTTGGATATCTCGTACCAGCCAAAGCCCGCGCCGCCGAGCAGCTCATCGGCGACCAGGTAGCGATCGGCCATCGCGTCATCGTCGGGGGCCGGCAGTTCGCCGCGGCTGACCCGCGCGGCCAGCCTGGTGCCGGTCTCGACGATCAGCGCGTAGCCGGAGATGTGATCAGGACCAGCGCCGAGGGCAGCCTCCAGGGAGCGGGCCCAGTCCTTATCGCTCTCCCCCGGCGTCCCGTAGATCAGGTCGAGGCTGACATGCTCGAATCCCGCCGAGCGGGCCCAGCTGACGCACTGCTCCGGCCGCCGTGGCTGGTGCACTCGGTCCAGCACGTCCAGCACGTGCGGCACCGCGCTCTGCATGCCGAGCGAGATCCTGGTGAACCCGCGGTGCCGCAGCTGCGCCAGGACGCGCTCGTCGACCGTCTCGGGGTTGGCCTCGGCGGTCACCTCGGCACCGGCGGCCAGTCCGAACTCGGCGTCTATCGCGCCCAGGATCGCGCCGAGATCGGCCGGCGGCAGCAGGGTCGGCGTGCCGCCGCCGAAGAACACGGTGCTGACCGGCAGCTCCGCGGTCCCCAGAACCCGCCGGGCCAGGCGGATCTCCTCGATTGCCTGGCCGGCGTAGGACTCGCGGGAGGCACCGGAGCCGAGCTCGGAAGCGGTGTAGGTGTTGAAGTCGCAGTAGCCGCACCGGGTCAGGCAGAACGGCACATGAACGTAGATGCCGAACGGGCGCACGCCCAGCCCGGCCAGCGCGGCAGCCGGCAGCTGACCGCTCGCTGGGACCGGGATACCCTCCGGCGGCGGCCCTGGCACCCTGGGCTCACTGCTCCTTCGCTGCTCGATCGCGGCGTTCGGCTAGACCTCGGCCCGGCTAAGGACGCGCAGGCTGATCTCATCCCACTTCTGGCCGCGCCCCTCCACCTCTAGCAGCCTGCGCATCACGTCCTGGTCGCCGTAGAACGCCAGCATCGACTCGGCAACCGTGACGCGGCAGGCCGGGCGGCTGAGCACCCGGACCTCGTCGCCGGCGCTCACGCTGCCCGCCGCCAGGACGCGCAGGTAGGCGCCGGGACGGCCGGCCCGGGCGAATCGCCTGACCCAGTGCTCCTCGCCCATCCAGGTCTGGAAGGTGATGCAGGGGATGCGCGGGCTGGTGATCTGGACGGTCGAGCTGCCCAGCTGCCAGGTCTCGCCGATCAGCGCGGCTGAGATGTCGAGCCCCGAGGTAGTGATGTTCTCGCCGAACAGGCCGTTGGGCAGCTCCCGGCCGAGCCGTTCCACCCACCAGTCCAGGTCCTCGCGGGCGTATGCGTGCACCGCCTGATCGAGCCCGCCGTGATTTTCGGTGTCGGCGTACTCGTCCCCGGCCAGCCCGAGCGCGCCGACGCGGACCGGGCCCGCGGCCGGCATCTTGTCGATTCCGGTCCGCCCCGGCTTGCCGCCGATCAGCATGTCCCGCACTTTGCCTTGATTGACCGAGATAACCCGTCCGCCAGCCATGATCGATACGCTATCCGACCACGGCCGGGGATACCCTGGCAGTACCGCGCCCGGCGGGCGGTGCGCAGGACTGCGGGGCAGATGGGGATGACAGTAGGCGGCTTTGGCCAGATGCGGGCGTCCGATCAGGACCGGGATGCGGCGACGGGCCTGCTCCAGACGGCATTCGCCCTGGGCCAGATCACCAGCGAGGAATACCAGACGCGGGTGGGAGGCGCGCTTGCCGCGGTGACCTATGCCGAGCTGGACGCCGTGACCCTCGACCTGCCGGGCAGGTACTCCACGGTGCCGGCCGGGCCGCCAGAGGTCCCCCAGCGGACCAACCCGCTGGCGATTGCCGCGCTGGCCTGCGGAGCCGCGCAGCCCTTCACCGGCATGCTCACGACGATCCCGGCGATCGTCTTCGGCCACCTGGCCCGCAGCCAGATCCGGCGCAGCGGCGAGGGCGGCGCGGGCCTGGCCACCTGGGGCCTGGTGCTCGGCTGGGCCGGGCTGACGCTGACCTTCATCGTGCTTGTTCTCGCCGTCCTGATCGCGGTGCGTTTGGCCGCGATGCGCTAGCGCTTGCGGTCCGGTGCCTGCTCAGTCGACAGCGCCGCGACGAATGCCTCCTGCGGCACTTCGACCCGGCCGATGACCTTCATCCGGCGCTTGCCCTCCTTCTGCTTCTCCAGCAGCTTGCGCTTGCGGGTGATGTCGCCGCCGTAGCACTTGGCCAGCACGTCTTTGCGCATCGCCCGGATGTTCTCCCGGGCGATCACCCGCGAGCCGATGGCCGCCTGGATCGGCACCTCGAACTGCTGGCGCGGGATCAGCTCCTTGAGTCGCGAGGTCATCGCGAGGCCGTACTCGCGTGCCTTGTCGGAATGAACAATCTGGCTGAACGCGTCGACCGGCTGGCCCTGCAGCAGGATGTCGACCTTGACCAGGTCGGCCTCCTGCTCCCCGGCGGGCTCGTAGTCGAGCGACGCATAGCCCCGGGTCCGGGACTTGAGCTGGTCGAAGAAGTCGAAGATGATCTCGCCGAGCGGCATCGTGTAACGGATCTCCACCCGGTCGGAGGACAGGTACTCCATCCCCAGCAGCACGCCGCGCCTGCCCTGGCACAGTTCCATGATCGTGCCGATGTGGTCACTGGGCGCCAGCACCGTGGCCCGGACGACGGGCTCGTAGATCTGCGCGATCTTCCCATCGGGGAACTCGCTGGGGTTGGTGACGATGAGCTCAGCGCCGGACTCGGTGACCACGCGGTAGACCACGTTCGGCGCGGTCGAGATCAGCGACAGGCCGAACTCCCGCTCCAGCCGCTCGCGCACGATCTCCATGTGCAGCAGGCCGAGGAAACCGCACCGGAAACCGAACCCCAGCGCCGTGGAGGTCTCGGGCTCATAGACCAGCGACGCATCGTTAAGCTGCAGCTTGTCCAGTGCGTCGCGCAGTTCCGGATAGTCGTCACCATCCAGCGGGTAGAGGCCGGAGAAGACCATCGGCTTAGGCGTGGCGTAGCCCGGCAGCGGATCGCTGGCCGGCCGGGCCGCGCTGGTGACTGTGTCGCCGACCCGCGCCTGCCGGACATCCTTCACCCCGGTGATGAGGTAGCCAACCTCGCCGGCGGCGAGCCCGTCGGACGGGACCGGCTCGGGGGAGATCACGCCTACCTCGAGTGTCTCGTGCACCGACTTGGTGGAGAGCATAAGGGTCTTCTCGCGCCGGGAGAGGTGGCCGTCCACGACGCGGACGTAGGTCACCACGCCGCGGTAGGTGTCGTAGACCGAGTCGAAGATCAGCGCCCTGGCCGGGGCCTGGAGATTCCCGCTGGGCGGCGGGACCTGCCGGACAACCTCGTTGAGCAGGTCCTCGACGCCCTCCCCGGTCTTCGCCGACACCCGCAGCACCTCCGCGGGAGCACAGCCGATGATGCCCGCCAGTTCAGCCGCGTACTTGTCCGGCTGCGCGGCCGGCAGGTCAATCTTGTTCAGGACCGGGATCAGGTGCAGGTCGGCGTCCAGCGCCAGGTACAGGTTCGCAAGGGTCTGCGCCTCGATCCCCTGGGCGGCGTCGACCAGCAGGATCGCGCCCTCGCACGCGGCCAGCGACCGGGACACCTCGTAGGAGAAGTCGACGTGGCCGGGGGTGTCGATGAGGTTCAGCACGTACTTCGTGCCGTCGGTGCCCTGCCAGGGCAGCCGGACTGCCTGGCTCTTGATCGTGATGCCGCGCTCCCGCTCGATGTCCATCCGGTCCAGGTACTGCGAGCGCATCTGGCGCCCGGTAACGACGCCAGTGAGCTGCAGCATCCGGTCCGCGAGCGTGGACTTGCCGTGATCGATGTGGGCGATGATGCAGAAGTTTCGGATGACGGCCTGATCGGTATGCGCAGGCGTGGGAGCCGACGGCACGGGGGCCGACGGCACGGGGGGCGCCGCGCCGGGCGCCGATCGCTCGGGCGCCGGGTCAAGCGCCGATCGCTCGGGCGTTGGTGGCACAGGCATCCGCCAGGTATTCGTCAGGTTGGGCCAGTTCAGGGATCGTCGTCTATGGTCGCATGCCCGACAGGATGCCCTAGCCAGCAGCCAGCCCGGGTGGCCTGGCGACAGCCAGGCCTGGCCAGTTCCGGGGCCAGTTCTGGGCTGAGTTTGAGCGGCTGGCCGGATCTCGGCTAGTCTTATGTTCCGGCTGCCTGCATGCCCGCTGTTTCGTGTCGGGCGCGCCATCGTACCTTGGCTCGTGCCGGGCACCACCTGACCAAATCTGACATACCTGAGCGAGGGTACCTGCGTGGCGAACATCAAGTCCCAGATCAAGCGCAACAAGCAGAATGAGGCGGCGCGGCAGCGCAACAAGTCCGTCAAGTCCGCGCTCAAGACCTCTGTGCGCCAGTTCCGCGAGGCTGCCGACGCGGGCAAGGTCGATGAGGCGACGGTGGCGATGCGCGCCGCGTCCGTCAAGCTGGACAAGGCAGTGAGCAAGGGCGTTATCCACCAGAACCAGGCGGCCAACCGCAAGTCGGCGATCGCCAAGCGCCTGGAGCAGGTAAAGCAGGGCTGAGGCGTACCTCAGCCGCGTGAGCGGCAGGCGACGATCGTCGTGATCGCCCGCTCCAGCGCGTAGCCGGCGCTGGCACCTTCCCCTT
>Ga0302324_100018274_pt1 | contig 13833 bp, 11 predicted proteins | sample Palsa_T0_1_FD_201949 | JGI IMG/M metagenome (GOLD analysis project Ga0302324, IMG submission 201949) | Peat permafrost microbial communities from Stordalen Mire near Abisko, Sweden - Palsa_T0_1 | ecosystem: Environmental > Terrestrial > Soil > Palsa > Peat permafrost | place: Sweden: Abisko... | reverse complement strand
TGATCTCAGGTCCAATCCGGGAACTGGCGGATACGGCATCCTCGGTTACCACCCAAGAAAACTATTGCATCCGCGCAACGAAAAGAGGCAATGACGAGATTGGGCTCCTCTTCGACCAATTTAATAGCATGCTTGACAGGCTCCAACAGCGGGATTTCGCATTGCAGAGAGCTCACGACAATCTTGAGAAAAGGGTCGCAGAGAGGACCTCGTATCTCAACACTCTTATTCAGAACAATCCACTCGGCATTTTGGTTTTGGACTCAGACCAGAAAGTACAGTTGTGTAATTCCGCATTTGAGAAATTGTTTGAGCATATGCGGGAAGAGGTGATCGGAGAATCAATCACCAGTTTGTTTGCCAACGTGGAGCCCTTGTTGGAAGCTCACCGCTTGGCCCTAGATGAAACACCCATCAATCTAATGGCTCGCTTTCAACGGAAAGATCAGAGTGTTCTTGACATAGAGGTTCATACTGTCGGACTGATGGTAAATGGCAAGCTTCTCGGTTCTTTGGGTCTTTATCAGGACATTTCGACTCGAAAACGCGCCGAAGAAGAAATGCAACGGGCCAAGGAGGTGGCCGAAGAAGCAAGTCGGGCCAAGAGCGAATTCCTTGCTAACATGAGTCACGAGATCCGCACCCCGCTCAACGGTGTCATGGGCATGGCCGACCTAGCGCTCGACACTGAGCTAACCCAGGAACAGCGGGAGTACTTGGACACTATCAAGATGTCCGCAGACTCTTTGCTCACCGTGATCAACGATATCCTCGACTTCTCCAAAATCGAAGCGGGGAAGGTCGATTTGGATATGGCCGATTTCGATCTGCGCGACAACCTAGAGAGGATGCTAAAGACGCTTGCATTAAGAGCCGACGAAAAAGGTATAGAACTGCTGTGCGAGATTGCCCCCGAGGTGCCGGGCGTTGTGCACGGCGATTCCAACCGGCTGGACCAGGTCATCATCAACCTGGTAAGTAACGCCATAAAATTCACACACGAAGGTGAAGTGGCTGTCAGGGTTCAATTGGAGACAAGAGAAAACAATAACTGCCTTCTGCATTTCATTGTCGCGGATACGGGAATCGGAGTGCCTTTGGAAAAGCAGAAAATCATTTTTGATCCATTTACTCAGGCGGACTCCTCGACCACTCGCAAATACGGCGGCACTGGCTTGGGGTTGACCATTTCTGCGCGCTTAGTAGGAATGATGGGCGGAAAGATGTGGATGGAGAGCGAGGTAGGAAAGGGGTCGCAGTTCCACTTCACGACGGGGATGAGAAGCCGCGGAGATGTAGTTAAGTTAGCGACTATCGCTGCGCCGGAGATCCTGCGGCGCGTGAAGGCCTTGGTGGTTGACGATAATCGCACCAATCGGCGGATACTCGAAAAAATGTTACAGGGATGGGAGATGAATCCGACATCAGTGGAAGGAGGAGAGGAGGCGCTGGCAGAAGTGTCGAATGCCCAGAGTATTGGCAAACCATACGAACTAATCTTGACAGACATGCACATGCCGAAGATGGATGGCTTCGAACTCGTTGAGCGAATTAGGCACCGACCGGAATTGTCTGTGCCCACGATCATGATGCTTTCTTCAGCTGGCCACCGAGGGGATGCAAAGCGGTGCCAGGATCTAGGAATTACAGCGTACTTATTGAAACCGATCAGACAATCCGAATTGCGAAAGGCCATAGCCCGGGTGCTCGGGGCAAGAGAACAGCCGGGTGCGATTCCCCTGGTCACCAAGTTCTCTTTACAGGATGCTCGCGAGCCAACTGTCCTCCGTGTACTGCTGGCCGAAGACAACACGGTGAACCAGCGTTTGGCGGTCCGCATGCTTGAAAAGCGAGGGCACCGCGTGACCGTGGCTGGCAATGGGCGCGAAGCCCTCGACGCATTGGAAAAAGACGCGTTCGACCTGGTTTTCATGGACGTACAGATGCCAGAGATGGACGGATTGGTGGCCACCTCTGTGATTCGGGAAAGGGAGAAAGGCACTGGACGCCATCAGATTGTGATAGCTGTGACGGCCCATGCCATGAAAGGCGATCGCGAGCGATGCATGGCTAATGGCATGGATAACTATCTCAGCAAGCCAATCGGCCCCAAGGAACTTGACGAAATCCTGGAAAAGTACTTGGCGCTCCGAACAGCGTCCGCGAGTGCAATCGAAGCACTTGGGATTAGCCATTGAGCGAGAACACGTCCGCCAGGAGGCTACATCTCGGTATGGCCCACACATCTCCCAAAGGTGCGACAAGATGCAGTCTGGTGGGAAACCCAAAGGAGCGGAAATGACACAACAAGGCGATCGTTTTTTGCAAAAGGCAGTAAATCTGGGTGAAGTGCTTATACGGGTGGAGAACGACCACGAGTTATTGTCCGAACTGATTGGCATATTCAAAAAAGATTTCCCACCCCTCTTGCAATTGTTGCAAGAGGCCGTGGCTCGTGAAGACATGGAGAATGTGGAAGCTCGAAGCCACACTTTGAAGGGCATGCTTTCTGGGCTATCTGTGACGAAAGCCGCTGCGACAGCTTCGCGGCTTGAACAGATGGGGCGCGAGAGGAAAACGTCAGGGCTGGCCGATGTCTTAACAATACTCGAAAACGAAGTTGCGGACTTATTGCCGGAGTTGGGTGCATACGCTGAAGAGTCGAAACCGTGAAGATTCTCATCGCAGACGATGACGGGTTGTCCCGCCGGTTGCTGGAGAAAACACTCGAACGCGAGGGATATGAGGTGATCGCGGTCGACAATGGCCGGTTGGCCTTGCAGCAATTGTCCTTGGCAGACGGACCACGACTGGCGCTGCTCGACTGGATGATGCCGGAGCTGTCTGGGACTGGCGTTTGTCTAGAGGTTCGCAAACAGCACGATCGACCCTACGTTCATATCGTCCTGCTAACCTCAAGAGGGTCGAAACAAGACGTTGTGGCGGGACTCGAAGCAGGTGCCGATGATTATCTGACGAAGCCATGGGATCCCGCGGAGTTGACGGCGAGGTTGCGAGTGGGACAACGTATCCTGCAGTTAGAAGATCGACTCGTCGAGGCGCGCGAGACCATGCGCTTCAAAGCGACACACGACAATCTAACCGCACTGTTTAATCGAGGGGTCATTCTAGATTTGCTGGCCCGCGAACTGTCACGCACGCGGCGCGAGAAAGGTTGCACAGTCGTGATGCTGGGCGATCTGGATCACTTTAAGAAAGTGAACGACGGATACGGGCACGTCGTGGGAGATGAAGTGCTACAGGAAATCGCACGGCGCCTCTTGGCGTCGGTAAGATCTTATGATTTTGTGGGACGCTATGGCGGAGAAGAGTTCCTAATTGTCCTCAACAATTGTGACTCTAGTCATGCAATTGCGCGCGCGGAAGAGGTCCGGAATGGGATTGCGAACCATCAAGTGCAAACGATGCGCGGGCTGCTCCCCGTCACTATGAGTTTGGGGGTCTTCGCGAGCCGAGATTGGGATCTCCGTCTCGTGGAAGAGATTCTGGTCGAGACGGATTTGGCGCTTTATAAGGCGAAGGCGGACGGCCGCAACTGCGTCAGGCTTGCAGAGCCGCCCGTTCTGTGCAGCATTCCTCTCGAGCAGATTCCATGATCTCTTAAAATGAAGCTTGCAAGGACCTCTGCAATTGATCATAGATTATTGCGGCACCCTCCCCATCTCTGATAAAGGTGTTACGAAGGGGCTCGCCCCCAATGAAGTAGGTTTGATCGTTCTTCACCGGCACCTTTGTGAAAGCAAATCCAGCCCTCAATCATTCGTGCGATCGATGGCCTCCGAGTTCTTGCAAACCAACTTTTGGGATCAACCCCGCCTGTAAGTGCTTGGTGTCAACACACACTTTGGGTTCACCGCGCCCAAGTCGCCGCCTGTCCCTCTGTTCCGTACTCTTCAGTGAACTAACCCTTTGTTAGATCGGCCGGTGCCTTCAAGGAAACGCAACCTGTTGTCCGTAAGTAGAACTCTGTGGAACGCATTCACAAAAAGGCCAAAAGAGCACACTTCGAGATAACTACTGGGACCAACTATTTCGAAGTAATGGGTGTATAACCCCGTGCGAATTACTGCAGGCAGAGGATGATGGGGCGCTGTTTGTAGCGCCTGCTAACAATTGACTTACGCGTAGTTTCTGGAGGGTACGCTGAGATTGGTTATTCTTAAGACACCAGAGGAGTTCCATAGATCGTGAAATGACCCTTTTTGAACAGCTATAAAGACCGCTTTAATGAGAAGTTGGTTGGCGAAGGTTCACGAAGCTTTTGAACAAAATGGTGCAGCAGAAATTGCTTTCACACCAATGAACGAGATTGATGAACCAGAGTGCTGAGCAAGGAAGGGCATAATGAGCAAAACGGTTGAGTCTGCGAAAGGCTCTAAGATGAGCGGCGGTACCGTCATTGTGGAATGTCCGGCGGACATTCTCGAACGTGGACTCCACCCTTTGATTGAGGCGTGGCTCACCCGGGTCGAGAAAGAGCCGGACCTAACGCAAATCCCGTTGAACCATGACGAGCGTACGGGCCATCTTCCTCACCTTATTCATGATGTCATTCGGCGCTTGCGTCTTGACGGAAGAACGAAAGCTCCGATTTCGAAGGCAGCAGCCGTCCATGGGGATTTGCGGCGTCAGCAAGGGTACACAGTGGCGATGATGGTTGAAGAGTCACGGCTACTGCAGGTCAGTATTTTTTCGATGCTTCACGAGAACGTGAAGCAATTGGATTTTACCGCGCTGCTTCCCGACGTTGTGACGATCGCGGACGAGGTAGATGCGCAATTGAAGGAGCAGATGCTGCGGTTCATGGCTGTTGACGAGGCCGAGAAGGCCATGGGCAAGTAACACGTTCTTGAGAGGGTTAAACAAAATGCAAAACCCAGGCCTCAAAAGTGCGATTCGTACGAACGCGAAGGATAGGGATGACTGTGTCCTACTTATCGAGGGTGATGCAGACGATGCGGCGACAGTTCTTGACGAATTGAGTTTAGCAACGGACGAGCAGTTCCATGTGGAGTGGGTTACCGAAATCTCTGTTGGAATCGAGCGATTGCGAAACGGAGGGGTTGGGGCGGTGGTGCTTGCTTTGACTTTGCCAGGTAACTATGTAGTTGAGACCTTAGACAAGCTTTTTCAGGCTTCTCCTCGTGTCCCCATATTAATTCTGGGCGGGCCCGGTACGGAAGGAGCCGCGAGGCAAGCGGTACAACGCGGGGCCCACGATTATCTTGTCAAAACTCAAGCAGATGGCTACCGGTTAAGGCGGGCAGTGGGCCAGATGATGGATCGCCGGGTGACTGAAGCTACCCTGGTAGAAAATGAAGTTGCCAATTTGACGCTTGATTCTATTGAAGAGGCGGTGCTGCGCACGGATATATCCGGCCACATCATGTATCTAAATCGAATGGCGGAACGGATGACGGGATGGCCTCGGGAGGAGGCACTGGGGCATCCCGTGGCGGACGTATTCCGAATCATGGATGGCATTAGCCGTGCAGAGGTTCGCGATGCCGTGGAAATCGTACTGCATGAGGATAAGTCCGGTAGGGTAGCGACGAACCGCATGAACTGCATTCTGGTCCGGCGAGATGGAATCGAATTTGGAATTGATAATAAAGTGACGCCTATCCATAATCAGGATGGGGACGTCACAGGGGCACTTGTGGCCTTTCACGACGTGAGCGCGGCCCGGGCTAGATCGCTCGAAATGTCGCACCTAGCGCAACATGATCACTTAACCGATTTGCCAAACCGACTGTTGTTCAATGACCGGTTGAAGCAGGCAATTTCAATGGCGGTGCGCCAAAGCAAGCAACTCGCGGTGATGTTCGTCGATTTAGATCAATTCAAAAAGATCAATGACTCACTCGGGCATGGGGTCGGCGACAAACTCTTGCAGTCGGTAGCCAAGCGATTGGTCGCCTGCGTCCGCCGGGCGGACACTGTAAGCCGGCTGGGCGGAGACGAATTCGTGATACTCCTGTCCCAGGTCGAGCATGAAGAAGACGCGGCCTTCAGCGCGCAAAAAATTCTAAGAGCGATAGCGGCACCACATATTATCGATAATAAGAGTCTTCATATAAACACGAGCATTGGGGTAAGCACCTACCCCAGCGATGGGCCAGACTCAGAAACCTTGATTAATAAAGCGGACACAGCCATGTACGAAGCCAAACAGCAAGGACGGAATAATTATCAGTTCTTCCGACCCGACATGGACGTACGAGTTGCAGACCGACAATTGATCGAGGGGGGATTGCGCTTAGCGCTTGGGCGGAGCGAGTTGTTGTTGCATTATCAGCCTAAAATCAATCTTCAGACAGGACAGATCACGGGGTTGGAAGCGCTGATCCGGTGGCTACACCCTCAACGGGGAATGCTATATCCAGGTCAGTTCGTGCCAATTGCGGAAGAGTGCGGGTTAATTATACCTATAGGACGGTGGGTGCTCCTAGAAGCATGCAAACAGGCCCGCCAGTGGAGTAACTCAGGGCTCGGGTTTGTGCAGATGGCTGTGAATGTTTCGGCAGCCGAGTTTAGGGATAAGGATTTTCTCTCAGGAGTTCGTGCTGTTCTGATCGCGACGGGAGTGAACCCCCCGAATCTTGAGTTGGAGCTGACCGAGAGCGTGCTGATGCAGGACGCGGAGTCTGCGGTGCGCACACTTTGTGCGTTGAAAGCTATGGGCGTGCAACTGGCAATTGACGACTTTGGCACAGGCTATTCCAGTTTTACTTACTTGCGGCGCTTCCCGGTGGATGTGCTGAAGTTACACCAATCCTTTGTGCACGAGATCACTGAGGACCCGGCGGATGCGACCATTATCAGCGCCATGATCAATATCGGTAATAGCCTCGGTCAGCGGGTAATTGCAGAAGGAGTGGAAACCGTTGCCCAACTCAAATTCCTTCAGAGTCACGGATGCGGCGAGGGACAAGGCTATTATTTTAGCCATCCCGTTCCGGCCGAGCAGGCCAGGAAGCTGCTTAAGGCCGGAATTCGAGAAGGGCTGGTCAATTAGGGGTCGAAGTGATTCTCCCAAGTGTGTTCATTTGTCTTAAAGGTGGGCACAAGAGGTGCCCTAAATCGAGACTACGGATAGATCCTTTACATGCACCCCGAAAACTAGTCCATCCAAAGGTTAGCTCCTCCGGGTATAAAACCACGACAGGAGAAGCAGCGATGAAGAAGAGCCGGTTCAGTGAAGAACAGACTGTGGGGGTGTTGAAGGAGGCCGAGGCGGGAGTTGCGGGGAAGGAACTGTGTTGGCGGATCGGGATCAGCGATGTGACGTTCTACCACTGGAAAGCGAAGCACGGGGGACTGGAAGTGAACGAAGCGCGGCGGCTGCGCCAACTGGAAGACCAGAGCGGGTGGAATTTCCGGACGCTGAACTTGATGGACGGCTACACGCGGGAAGCGCTGTGGATCGAAGTGGACACGTCGCTGCCCGGCGAGCGCGTGGTGCGGGGGCTGGAAGAGCTGAAGCAAAAACGAGGAGTGCCGGAGGTGATTCAAGTGGACAACGGGCCGGAATTCATCAGCCAAGCGGCGGACCAATGGGCCTTCTCGAACGGGGTGCGCTCGCATTTCATCGACCCGGGCAAGCCAGTACAGAATGCCTTCATCGAGAGTTTAAACGGGAAATTCCGAGACGAATGTCTGAACCAGAACTGGTTCGTGAGCCTGGCCGAAGCCAGGCAAGTAATCGAAGCGTGGCGGGGGGATTACAATACGGCGCGACCGCACTGCAGCCTGGGATATTGAACTCCGGCGGAATTTGCGTTTAAGCTTTTCCCTTAGGCCTCCACCTCGTCCTCGACGCCTTTGCAGCAATCGCAGACCGCTTTTTAGAGGAAAGATTCTTCGCCCGCGCCACGCCGCCCTTTAGATCGCCCTTGCGCCCGATCTCAGCTAGATATGCCGATACGGGCGACCGCTCCGACTCTTTCTCTTGTTCGACTTCCCCGGTTAGCAGCTTGGCAACCTGCTGGGCACGCTCGTTCGCGTTGCGGGAACGTTTCTTCGGACATATCATGCTCCCCATTATGGCAGGATTCGAGAGGCTGTCTCCTCCTCGGTCAAATCAAAATGAGTCACTACCAGAGACTTGACTCAATTGGCATTTTTAGTCACTAAGACCGAGCTGGGAGCCCTGTGGCACAATGAACCAATTCCAAATTGGCGCTATCCCTTTTTGTACATCCACATGCCGGCCCCTTATTCTCAGGCCATACTCATACTTGAGCGATTCGCCCAAATGACAGCATTACAAAGCTTTGCGGTCAGTTGTCAAATAGGACAACGACGTGGAACTCTTGCGTGTCAATGCCTAGCAACTCAGCATTAATGAAACCTATCCGGGACATCGGTGCACATGTAGGCGCGCAATTGGAGTCAGCACCTCAGGAAAGTTGACGCTTAATCATGCAGGACAATGTCTAGCAGAGAAGGATTGATGTGGAGGCCGCCATCGTATCCAATGAAACCTAGCTTTCTGAATTTAGTTATGAAAGAGTTGACCCGAGAACGGGTTGTGCCAATCATTTCTGCCAGCGTCTCTTGCGATACTTTGGGAAGCATCGTTTTAGGCTTATCCTGCATGCCATAACGAGTCAGCAGCAGAAGAGTGCGGGCCAGCCGTTTCTCGCTGGAGTTAAAGGGCTGATCGACCAAATCCTGCTCGACTCGGATATTCCGTGAAATTATATATGCCACGAAGCGGTCGGAGAACGCACGTTCAGTGCGAAGGGCGCGAACCATCACTTTTTGTTCAATAACGAGTAAAGTGGTGGGAACGATTGCAGTCGCCGTTGTCATACGAACAGTCTGACCTGCCAAGCCCCCTTCACCCAAAAAATCACCGGGGCCAAGCACCGCCACGACCGCCTCTTTGCCGAGCTTATTGATAACGGACAACTTTATTCCACCTTTTCGAATGTACATTACACTCGAAGCGGTATCACCTTGCGAGTAGGCTCTCTCTGATCTTTGATAATCGACAATCCTTCTCTCAACACCGCTGCAAACGAGATAGGCCCGGAGATTGAAAATATGTCTTTTGTTAGTCGTTTTCTTGACAGAACTCGCGATTGGCTCCATGTCGACCTCGCTTCGACGTATCGAGTCAAAACCCATTCAGTTACATTCCGTGATGGTTTACACGCACAGACTGTCCAAAAGTGGACATTATTAACTGATAGTACATATACCGTGACAGCATCATTGTTCACACTTCGGGGCAAAACAAGGTCAACCGTTCAAAGGAAAGTCAGCATCTGCCTCGACGGAAAAATGTGGGCTTCTCCCGGAGCTTGAGGTATGCCGGTCTATCCCAATTCAACTATATTTGCCTATCTAAGTTTATTATTCGAGTTCACTCTTGTCCAAATTAGCTTTTGAGCGGCGGCGGTAGAACTCTGCTACGGTTTGCGTTGAGAGACGTGAACCATAGGGAGGACCACCACCGCCGTGACACGAGTATCCAGCATTTTCAGCCAGATGTTGCAGTTGTTTTCTCGTAGTGAGTTTGAACGAGCCGTCGTTGAGCACCGGGCTGAGCGCCATGCCCGCGGGTTCAGCTGTTGGGGCCAGTTTGTAGCCATGCTGTTCTGCCATTTGGGCCGCGCGCAGTCGCTGCGCGAAATCTGCGGCGGACTGGCCGCCAGCGAAGGCAAGCTGCGCCATCTGGGTCTACCCGACGCGCCCAAGCGTTCCACGCTGGCCTATGCCAACGAACACCGTCCCTGGCAACTCTATCGCACCGTCTTTTATCAACTGCTCTCCCGCTGCCGCGAAGTGGCCGGCACACATGGGTTTCGTTTCAAGAACAAGTTGCTCACGCTGGACGCCACGTTGATTGAACTCTGCGCTTCGGTCTTCGACTGGGCGCAGTATCGGCGCACAAAAGGAGCCGTGAAGCTGCATCTGCTGCTCGATCATCAGGGATTGCTCCCCAGTGTTGCACTCATCACCGAAGGCCGCGTGCACGAAAGCCGTGTGGCCCGCAGCTTGCGTTTCGAGCCTGGAACCATCGTGGTTTTCGATCGTGGCTATGCCGATTACGATTGGTTCGCCTCCCTCGATGCCGAGGGCGTGTTTTTCGTCACGCGCATGAAGGACAACGCCGATTACGGCGTCGTCGAGCGCCGTCCCATTCCCGAGCACGGTGCGGTCCGGCGCGACGAGATCATCTTCCTTTATAAAGCGGTCCGCGGTGGCAACCACGATCTGTTTCTGCGTCGCATCGAAGTCTGGGACCAAACCCAGCAACACACCCCGGTGTTTCTCACCAATCATCGCGACTTTGCTGCCTCCACCATCGCCGCGATTTACCGTCAGCGCTGGCAGATCGAGCTGTTGTTCAAAGCGCTGAAGCAGAACCTGCGCATCAAGACCTTCGTGGGCACCAGCTCCAACGCCTTGCAGATCCAGATCTGGACCGCTCTGATCGCGCTGCTCGTGCTCAAGTACCTACAACTGCGCGCTCGCTTTGGCTGGAGCCTGTCCAATCTCGCCGCTTTGTTGCGCCAGCAGTTGTTCGTCTATCGTGACCTGTTTGCCTGGATCGATGAACCGTTCCAGCCTCCGCCGCTGCTCGACCCCGACGCCGAGCAACTGGCGCTTTCCTGGTGAGCCCAACTTGGACAGCAGAAATGCCAACCTCAACCTGCAAATCGCCATCGAGGCCCCGGAACGCCCGGTTTTCTTCGCTCTCACGCCTCAATTCTGGCTAATTTGGACAGCAGTGATTCGAGTTGATTCAATTCTGCGGAGAGTCGCTGCATGAATGTTGGAGACCGGTTGCGGACATCGCGTCAGGAGAAAGGGCTTACACAGGACGAGATCGAGAAACGAGCGAGAGTGTTTCGTAAGTATGTTTCTCGTGTGGAAAACGAGCACAAGGCCCTTTCTGTCGAGACGCGTGAGAAGTGTGCCCGCGCCCTCAAAGGCTCGATGTACCAACTCTTCTATGAGGGAGATGAGGCGGCTAGGTTCTCGAACGGCTGAAGTTCAAGTCTGCTGAAGATTCGGCTTGTGGCATTTCGGGCAAAGACGCGCGCGGCGTTCACGATCAGATTACTCCTGAGTCTGATTGCGTCCACCTGAGCTCGCTCAGTCCGCATCGTTAGTGAGGACAGCCCTGCGCTCTCGTCGACCTATGCAAGTAAAAACACTTGCAGAACCCGAAAACAGGGTCTGCCAAGCCTCTCGGCTTCCCGGATTCCGATGACTCACCTCAGGCCCTATCCGGGCAGGGAAAACTCAAGGGGCTCCATTCACATTTTCCTACGCCCAGGTTCAGTTCCAGCCACAACTAAGACTCTCAAACTGACTGTACTCATCTTGTACCTATGGCCAGTCTAATTTTTACCCACATCCACGTAATCTATGAATACCTCCGAAGCCTCGCAATAATCTGCCGGATGGTTACACGCAAACGGTACCAACGCATAGAACAGTGCAGATCTGGGGGGATTCTGACGGCTGCGATTCGAGAAGGAGCTTGAAACATGATTCAAAAACTTACGATCGGACGTGGAATACTCTTTATGTTGGTATCCACCGTGTTTGCCTTGAGCCAACTGACGATTGCCGCTGCCGCGCCGCCGATAGCCCATATCAAGCACAAGCGCCCCGTCGAATCCCACTATGGGGTGCCGACGTTCGCGGACTCTGCCCTGGACGACATCTCCGCCGATGATGACCCGATCGTGCGACAGGCTGCCATCAGAGCCCTCGGGGCCTACAATGGTTCGGTGGTTGCGATCGACCCTTCGAACGGACGCATCTTATCTATCGTTAATCAGAAGCTCGCCTTTTCAGCTGGTTTCATCCCTTGTTCGACAATCAAACCTGTGATCGCACTGGCCGCGTTGAATGAAGGCTTTGTTACACGTGATGCAATGATTCGCGTATCACGGCGCAAGTCTTTGAGCCTTACCGAGGCGATCGCCCATTCCAACAACAAGTATTTCGAGGAACTCGGCAGGCGCATGGGATTTGAAACTGTGGCCGGCTACGCCAGAATGCTAGGACTTGGCGAGCTTTCCGGCTATGAAATCCCCGAGGAACAGCCTGGCAAAGTGCCCAATGAGCCTCCGAAACGAGGAGGAGTTGGCCGGATGTCGAGCTTCGGGGAAGGGATCCAGATGACCCCACTGCAGCTGGGCGCGCTGGCGTCCACGATCGCCAATGGCGGCACGCTATTCTATCTCCAATATCCGCGAACCATCGAGTCGAAGGAGAATTTTGAGCCGCGGATCAAGCGCACGTTTGAGATGGAATCCCCAATTGAAGATGTTCGTGAAGGCATGTTGGCCGCCGTGCTCCATGGCACGGCAAGGCGTAGTTACATTTCCGATGATGAACAAGCGTCCGGGAAGACCGGTTCGTGTTCCGATCAAGGCGCGCGCATTGGATGGTTTGTGTCTTTTGCGGACCAGGACAGCCCGAAGATTGTGCTGGTCATCCTGATGCGTGGGCAGAAACACGTCGTTCAGGGGCCCATGGCCGCGGGGATTGCCGGACACATCTACCGCCAGCTTCATGACGAGAACTACTTCGCACGAAACCGGGCAGGAACAGGAGCCCCGTCGATTGCTTCTATAATGAGTCAAGACCAGTTTCCCGATGCTTCTAAAACTGCAAACTAGATCTTCGACTTAAGAATGAAAACTGAAACCACTGCCGAAAATCACAGTTCCCGATAAGCCCGGCTTATCAGGAACTGAGTTCGATTTTGATGGCCTCTCAGGGTCGGGGGAAACTTCTCTCTTGAGACGAAAGATATAGATGAACATAAAATACGTTTTCATTGGCTTACCGGACCATTAATGATGATGGGAACAAAAATGGATTGCCAGGCCCCATTTGTCATCTTCTAGTTTCTCAACGCGCACGACAACACCTGCCATTGCGTACGTCATCGGACTGCCAGGTTGAAAATCGCTCGTTAAATATACGCTCACGCCTGGAGCGTAATTACTTGCCGATGTGGCGAGATATACCCCGTTTTGAGAAGTGTTGTATGTAGTGCAGAAATGTGGAGGTGATCTTGAGTCGATGGGACGAATGAAAACGACCTGCGACAAACTGGTTCGTGGTTGGCGTCGCCGCTCTGCAGTTTCAGTGGACATAGTAGAATAATTATCCCCGGCCGGCCTGTAGAAACCACCTCACACTAGGAAACTGCCTTTCTTCGTTGGTGCACCCTCACACAAAAAAATCCTTCCAATTGATTCAAGCAGGTCTCCCTACTAGCAGAAGCCTCTTCAATAACTAGAATCGATTCTTTGGGGACATTAATTTCCCATTCGGGCTGCAATCGAATACGCACGGAGAAAACTGATTCAGCGATGATGTTACAAGGAATAGGAACACGGCATTCACGGACAACGAAAGGTAGAACAGGTTTGCCAAACCACGCAAAATAGACAGGCGAACGATCCCATATGCCTTCACTGTTCATATTGGTTAGCTCCTCGACTTAGAGATCTTATAAATGCATTCCGGGTCCAGCAGTTTACTTTTGTAGTAGTTTTTTCGACTGTGCACTTTTAGACAGGCCCTAACAATGTGTCGTTAGAGATAAGGACTGGCATTGCCTTTCAGACAGTGCTGCTCGTGGCGCAAGTCCCGTTGTGTTCTATAAAAGATAATTTCAAGAAAAATATCTCTCCCATCGCCGGAACTTTTCTTGCTTTCCAGCCCCTCTGGATGGGCGAGGATGGGTCACGCCTTCCGGCCCATTTGCTCGGTTCGTTGCACAGCCAAGCGTGGCTGTTTGGATTTTCTCTGTCAGCGGTTTTCATA
>Ga0302324_100018272_pt1 | contig 13834 bp, 10 predicted proteins | sample Palsa_T0_1_FD_201949 | JGI IMG/M metagenome (GOLD analysis project Ga0302324, IMG submission 201949) | Peat permafrost microbial communities from Stordalen Mire near Abisko, Sweden - Palsa_T0_1 | ecosystem: Environmental > Terrestrial > Soil > Palsa > Peat permafrost | place: Sweden: Abisko... | reverse complement strand
GTCCTTCGCCGATCAATTCGGCTGGAGGAACATCGAGGACATCCGTGCGGGCGTTGACGAAAAAATTAGAAAAAGGTGGACACTGACGGAGATGGTTGACGATTTCCGGCTGGCGACAAGAAACGACGCGGTCTATGCCTCCAGTGGCTCAATCGCCATAGCCGCGCACCCGGGCACCACCAGTAGTCACCTCGGAACGGAACTCGACTTCATCGCGGAGTATAGGCAAAACCGGCACGTAGACTATGGCTTTGGTTTTTGTCATTTGTTTACGGGCGAGTACTTGAGTCAAACTACTCCCGGCAAGGATTACAACTACCCGTTTGCGTACCTCACTTATGGATTTTGACAGTTCGTGTTTGAGAGATCATCTTTGACAGAGCAAGGGGAGAGGAGAAATTATGGCTGATATTGAGAACGACGAGACGAGGGTAAGCAGACGATCGGAGCCCGACGCATGAAACCGCTCTGTGCTCGAGGCTCATCACGCGAACGAACCCGCCCAGGTCGCTGACGAAGGCGCGTTTGTTCTTGCGATCGATAGCAACGCCGATGCCTTCCTGCAGTCCGGTTCGGCCGTCCGGATGCTTTGCAAGGTTCCGCCGCCGCCACGTTCCTATCGAAACATCCCATGACCAGCCCTCTATCGCGTAGAAGTTCTGCTCGAAAAATGGGCGAGGATAACGCCCAAGTTAGAGGCCGAGCACCGCGGCCAGTTCGACCAGATCGTCGACGCTCACCTCCCAGTCCTGGCTGAGCTGCGGCGGGCCGGCGTTATTCGGTCCGTGCTCCAATGACCGACGCACGAAGACTGTCTTCAGCCCGCACTCCCGCGCCGCTGCCAGGTCACTGGTGTGTGCCGCGACCAGACAGACCTCCTCCGGTCGCATCGCCAGTATGTCGGCGGTGCGCAGGTAGGCCTCCGGCGCCGTCTTGTAGGCCCGCGCCACCTCGGCCCCGAGGATCGCATCCCACGGCAGGCCGGCGCGCTTGGCCATGTCGAGTAGCAGGATGACGTTTCCATTCGACAGGGGCGCGATGATGTAGCCCGCCTTCAGCCGCGTCAGCCCCGGCACACTGTCTGGCCACGGATCGAGCCGATGCCAGGCGAGGCTCAACTCTTTGAGTTCGGCCGCAGGGATGAGCGCGGGGTCGAGACCGAACTCGGCCACCGCGGCGTCGAGGATCTCCCGGTGCAGAACGTCCAGCCGTTCGAAAGGCCGCCGCCCGCTGCGCACCTCCTCCATGGCGGGCGACTCGAGCTTACGCCACGCATAGGCGAAGTCGCCCGGATCGACGTCCGGCTTGCCGTGGCGGGCAAGGAACGGCCCGGCCTCGCGCGCCAAGCCGCTATACCAGTCGACCACCGTGCCGAAGGTGTCGAACACCAGCGCACGCACTCCATCCAACGCCATGTCGCAAGCTCCTCTAATAGGTTCTCTTCCGTGACATAACCAAATCGCCGAAATCGGCGGGGAGATCAAGTGTCGTCTGGGCGACACGAGCGAACAAATTTGCGTTCCGCCGGGACCAGCCCGTCAATGCGAGTCTGTTTCAACAGTTGGGCCCGAGGCGCCAACGAGAAAGTCGAAGTCAGCGCCTTCGTGGGCTTGATTGACATGATCGACGTAGAGCTTGGCGTACCCGCGCGTCGCGTTTGCCGCACGAGGCGCCCACGCGGCACGCCGGCTCGCAAGCTCCTCATCGGAGAGAAGGACGGACAAGCGTCTTTCGGGAACATTGAGTTCGATCAGATCGCCGTCTTTGACAAGAGCAAGCGGTCCGCCCGCGGCGGACTCGGGCGAAATATGGAGCACCACCGCCCCGAACGCGGTGCCGCTCATTCGCGAATCCGAGATGCGCACGATATCGGTAACGCCTTGTTTCAACAGCTTGCTCGGAATGGGCATGTTCCCAAGCTCGGGCATGCCGGGAAAGCCACGGGGTCCACAGTTCTTGAGGACCATTACGCAGGTGGCGTCGATATCGAGATCCGGGTCGGCGAGGCGGCGGTGCAGATCGGCTAGATCCTCAAAGACCACCGCACGACCAGTATGTTGCAAGAGCGCTGGCTCCGCGGCCGATGGTTTGATCACCGCCCCTTCCGGGCAAAGGTTTCCACGAAGGACAGCAATTCCAGAGTCTTTCATGTAGGGCTTATCGACGGAGTGGATCACCTCAGGGTTCCAGCACCGCGCCTCGCGGTTGTTCTCCCAAATCGATTTGCCCGTGACGGTGAGAGCATCGCGATGCAACAGACCGTTTTCCGCGAGGTCTCTTAGGACAACAGGCAACCCGCCCGCCTCGTGAAAGTCCTGCATCAAATAGTGGCCGGAGGGCTGGAGGTTCACGAGCGTGGGCACGCCGGAGGCGAGCCTATCCCAGTCATCGATCGTCAGTTCGATCCCGACACGGCGCGCGAGGGCCGTCAAATGAATCACCGCATTCGTTGATCCGCCGATCGCCGCATTTACGCGGACGGCGTTCTCGAACGCCTCCCGGGTAAGAATCTGACCAATGACAACCCCCTCACGAACCAGGTCGACGATGCGCCGTCCGGCCATCCGCGCCAGGACGTTCCGACGGGAATCGACCGCCGGAATCGAGGCGTTGTCCGGTAGGCCAACCCCCAAGACCTCCACCATGGAAGCCATTGTCGATGCAGTTCCCATGATGTTGCAGGAGCCATGAGACCGGTTCAGGCCCGCCTCCAAATCCTGCATCTCGGCGTCGGTAACCTCACCGGCTCGGTATTGATCTGTGATCTTCCAGACATCGGAGGTACCAACGTTGCGGCCCCGAAAGCTGCCATCTAGCATTGGGCCGCCGGACACGCCAATGGTCGGTAGGTTCACACTTGCCGCCCCCATCAGCAGGGCGGGTGTAGTCTTGTCGCACCCCATGAGCAGCACAACGCCATCGAGCGGATTAGCTCGAATCGTCTCCTCCACATCCATGCTCGCAAGATTGCGCAAGAACATGCCCGTTGGCCGGGTCAGGGTTTCCCCGGTGGAGTTAACCGGAAATTCCATGGGCACACCCCCGGCTTCCAATATCCCTTCCCGAACGTGTTGGGCGAGATCTCGAAAATGGGAGTTGCAGGGAGTCAGCTCGGACCAGGTATTGCAGATGCCAATTACGGGCCGACCGTCGAAATGGTCGGAGGGAACGCTGCGACTTCGCAACCAGCTGCGGTGTGCAAAGCCGAAGGTGCCGGCGGCAAACCACAGTTGAGACCGCCTGCCGGCCTTATCGTCTTTTAACATAGCCTTTTGCCTCGCAAGTCTTTGTCTCCGCTTCAGAGCGCAGGATATCCTTCTGCTGCCCTCTCTCTGTAGTCTGTACACATCAAGAGAGGCGGCATCTCTTGTTTTGTTTGGAGTCTCTTCCGAATTGATATCGGACAACACAGTTCTGAACGCCATCCGTCAGCCCGCAGGGACCCACTGCTCTCCAAAACAAACTAACGGATTGCGGACTCCTCTCAGACATGACACACGAAGGTCGCTTATGATTTGCAACGTGCTGCGTCCGACCGCCCTCGTATTCCTTGCGTCATCACTCGCGCTCGGCCAATCGACCCCCACTGATGTCGCCCCTGAACGTGAAAGCACACATCTGTTTTGGGTCATGCCGAATTACCGCGCATCACCGAGCCTGACACACTATGAGCCACTGACTGTCCGACAGAAGTTCGCCCTGGCGATGCAAGACTCCTGGGACCGCGGAACACTGGCCTTGGCGGCCGTTTTCGGAGCGGAAAACCAACTGACCAACTCCAATCGGGCATTCGGTCAGGGCACCGCCGGGTACGCGCGGTATCCGGGGACTTCGTACGGTGATTTCGTAATCGCCAATTACATGTCGGAAGCCGTGTTTCCATCCTTACTGCATCAGGACCCTCGCTATTTCAGGCGTGGTACAGGCAGCGGCTGGTCCCGATTGGGCTACGCGCTGGGGCACACGTTCAGGACGCACAACGACTCTGGGCGCAGTCAATTCAACGTGAGTTTTCGGCAGAGGTGCGTAAGCGGGCGGATCTGAACAGCAGTGGCCGCTACGGCAGCAGAAGTTGCCATGCGCGTGAGAACCGGAGCAGCTCTTCGGCGCCCCTGACAGGGTTCTCAGGCCAGGGCTCGTCTTCGATTTCGTCGTCAGGATCGTCGATGTTGGGAACCGGATCGGAAGGCGCAAAGAATCTGGTACGTTCCAGATGTCTGGGGTATTCGCGAATCTCCGCAGTTGTAAAGATGCGCCGGATTTCATCGACAAATGCCGGCACCTCAGCAGCGAACTGAGGATCCTGTTCGGACGCCATGAGGAGCGTGAAGAGTTTTTCGCCGATCAGATAATCCATTTTCCAGCCCGAAGGTCTCATGGATGTCTTCCGTCGCGGCGCACTGGTCGATCCAGATCTTGTGGTACTCGATAGACGGCTGCTCATGTTGGATTCCTTTCTCCGAGGATACGCCGGACCGAGGTGCGGCCGATCTCAAGCCGGCGGGCGAATTTCGGCCTTGCTGACGCCGGCGCGATGAAGTTTCCGGATTTGACTTGCCCTCTTTCCGACAGTCACGGGCCGCCCGAGATGCTTTCCCTGCAGTCGGGCTTCGGCAATGCCCGCGCGGATACGCTCGCGGAGGATCTCGCGTTCGAAGGCCGCGAACACGGACAGAAGGCCAGCCATGGCGCGCCCCGTCGGCGTCGTCAGATCGAGCGCTTCAGTGAGCGATACGAAAGCTACGCCCAGTTCCGCCAGTTCTTTTAAGGTTACGACCAGATCGACGAGTGACCGGCCCCAGCGATCCAGGCGCCAGACCAGCACGACATCGATCTCGCGCCGGCGAGCAGCAGCCAGGAGTCTTTCACGGAGTTCGCGCTCGGCGGCACCGGAATCAACCTCTTTAATCTGAACCGCGATTGTCCAGCCGCGCTTCGCCGCATACTCGCGCATCGCGCGCATCCGCAGGGGCAGAGTCTTTTGGTCATGCGTGGACACCCTTGCATACAGGCCGACACGAAACATTTTCGCCGGTTCCTGGCGCTGGCCAAAAATCCTGTTCGGTTTTGAGGTTTTCGATGCTCGTTTGGCGGCCATTTGGAGAGGTTCGATCCGCAGGGCTTTAAGCTATTGCTTTCGGCCATACGCCCGGACCATCGTATTACGGCCGCGACGGTTGCATCGCGCCTGTAGTTCCACGGCATCCACTCTGCCGGACGCACGGCCATTTCCGCGGGATGCCGGAGCAACTCCGTCACATAATCGAAGGGATTGACCTCGGGGATGTTCTCACCGGCGTAAACGCCCCAACGGTGGGCTTTTCGGCGCGCCGATCTTTTTGGCTTCTCCTGTTGTGACGAGTTAGGTCGATGACGTCTGAACTCGATGAACACGTTCGATCAATGGAGCACGTCTCGCCGCGTGGCAGTTCCTTGCAGAGCAGTATAGAGCGCATTCTCGACCTCGCATATCGAGACATCCAGCATTTCAGAGCACTGCTCGTGTGTCAGGCCAATAAGAAATCGCAACGTAAGTTAGTTACGGCCAAGTCGATAACTTCCTCTCCTCTCCCGCTGAGAACCGCTCGCATGATGTACAAACTGAATCCCAACGCCTGCTCCACTGTGATTGTGGGGGGCATCGCAAGCTCTAGCCGGTTTACTTTTATATCGACGAGACATGGTCCGTCATGGGCAAGTGCAGCTTGCAGAGCCGGCCGGAGATCCTCCGGTGCTTCCGCGCGAATTCCTTTTATGTCGGCGGATTCCGCCAGCTTGGCGAAGTTGGGATCTACCAGGTCGGTGCCGTAGGAGAGCCATCCGGCTGCCTTCATCTCCAATTCCACAAATCCCAGCGCACCATTGTTGAAAACGATCACCTTGACCGGCAGGTTCAGCTGCCGCAACGTCAACAGGTCGCCCAGTAACATCGCAATGCCTCCGTCGCCCGACAGAGTGACGACCTGTCGTCCCGGCATCGCCGCCTGTGCGCCGATAGCTTGAGGGAGGGCGTTAGCCATCGAGCCATGGTTGAAGGAACCTAGCAGCCTTCGCTTGCCATTCATGTGCAGGTAACGCGATGCCCAAATCGTGGGCGTACCTACATCGCAAGCGAAGATGGCATCTTCCGAGGCAAGCTCATCCAGCAGCTTTGCCACGAATTGCGGATGAATGGAACTATCTCCTGGACTACCTGCTGCGAGTTCGTCTAGTCCTTTGCGAGTGTGGGCGTAATGTTGCAGGCAAGCATCGAGGTAGTGTCGATCAGAGTTGCTCTCGAGCAACGGAAGGAGAGCTTGAAGGGTCTCCTTCACCGTGCCAACAATTCCCACATTCACGCGGCTGCGGCGGCCAATCTGCTCACCGCGCATGTCGACCTGGATAATATTCGCGTCTTTTGGATAGAACTGCTGGTATGGAAAGTCGCTGCCAAGGACCAGCAACGCATCACAGTTCATCATGGCTTGATAACCGGAGGCGAACCCGAGAAGTCCGGTCATTCCGACGTCGTAAGGATTCTCATACTCGATGAATTCCTTTCCACGCAACGCGTGGACGATCGGAGCCTTCAATCGCTCCGCGACCCCCAGCAGTTCCGAGCGTGCTCCGGCGCAGCCCGCGCCGCCAAGAATGGCAACAGTCCCTGCGCCATTCAGTACGTTTGCCGCTCTTTCCAAAGTCTCTGAGGGGGGGAGTGTAGCTGACACCGACTGATGAAGGCCGAGAGAGAGCGGTTGCGAGTGACAGTGTCGCAATGCGATGTCACCGGGAATGATTACAACGGCCACGCCTTGCCTGGCAATGGCCGTGCGCATAGCGATTCCAAGCACACGCGGCATCTGTTCGGGTTGCGAGACCAGTTCGCAATAGTAGCTGCAATCCTTGAACAAGTGCTCAGGGTGAGTCTCCTGGAAGTAACCGCTACCAATTTCGGAACTGGGGACTTGCGCAGCAATCGCAAGTACGGGCACGCGGGTGCGTTGGCAGTCATAAAGTCCATTGATAAGGTGGAGATTCCCCGGACCACAACTGCCGGCGCAGACCGCGAGTTGTCCGGTGACCTGGGCATCGGCTCCCGCCGCGAAGGCCGCTGATTCTTCATGCCGCACGTGCAGCCAGTCAATTTGTTCGCTCTTTCGTATGGCGTCCGTCAGACCGTTGAGCGAGTCCCCAACGACCCCGTAGACCCGTCGTACTCCAGCCTCGATTAGCGTCGCGACGAATACGTCACTAACGGTCCTTGCCATACTTTTCTCCTTGGTGTGAATGGGACTGCCGGCTCGGCGGCCCTTTATGCGTGGGATAGAGTTTCTTCTTCGGGGCGAGTCAGCTCCTCGAGCGCGAGGATGAACGACTCGTACGGCTTACCGGTCGCTTGCTGCAGTCCCATCTCGCAGGTTCGGTTCGCTGACAGATAGACGTCAACGGGATGCACGTCGAGGTAAGACTTCTCCTCTCGCGTAGCCGATATTACCAGCTCAGGGTGCAACAGGCCACGATCACCGGCGGTTCCGCAGCATGTTGTTCCGATTGGTACGATCACCTCGTCGGCGACGGCTTCAGCGATCTCGTTGAGCTTCTCCTCGAGACCGAGATGGATCGTGGAGCATGTGGGATGCACCGCCGCGCTGGCCAGCTTCCGTTTGATCTGAAGGCCTGGGAGTAGTTGATGAACCCAGGTGATCGCGTCGACGATCCGGATCTTCCCGAACCGCTCTTGTCGCTCGCGGTCGATGTGGGCTCGTACATCGTCCAGCAGGCCGTGAGTGCATGAAACAGCGTCGATCACGATAGGCACCGCGCCTGCCTCGCTCCAGTCCCACATCGCGTCCGCGATCGCCGTGGCCATCCATTCGTGTCCCAGCCGGTAGCCCTTGGAACTCCAGGGCGTTGAACAGCAGAGGCCGCGCACATTGGCGGGAATCCAGAGTGGTTGTCCGGCGCGGGCGGATAACGCGACAAATGCCTCGGGAAGGCTCGGTCGCTGCGCCATCCCTTGTGCACGGCCAAAGATACGGTTGATGCACGCCGGAAAATAGACGGCTGCAGCGCCTTGCCGCGAGGTCGGCGGAAGCTCGCGTGGCGCCTGCTGCGGCATCGGTCCGGGCACTGACGGAACGAGATCTTTGCTGAGTGCCATCCGGGCCACCGCGGTCAGGCCCGTTAAGGCTTTAATGCCAACAGTTTTCGAGATGACATCGGTTACGACCATACCGAGGCGGGCGGCGGATTCGACGCGCCGCCAACGCCTGGCGATAGCGAGCGCGACCGTCTCGCGAGCATCTGTGCTTTCGCGCTCGCGGAATGACTTGATCATCGCCCCAGTGTTGATCGATACCGGACAAGGCTCGGCGCATGTTCCGTCGGCGGCACACGTCTGGATACCGTCGTATTCATATTCCTTGAGCAGTTGCGCAAACATCCTGGAACTGCTCGGTTGGCGCGCCATCTCGCGCCGGACGACGATGCGTTGGCGCGGTGTCATCGTGACGTTACGGGACGGGCAAACCGGTTCACAGAAGCCGCACTCGATGCAATGGGTCGCGCCGGAAATATCTTCGATCGTGGGCGTCGACTTGAATCGCCGCAGATAGATATCGTCATCGCGACTGAGAAGGCAGTCCGGGGCAAGTACTCCGTCCGGGTCGGCCAATTTCTTGATTCGCCACATCATGTCCGTCGCCTTATCGCCCCATTCACGCCTCACAAATGGGGCCATATTGCGCCCCGTTCCATGCTCGGCCTTAAGCGAACCGTCATATTTGTCGATCACAAGTTCAACCAGGTCGTTCATGAATGCGCTATAACGACTGAGATCGGCGGGGTCGTCCAGTTTTGGCGTCAGGGTGAAATGTAAATTGCCAAAGGCCGCGTGCCCAGCCACTCCTGGCAGAAAGCCGTGCCTGGTCAGGAGTGCCTGCAGATCGTGTGCACCTGCGGCAATCCGGGCCCTGGGAAAGCAGACATCCTCATTGATGACCGCCGTTCCCTCCGGCCGTAGCTTCCCGACGATCCCGAGCAGTCCTTCACGTACCCGCCAGTCGATCTCGATAGCCTTCGCGTCACGGGTGAAAACCAGCGGTTGAAGCAAGTTGGCGTTGGCGACAAGCGCGCGCACCGCAACTTCGGTATGGTCAAGTGCCGCGCCGTCCGCTCCCGTAAACTCGACCAGCAATGCGGCGGCCTTGGGATCGAGCGTCCTCCAGTACTCGGGCGTTCCCGGGAACGCTTGTGCGGCGGCGGTCAGTGCCGGCGCGACCATGAGTTCGACGGCCTCCGCCCCGAGGGACACGAGGTCCGGCACGAGCGCGACGGCATCGTCGATTGACGGCACAGGAATCCAGGTCACGCAGGTGGCTCCCGGCGTTGGGAGCGTGTTGATCACCACTTCGGCGATGAACGCCAGCGTCCCTTCGGAGCCAACGACAAGCCGGCGGAAAATCTCGAGCGGCGTTTCGCCGTCGAGAAGGGCATCAAGCCGGTAACCGGTCGTATTCCGGATCATGTACTTATGCCGCACGCGTTCGGCTAGAGCAGTGTCGGCGGTCAGTTCGGCGCGCAGCTTGAGCAGGCCCTGGGCGAGGTCGGGTTCGGCGCGCATGAAGGCCGCCTCGGCATCGGGCTGCGCCGTGTCTATGACGGTCCCAGATGCCAGCACGAGAGTCATCGACCGCACTGTGTGGTAGGCGTCGCGATCAATCGTGCACCGCATTCCGCCGGCATTATTGGCGACGGCGCCGCCGATCGTGCAGGCATTTATGCTGGCCGGGTCCGGCCCCAGACGCCGTCCGTGTCTACGTAGATAGGCACCGGCGTGTCCGAGAATGACCCCGGGCCGGGCACGAAGCGCACGTCCTTCGTCCTCGATTGACATGCCGTACCAGTGTTTACGTACATCGATCAGAATGTCGTCGGACTGGGACTGTCCGCAGAGGCTCGTCCCCGCTGCGCGGAAGGTTGCATGACGTTTGTTCTCGCGGCAGTATTGTAGTAGAGCGACGACGTCATCGACGGTGCGCGGAGCGACGACGACCTGCGGAATGAGGCGATAAGGGCTGGCATCGGATGCGTAGCGGACAAGGTCGATAGCCCGGTAGAGAACCTGGTTCGCGCCGACCAACTCCGTCAGCGCCTCCCGTAGGTCTCGCGGCGTACCGGAGACCAGTTGTTCGGGAAAGCGATCTTCTGCCGGTTGACCCGGCGGGTGACCGATCCGAGCTGTGTCTGGTTGCAGTAGCGCCATGCTGTGGTCTCCCGTTTCGTCTTCCGATGTGCGCGGTCAGCGTTTGACGATCCGGTTGGTTAGGCGGCCAATCTGCTCGATCTCGACTGTGACCGTATCGCCGGGGTGCAGGAACATAGGTGGTTTCCGACTGGCCCCGACGCCCTCCGGGGTGCCAGTAGCAATGAGATCGCCGGGCTTGAGCGTCATCGCACCCGACGCGTAGGCAGCGATTTTGGCGCCGGAGAAGATGAGGTTAGACGTGTTGCCGTCCTGGACAGCGTTGCCGTTTACGTGCGTTTGGATTCGCAGTTGATCGGGGTCTGGGATTTCGTCAGCCGTAACGATCCACGGGCCGAGTGGTCCTGAACTGTCGGTATTCTTGCCGAGCGTCCAGCGGTCACTGGCCATTTGGAATTTGCGTGCGGTGAGGTCGTTGAAGCACGCGTAGCCGAAGAAGCCGGCCTGGGCGGCTTCCGGCGTGACGTCAAGGAGCTCTTTGCCGACAATGATTGCCAGCTCGCCTTCCCAGTCGAGGTGGTCCTCGTGTGGGGGGACGGGAACGGCTTGGCCGTCGACGGCCAGGGTGGACCGCCAGCGGGCAAAGATGTCAGGATGCTCTGGCACTTTGAAATGTGCTTCCTCGGCATGCGCGGCATAATTCAGACCAGCGCAGAGCACGCGGGCCGTGTCAGGCAATGGCGGAACTTGAACCAAGCCGGCCATCGACTCTCCGCCGGATAGCGCCTGCGCAGCTGCCAAAAGACCCCGCTCGGGGTCAGCCCAGAAGTCCTCGAGGCTGGCGAATGGCAGCACCTCGTTGCCTTGGACTTTCGCCATCATCCTGTCTGTGCCCTTCTGGTATGCGATGAGCTTCATGATTAAACTCCGCGATCTCTGAGTCGAGGGCAACGCATCGGGTCAGCCCCCCCAATCTTCAAGGAAGTCCATAAGGTGCTTATTGACGACGTCCGGTTGCTCCTCCTGACAGAGGTGTCCGCATTGGGGAATGCCGATACCCCGTACGTCTTTGGCCATCCCCCGCCATACATCCAGGAGGTTGAAAATTCTGTTTACCTCGAAGTCCTCGCCCCAAAGAATGAGGACCGGGCAGGTGATCGGTTCTGCGGAATCCGCTATATCCTGCTTCACGTCCTCGCCAACGGCGCGGTAGTCCATCGCGGAGCCGCGGACGACCCCCGGCTGCTGGTAGGCACGGACGTAGACGCCAATCTCTTCGGGAGACATCATGTCGGGGTTGTAGGACCAGGAGCGGTAAAAGTGCGTCAACCATGTCTCCTCGCGTCCGGCGATCAGAGCTTCCGGCAGATCGGGAACGCCGAGGAAGGCAACGAACCAGCCTGTCTGGCCGGCGCGGCTCGGATTCTCCATCAGGATTCTGGTCGGGACGTTGTCCATCGCGACAAAGCGATCAATCCGCTCCCGATGGTCTTTGGCGAAACGTGTTCCCACCCTGGCGCCGCGGTCATGGCCAAGTATCGGCGCGCGCTCGTGCCCAAGATGATCCATCAGCGCCGCGAGATCGTTGGCCATCGTGCGCTTATCGTAACCACAGGCCGGCTTCTCGGTGTCACCGTAACCCCGCAGATCGGGAGCGATGACCGTGTACCGCTCCGCCAGCACCGGTATTTGCTTGCGCCACGCGTACCAGGTCTCCGGAAACCCGTGCAACAGATAAACCGGCGGACCGTCTCCGGCGCTGACCCAGTGTTGGTTGATGCCGTTGAGGCGAGCGGTGTGATGTTTGACGCTCTGTGAAATGGTCATGACTCTGTTCCATGGCTTGATTTGCGGCGTAGTCGCGCTCTATACAACTCGAGGCTTGCGGTCCCCATGCCTGATGATGGCGGTTCGCAAGCGCCAGAACATCGTTCAATGGTCCTATCGGCGAGTTCCCCTTAACGTCGTGCCACGCATTCCCCTTTTGGGGTATCCCGATATCGATCAGCGATATCTCGACTGGTCCCCCTCTTTGAGACAAACAGTCTCCAGAAACTCACCCGGTAACTTCCGACACGGGAATGAGTTGCAGATTGAGCAAAGCGGCTTGCCTGGAGAGCCACTTCATCCGTCGCTGGCGGTATCTTGATTCGTGGGCTGCCATTCCTTTGTCGACGTATTCCGTGCCGAACTTAATCATTCTGTAAATCAATCTGGCCAACTTGTGCGCCATCGCGGTGATCGCTGATCACATTGGCTAACTGCACGTTCATCTGGGTAAGCGTTTTCTGCATGTGTTTACTGAATGCATGTACTGCCCGCGGCCACCAGATTCTCCCGCTGCCGAAGGTAGGTCCGCAATACCTGGATTTCCTTCGTCGGACGAAATGAATTGTTCAACAGTCCGAAGGTGCGCAGCATCTGTAGCTATTGGCACTCCAACACGTCGGTCTTGCGTCCCGGCAGCGTCTTTGTATGACGCGCGTTCACCACGTTGACCTGAAATCCGTAACTCTCCAAGATCTCGAAAAGGGCAATCTAATAAACGCCCGTTGCCTGCATGACGACCGTCTCTACGCTGCACGCCTTCAACCATTGCGCCATGCGATGCAGGTCCGCCGTGAAGCTTCCGAAACTCTGCACTGGCTCGGGATCTCGCCCTGCCGGTACCGCGACATAATGTTCGGCGTTGCCAACATCGATCCCTGCCGCGTTCCCGTTTAGCGCAGGGAGCTCTTCATCCCACTCTCTCTTTGTCTTCAATACTTCGCCATCTTGAGTCCTCATCCATTTTGAAATGGGACGAGACCCGGCCCGGTTGCAGTCGGTTTGAAAATGTCTCCAACGGGGTCGAGCCCGCCGTTGTTTGGTCTCCAGAAACTCAACGGGTAACTTCCGACACGGGAATGAGTTGCAGATTGAGCAAAGCGGCTTGCGCGGAAGTTACCGGTTGAGTTTCTGGAGACTGTTTGCCTCAAAGAGGGGGACCAGTCGAGATATCGCTGGTCGATATCAGGATACCCCAAAAGGGGAATGCGTGGCACGACGTTAAGGGGAACCCGCCGATAGGACCATTGAACGATGTTCTGGCGCTTGCGAACAGCGATCATTAGGGCATGGGGACCGCAAGCCTCGAGTTGTATAGAGCGCGACTATGCCGCAAATCAAGCCATGGAAGAGAGTCATGACCATTTCACAAAGCGTCGCACATCACACTAATCACCTCAACGGGGGCACGCAATGAGCGCTCCCTTTCGATCGACCCATTGGTTTTCCGGCGCCACCATGGTCGGATTCGCCCACCGGAGCTGGATGAAGAACCAGGGACGGCCGGACGACCTGTTCGACGGATGGCCGGTGATCGGGATCTGCAACACCTGGTCGGATCTGACACCGTGCAACGCCCATCTGCGCGAAATCGCCGAACGGGTGAAGCTGGGCGTTTATGAGAGCGGGGGCTTCCCATTGGAATTCCCCGTCATGTCCCTAGGCGAATCCAACCTCCGCCCGACCGCCATGCTCTTTCGCAACCTGACGAGCATGGATGTCGAGGAATCGATTCGCGGCAATCCCATTGACGGCGTGGTGCTGCTGGTGGGATGCGACAAAACCACGCCGGCGACCATGATGGGCGCCGCCAGTTGCGACGTC
>Ga0302324_100018270_pt1 | contig 13836 bp, 11 predicted proteins | sample Palsa_T0_1_FD_201949 | JGI IMG/M metagenome (GOLD analysis project Ga0302324, IMG submission 201949) | Peat permafrost microbial communities from Stordalen Mire near Abisko, Sweden - Palsa_T0_1 | ecosystem: Environmental > Terrestrial > Soil > Palsa > Peat permafrost | place: Sweden: Abisko... | reverse complement strand
GCACCCAGCCCCGCGAACGGTTCCTATTCCTTATCGGCTATCGCGCTTCCCAAGATTCTGGCGGCGAACCAAACGCTCTCCTTTACGATCACCTTCACGCCAACGGTGACAGGTATCTCGGACGGGGATCTCATTTTGGATACGACCTCGATCCCGTTGGTCGGCTCCGGAACGGCGCCGCCGGCGCTGCCGTCCTACACGATTGCAGGTCCCAGCGGGAACGCAACGTCGGCCTCGCAGTCCAACATCAGCCTGACATTGTCAAAAGGATACTCGTTGGATCTTACGGGAACGCTCACGCTTACTACGGAGGGAACCTTCGGCACCGATCCGGCCGTCCAATTTGCAACCGGCGGCCGTACAGTGGATTTCACCATCCCCGCCAACAGCACCAGCGCCAACTTCGCGGGGCAAGGATCCGAGCTTCCGGTGCAAACCGGAACAGTGGCCGAGACGGTGACGTTGACGCCAACGTTCTCAACGGCTGGCGGGGTGAATGTGACGCCATCTTCGCCCACCACGCTTCAATTCACGATTCCTTCAGCGGCGCCAGTCTTGGAGAGCGCGGCGATTGCCGATGAGTCCGCCGACAGTTTTGCGCTGGTGCTGACCGGCTACTCGACCACGCGCAGCCTAACTTCGTTGAACGTAACCTTTAATCCGGCGAGTGGATTCAACATTGGGACGTCCCAACTCACGATCGATCTGAGCCAGGTTTCCACGGCGTGGTTCGCCAGTGCTGCGTCTGTATCGTTTGGGGGACAATTCGCAATTACGATGCCATTCACTCTAACAGGGACCGTCAAAGCCGGCCAAGCGCTGATCGATAGCATCGCCTCGGTGACGGCCACCGTCAGCAATAGCGTCGGGACTTCGGGCTCGTTGCAAGCTAACGTACAGTAGAATGGTTATTTGTCTTACAAAACGCAGCGATTGCCTCTGGTCAGTTGCTGTAAGCTACTCAGATTCAAGGGGTAGGTCTTGTTCGTACTAGTACATTTCCTGGGCGAGAGGCCTTGCAATCGCTCAGGATTCACCTTAAGATTGTGAAGGTTTCAACTTTAGCGAGTTGAAGTCATCGGATATTTTAGGAGGTTGTGAGTGACTCACAAATTAAATCGGATAGTTCTTCTTTCGGCTTGCTCAATAGTGATATCTATGTTCACGTTGGCAGCCGCACCATGTGCGCCAGGAACCCTGGCGACCTACATTGCCCTAGGGGCCACAGGTTGTACGGTTGGGGGCGATACTTTCTTCAACTTCGGTCTCCTAGATAACGGAATTGGCGGTCTTCCCGCCACGGCCATCGACGTTGGTGGGGTCGGCCCAAGCGGCACGCCGGGGGCGAGTTCCACTATCAGCGCATTCCCGAATGACCTTGGCGTTGACTTCAACGCAGTTTGGGGGCCTCTCGCCTCCGGAACTCTAGACGACACCATTACCTTTGACGTGTCCGTCGGGGGCGGCGCCGCGAACATCACTGATGCGGGCATCGTCCAGTCCACGGCTACGGGCCCTTCTGGATCGAGCGTCACCGTTACCGAGGGCGGCTGTAGCGGAATAGTGTATCCGTGTACCCAAACTTGGGGAGTCAACACTGGAGACATCTCTCCGTTCAGTTCCATTTCAGACACGATCTTCAGCGCGACTGGCACCCTCTCAGTGACGAAGGACATAGCGCTGTCCGGCGCAGGAGCCAACCTTTCGAACGTCGCGGATGTTTTCTCGTCCTCGCCGGTTCCGGAGCCCCGCGCGCTGTCATTCTTGCTCGGGCTCGGCCTCGTGGCCGGTTTCGCTTTCAGGAAGAAATTCCAAAGCGCTCGCGCTTAACGCACTTTTTTCTTCTCCGTTGTTTTTCACGCAGGCCTGGAACCCCAGGCCTGCGTTTCGTTTTTAGGGACGGTCAATTCCCGCGCCCGTTGCTCCCTCGACGCCGCTCGGACTAAGGGCTTGTCCGGAAATAATATTGCCATCCGACGTGGCGTACGCACTGCTGCGTGCCGCGTCGGCACCCCGCACAGCACGTTAAGAAACGTGCGCCGCGTGGTTGCTGTCACCCGGGTGACGGATTACGCTCATGGGCCCTAGCCCGCTGGGGCTCCCAATGCGCCGACTAAGGTCTTTAAAACTGAAACTAGGGTAGATTGCCTGACGACCCCGGAGTGTATGATCTAAATGGAAGTCTTTATCGGTGGTAGGAGGTCCAGTGATTTACTCGAAATACTCAGGCCGTGCGGTTTCCATTCTGGTTTTTCTTCCCATGATCCTAGCGGCTCAGAGGACGCGGGAGAGTGTGGTTCCACTAAAGAACTGGGCGACTCCACTGTATTGGCGCCCCAACCTAGCCGAGAGAAACGCCATCGCGAAACCGACGCCACAGCTCCAGTTTTCCCCTACCGCCGTGTCCAGGGACGCGCTCATTTTCGTGGCGGTGACGCCTTGCCGCCTGGTGGATACCCGGGGCGCCGCCGCCGGATTTATGGGGGACAGTCCTTTTTCGGGGCCGTCCATTGCAGGAGGGGGAACCGCGACCTTCCCGGTGCAGTCCGCTAGCCAGACCGACACCACGGCGCCAGCCCCCTGCGGCGTGATTCCTCCCATCGCCGAGGCTTACTCGCTCAACCTCACGGTGGTCCCCCACTCCGGGGGCGTGGTCGGCTATGTCACGCTCTGGCCGGCCGGCGCGACACAACCCTTCGTCGCGACGTTGAACGATGGGCAAGGTTTAATTGTGAACAACGCGGCCATTGTTCCGGCAGGCACGCCCTCGGGCGGGGTGAGCGTTTATGACGACGGTCCGGCGACCATTGACGTGGTCATTGATATGAACGGTTTCTTTGCCGCGCCTACCGACGTGAACGACAATACCGCCATCGGGCTGGCGTCACTCGCCGACAACGACGGCGGCGCCGACAATACGGCCACCGGTGCCTTCGCGCTGACCACTAACACCTCCGGGACCGCCAACACGGCCAGCGGATACAACGCGCTTGCCAGTAACACCTCCGGGATGTTCAACACGGCCAGCGGCGTCACCGCCTTGGCGAGTAATACCAACGGGGCCTACAATACGGCCGCCGGCGCCTTCGCGCTGCAGGACAACATTGGCGGGGGTCAGAACACGGCCATTGGCTACACGGCGCTCGAGAACAACACTAGCGGGAGCAACAACATCGCGCTCGGGTATCTTGCGGCCTTCAACGCTCCGGTTGGCAACAGCGACAGCATCTACATAGGCAGCTCGGGTACCTCAAGCGACGTCAGCGGCAGCATCCAGATCGGAACGCAGTCCTCCGAGACCACTGGCACTATCCAGATCGGCAGCGCTCAGACCGGCGGAACCTACATCGCGGGCATTTACGGAGGAACGCCGAATATGACGAACTCGCCGGTGTGCATCGACTCCACCGGGTTGCTTGGAACCAATTGCGGCGTCGCCCCGTCCTCAGTCCGGTTCAAGGAAGAGATCGCCGATATGGGAGACAGCAGCAGCAACTTGCTCCAATTGCGCCCGGTCACCTTCTTCTACAAGCCGCAATTCGACGATGGCTCGCACTCGTTGCAGTACGGCCTGATCGCGGAGGAAGTCGCCAAGCTCTATCCGGAAATGGTGGGATACGACAAGACTGGCCGGCCGTCGTCGGTTAAATATCAGTGGCTCGCTCCCATGCTGCTGAACGAGCTGCAGAAGCAGGCGGCGGAGAATCAGAGGCAGGCCGAGCAAATTCGCTCGCTCGAAGACCGGCTGGCCGCGCTGGAGGCGGGGTTGTCAAAGGGATCGCCCGACGGGTCACCCAGCGGGACGCCCGTCTCGCCAGATGCGGTCCGCTGAAACACGTCCGGCCTTGGCCCCGGCGGGTTTTCTCGGAGTCGCCGCCTAGCTGATTTTGCCGAGAAGCTCCATGATGCGGGGCTTTATGCTCGACCCGGGATGGTCGGCCATGGCCTTCTCGAGCTCCTTCTTGGCCGCAACCTGGTCGCCCTTCTCATACAATGCCAAACCCATGTGGTAGTGAAAAATTGCAAACGTAGGGTATCTCCGGACCAGATCGCCGAAGGTTCGAATGGCGTCGTCACGCAGTCCCTTCTTGAGGTAAACGTAGCCAAGCGTATCGGAAAAGCCTGGCTGCCCGGGCACTTTCTCCAGGGCCTTTTCGATGAGCCGCAGCGCCTCATTCAAGTCGCCCCCGTTTTCACTCAGGAAGTAAGCCGCGTTATTCAGGACGGCCGGATTGGCGGGGTGAGACGTGACAATCTGATGGTACAGCGTACGGGCTTCGTCGGTTCGCCCCGCTGCGGCTAAGGCGTCCGCTAGAGCCAACGCCGGTGTCGCCTGGTCCGGCGCCAAATCGTGCGCTTGCTGATAGAGCGGGAGCGCGTTTTTCGGTTGACCTTTGGCCTGGTACAGCTCAGCCAGCCGGAACCGCAAACGCGCCGATTTCGGATCCTGGGCGATCAACTGTTGGAACTGCGTTATCGCAAGGTCCGAGTTTCCCGTCAGCGCCGTAGTCTCGGCGATTTGCTCGCGAATTATGGCGGAACCTGGCGATTTCTTCAAGCCGTCGCCCAGAACCACCAGAGCTTTGTCGTACTGCCGCAGTCCCACATAGGCGGACGCCAGACTCGTAACGACGCTGGGATTGCCGCTATCGCGAAGCTCGTCCAGTATATCGATGGCCTCATGATAGTTGGCTTGCTGCAGCGAGAGAAACCCAAGCTGCAGACGCACCTCGGTATCGTTGGGCGACTCCTTCATCAATTGATCCAGAATGACGCGAGCTTTGGCGGGCTCGCCGCTGCTCGCGAGGCTCCAGGCTTGCAAAAGCCGGGCGCGCCGATCGGATGGCCGCAGCGCCACGGCCGCGTTGGCCGCCTGGAGCGCATCGGTGGGCCGGTGATGTACGAGATCCAGTTTGCCCAGTTCATACTGCGCCTCGGCGAAGTCCTTCCGCACCCGGAGGGCTTCTTCGAACTCCGCGCGGGCCGCGTTCAGATCGCCTTTCAGAACATAAGCCCGCCCCAAATTGAGCCGCAGAGCCGCATCCGGCTCGTTGGGATGGCTGTTCAGCAGATTTTGCAGAATCTGCAACGCTGCCGCGGCGTTCTCGGGCTTGTGAGTATTTATCAGCAAGTCCGCGCGCAGGCGCAATGCGATCTCATCCTTGGGGTCCTCCTTGAGGATCTGGTTGACCAGGCTCGTGGCGTCATCGTACTTGGATGCCGCGAGCATGGCGACCAAGGCTCTCTTTTCGAGTCCGACCTTGTCTTTTGGATTGCTCTGCTCAGCCGCCTGGTAAGAGCGAATGGCCTCCGGGTAGTCCTTTTCCGCGAGGTAGAAGTCACCGATTCGAAGCAGCGCGTCAGGGAAGTTCTTGGGATCGTCCAATAACTTCTGCAGCGCCGCCTTCTCTTCCGCCGGCTTGTGCACACGCGCGTAGTGGCCGGCCAATTGCACGATGTAGCCGGCTCGTGTCGGATTGTTGGCCACCTTGAGTTTCGCGATATTCTCGGCGTCGGCGACGCGGTTGGCATCGAAGTAGAAGGTGTATAAAACGTCGTAAGCCGGGCCATAAGTTTTCTCTCGCGCGATCAGTTCCAGCGCGATTTTTTCGGCTTCCGCGTAGCGCCCATTTTCCAAGAAAGTCTGAAACAATGCCGTGCTCACTTGCCCATTCCACGGCCGCACTTGGAGTGCCTTCTGGAAGTAGGAAATGGCATCCTGGGGCTTGCGGTCTTCATGCGCCAAATATCCTTTGAGCCGCAGGCCTTCAAAGGAATTGGGATTCTGGGAGAGCAGCTCGGAAGCCAATTGCTGAACCTGCTGGTAGAGCTTTTGGGGCCGCTTGGGATCTTTCAGATACGCTTCCAGGCAGACTCCAGCGAATTTCTCCTTGAGTTCAATGTTGTTGGGGAGCAGCCGGGACGCTCGAAACAGCGAGTCGAAGGCTTCGGCGGTATTGTCTTGTTTAATGGCTGTTAGCCCAAGCCGATAGTATGCTTCCCCGTAATTGGAATCTTTCTGAATGGCCTTCCGGTAGTTGATGGCCGCATCCTGATACTTGCCTTGCTCAAAAAAGGTGTTGCCTTTCTCTAGGTAACCACGCTTGGTGCTGCAAGCAGTGATGGCCAGCAGCAGCAGGCACGTTCCAACTGTTTTTTTCATGTTTCGCTCCTCCGGCCCTGGGCGAGCCTCGGAATCCGCGCGCCGAATTCAGTCGCGAATCGAGCCAGGTTTGGTCCGCTATATCTCTTATGATAGTCCTAGTTCCATTTTGATGCGTTCCTCTGACAATGAAAGAGACGAAATGGCTAGACACGCGGATGGGGTACTGGTACGTTGAGCGGCCGCAGGCCTGGCTTTGCGTTGACGTTTGGTCAGGCGCTCCTAGTGGGACTGCTGATCTTGACGGCGATCCTGGCCATCCGCTGGCAAGCAATCCTGACGTCCCTGGGCGGCTTCCTGGTGGACTCCCAGCCGCCCCAGAAAGCCGACCTTGTCCTGGTTTTGGGCGGAGATTTTTGGGGCTCTCGGGTCCTGATCGGCGCCGAGCTGGCCAGGCTTCGCTACGCACCCATTGCTGTTATCAGCGGGCCGCCCTATCAAGGACGGCCGGAAGGGGAGTTGGCGGTGGACTTCCTGGTGCAAAAGGGTTATCCCCGGGAGATTTTCCGAGTCTTCGGTCACGATTCGGGCTCTACCATCGGCGAGGCGAACGCGCTGCGGGGCGAACTGGCCCGCCGGCATGCCAAGCGCGTGCTTCTGGTCACCAGCAACTATCACTCTCGCCGCGCCGCAATCGTTTTAACGCTGTTTTGTCCCGGCGTGCAGTTCATTTCCGTTCCCGCGCCCGATCTTGGCTATCACATCGACCAATGGTGGAATGATGATAGCTCGCGGCGATTGTTTTTTTCGGAATGGAGCAAGATCCTGGGCTCGGTGTTGATCGCCTATCCCACTTACCTGGTTTCGCGATGGCTTGGTTTGATGGCAGCGCGACGGCCGTGCTTCCGGGTCGCGCCGCTATTTCTTCACGGCGGACGGGCGCAACAGCACTTTCCGTATCTTGGTCACCCACTGGGGCCGGGAGATCGGCTCCCATGCGGATGGCCGTTCTAACGTGGCATGATTTGAGTTGCGCGCTGGAGCGGGCGCCGATGGATCGCGAATCAGCACCACGCGCAGGCTTGGATACTCGGTCTCCAGCAACTTCATGGCGCGCGCGGCGCCGCGCAATTCCGGATTCACCACCAGCACGTCAACCCGCAACGACAACTTCTTCACTAGCGTCATAGCTTGCCGGCAATGCAAGGCCGGGATAGCCTGGTATCCGGTTTCCGTGAACATTTCGCCCAGCCAAAGAATAAAGCCAACGTCATCGTCGACGATGAGCGCCGTGGGCGAGCCGGTTCCGGCGTTCACTTGGCGCGCACGACGAAGTTGGAGGAGCGGCTCTTGGGTATGCGTGAACCGGCAGTGCGGAACTCGTGGTAACTGGACTGGATGGCGACACCACGAAGGTCGCTTCGAACGATGCGCCCCTTCATCACCAATCTCAAAGGACAGACGCCCTCCAGCAGAAAAGGCCAGCTCAACATCAGCTCGATGGTGCCGCTTGCGGGGCTTGAGCCCATGGCCTCGAAGAGCACACCTCCGCTGCTGATGTTGCGGGTCTTTCCCGACCCGAGATGCTCGGATTGGCCTTTTGCCAACAGCCGGTATTCGACGTCCAACTCAATCGGATACCGCTGGTGAGAACGCTGTTCAAAGAAAACTTTCTTCAACCGACCGGCGGCTCGGGCTGCTATGGGGGCGGCGGACATACTGCCTCCTGATTAAAGATTAGCTACCGACAGGGGTTAGGGATTTTATAACACCATTGTGGCGTTCACGTCAACCGCTCGAACCAGAATTTTCGGTGAAGCTTTGGTTACGATATCGGCGTCACAGCTTCGAGAGCTTGTGGTGTTACCGTTTGTAGCAGCGGTGCTATAATCGCTACCGGTTGTTTAGTCTGCGTTCCTCAGGAGGCGGCTCATGCATCCCACTCGCAGAGGTTTCTTGAAAGTAGGAACTGGCGCGATTGTCGCATCCGTTCTCGGCTTCGACGTCAAGACGGCTTACGCCCAGGCGCAGGAATTGAAGATCTCGAAAACCACCGAGACTCGTTCCACGTGTCCTTACTGCGCGGTGGGCTGCGGCGTGATCATACACACGCTGGGCGACAAAGCCAAGAACGTCACTGCGCAGGTGGTTCACGTGGAAGGCGATCCCGATTGTCCCACCAATCGCGGCACGCTCTGTCCCAAGGGATCGTCGCTTTATCACGACATTCTCAATGACCGCCGTTTGCTGAGGCCAGAGGTTCGCCGCGCAGGATCCGATCGATGGGAACCCATTCCATGGGATCAGGCGTTCGAAGAAATCGGGCGCCATATCAAGAGCGCCCGCGACGAATCGTTTGTCGCCACCGATGCGCAGGGCCGCACCGTCAACCGTTGCGAGAACATCGCTTTTATTGGCGGCTGCACCGATACCAACGAGTTCAATTACCTGATCGTCAAGACCATGCGCAGCCTCGGGGTGACCTTCTTAGAAAATCAGGCCAGGGTTTGACACGGCCCCACGGTCTCCAGTTTGGGGCCAACGTTCGGGCGCGGTGCGATGACCAATGGCTGGGTCGACATCAAGAACACCGACATGATGTTGATCATGGGCGGCAATCCGGCTGAAAACCATCCCTGCGGATTCAAATGGGCGATTGAGGCCAAGCGCGAGCGTAACGCCAAAATGATCGTGGTCGATCCGCGGTACACCCGCACCGCAGCCACCGCGGACATGCACCTGCAGATCCGCGCCGGCGCCGATATTGCGTTCCTGGGCGGCCTGATTCGCTACGCCATAGAAAACGGGCGCATCGCGAAAGAGTACCTGGTGAATTTCACCAACGCGGCGTTCTTGGTGCAGGAAGGTTTTAAACTTCCCGAGGACGGCCTTTATTCCGGCTTCGACGAGGCGTCCAAGACCTACGACCGGTCGAGTTGGAATTACGAACCCAAGAGCGGGCCCGCGACGCCCAACGCGCTTCCGGGAAATGTGGCCGTCGACCTGACGCTGGAACATCCTCGTTGCGTGTATCAGTTACTGAAGCAGCAATACTCGCGCTACACGCCGGAGATAGTCGAACGCATCACCGGCATTCCCAAGGATCAATTCCTGAAGGCGGCCGAATTGTTCACCTCCACCCGCAAGGACGGCGACATGAAAAATGTCTCGACGATTATTTACGCCGTCGGCTGGACTCAGCACAGCTTCGGCACGCAGATCATCCGCACCGCCGCCATGCTCCAACTGCTGCTCGGCAACGTGGGACGCGCCGGGGGAGGCGTCAACGCCCTGCGCGGGCACTCCAACATTCAGGGCGCGACCGACATGGCTGGACTTTTTGACAGCCTGCCGGGTTACCTGAAGATGCCCACCGTCGACGATAAGGATTTCGATGCCTGGATCAAGCGGACCACTCCGACGGCATCCAAGCCCGCCGAATGGGACTCGTTCAATTACTACTCGAACACCTCGAAGTTTGCCGTTTCGCTGCTCAAAGCGCTGTACGGCCCCGCGGCCACGAAGGAAAACAACTGGGCGTTCGATTACCTGTCGAAAGTGGATCGCGAATATTCCTGGACCCACATCTGGGACGACATGTACCGTGGCAAGGTGAGAGGCTTGCTGGCCTTCGGCATGAATGGCGTCGCCATCGGTCCCGATTCGCAAAAAAATATCGATGCACTCAAGAAAGCCAAGTTCCTGGTGGTGTGCGACATCTATCCCGAAGAAACCAGCGATTTTTGGCGGGCCCCCGGAATTACGCCGGAGGAAACCAAAACCATTCAGACCGAAGTGTACCGCCTGCCCGGAGCGGGCTTCGCGGAAAAAGACGGAACCTTCGTAAACTCGGCGCGCTGGCTTACATGGAAATGGGCCGCTGTCGACCCGCCCGGCGATGCCAAACTCGACCAGGAGATTCTCTCGCGCATCTTCTTGAAGGTTCGCGAGCTGTACAGGAAAGAAGGAGGCAAGTTCCCCGATCCGATTCTCAACCTGACGTGGAACTACTCGTTCGCTCCAAACCCGTCGCTGTCAGAGGTCGCCCGGGAATTGAATGGGCGCGACCTTGGCACCGGCCAGCAGCTTCCAGGCTTCGCTGCGCTGAAAGATGATGGTTCGACCTCCTGCGGCAACTGGATCTGGAGCGGCTCCTGGACCGAAGCCGGCGCCCAGTCGCAGCGCCGCGACCCCACCGATCCCTCCGGCCTCGGAATCCATCCGAACTGGGCATGGAATTGGCCGATGAACCGCCGCGTCCTTTATAATCGCGCTTCCTGTGACGTGTCCGGCAAGCCTTGGGACCCGTCGCGAGCTCTGGTTTGGTGGAGCGAAGAGCAGAAAAAATGGGTCGGCAACGATGTCCCGGACTTCAAGCCCGACTCGGCTCCCAAGGATCACATGGGTCCGTTCATTATGAACGCGGAAGGCGTCGGCCGGATCTTCGCACCGCTGGCGGCGTTCGCCGACGGGCCGTTTCCTGAATTCTACGAACCCACTGAAAGCCCCGTCGAAAATGTACTACATCCGAAGCAATCCAGGAATCCGGTAGCCCCGCGCTTCAGCACTCCGATGGATAAGTACGGCACGCCGGCGGAAGGGTTCACCATCGTCTGCACCACCTATCGCCTAACCGAGCACTATCATTACTGGACCAAGAACAATCAAATGAATGTGCAACTGGTGCCCGAGCCTTTCGTCGAAATCCCCATGGAACTGGCTGCCGATCTCGGCATTAAAGGCGGCGATAAAGTGAAGGTCACTAGCGCGCGCGCCAGCTATCAGGCCAAAGCTATGGTCACGCATCGTATCAAGCCCATGACGATCGACGGCAAGAAGGTCTATCAGATCGGCATTCCGATTCATTATGGTTATCGCGGCATTCAGGAGGATGCTGGAAGAACGGCGCGCTCTCTCACCAACTCACTTACTCCCACGGTGATCGATCCGAACGCCCACACGCCCGAGTTCAAGGGGTTCCTCGTGAAACTGGAGAAGGCATGACCCATGGCAAACGGACCGCTTCAAATTAAAGCCATCTCGGGACACGCAGGGACTGTTCCCGGCAAGAACACCTCGCTCGATTACGACGTCTGCAAGCTGATCGACGTCACCACTTGCATCGGATGCAAAGCTTGCGAAGTGGCGTGCCTGGAATGGAACGGCTATCCATTCCGCGAAACCGTGTTCGACAACACTTACCAGACCATGCCGGACACGGAGTGGAACTATTACAATCTGATCCGCTTCAATGAATTCACGGACGCCGACGGCAACTTCAGTTGGCTGATGCGCAAGGATCAGTGCATGCACTGCGCCGATCCCGGTTGTCTGCGCGCCTGCCCGTCCGATGGCGCCATCGTGCAATACACCAATGGCATCGTTGATTTCCAACAGGAGTATTGCATCGGCTGCCAGTATTGCGTGACTGGGTGCCCGTTCAACATTCCGAAGTTCAATCCGACCACCAAGAAAGTCCACAAGTGTACGCTGTGTTCGGATCGCGTGGGCGCGGGGCTGGAGCCGGCTTGCATCAAAGCGTGCCCGACCGGCTGTTTGCACTTCGGGACCAAGGACGACATGAAGGACCTGGCCGAGACGCGCGCCGCGCAGCTTCGCGAGCACACTTCGCATAAGGACGCCGGCGTTTATGATCCGCCGGGGGTGAGCGGCACGCATGTCATCTACGTGCTGCACGACATCAACCATCCCGAGCGTTACGGCGGCTTGCCCAAGGATCCGCGCGTGCCCTGGATGGTCCGCCTGTGGAAAGGCCCGCTCAAGTGGATCGGCGACTTCGGGATGGTTGCCGGGATCATCGGCGTGGCGGTTCACTACATGCGCTTCGGGCCCAAAGCGGAGGCTGAACCGGAGGAACCCGAGAAATGAGCGCCACGGCAGCTGTTCCACAGACCCAGCACGCCGGCGAGGTCGAGCGTTACACATTTACCGAGCGCGTGATGCACTGGCTCTCGGGCTTCACGTATCTTTATTGCCTCGGGACTGGCCTGGCCTTCTATTCACCGCATCTTTTTTGGATCGCGTATGTGCTGGGCGGCGCACCCACATCGCGATTTTGGCATCCCATCGTTGCGATCGTGTTCGTGCTGGGCACGGTGTGGATGCACGTCCTGTGGAGCCGGGACATGGAGATAACGGAGGGCGACAGGCGCTGGCTGGATGGGATACAGGCCTACATCACCAACCACGACGAGCAGCTTCCGCCCGCCGATCGCTTCAACGCCGGACAAAAGTTGTATTACTGGCTGATGATCTATGGCGCACTTTTCCTGCTGTTCTCCGGAATCTTCCTGTGGTTTCCCGAGTACGTCCCGCGCCAGGCCGCGTGGGTGCGCCACGTGATGATCCTGGTGCATGAAGTCGCTGCGCTCCTCACCATCGGCGGATTCATCATCCACATTTATATGAGCGTGTTCATGGAGCCTGCCAGTGTAACCGCGATGATCTCGGGCTATGTCAACCGCGGCTGGGCCAGGACATACCATCGCCTGTGGTACCTGCGAGTCACCGGCCAGAAGGAATGACTTCGCACGATGCTCGCATCGCACGAGCGAAGACACTCGCGAGCGATCATCCAGCTTCGGCGCCATTGCTGAACTTCTACGCGGAGCTGGCGCGCTTCCAGAAGCCGGTTTTCGGCGAGCTCCAGTCGAAAAGCGAAACAGACCTGCGCGCGCTGGTGTGCCATTTTCCAGCTTTGATTAAACTGGTGTCGCGCTCAGGCACCGAGTTGTTGGCCAACTTCGCGGCGGAGAATCTCCGAAGCACGGACGCCCAGCTCGAATTGCTGTCGGCGGCTTGGGAGGGCGGGGAAGCATTGGATCCAGCCGCGCGCTTCTACTCGCGAGTGCTGTTGCAACCCTTCGCCGAATACCTGGCTTCGCGTGGCGACGTCCAGGCGAGCGGCGCCGGCTCAACCTGCCCGTTCTGTAACGCGCGTCCGGTGGCCGGAGTTCTGCGCGGCGAAGGTGATGGCGGCAAGCGCTGGCTGCTGTGCTCGCTCTGTTCCACCGAGTGGCATTTCCGGCGCGTGCTGTGCGCCGGCTGCGGCGAAGAAAATAAGGACAAGCTTCCGATCTACACCGCCGCCGAGTTCCCGGCGGCCCGCGTCGACGCTTGCGACACCTGCCAGACCTATCTCAAGTCCATCGATGTCACCAAGGACGGGCACGCGATTCCGATGGTGGATGAAATCGCGACGGTCGCGTTGAACATCTGGGCCGACGGGCATGACTATGTGAAGCTTGAGACGAATCTGCTGGGGATGTAGTGCTAGAATTGACGCCGGATTGCTATGACAGATCCAGCCTCGTTGACGCTCTCGGTCCTGGCGCTATCGATCTCAGCGGTGACCGCGTGGCTGACGCTGTTCCGCCGCGGTACGGTCAGGATGACACAACCGACCGTGATCTTCTTCGGGCCGGACTCGCCGCGCTCCAGGGATCCTCTGCCGAAGGTCTTTCTGCGGACGCTGCTGTTTTCAACCTCGAAGCGGGGACGAGTCATCGAGAGCATGCACGTCGCTCTCGCGCGAAACGAGATGCTCCAAAATTTCAACATTTGGGTATACGGGGATGAAAGACTCGTTCGCGGTAGTGGGCTTTTTGTCGGAGAGACGGGCGTCGCCGCGAATCATCATTTCCTCGTGCCTAACGATGGAAGCTCATTCCGCTTCACTGTTGGGCACTATCGCATGGACGTCGTCGCTAAGT
>Ga0302324_100018269_pt1 | contig 13836 bp, 15 predicted proteins | sample Palsa_T0_1_FD_201949 | JGI IMG/M metagenome (GOLD analysis project Ga0302324, IMG submission 201949) | Peat permafrost microbial communities from Stordalen Mire near Abisko, Sweden - Palsa_T0_1 | ecosystem: Environmental > Terrestrial > Soil > Palsa > Peat permafrost | place: Sweden: Abisko... | reverse complement strand
CGGGAGCATGCGTCGGCGATCCTCGGGATGGACATCCGCGGCCTGACCGTCAGGGAGGTGTGGATCGAGCTTGCCTCCGACATCGAGTCCGAGTACTACGCGTCGATCGTGTTCGATCGCTCGGCGAAGGCCCCGCTGGTGATGCTCTCGACCAAGGGCGGCATGGACATCGAGGCCGTCGCGGACGAGGACCCGGACGCGATCGCGAAGCTGCATGTGGACCCCCTGCTCGGGTTCCAGTCCTTCCACGGACGCCGGCTGGCGTTCGAGGCCGGCGTCGACGACGACGTCGTGCGGCCGGTGGGCGCGATGCTGGCCAAGCTCTACGACGCGTTCGTCGCCGAGGAGGCGACGCTGGTCGAGGTCAATCCCCTGATCGTGACCCCGGACCGGCTGGTCAGGGTGCTCGACGCCAAGGTCACCCTCGACGCCAACTCGCTCTTCCGCCATCCCGACAACGCCGCGCTCCGCGACCCATCAGACGAGGACGAGCAGGAGCAGATGGCCAGGGAGCGAGGCCTCACCTACGTCAAGCTCGACGGTGACATCGGCATCCTCGGCAACGGCGCCGGGCTCGTGATGTCGACGCTCGACGTCGTCGCCCTCGCCGGTGGCAGGCCCGCCAACTTCCTCGATGCCGGCGGCGGATCGAAGGCCGAGGCGATCACGAGCGCGGTCGAGGTGATCCTGTCCGACCCCAAGGTGAAAGCCGTGCTGTTCAACATCTTCGGCGGCATCACCCGCTGCGACGAGGTGGCCAGGGGCCTGATCGAGGCGTTCGAGGTGCTCGCGCCGCAGGTGCCGTTCGTCGTCCGCCTCGACGGGACCAACGATCTCGAGGGCAGGCGCCTGCTCGCGGAAGCCAAGCTGCCGAACGTCTACACGGAGGCGACGATGGACGGCGCCGCAAAGAAGGTCGTCGAGCTGGCGGCGGGATCATGAGCATCCTCGTCGGCGAGCACACCAAGCTCTGCGTGTCGGGCATCACCGGTCGCGAGGGCACGTTCCACGCGCTGCGCAACCGCGCCTACGGCACCCAGGTCGTCTCGGGGGTCACACCGGGCAAGGGTGGCCAGTCGGTGGAGGGCATCCCGGTCTTCAATACCTTCCACGATGCCGTGCAGGAGACCGGCGCGAACACGGCGATGGTCTTCGTGCCGCCGACGTTCGCGGCCGACTCGATCCTCGAAGCCGAGGACGCCGGGATCGAGCTGATCATCGCGATCACCGAGGGCATCCCCGCCCACGACGAGCTGCGCGCCTACAGCGTGATCAAGAAGAACGGACGCGCCCGCCTGGTCGGCCCCAACTGCCCCGGGATCCTGTCACCCGGCAAGGCGAACGTCGGGATCATCCCCGCCGACTTCTTCAAGCAGGGCAACGTCGGCCTGGTCTCCCGGTCGGGGACGCTCACCTACCAGATCGGCAACGAGCTGGCTCAGAGCGGCTTCGGTAACTCGACGATCGTCGGCATCGGCGGCGACCCGGTCCCAGGGACCGACTTCATCGACGCGATCGGGCTGTTCGAGGACGACCCCGAGACCGAGCTGATCGTGATGTGCGGCGAGATCGGCGGCGACGCCGAGGAGCGCGCGGCGGATTTCATCGCCGCGAACGTGAGCAAGCCGGTACTCGCCTACATCGCAGGGTTCACCGCGCCACCCGGAAAGACGATGGGCCATGCCGGCGCGATCGTGTCGGGGTCGAAGGGCACCGCCGTCGCGAAGGCCGAGGCGCTCGAGGCCAAGGGAGTTCGCGTCGGACGCACGCCGACCGAGGTGGCCGAGCTGGCGGTCTCGCTGCTCGGCGCGGCCGCGTAAGATCCCCGCCGATGTCCGCGATCACCAAACCGATCTCATTCGCCCGCGGGGCGCCTTCGCTCGACATCGTCGACGTCGAGGGCCTGCGCGCGGCCGCGGATCGTGCCTTCGTCGCCGACCCGGCCGGGATGACCGGGTACGGGACCGCCGTCGGCTATCCACCGTTGCGTGAATGGATCGCCGAGCGACACGACGTCGAGCCGGCGCGCGTGCTCGTCACCAACGGGTCGATGCAAGCCGACGCGTTCCTGTTCGACGCGCTCGTCGCGGCCGGGGACACGGTGATCGTCGAGCGGCCGACGTATGACCGCACGCTGTTGTCGCTGCGCGGCCGGGGCGCCGACCTCCGGGCCGTTGAGCTCGAGACCGACGGAATCGACATCGCCGCACTCGCGGGGCTGATCGAGAGCGGCGCGCGACCGAAGCTCGCCCACATCATCCCGAACTTCCAGAATCCGGCCGGGTACACGCTGTCGGCGGCCAAGCGCGAGGCGCTGCTGGCGCTCGCCCGCGAGCACGAGTTCACGATCTTCGAGGATGACCCGTATGTGGCCCTGCGCTTCGAGGGCGAGTCGCTGCCGACGATGGTCTCGATGGACGCAGATCGCGTCGTGTACGCGTCCTCGTTCTCGAAGACGGTGTGCCCGGGGATCAGGGTCGGCTATCTCGTCGGTCCCGAGGACCTGATCGGGAGCGTGGTCAAGATCGCGACGAGCACCTACATCTCCCCGAGCATGGTCTCGCAGGCGATCGTCAACGAGTTCTGCCGCAGCGGCGCGATCGAGCGCTCGATCGCAACCGTCAAGGAGGCGCTCCGGGAACGGTCGCAGACGCTCTGCGACGCGCTCGCGAGAGAGCTTCCCGACGCGCGCTTCACGCCGCCGCAGGGCGGTTACTTCCTGTGGGTCGACCTTCCGCCCGGCACCGACGTGAATGCGCTGTTCGCGCTCGCCGCGGATCGCGGCGTCCAATTCGTCAAGGGCTCGGACTTCGTTCTCGACGGCGGCGAGAGCAGTTTTCGGATTGCCTACTCCGGCGTGACGCCGGCGGAGATCGAAGAGGGCGTGCGCCGGCTCGCGAGCGCGTACGCGGAGGTTGCGGCGGCGTAGCCGCCTCCTCGGCCTGCTGGCGGCCGGGGCGGTGATCATCGTCGTGGTCGCGATCCTCGCCGGGAAGGCGCGATCCCCGTTTCGGATCCCACCGCTGCGGCGTCCAGCGCCAACGGCATGTACCGAGCACTGGGTCGGGTCCTGGACAGCGAGCCCGAGCGGCATCAGCCTGAACCAGCCCCTCATCGACAGGACGGTGCGGATGATCATCGCACCGCACCTCGGAGGGGCGACGCTGCGGGTCCACCTCACGAACCGGTACGGGACCGCGCCGGTGACGCTCGGGCCGGTGACCGTCGGCGTGCGCGGCGCCGGCGCGGCGCTGCTCGCGGGATCCGAGCGAGGAGTGCAGTTCGGCGGACGGTCGTCGGTCACGATCCCGGCGCGGGGTGAGGCGGTCAGCGATCCGGTCAAGCTGCGCTTCCAGGCGTTCCAGGACCTGGCGCTCAGCGTCTACGTGCCGGCGTCAGTGAAATACCCGACGGAGCATTTCACGACGCGCCAGACGAGCTACCTGAGTCCGCGCGACAGCGGAGATCTCGCCGCGGCGAGCACCGGCTCGGCGTTCACGCAGGAGACGACGGGAGCGTACTCGACCGGCTGGTACTTCCTCGACGGGGTCGACGTACTCGCTCCCGGAGAGGCGGGGGCGGTCGTCGCGTTCGGCGACTCGATCACGGACGGCTACCAAACGCGAGGCGCATCCGGCAAGGAAGACCTCGCGACGATCGACACCAACGGCCGCTACCCCGACGATCTGGCGCGCCGCCTGATCGCGGCCGGGATCCCCCTCACGGTGCTCAACGCCGGCATCAGCGGCAATCAGCTGACGGCCTCCGGGTTGCCGCTGTTCGGACCGAGCGGACTGTCGCGCCTGCGCATCGACGCGCTGGCACAGGCGGGCGTGACCGACGTGATCGTGCTCGAGGGCATCAACGACATCGCCCGGACTCCCCCGGCCACCGCGAGCCGGCTGATCGCAGCCTACGAGCGGCTGATCACGGAAGCGCACGAGGCCGGCGTGGCGATTCAGCTGGGCACGCTCACTCCTACCGGCGGGGCGCCGCCTGCCTACGCCGACGCTGCCGCCGACTCCGTGCGCGAGCAGGTGAACGAGTGGATCCGTACCCAGCACTTCTCGGATGGCGTGGTCGACTTCGACGCCGCTGTCCGCGACCCGGGCGACCCGAGCAGGATCTATCCGGCGTACGACGGCTCGGACCATCTTCACTTCAGCCTCGCCGGCTATCGCGCGCTGGCCGGCGCCGTCGACCTCGTGCTGCTCGAGCGCCCGGACTGCATCGCCACCGGCGGCGCGAGCTCGGGAGCCGGCGCTCACCGTCCGTAGCGCTCGCGCCCGAGCACCAGCTGCTCTGGCAGCGCGATCCGCGCGGGCGGCGACGGATCGGCGACGACGGACACCGTCTCGGCGACGCTGACGGTGACGGTGGAGGTCTGCTCGTCGAAGGCGACCTCTACGTGCTCGCCGTCGTTGAGTGCGATCCTGCCTTCGCGTCCGGGCTCGAGGCCGATGTCCTTGAGATAGTGCAGGAGATCCTCGGCCTCGTTCTCGAACCGCAGGATCGTCACCTTGGCGCCGGGCTCGCAGTCGGCCAGGGGCACCCCGGCTACGCGCTCACCGACTCGGATCGGGTGGCCGTGCGGACACGTCTTCGCGTCACCGACCGATGCGCGGACATACGCCTCGAACCGTGGCGTCATCGCGTGCTCGAGCTGCTCCGCCTCCTCGTGCACGTCGTCCCACGGCACGCCGACGACGTCGGTCAGGAAGCGCTCGATCATGCGATGGCGAGAGACCATGTGCTCCGCGTGCTCGCGGCCGGGGGGCGTGAACTGCACCATGCGGTCGGCGTTGCGCGTGATGTAGCCGTCGCGCTCGAGCCTGCCGAGCATCTCGTGGACGGTCGGTGCGGAGAGCTGCATCGCGCGCGCGAGGTTCGCCCCGGTCATCGGCAGACCGGCCTCGAACAGCCAGAAGAGCATCTCCAGGTACTCCTCTTCAGAGGTGGTCGCGTGCGCTCCGGCGATGCGGTCAATCGTAGCTGGGTAGGATCGCGGGCTGCGGTGAGCCTTCCCCTGAAGCCCCCGATAACACCTCAGCTCGCGCGCTCGCGCGGCGAGCTGCCGGTGGGCGAGCAGTGGGCCTACGAGCCCAAGTACGACGGCTTCCGTGCGATCGTGTTCGTCGACGGCGCCGAGGTGGTCGTGCAGTCGCGCGGCGGGAAGCCGCTCGGGCGATACTTTCCCGAGCTGTCGTTCGCTCCCGGCCGCTACGTGATCGACGGGGAGATCGTGATCGACGGTGACGCCGAAGGCGCTCAGGACTTCTCGGCGCTCCAGCAGCGCATCCATCCGGCGGAGTCGCGGATCAACCGGCTCGCGGCGGAGACTCCGGCCCACTACCTCGCCTTCGACCTACTCGCGCTCGGCGACGAGTCCTGGCTGGAGCGGCCGTTCTCCGAGCGCCGCGCGGCGCTCGAGGAGCTGGTGCAGGCACCGGTGAGCCTCACGCCCTACACCCGCGACGAAGCCGACGCCGAGCCGTGGCTGCGCGACACCGAGGGCGTCGTGGCCAAGGATGTGACGGCGGCGTATCGCCCCGGTCAGCGAACCGGGATGGTCAAGGTCAAGCGCGTGCGGACGATCGACGCCGTGGTCGCCGGCTACCGCCCCGGCAAGGAGCCGGACACCGTGGGCTCGCTGATCCTCGGTCTCTACGACGACGCCGGCGAGCTTCACGTGGTCGGGCACTCCTCGGGGCTGAAGGCGGCCGAGAAGCGGGCGCTCGTGGGTCGCCTCGAGCCGTACGAGACCGGCACGCGAGGGCGCGGCGATCCGAGCAGGTGGAAAAACGAGAAGGAGCTCGAGTGGATCGAGTTGCGCCCCGAGCTCGTCGTCGAGGTGACCTTCGACCACGCCAGCGACGGGCGGATCCGGCACGGGACGAAGATCCTCCGCTGGCGCGAGGACAAGGCACCGCGGGAGTGCCGGATCCGGCAGATGGGGTTGTAGTCGCTACGCTCCCGTCGGTGGTAGGGGACACGTCAGGCTCCGCGATCCGCGTCGCGGGCCTTAGCAAGCGCTACGGCGGCGTCGCCGCGGTGGACAATCTCTCGTTCGAGGTTCGCGCCGGCGCGGTGACCGGGTTCCTGGGCCCCAACGGCGCGGGGAAGACGACGACGCTGCGGATCCTGCTCGGCCTGGCGAGGCCGACCGCCGGCCAGGCGACGATCTTCGGTCAGCCGTTCACGGCGCTCGCGGACCCGGCTCGGACGGTTGGTGCCGCACTCGAGATCTCGGGCTTTCACCCGGGCCGGTCCGGACGCAACCATCTGCGCTCGCTGGCCGTGCTGGCCGGCCTGCCCTCCTCGCGCGTCGAGGAGGTGCTGAAGCTCGTCGAGCTGACGGGAGCCGCCGACCGCCGCGCGGGCAAGTACTCGATGGGCATGCGCCAGCGGCTCGCGCTCGCGGCGACGCTGCTCGGCGACCCGAAGCTGTTGGTGCTCGACGAGCCCGCCAACGGCCTCGATCCGCAGGGAATTCGCTGGCTGCGCGACTTCCTGCGCGCGCTCGCCGCCGAGGGCCGCACCGTGCTGATCTCGAGTCACGTGCTCAGCGAGGTCGCGCAGACCGTCGACGACGTGGTCGTGATCCACCACGGCCGCCTGGTCGACGAGGGCCCGGTCGAGCGCCTGTCAGGCCCGAAGACGGTGCGCGTCCGCTCGCCGCGACTCCCGGACCTCGCCGCGGCGATCGAGCGAGCCGGAGCCCAGGTCAGCCGCGACAGCGATGCGCTGCTCGTCTCCGGTCTCGACGCCGCGCAGGTCGGCGAGCTGGCGTTCGCCGCCGGGCTGCAGCTGCATGAGCTGGCGCAGCACTCCGCGTCGCTGGAGGAGGTCTTCCTCGAGCTGACGAGCGACGAACCGAAGGCCGAGGATCAGGGGGCGCCGGCATGAGCAGAGTGCTGCGCTCCGAGCTGCTCAAGCTGCGCACGACGCGGACCGCGCTTGGCTTCGCGATCGCGGGCGTGCTGCTGGTGCTGCTCGTAGTGCTCGTCACCACGCTGGCCGGAAACCCGACCACGATCTCCGACAAGCGGGACGTCCTCAGCATCGGTGACCCCCTTTCGGTCGTGCTGCTGCTGTTCGGCGTGGTCGGCGCGACGGCGGAGTACCGTCACCGCACGGTAGCGGCGGGAGCTCTGATCGTGCCTTCGCGGCTGCGCCTGAGCATCGGGCGGATGGTGGCCTACGGGCTCGCCGGGCTTGCAGTCGGCGCGCTGATGCTCATCGTCGCGTTCGCGATCGGGATTCCGTTGCTGAGTGGCGAGAGCGGACCCTCGCTCGTCGCGAGCGATTACGAGCGTGCCATCGGCGGAAGCCTGCTGGCCTGCGGGCTCGGGGCGATGCTCGGCGTCGCGATCGGCGTTCTGGTCGCCAATCAGGTCGCGGCCGTCGTCGGAACGCTCGTGATCTTCTTCGTCGCCGACCCGCTGATCGTCGCAGCGAGCGCGACCGTCGGGAAGTTCTCATTCGGCGACGCGCTGACCGCCGCGGGCGGAAGGGGAACCATGCACGAGCTCGCGTTCGGGCCCGCGGTGGCGGTGATCATCGCCTGGACCCTGGTCGCGCTCACGCTCGCCGGCTGGGTCGACAGCCGCCGGGATATCGCCTAGCGGCTGGGCGACGACGAGCCGGTTCTGCACGCCGTCGTATGCTCCGCTGATGGCAGACCGAACTCGCGGCGGCATCGACCTAGGCGGTACGAAGATCCAGACGGTGATCGTCGACGAGAGCCAGAAGGTGCTCGGGTCGGCGCGCGCGCCGACGCCCACCGATGGAGGCCCGGCCGACGTGGCAACCGCGATGGCCTCGGCGCTGCGCGAGGCAGCCAAGCAAGCCGGGCTGAAGCAGACCAGCGCGCTTGCCGGGATCGGGGTCGGCTCGCCCGGCGCCGTCGACCAGAAGGCGGGCACGGTCTCCGGGGCAGGCAATCTGCCCGATTGGGCGGGCTCGTTCCCCCTCGGCCCCACGCTGAGCGAGGCGCTGGGAGCGTCGGTGGCGATCGGCAACGACGTCGGCGTGGCGACCGACGCCGAGCTGGCGCTCGGTGCCGGACGCGAGGTGTCGTCGCTGATCGGCGTCTTCTGGGGTACCGGCGTCGGCTCGGGGATCGTGCTCGATCGGCGCCCGTGGCACGGTCGCGGCGCGGCCGGCGAGCTCGGCCACACCGTCGTCAAGATGGGCGGCCGGCGCTGCCCGTGCGGCCGGCGCGGCTGCGTGGAGGCGTATGCGGGGCGCGCCGCGATGGAGGCGCGCGCCCGTAAGCGTCAGGCCGAGGGCAAATCGACAGACCTGTTCAAGCTGATGGAGAAGCACGACCGCACCCGGTTGACGAGCAGCATCTGGGCCCGGGCGCTCGAGCGCAAGGACGGCCTCGCTCGCGAGCTGATCGACGACGCGATCGAGGCCCTCGGCGCCGGCATCGCCTCGGCGGTCAATCTGCTCGACGTCGAGATGGTCGTGATCGGCGGCGGGCTGGGCATCCGCCTCGGACAGCCGTACGTGGAGCGGATCGAGGCGGCGATGCGACCGCACCTGTTCGTCGACGACCGCCCGCCCGCCGTGCGTCTCGCGGAGCTCGGCGATCTGGGCGGGGCGATCGGTGCCGCATTGCTGGTGGACGAGCATCAGTAGCGGTTAGGCCGCGCGCCGGCGATGCGGCCATGAAGGGAATACCGACGACGATCCTGGTCGCACCAGACTCGTTCAAGGGCACGTTCAGCGCGCGCGAGGTGACCGGCGCGATCGGGCGCGGCCTCGCCGCCGCCAGCCGGCCAGTCGATCCCTGCCCGATCGCCGACGGCGGCGAGGGCACGCTCGACGCGCTCAGTGGGGCGTCGGGGCACGAGCTGGTCGCGGCGCGGGTAACGGATCCGCTCGGACGCCCGATCGAGGCGGTGTTCGCGCTGATCGAGGACGGCAACGGGGCGAAGCCCTTCGCGGTCGTCGAGACGGCGACCGCAAGCGGGCTGGGGCTCCTCGCGGACTCAGAGCGCGACCCGCTCGCAGCATCGACCCGCGGCACCGGTGAGCTGATCGTGGCGGCTGTGGAAGCCGGCGCCGAGACGGTCCTGGTCGGCGTCGGCGGGAGCGCAAGCACCGACGGTGGCGCCGGCGCGATCACGGCGATCCGCGACGGCGGCGGGATCGGGCGTGCACGACTGATCGTCCTCTGCGACGTGCAGACGCCATTCGAGGACGCCGCCAGGATCTATGCGCCGCAGAAGGGCGCCGACCGCGACGCCGTCCGCCGCCTCACCCGCCGCCTGCGCGATCACGCGCGCCGTCTCCCCCGCGACCCTCGGGGGGTGTCGATGACGGGAGCCGCCGGTGGACTCAGCGGCGGCCTGTGGGCCGCATTCGGCGCCGAGCTCGTTCCCGGCGCCGCGTTCATCCTCGACGCCCTCGGGTTCGATGCGCGGATGCGCGCCGCCCGTGCGGTCATCACCGGCGAGGGCCGCCTCGACTCGCAGAGCCTCGCCGGCAAGGCAGTGTCCGAGGTCGCCACCCGCGCCCGCCAAGCCGGCGTTCCCTGTCACGCGATCGTCGGCGAGCGCCGGCTCGACGCGTTCGGAGCCCGCATCCTGGACCTGCAGGCGATCCTGGAGGCAAGCACCCTGGAGGAGATCGAAGCGGCGGCAGCGCAGCTCGCGGCGCTGCTGTGACTGACACGCCGGTGCCCGAGCGATTAGTTTCGGCTACGCGCACGGTCTACCTTTGTACAGATGACCCTTCCGCACGCCGTATCACGAGAAGAATGGGTGGTTGCCCGCAAGCAGCTACTCACGCAGGAGAAGGAGCTGACCCGTGCGCGTGACGCGCTGAGTGCCGACCGGCGCCGATTGCCGATGGTCGAGATCGACAAGGCGTATGCGTTCGAAGGGCCGGAGGGAGTAGCGACCCTGCTCGACCTGTTCGAGGGACGCCGGCAGCTGATCGTCGACCACTACATGTTCGACCCGAGCTGGGACGAGGGCTGCGCGAGCTGCGCCGGTCGCGTCGAGCAGTACGGCAACCTCGCCTACCTGCACGCCCGCGACACCACCATGGCCGTCGTCTCCCGCGCGCCGCTGGCGAAGATCGCGCCGTTCAAGGCGCGCAGGGGCTGGACGTTCCCGTGGTACTCCTCCTACGGCAGCGACTTCAACTACGACTTCCACGTCACCCTGGACGAACGGATCGCACCCGTCGAATACAACTACCGAACCGAAGCCGAGCTGGCGCGTGCCGGCACGCCGATCGACTTCGAGCAGCCGTTCGAGCTCCATGGCACGAGCTGCTTCCTGCGCGATGGCGAGCTTGTATTCCATACCTATTCCACGTATGCCCGCGGGACCGAGCAGGTCGGCGGCACGCACTATTACCTCGACATGACGGCGTTCGGCCGACAGGAGGCATGGGAGCAGCCGGGTGCATCCGAGCGAGTACAGTTGAAGCATGGCTGACGACGCGGCTCCGGAGCCGATCATGGATCGCGCTGAGCGCCACCGTCAGGAGCGCCGAGCCGTGGAAGAGGCCGGAGGAGGCCAGGCAGAAGGCTTCGAGCTCGCGGAGCAGGATCTGATCGAGCACGCGTCCCACGGCGACCAGCACACGCCGTCCCGCATCATGCGAGACGCGGGACCCGATGAGGAGTCATCCGACTCGGTGTACGGCGAGGCCGACAGCGAGCATCTGTCGGACTGACGGGCGGGGTAGGCTCGTCGCCGTGCCGGCCTGGTTCGACGAGCTCGCCGAGTTCCTGCGTATCCCATCGGTCAGCGCCGATCCGGCGCGCAAGGCGGACGTGACGCGCGCGGGCGAGTGGGTCTGCGAGCTCATCCGCGGCGCCGGCGGTGATAGCGAGCTCGTCGACTGGCACGGGCAACCGCTCGCGATCGGAGAGCTGAGGGCGTCCTCGGACCCGCAGGGCGCGCCGACCGTGCTCTGCTACGGCCACTTCGATGTCCAGCCTCCGGATCCACTGGAGCTCTGGGAGTCACCGCCGTTTGAGCCCGAGATCCGGGGCGAGTACCTCTACGGCCGCGGCGTCGCGGACGACAAGGGCCAGCTTTATCTGCTGCTCTGCGCCGCGCGCGAGCTCGCGCGGGCCGGCGAGCTCCCCGTCAACGTGCGCTTCGCGTGCGACGGCGAGGAGGAGACCGGTGGGCACTCGATCGTGGAGTTCCTGGAGGGGGACGCACGAGGAGCCCAGGTCGCGGTGATCTTCGACAGCGGGATGATCCGTCGCGGCGCTCCAGCATTCAATATCGCGACGCGTGGCGTCGCGTACTTTCACCTGACGCTCCGGACCGGCGCGCAGGATCTCCACTCCGGCATCTACGGTGGCGCCGCGCTCAACGCTGCGCACGCTCTGATCCAAGCGCTTGGCGCTGTCGTCGCCGTCGACGGTCGTCTCGTCGATCCGCTGCGCAAGGGAATCCTGTCGCCGACGGAGGAGGAGCTGGCGGGCTGGCGCGAGCTGCCCGCGGGCGCGGATGAGCTCGCCGACCAGGGAGCGCGCCCGATGGACGAGCGCGCCGCGGACGAGTTCTACATGCGGACGTTCGCGGAGCCGGCTCTGGATGTCAACGGGATCGAGAGCGGATCGCCGCACCTGATGAAGACGGTGCTGCCGGTCGTGGCCGCCGCCAACGTCTCGATCCGGCTGGCGCCAGGACAGCAGGTCGCGGAGATCGCGGCAGCGTTCGAGCGCATCCTGTCCGATGCGGCACCGCCCGGCGCCGAGCTCGACGTCGAGCTTCTGTCCTCGGCGCCGCCGGGCATGGTCCCGCCGGGCGCCGCGGCGGTGCAGCTTGGGTTGGACGCGTTCGAGCGAGTGCTCGGCGTGCGGCCCGCTCTGATCCGCTCCGGCGGGACGCTCCCAATCGTGTCCGCGCTGGCGGACAAGGGGATCGCCACGATCATCACCGGCTTCTCACTCCCGAACGCGAACATCCACTCGCCCAACGAGTGCCTGCTCGTCGAAAACGTCTCGCTCGGGATCGCGGCGGCCCGCGCCCTGTTCGAGGAGCTCGCGTCGTTGTGAGACGCCCGTATGCTGCTCGGAATGGCTGACCCGACTTCAGGCACGCCGGATGCCGAGCCGCGGGGCCGGTGCGTATGCGGCGAGAAGGTCACGATCGCGGACGCGGAGGCGATAACCCTCCCCAACGGGCGGCCCGGCTGGTCGGGCTATTGCCCGGAGTGCGGCGCGCCGCTGTTCGCGATCCGTCGCAGACCCCCGGCGGCCTCCTAACCGCCCGCCCACGCTCGCGGGGTCGCGGAGCATGGGTTGTAGGATCGATCCTCCCGCCGCATCACAGGAGGCATTCCGATGACCAGCTTCTTTGCTCGCGTTGACGAGGTCCGCAGGCGCTGGGATGTATTGCGCCATCCCTTCTACGAGCGCTGGGTACGCGGTGAGCTCGCGCCGAGCGAGCTGGCGTTCTACGCCGGCCAGTACCGCCACGCCGTCGTGGCGCTCGCCGACTCGGCAGCTCACGCCGGCGACGCTCGCCACGCCGAGGAGGAGCGCAGTCACGTCGCGCTGTGGGACGGCTTCCTGCACTTCGCCGGCGGCGACATCGACGCCGCTGCGACGCCTGAGACCGAAGCCTGCGCTGCGGCGTGGGCTGACACGCGCCGCGACAGGGCTGCGACGCTCGCGACGCTGTACGCGATCGAGGCCGCCCAGCCTGCGATCTCAGAGACCAAGCTGGCAGGACTGACCAAGCACTATGGCGCGAGCGCGGGCAGCGACGCGACCCGTTACTTCGACGTGCACGCGGTGCTCGACCACGCCCATGCCGCGCACAACCGCCAACAGCTCGTCGCTGTCATGCAAAGCGCCGACGAAGATCGTCTCCTGGCCGAGATCGAGCTCGTACTGCAGGCCAACTGGCAGCTGCTGGACGGGTGCGGGTGCGCCCTCTCGACGAACGGCTAATTGAGAAACTCCCGATCGGAGCCGATACCACTCCTAGGTTTACCGCTACTAAGCGCCAAGCTTCAAGGAGAAGCCCCAATGTCGGCCACCGCCATCCCGATCGCGCCCGTCGCGATCGTCGTTCTTCCGTCGTCCTCGGATTCGCCGAGCGCGATACGCAAGCTCCTGCACCAGCGAATGCTCCGGACGGGCTACTCGCCCGACGAGATCGCGAAGGTCGAGTCGGCGCTCGTGTCCTCCCGCCTGCACGACACCTACCTACGGGCCGGATACTCGCCCGACGACATCGCCGCATTCACCAGCCTGTACTAGGAAGCCGCATCGGCAACACGCGGTGAGCTCGCCGGCAGTACGCTCGGCGCGCCGATGCCGCTAGCTCCCCGCCGCTCGATCCACCTCCCAGCTCCGGGCTCGCGCCGCGCGGTTGTGATCGGCGCCGGTTCGTTCGGAACTGCGGTCGCAGTGCTGCTCGCACGCGGCGGGCTTCGCACCACCCTGCAGACGCGGACCCCCGAGCAGGCCGAGGTGCTCGCGGAGGATCGCGAGAACCGGGTGTATCTCGCCGGCGTGGAGCTTCCCCGCGAGCTGCGGGTCGAGCACGTCAGCGCCGGGCTCGCCCGTGCGGACTACGTATTCCTCGGGGTGCCGTCGAACGGTCTCGACGAGGTGATCGGCGGCCTCGTGGCGGCCGGCCTGCCGCCGCGCGCCTCGGTCGTCTCGCTCGCCAAGGGCCTCGTGCCGCCGCTGGGCAGCCCGCCGACGGCGCTGCTGCGCCAACGTTTCGGCGCCGATCGCGTGGCCTGCGTCGGTGGTCCGGCGCACGCGCGCGAGATGGTCAGCGAGGGAGCGGGGCTGGTAGCGGCTTCGTCTGCCGAGCCGCTCGCGACTGCGCTGGC
>Ga0302324_100018266_pt1 | contig 13839 bp, 11 predicted proteins | sample Palsa_T0_1_FD_201949 | JGI IMG/M metagenome (GOLD analysis project Ga0302324, IMG submission 201949) | Peat permafrost microbial communities from Stordalen Mire near Abisko, Sweden - Palsa_T0_1 | ecosystem: Environmental > Terrestrial > Soil > Palsa > Peat permafrost | place: Sweden: Abisko... | reverse complement strand
GCTCGATGAGTTCAAAGCGCTGTGTGAGAAGACGTTGTCCCAGGTCAGTCGCAAGAGCGGGCTGGCAAAGGCGATCCGCTATGCACTGCCGCGGTGGACCGCATTGACCCGCTATACGACTGACGGACGGCTGGACATCAGCAATAATGCCGCCGAGCGCGCCATCCGGCCGTTGACTCTAGGTCGCAAAAACTGGCTCTTCGCCGGTTCCGACAGTGGCGGAGTGCGGGCCGCCACGATGTACACCATCATCGAAACCGCGAAGCTCTCTGGTCTGGATCCGGAAGCCTATCTGCGCGCGGTCATTGCCCGCATCGCAGACCACCCGATGAAGCGCATCGACGAGCTGCTGCCCTGGAATATCGATCTCTGATCCATAGGCTGTTCAGCCTTTTTTATCCTGATCGAGCGTCGCACCATCGTGTCCACGATGAAGATCGTGGACACGATCACGCTTATGTTTGATTGCCTCGCACTAGCCGATCACACTCTTTTGAACGCCGACTTACCAATAAATGGTCACTTATGTTCAAAACGCGGTCGTCACCGGACGCTTACTGCGAAAAGCAGTAGCACGCGATTTCCTCTCCATCGTGACTGTGGTCATTTATTGCATCGTCGTACTCGTCGATGAGAATTGTATAGAAGTGCTTTTGAGTAGTTTGGTTGTAGGCGCGGAAGAGGGGAACGAGAGTAGCGGGTGATGTGAAGACACCGCCACAAGAAGCCAGTTCTACCGCTCCTTCATTGATCTTTGCAGCTTGTAACACGTCACCATCAGGGGTGAGTAAAAAGCTCAGGGCCATCTCTTGCTCCTTAATCGAATTCCCGGAGAGGTGCTGCTTATTATACGACTAATATAAACGGCGGAGGAACAGACGATCCGACAGCGTTCACGAGAGCTCCCAGGCTAGCGCCCGTCGGTGCGGATATGGTGCCAGCATTATTAATACTGTTGGCAGCGACCCCGGAGACAAAAACCGCGGGGAACCGCTGTAACCGACCCGGTATTTGTCACGATGAGATTATCGCCTGCACCCATTGCCTGAGTTGCGTTCGTCGCGGCGGTGATGGTGATATTCGCCGCACGCGCCGCCAGCGGCGCAATCAGCAGCACCGTCCCGATCAGGGCCGTCGTCCCCTTCAATGTTCTTTTCAGCGCCCCCGCTCTTTTGATGCTCTGCTCCATCCCGGTAGAGAACAGCCTTCATCGGCCCGTTCAGTTGTGATCGCCCGTTCAGGATGCGGCAATACCATGAGCCCAGCGAGCGGCAACCTGCTAGATTACGTAATCCACACACTCATATACCGCCATCAGCCGTGCGATGGCGCGCCCGTAGCGCCCTTCACCTGGCGGCAGGTCCACCCTTCGCTCCCCGCAATGCCTCCGCCGCCCAGCTGAAGCAACCTTTTTCAATAAAATCCCTTTATCGAAAATTAACCTTTTGCCCTTAACATGAAAGAGAGGGAGCAAGAATGCATGAAGCCGCTGGCGGCGGAACACAAGTGCGAATTTCTGGTCAACGGTGAGGGCCAGGCACTTTTGCTGCATCAGGGCGCGTTGCCCTATTCATACTGCTGGGTTCAGTTCGACAGTTATACCGACAGCATTCAGTTCGTGACGGAAACCGGAGATATTCAGGAGCTCGGCTTCAAGCTTCCGTGCTCCGTCAGGAGCACGCTCTGGAAAACCAGGGAAGTTATCATGATTGAAGTCGGCGACGATTACGCATGCAAGGGACAGGTTCTTGTTGTCTTTAACAATGTTGTGAACTGAATAAACTGGTTTTAAGACAGGGCCGAAAGAAATCATCATGACGCTGACAGTCAACGACATCGCCAAAAGTGCCGAAGATCATGGCCTGATCAGGGAAACCGATGACCAGATCAAATCCGACATAAAAATGGCCAAGGCCATGCCGTTCGGCGTGTCCGACGAACAAAAAACCGCCCTGGGCAACGCAGAAGGCCTGTCACAGCAGAAATTCGGCGGTCATGAAAGCCAGGCCATTGCGTTTGTCGAGAAAATAAAAGGCACCGGCGTCGGCAAGCTCGATTTCAACCAGTTGACGCAGACTAAAGGCTCTGACGGTCAGTCGGTCGCCGCCGAGCTCGTGGATCTGCAAAAGAAAGATCCGGCAAGACTCGACAAGGTGATAAACGGCCAGTACAAGGATGCCGCCGCCCTGGGCCGGGCTATCGACGACGCGAACAAGCCCGATGTCGTCGCGGCGGTCAAGGCGCCTGCTAAACCACAGACAGCTCCCGCGCCCGCGGCAACGAAGCACGATCAACCTGTCACCGTCGCGGCGGCTGACACGCCCAGGGCAACGACGCACCCTGCCGCCGACACCGCTACGAAACCTAAAGAGCCGAAATCCAGGGATGCGCCCGCCGTGGTCGCGGCGGCAGACCCGCCGCCCAAAACCCCGGCGGCGGCAGACGCGAAAACGCCGGAGATGGACGATAAAAAAGACACCGATCGCAAAGTCACGGGCGAGACTTCATCCCTGCAAGGGTCTTTCCGGCAGGCAGCCGGCTCCGTTAATACAAAAAATGCCGTCAATGACGCCGTCAACCAGATAAGCAATGCGTTGATCAAGGCGGCCGGGGGACAGGATACCGCACTCGGGAAATCTCTGGCCCTGGTCACCAATACGATCAAGGATTTTATCAAAAGCGGCGGCCTTGAAAGCATAGCTGGCAGCGCCGGCCCGCTGCTTGATAAGGTGGCTGCGGCATCGAATACTAAAGTCCCTTCTGTCCAGCAATTCGACGGCAGCACCGGGCAGAGAATGGTCACTACACTGCTCTCCAGTGTTCAGCAAACTGCAAGTACCGTGATGACCAATAAACCTGCCACACCAGGCTGACGTTGAAGGGTCGTGGCGTATCCTCGACTTTGCAACAGATAAGTAACCAATCTTTATACGCAAGGTCCGGGGAGGAAAAGGCGCGGTGCGGCAGCCGTTCGCGGAAGGACCTTGAGAAAGTCGCCGTGGAGCTGGCCGCACTGGACAGCGCGGCTCAAGACGGCATAGGCGGTCTATTCCCATCTCTTTCAGAAGTTTTGCGCGTGTATCGCAAAGGAGGTAGGTCCTGATGAAAAAAGCGGCCCGGAGGCCGCCTTTGGAGCCGCTATCAATCGACTGATACTCAGTTCATCTCGACTCTCGGCGTTGCGGGCGCCGGAGTCTGCGTTTTCCGGACGTCTAAGCTGTTGCCGACTTTCTGCAACGCTGCTTCCAGTTCATCGCGGCTGGCAGCATTAAAACTTACTTCGCCGGTTTCGTCCCCCCATTTATAGTTAACGCCGCCGGAATTAAAAGCGCTTGCGACTTTCGGATTCTGCATGAAGTGGTTGAGTTTATCGGCTCTTTCAATGGCATAATCTCCAGCATTCTGCAGGCCGTTCTTAAAAGGCTGAAATTCTACACCGAATTTGACCTTGCACTGAACCTGGCCGTTCTCCAGCGTGGTAATTTTCGCGCTCTCGGGCACAAGATCGTCGTAGCCGGTCTTAGCAAGAAAGACGCCTGTTTCCCGAGTCAAAATCTCCTCATCCAGCTTCTGCACCGCTTCCGCCGCTTTTTTTTCATCGGATTTATTCGTCACGAAATCGACAAAAGATCTGCGCAGGGTCTGCATGGTTGTGGGCATTATAGTCTCCCTTTTTTGTTCAAATTGTGATCTCTAGGAACAGCGTAACTGAAATTAGTTAACAGGTTCCTAACGTAAGAACCGGCATGGCCTGCGAGATAGGGCGACCCATCGTGTCAGGACACGGAACACGGTTAGCCCGTCCCACCCGTCCCGCTTGGCGAGACAAGCCCTTTTTAGAAGCGCGTCTTTGCGCGCGGGCGGGACAGATTCTTCAGAAAGCGCGTCTTCACGCGCGGCCCCCCTTGTGTATCCCCTGCCGGGGCGCATGGTCACAGGCGCGCCAGGATCAGTTGCCTGCGATCAAAAGCCGCGCAATGTTATTTCAATTTTGCACGCTGTGATCTGGGGGTCACAGAATTTTGTGGACATAGGGAACTGCTTTCTGTAATATCGGCCTCAAGCCAAGTGCATTTGTCAAGATCTCCCTTCCGCAGTCTCGCTGCGTTCCTAGTAAGGTGATGGCTCTTGCGTAGACAGAGCGGTTTATGTGTTTCTCGCCTGTCGGTTTAGCAAGGCGTCCCATCCGCGGCTTTGCCGCGTAACGGCTCTTGCGGCACGGTTGCTAAAACAACTTTGAAATTCCTTCTTCAGGGTTGTTGTTGCATGTTCGGCCTCGGCTTTTCCCGATCACAACATCACCAGTCCTGATGAACGCTCTTGAAGCGGAGGAAATTCCTTTGCCGCTGAAGGAGTTAACCACGAACAACATTTGAGAGAGCAGGATCATGGCCGCATCTTACGGGGAGTATATTTCACAACAGGGAAAATCTTTCGGGGACAGAATTTTCTGTTCCGCCGACGTTGATGAGGCTCTGACGAAAATCGAGAACTGGCGCGACGACCAAGGCAAACAGAACGACTGGTCCCGCTGCTATATCCGCCATAACGTAATATCCCTCTTGGTGAAAGCGCTCCACGAAAACCCGGAGCTGCTGACACCCCCGGTGTGGGAGCGTATCAAAAACCTCCGTCAGCACCCGGAACGCGAGGTCAGCCACGGCGTCCTCAACCCGTTGCGCGGACTTGCCAGCCTTGGCCGCAACTTCGCCGACGATGTAAAGGATATTTTGGTCGACCTCGCGCGCAACGACAGAGACCCGGAGTTGCGAAATAGCGGCATACACCTGCTTTACCAGATCGTCTCCGAATATAAGGACCCGGCCATGATCGAGGAAGCCATGGCTGCATTCACGGAATCCCTAAAAGACCCGAATCCGGGTGTGCGGCACATTGCGCAAGACAGGATGCAAAGCCTGGGTATTTATGACGGCGTCGATCCTGCGCGCGTGATAACGCTGCTGGCGCCTATGCTGAAGGACCCGGATGCTCATGTCTCCGGAGGTGCGGTTTCTGACCTTCAATATTTGATACGCAGAAAACTGCCCTCTATCGAGCTGCCAAAAACCGGGGAAGTGCGCGCGATCTTCCAAGCGCAGGCGGAAGGTGCCACAGGCTGGCGCAACCGCGGCCTGCGGAAGGGCGTTGCCGCGGTTACCGACACGTTCGACTTCATCAGCGGGCTAATCGAGGAAGCTCGTAATTCCGGACCAGAAGGGGCCGACAAACTGGCGATGTTCAGCGACGATTTTTTCCATGTCAGCAACGCTGCCAAAGCGATAGAATACTTGGCGCCTCTGCTGCGGGACGAACGTCCAGCGGTGCAAAGCTGGGCGGCCTATCGCGCGAAGGACTTGGCCTACGACACTGCAGGGCGGCTGGACGAAGGTGAGGCCGCGCGGTTGCGCGGAATATTTCAGGCCCAGTCTGACGCCGCACACTGGTGGGAGCGGACAGTACGCCGGAGCAATAACCAGGTTCTTGAGGCGTTTGATTACCGGGTAGAGCATCCGCACAAGCGCGGACCGGATCATCCTGTGCAAAGCTAAACCTGCCGCTGACCGCAGGTAAAACGCTTGGTGCCAGAGGCTCAGCGACGGCGATCAGAGCTACGACTTCCGGAACGGCGAGCTACCGGTCCTGGGTGTTTTCAGGTGAAGCGCGCTAAGTCAACCATCAAAAAGTCACGATTTACAAAGTTCTAGCGCGGCGCAGGCGGTCGCGGATTTGCAAAGTTTGTGGAGGAAATAGCGAGGCAGAGCAGGGCGTTAGCGCTTTGGGCCCATGTAAAGCTTTCCCTCGTCGGCCTAATAGTCCTCCTATCGCCTCGCGCGGCGCGCAAGAGGGCAATGGCCCCCTTGCGTATCCCCCGGTCTTGATGGCCGGTGGTTACGCTCATTAGGCGCAGCTCATATTAGAGGTTGCTAAAAAGCGGCGGCCGCTAACCGGTTGGCGGAGTCTTGCCGCGGCGCCAGTGGGCCTTGAACTGTTTGCGGTAGGAATCGGCGATCTGCGCGTTCTGGATCAGGGTGATCCTGACCGGCGGACCCCACAGAATAATGGCGTACTTGTCGCCGTAGACCATATAGGGCACCTGCGAAAAAATCTCCTCCGGCACCCAGCGGTAGCATTTGGCGGGGACGACCAAATGCGTGTCACCCTCCTTCGCCAGAAGATTATCGATGATGCCCAGTTCCGCGAAGCGCTTGAGATAGGCGAAGAAGCGCTCGCCGCCGGCGGCGATGAATTTCTTTTCGTCGACGCCGCTGATGCAAATCGTGCCGCCGACGCCGGTATAGGTATCGATCACATCGTCGTAGAGGCGGAACAAGGCCTCCTCGCCCTGGAAGATCTGCACGTCGAGGACGTCCTCCTTGAACCGGCAGCCGCCGGAGACGAACTCAATGCCGGCGCGCTCCAGCGCCTTGTGGATGCGGCTCAGCGTCTCGCTCTGCGGCGTGGTCAATCCCCGCTCCAGGTTATTGAGCGCGGGGCGGGAAATGCCCGCCGCTTCCGCCAGCTCGTCCTGCGTCCAGCCCAGAAGACCGCGCGCGCCCTTTATCTGCCTGACCGTGATCATCGCTTCACTTGTGTTTTTTGTCGCTTCCGTGGGCCGAGACTATACAAAAAACATACGACCTGCAACAAAAAGACGCGGAATGATTGACGTAATCCCCGCGATTGCACTAGTGTCCGATTCAAGCGGGTGCCTGCAAGATTTCCTTTCGGGCACGGCGGCTAAAACAGACTTTTAAATTTCGTTCTTCAGGGTTGTAGCATGTTCGGTCTCGGCGTCGTTCCGATCACAACATCACCAGTCCTGAAGAGCGCTCAAGAACACCGGGGCATTGCTTTGCCGCTGACGGAGTAGGCCGTTAACAACGTTGAGAATGGAGAAACGCTATGGAAGGAATGACAATAATTCTTGGCAGCATCGGTGGCGTTGCCGGCGGTGCCGGCAGCGCCCTGTACACCATGCTGGCAGATGTGGGCGACATGGGCTTAGGAATGATCGCCGCAGTTACGGGCGCTGGTCATAGCAATCAGAAAGAAAGGTCCCTTCCTCTTCGCATTGGCATTGGCGTTCTGGCCGGCACCCTTACGCTTGGGAGCGTCCCGAGCATTTATGAGCATTTTGCGGGCGCTGCAGGACCGAAGCCGGTCACGTTTCAGGATTGCGTGAAATCGGCACCGGCTAACGTATCGAGAGTCGAACTGGCAACGAAACCGGACGGGACCAAAGGATGCAGCTTCACACCCTGAGCGGAGATTCACCCGTTATGGAGTAGACCGTTAACAACACAAGAGCCGATGGGAGCGGTGTTAGCCGCGACGCGGGAAACCTGAAGAAGTGAAAAGGGAGAAGGTCATGAGTGAACGCAGCAGCGCAAAGGAGATTTCTCTCGGTGATGGTTTTGGCGAGGTTGCGGTGAAAGCGAACGGCATCCGCATCGAATTGCATGCCGACGGCAGTGTCGATGCCTACACGGCAGGTCCGGTCAAAGTCCATCCGGCGGCAAACGACACAGCCGCGAATGGTAAAACCGCAATCGAGATCGGCGACGAGATGGAAGACGGCACGATCTATGCCGGGATCTCGCCGGACACGCACAAACCGATCTATGCAAGGCCGAAGGACGAATCAGGAACCTACAGTTTCAATGAAGCCGCAAAACATGCGAAAAATATTGGTGAAGGTTTCCATGTACCGACCAAAAACGAATTGAACGTCCTGTATGAGAACCGCAACAAGGGCAAGCTGAAGGGCACATTTAACGAAACCTCGAAGTACTGGTCGTCTACGCCGTTCAACTTCCTCATCTTTGCGTGGGCGCAGCGCTTCAGCGACGGGTTCCAGGACATCACCAACACGGACGTCGTTTCGTCCCTGCGTTGTGTCCGGTAGCACTGGCGCCCGGAGATGAATTATTATTCAATTATTGTTAGATCTAGTCATGAGCAGAGAAGTTTGACCGACGGCCAAGCCCTGGGAACCGCGTGGCTCACCTCATGTTCACGTTGAAGCGACTATAAAGTCGTTAACAGTTTATTCATAATATCGAAGTAGAATGATTTCAGGTTTTGGAGTTCAACACGGTTCAACACATGAGAGACATGACAAGCGGCAAGGATAAAGCAAGAGGGGGCAAAACATGACGGAACCGAAATGGACGCCGGACCAGACAATACGGATGGAAGAGGCGCAAAAAGCCATAGAGAAGGCTCGTGCCGAAAACCCGTATAATTCTGATCCAAGCTGGGGCGCGTACGGGAAAGGATTTGAAAAGGCAGGTCTTATGCCTGCGGGGACCGTGGATGGGGCCCAGAAAAAAGCCAATGAAGAAATGAAAGAAAAAGTCCGCGCGATCCGGGCAGAGTACGGGATCGACAAGAATGGATATCCGGAAGAGGCTCATTACCACCCCGGAAGCGCATTTGATAAGGAGTCCGACCGCGGCGATGGCAAAATCAAAGATCGCACCATTGCCAATATAGATGTTTTTGTCCATGACAATGGGCGGGCCGAGCATAAAGAAAAATGCGCTTCTGTCGACGCCGATATCAGAGCGGTGCAAAATGTTCTGATTGATAAAAAACTATACAGCCAAAGCCAAGGCGGCCCTGATGGCGATTTTGGAAAACATTCCAACAAGGGTCTGGAGCAGTTGATCGTCGATGCGCAGCTAAAGGCCGGTATAAAACCACCCAATGGAAAGCTGGACGAGAAGACCGAGGCATCGCTCAAGAGCATGGGGATTGACGACAAGGCAATGGCTTCCATGCATAAGGTCATAGACAGCGGTTTGTATAAACCTTCAGAAGACGACATAAAGAACTTCAGCCTGAAATCCCGTTTTAGTCCCGCAGCAGAAGGACAAGCGTCAGCGCCGACTATACCGCTGCCGAAGCCTGACCTCACTGCTGTTAGCAGGAAACCTGCCACGGCTCCGGCAGCGGGGGGATAATGATTACTGGAGATCGATCTCAGATGCGGATCTTGGGCATGACAGAGGCGGGCGGATATCGATTCATGATCTTCAGCGTACGACAGAGGCGCGCGTCTCGCTATCGAGGATGTCCGGGGCGTTTTATTAGCCGTAGCTAAATAGATGTTGCTGATGTAGCGCGGGCGGAAGACGGGTCAGCCCGGGAGATTGCGGACGGCGTCCATGACCGAAGGGATGTCCGCGGCGGAAAGCTTCGGGAAGTAAAGCAGGAGAAGCGATCTCGTCAGCTTCGTATCGCCCGCCCGGACCGCCGTCTTAACGAGCTGGCGTTGCGTGGCGCCGAGAGACATGTAGGTTTCAAGATGCTGGATCATTTCACCGAACAAGAGAGGCTGTTTGCGGGGCGCGCGGGGTTATCTTGCAGACAAGGTAAAGAGCGTTCCCGGAAAACGCAACCGGTTTCTGCTGGTTAGAGCGCTATATCGGGGTCCCTCTACCGCGCTGCCGCCGCCACTCGGTCGCGGACGCCAGGTTCTTACACCATGCCGCACCGGTCACTTGCCCATGCCGACCCAGGCCGTGCCGTTGCAATATTGCATGACGCCGGAGCCGCTGTTATACATCATGTCGCCTTCGTAGCAGGCGCCGTTATAGAGCGCCAAAACCTGCGACGCGGTCAGGGCGACATTATAGACGCGGACGTCGTCGATCACTCCCGGGAAATAGTACTGCCAGGAACCAGAATCCTCCGCCACGCCGATGCCGAGCGGATAGGAAGACTGCTGGAGCGGGTTTGCCGTGGCATCGGTAAGGCTCTGCTGGAGAACGCCGTTGACGTAGATTCTTGCTATGCCGGTGGAGGAATCATAAGTGGCGGCGGCGTGGTACCAGACTCCCACCGTCGGAACCACGCCAGACGGAAGTTGCTGATCGCTCGAATCGGACGAGTTCCGAAAAGTGAAACTGATGTTCGGTCCGCCCGTAGACGGTTGCGCTTCAAGGCCGTATCCCCAATGAGTGAAGTCGTACCATTTCTCGACGACCGCCGTTCGTCCTGAGGGGGTGGCGGATAGCTTGAACCAGGCGGAGACGGTGATGCTCCCGGGGTTTAAGGCGGCGGTACTCGCGACACTTACGTACTGACTGGTCCCGTTGAGTGTCAGCGCGCCGTTTATCATCCCGCTGCTGGTCCAGGTCGGGGCGTTCTGCAGCGTGCCGGTATTGCCGTTGCCGGAGGAATCGGCCGCGCTGGTGCCGCTTCCATCGTCGAACTTCCAGTAGCCGACGAGGCCGGTGGTCGGGGCGCCGGTGCTGGTCGGGCCCATGGGCTGCCAGTTCGCGCCGTCGCAGAACTGGTAGAGGTGATTCGCGCCGTTATAGACGAGGTCGCCCTCGACGCCGCCGGTCGGGTAGCTGGTGCTGGTGGCGTTGTAGAGCTGCGTGACTTCGGTGGAGCTGAGCGCCCGGTTATAGACGCGGGCGTCGTCGATCTTGCCGTTGAAGGTGCAGCAGCCGCTGTCGGAAGAGCCGTCGCCGTCCCCGTCCCCGCCGATCTGGAGGGGCTGGCTGACCAGTATGCTGCCAGGGGAGCCGCCAGGCCCCGAAGTACCGTAGGACTGATTGACAGCGTCAACATAAACTTTAACCCCGTTGATGCTGCCGCTTCCATCATAAGTTTCGACGACATGATGCCAGGTATTGGCAGTAAGGCTGTTGGTATTAGTCGAGGCAGTTTTGGCGTTTGTGCCGTCGCTAAAAGTGACATTAAGACTGTTGTTACCGTTATTGGCTCCGCTTGCGGGAATCCAGAAGGAATAGCCTTGCCAGCTGTTGGCCGGGTTCTCTTTCCCCATGATGTCCGACTCCCTGGTGTTGCTGTTGCTGTGATATACCCAGGCGGCCAGGGTGAAGGCGTGGTTGAAGGCAAACGCGAAATTCGACGGGTTTGCGGCGGCAACCAGGCCGCCGCTGGTGGTGTTGACGTTGCTGAGGCTGATGGCGTTGTTGATTTCGCCGGCGACGAAACTGGCATTGCTGGAGGTCAGCGTGCCGGTATTGCCGTTGCCGGTGGCGTCGGGGGCCGACGTGCCCGAGGCCTCGTCGAATTTCCACCAGCCGACCAGCCCCGTGCTCGGCGCGCCGCAGCCCGAACCGCCCGCGCCCTGCGGCCCCATCGCGACCCAGTTGGTGCCGTCGCAATATTGCGGGACGTGGTAGCCGGAGTTGTACATCAGGTCCCCGGCCGCGCCGGAGGGATTACTGCACGCAGCCCGTGCCGCCGCAGAGCTGACCAGCATCGCCACCAGAACCGCGAGAAGCATGGGGGCGCAGCGAAATCTTTTAAGAAGATGCGCGCCTTCCGCCTGCGCTAAAGCTCCGGCGGACAAGTCGCGCGCGGGCCCGCCGGGGCCGGTGCAGGCGGCGTAGCCGAATGCCAGAAACCCGAAGCCTGAAACAAAAAAAGAGAAGAGGAAAACCAGGATTTTAAAGCCGCGAGCGGACACAGTTCTCTCCATCGTCATCCCCCGACTCCCTCGCAGGCGGGGATGCGGCCGGGCATGACAGGCAATTTGTTCAGAGGTTCCCGAAAGAAGTTTATGCCCATCTTCCGTAAATCCTGTTCTTCCTTCTCCGTGATTCCATGGCTAGTTCGTCGCCACATAGTACTGAACCCAGATCTCGATAACGCCGGCCGTCAGGGCGGCCGTGCCTACCGTGACGGTGATGCTGCCCGCGGCTGTCACTTTCAGGGGAGCCGCGAAAGTCGTGGCGCCGTTCAGGAGCGCGTTTGCGGTAAAGGAAGCGTTGCCCGTGGCAGCGAGGAACGACGTGGTCGATCCCCCGGTTGCGGTCGTCCCTATCGCCACGGTCGCGGCCCCGCCGGATGTTACCGCCGTCGTCGAGTTTATCGTCGCGGCGGTGATGACGGCCTTGGCCGGAATCGTCGAATTTATGGCCGGGGTTATGGTGCTCACAGCGCCGCCATCAGTGGCAAAGCTGTAGAGCGCGTGGGCGACGCCGACGACGCCGGCCGATGGCACGCTGGCACCGGTCGTCGGACCGAGCGAAATTTTATTGGTGCTCGCGCCGCTGGCGCCGATGGTCAGGGCCGCGCCGCTGGCGGTGCCCAGCACCATGATTCCGGTGCCGTCGAAGGTCAGGTTGGCGCTGCCGGTCTCGGTGCCGGAGGCGTTATAGGCGACCTGCGTGGTGGAACCGATGGCGCTGCTGCCGCCATTGGCAACCCACGACATGACGCCGCCCGTGGTGCTGCTCAGCACATAGCCGGTGGTGCCGGGATAGGCGACGGGCAGCGTGTAGGTCTGGTTCGATGTCGCGCCCGGCGCGAAAGCAGTGTAATAGGTCGGGCCCTTGAGCGTCAGCGTGCCGTAGGCGTAGGTGTTGGTGTTCGAGCTGTTGCCCAGCGTGATGGTGTTGGAGCCGTTGCCGGTGGCGTTATAGCCGAGCACGGTTTCGTTGGTGACCGCAGCGCCGCTGGCGGCGGCGTTGTAGCCGATATACACGTTGTTGGTGCCGGTGGTCAGCACCGTGCCAGTGATGCCGGCCTGAGAGCCGAGCAGCGTGTTTCCTGTGCCGGTGGTGATGTCGGCGCCCGCGCTGGCGCCGACTGCGACGTTTTGCGCCGCCGCGCCCGCGATATCCAAAAGCGCATCCACGCCCAGCGCCGTGTTGCTGATGCCGGTCAACGGCGTGCCGGCGGTGCCCTGCATCGCCTCATAGCCAAGCGCGGTGTTAAAGTTGCCTGAGCTTTCATACCGGATGGCGCTATAGCCGACCGCCGTGTTAAACCGCGCATTGCTCCCGATACCGCTGAGCGCCGAATCGCCGATCGCCGTGTTATAACCCGCGCCCGTCATCGGCGTGGCGGAAACTCCCTGCATCGCCTTATTGCCGATCGCCGTGTTGTTGGTGGCGGTCGTGGCGTATTGCATGGCTTCATAGCCGATAGCCGTGTTCGGCGCCGTGGAGCTGACGGTGGAACTGGTCAGCGCGTTGTAGCCGATGGCGACGTTGCCCGTGGCACCGCCGGCGAGCGCGGTCAAGGCGTTGCTTCCGACCGCGATGTTGCCCGCGCTGGCGGCCGTCAGCGGCGTGCCGGAGGTGCTGAGCAGGGCGCTATAGCCGATGGCGATGTTGTCCGTGCCGGTGGTGATGTAGTACCCGCTCTGGTAGCCAAGCGCCGTGTTGTTCGCCGCCGCGCCCTGAAGCATCGTGAGCGCATAATCGCCGATAGCGGTGTTGTAGCCGGTGGCACTTGTCAGCGGCGTGCCGGACACGCCCGCCATCGCCGCCTGCCCGAACGCGCTGTTGCCGCTGCCGGTGCTGTTGTATTTGAGCGCGTTCGTGCCGACGGCCGTGTTGTTCGCGGCTGCGCCCTGGGCGTCCATGAGCGCGTTCAGGCCGACCGCCGTGTTGCTGGAGCCGGTCAGGGGCGTGCCGGAGACGCCCTGCAGCGCGTCGGAGCCGATGGCCGTGTTGTACAGGCCGCTCGAAACCCATTGCCCGGCCTGGAAGCCGAAAGCGAAGTTATAGAGAGTGTTGGCGGTCTGGTTCGCCAGCGCGCTCGCGCCGACGGCGAAGCTGGTGGTGTCGGCGCCGGCATGGGGATAAGTGATGACCGTCGAACCGCCGAGCTTGTAGGTGCCGGTGGATGCCCCGGTGTCATGGTTGGCGGCCTTGAGCGTACCGGTGGCCAGCGTATAAATGAAATTGGCGCTGGCGCCAAGGTTGCCGCCCGAGTTGAACTGGATTTGCGTGTTGGCGCCCGCCGCCGCCGTCGAGCCGGCCGCGCTGATCGTCTGCCACGCCGAGCTGTTGCAGTATTGCAGGACGTTGGTGCTGGTGTAGCGGATGCCGCCGGCAACGGTAG
>Ga0302324_100018264_pt1 | contig 13840 bp, 12 predicted proteins | sample Palsa_T0_1_FD_201949 | JGI IMG/M metagenome (GOLD analysis project Ga0302324, IMG submission 201949) | Peat permafrost microbial communities from Stordalen Mire near Abisko, Sweden - Palsa_T0_1 | ecosystem: Environmental > Terrestrial > Soil > Palsa > Peat permafrost | place: Sweden: Abisko... | reverse complement strand
CGCACAAGAGCCGGAAGTCGCGGTTGCTCCTGACCGCTTCACGCCACCCATGCGTTTCATGCCTATGTTTGGGCATGGTTCGTGAGCGTTGAGTTTTTGACCAGAGACATCAGGCCCGTCGACCGGATCGAGAGCGCCTCGGACGAAATGGAGCACATTGCCCGGTGCAGACGTCGGGAGGTCCAGGTATGGCTTTAGCTTGCGCCGAGCCTTTGCAGCAGCGCGCCTGGAATACGGCCCAGCGCAAGCACCTGATCGGCGGCGCCCAGCAGAATCGCTTCCCGAGGCATGCCGAAAACGACACAAGTCGCTTCATCCTGGGCGATGGTAAAGGCATTCGCCTGCTTCATCTCCAGCAAGCCTTTTGCGCCATCCGCGCCCATCCCCGTAAGCAGCACGCCGACCGCGTTTTTGCCCAAATGCTGAGCACAGGAGGAGAACAAAACATCCACCGAGGGCAGATGGCGATTGACCCGCTCGCCACGATAAACGCGCACAGCATATTCCATGCCACGGCGAACCACTTCCATCTGATGCCCTCCGGGCGCCAATAAGGCATGCCCGGGAAGGATGCGATCCCCATCCCGCGCCTCCTGGACGTGAATCCGGCATAACGAATTCAGGCGCTCCGAGAATGGCCGCGTGAACGCTTCCGGCATGTGCTGCACCATGACCACCCCGGGAAAGTCAGCCGGCAGCGGGCTCAGCACATCCTTCAACGCCTCGGTGCCGCCCGTGGAGGCGCCGATGGCAACCACTTTATGGGTCGCGGAGAAGTGATAGCCGGCGGGCAACGCAGGCGCGGCATCAGGCTGAGCCTTCGCTCCACGCACCTTGACCTTGGCCGCTGCCTTGATCTTGGCTACGATCTCCTCGGCCTGCTCGATGGTTCCATTGGAGACATCGAGCCTGGGCTTGGAGACATAGTCGACGGCGCCCAGTGTGAGCGCGCGCAAAGTGACCTCAGCGCCGCGCTCAGTAAGCGAGGAAATCATCACCACCGGCATCGGGTGGCCACGCATCAGCTTCTCGAGAAAGGTGAGTCCGTCCATCCTCGGCATCTCGATATCGAGGGTGAGGACATCCGGGTTGAGCGCTTTGATTTGTTCCCGGGCCTCGTAGGGGTCGCCTGCCGCGCCGACAACCTGGAGCATGGGATCGGAATTGATGATCCTGGACAGCAACTGGCGCATTAACGCCGAATCGTCCACGATCAGGACTCGCGCGGGTGCGCTCATACGGACTCCTGTCTCTCTAAGGCGAATCTGCGGGCCGATCTCAAGGCTTAAGCAGTGAGGCTCTGCAGCTCGGGCATTTCTTCGTTCTCGGCGGTGGCGTTGAACTCTTTGACCAGCACCATCAGGCCGGCGGTTTGCTGGGAGAGCGACTCGGATGTCTCCGCCAGCTTTTCGGTCTGTGCGGAGTTGGTCTGCGTAACCCGGTCGATTTGCGCGATAGCGCTGTTCACCTCTTCGACACCGGTGCTCTGCTCCGCGGACGCGGTGGCAATCTGCGCCACCATCCGGCCCACATCCTTGACCGAGTTCACGATTTCGGCCAGCGACTGGCCGGAACGATCGACCATTTGTGTTCCATTCTCCAGCTTGGCCATCGAGTCCTGAATAAGCCGCTTGATTTCCCTGGAGGCTTCGCTGGTGCGTTGCGCGAGGCTGCGTACTTCGGCAGCGACTACGGCGAAGCCGCGGCCCTCCTCGCCGGCGCGCGCCGCCTCGACCGCCGCATTCACCGCCAGCAGGTTGGTTTGAAAGGCGATCTCGTTGATGGTGGAAATGATGTCGGAGATCTTGACGGAAGCGCCATTGATTTCCCCCATCGCGGCGATTGCCTGGGAGACGATAAGACCCGCTTGCTGCGCTGCCTGCTCGCTGGACGATGCCAGCCGCCTCGCTTCGCCCGCCATCTCCGCGCTCTGGCGCACGGTGGCCGTGATTTGTTGCAGGCTGGCAGCAGTTTTTTCGAGGCTAGCGGCCTGTTTCACGGCGCCGTCGGCGATCGCCCGGGAAGAGGTGGCCAGGTCCCCCGACGCGGCGGTCAGCCCGCCAATGCCCAAGTCGGCTTGCCCGATGAACGAGCGCATGGCGTTGAAGTTTTCCTGCAGGCGGCCTCGACTATCGGACGTCTCTAACGTGCTCTTGGTCAGCATCGCCGCGAGATACCATAGGGCCGCGGCCTCGGCGACGACATAGGCCGCGTGCACGAAGACCATGTTGAGGTCAGGCTTGGCAAACACCCATATCGGATAATGGGCCGCCTGCAAATAGTTGAAGAGCAAGTGATGCCCCGCGATAAACGCCGCCGCGCCGAGAATCACTCGCCAGTCCTGGTAGATGAGCAGCAGCGATAGCAGAACGAATATCCCAAAGTGCATCTCGATCATGCCGTGAGACTGGTCGATGTTCAACGCGCAGAACACCATCAGCGCCGCGGCCACCGCCATCCTGCTGTAGAGCGCACCCGGCGCGGTGAGGATCAGTAGAATCGGCAGCGCCGCCGCCGGCAGTGCCACCAGGAAAACCAGGGTCCAGGTTCCAAACCATGGCGCCAAGCCAACCGAAAACAGTACCAGCAAGCCAAACACGGCAATGAAAAACTCATTGGCTATCGCGACATGAGGGGGCACAGTCGAAACTGGGACGTTCATCGGACTAACCTCAAGTAACTACGTTTCCGCTTATGTGAGTGTTATCGGCTGGCAACAGCGGAGCGAAAGCAAACCAATCGGCCGGGGAACCAGCAACACGGGTTTTACAGCCTGTAAAGCCGATTTCAAAATAAGGTTATGTCTCCCCCTGTATCTGCCTGGGCAAAGCTGCAGCGGTAATCGTCTTCCGCGGAAAGGATGGAAAGCAGCCGGGAACCGTCGACCGTATGGACTGTGGCCTTGCCCGTATCGGTCCGGAAATTGACCTGGACCGCTTGCTTCCCGCCCAGCCGCTGGGCCACCAGCGGTATTTTTTCCGTGGCAAGAAAGCTGCGGATGAAACTTGCGTTCAGTTCCCCAATCGTCGGCGATTGCAGACTGGAGACTACATTTCCCCCGCCAAATACCTTCGCCACCAGCCGCCGCCGGTCTCCCCCTGCGTTCACGATCGCGTTGATCAGCAGCTCCATGGCGTGCACTCCGCAGCGCGAGGGCCGAGCTTCGCCGGTGCAGCTTCCGGGAAGCAGGATGTGGTTCATGCCGCCGACGCCCGCAGCCGGGTCACGAAGACACGCCGCCACGCACGAACCCAGCAGCGTTTGCAGCAGCATGGGCGTGGCGCTGGCCACTATCTCGCCCATGTAGATGCGCCTGCGTTGGGGTGGTGGCAGCCGATGCTGCGCTCCATCAGGCGTATGTGGAGGCGTTTGTGCCGTCAGTTGGCCTGTGCTCTCCCTCATGATCGCCGCCGCCGCCGCCGCTCGGCACCGTGCCACGGCTTCGCTCGCAATTGATGGGTGGTGTTGTTCAGCGCTTCCACCGCGTCGTTCAGCCAGGGCACGTGTTCGGAGTGGCCGAGAATAAGAAACCCTCGCGGCTTCAGGTAGGTCAGCATCTTGCGCAAAAAGATTTCCTGGGTTTCACGATTGAAGTAAATCAGCGCGTTGCGGAAGAAGATCACATCGAACGGGCCCTCGATCGTCCAGGTGGCATCCATAAGATTGAGGCGTTGGAACTTGACCAGCTGGGCAACCTCCTTCTTCACTCGTACCTGTCCGCTCATGTTGCCTTTGCCGCGCAGAAAGTACTTGGACTGCAAGGCTAGCGGGACGTCCTGCAGGGCCTCCTGATCGTAGATGCCCTGGGCCGCGGTCGCCAGCACGACGGTGTCGATATCGGAGGCAATCACCTCCAACTGCCAGCCGCCGGACGGGGAGGATGGCGCGCCCACGCTCGGAGCAGCCGAAGGATAGGCCGCCTTCAACGCATCCAGCAGGCAGATAGCGATGGAGTACGGCTCTTCGCCTGTCGAGCAGGCCGCACTCCATACCCGAAGGTTGCGCGCCCGCCCCAGCTGCGCCCCGGCCACGCGCTCGGGCACCAGCGTCTGGGACAGAAAATTGAAGTGGTGGATCTCGCGAAAGAAGGCGGTCTTGTTGGTGGTAACGCAATTGATGATCTCGGCCAGCTCCTTGCCCCCGTCCTGGACGGTGTCGACATAGGCGGCGTAGGCGGCGAAATTGTCGATCCCGTGGTGACGAAGCCGCTTGGAGAGACGGGCAGCCAACATCGCCTGCTTGCCATCGCGCAACCAAATGCCGGTCTTGCGATGAATCAAGTCGCGGAATGCCTTGAACTCGCGCAGGTCCATCGTGACGAGGGATGCGCTGAATGCCGGCTGGGTCAAGGCTTTGCTCCGCTGCGGAAGAATCCGCATCGCGCTGTCATCTAAAGCAGTTTCGCAATTACTGTGGACTGAAAACGATCGCGAGGTGTGGTTTTCCTTGGGAGAAAACCACGGAAAGGCCTGTCGCTTCGGTCTACACCAATTGCGAAACTGCTTTAATCGGCCTGGGGCACGCTGAGTTCAATATCGCTCAGCAGCTTCTCCAGGTTGAGCGCCACCGCAAGGTGCTCGCGCGTTTGAAAGACTCCGTCGATGAAGCGGGTATCCACCGCCGCCCCGAAATCCGGCGCGGCGCGCATCGCCTCTTGCGTAACCTGCAAAACATCGGAGACCGCGTCGACCAGCAGCCCTACCATCTTTTGCCCGACCATGGCGATCACAATCACGGTGAACTTGTTGTACTCGATCGGTGGCAAGCGAAACTTCATGCGCAGATCGACCACCGGGAGTACTGTTCCCCGCAGGTTCATTACGCCCCTGACATGAGGGGGAACATTGGGGATGGGCGTCACCGGCGCATAGCCGCGGATTTCCTGGATTTTGAACAGCTCAAGTCCATACTCCTGCTCGTCGAGGAGGAAGGTGAGGAATTGGCTGGATGGGGCAGCCTGGTGCTTCACGATCGCTTGCATGATTCGTTCCTTTCCTTGTCCGCGCAGAGGCGGCGTGATCTACGAATCGGTAACTTAGAATTCTTCAAAACTCGCGTCCTCTGACCGGCCGTCGGAGGCTCCAACCAGCACAGCATTAGGCGCAGGTTGCCGGTGTGCGTTGGGAGCAGCGGACGCTCGCTTGCCGGAGTCCCGGCTTGCCGGCCGCGGGGCAGCGGGCGTAGCCATCGCACGGCGATCGTTGGGCGAGGGCTGATGCTTGTAGCCGCCATGCGATGATTCGCCACCACTCCTCAAAGTGAAGGTGCCGACCAGCTCCAGCAGCCGCATAGACTGCCCGGATAACGACTGCGCGGTCGCGGACAGCTCCGCGTTTTGCGCGGAATTGGATTGCGTCACCTGGTCCATCTGGGTCATGGCGGTGTTCACTTGCTCGATGCCCAGGGTTTGCTCCGCAGTTGCCGCCGCGATCTCGCCTACAATATCGGTCACCCGCTTCACCGAGCCCACGATGCCTTGGAGGGTTGCTCCCGAGCGGTTAACCAGCTCCGTGCCTTTCTCGACTTTATCGAGCGAGTCCTGGATGAGGCCCTTGATTTCCTTGGCCGCTTCGGCGCTGCGTTGCGCCAGGCTCCGCACTTCGGTGGCGACCACGGCGAAGCCGCGGCCTTCCTCGCCCGCGCGCGCCGCCTCAACCGCTGCATTCACCGCAAGGAGGTTAGTCTGAAAAGCGATTTCGTTGATGGTGGAAATGATGTCGGAGATCTTCGCCGAAGCGGTATTGATTTCCGCCATGGCGGCGATGGCGCTGGAAACAACTTGCTGCCCTTGTTCGGCGGACTCCCGCGAGCCGGTCGCCAGCTGGCTGGCCTGCCTGGCATTGTCGGCACTTTGCCGGACCGTCGCCGTGATCTGCTCCAGGCTGGCTGAAGTCTGCTCCAGGCTCGCCGCCTGCTTTTGCGCGCCGCTGGCGATCGCCACCGCCGATGTAGCTAATTGTTGCGACGACGAACTGGCCGTGGCAGCGGTCTCGGCTACTTCCTGGAGGGTAGAGCGCAGCTTGGTGAGGGCATCGTTCAGGGCCTTGGCCATTTGTCCCACCTCGTCGGTGGAATTCACCTCGAGCGAAGCCGTCAAGTCGCCCTTGGCTACCAGCAGCAGCGCCGCGGCCGCTTGCTCCAGCGGCACGGCGATTTGCTGCCACAGCAAACGCGTGGTAAAGGTGGCGAAGGCTAGCGCTACGGCAAAGAGCAATAACGTAAGCAGGCGCTGCCGCTGGGTCGCGTCCCCGACCGCTCCCAACTCGGCGACCAGATCTTTACTGGTGAGGGTGGTATTCAAGTCCTGGAGCGATTGCGCCAGCTTGGCGGTTTCCTCCGCCAGGCTCTTGATCGCCTGGGGGTCAGCCGCGTCCGGCTTTTCGACCATCGTGGTGTAGGTCGTCTTGGAGCGCGAGTAAACACTGTGGAACTGGTCCTGCAAGGCAGATACCTGCTGCGCCAGCTCCGGATTGTACCCAACCTTGGCCAGCACGGTCTGTAACTTCGACGTTACCGTCTGGGCGTCCTGATCCGCGATCGCCAGGCTCTTTGCGTCCTGCAGCAGAACAGCATCCTTGTAATCCTTGGTCAACTTCTGAAATCCGGCCTGAGCCTCCTGGCCGGCAAGAGCTGCCGGGAAGAGGGAGTCGGCCGCGATCCGCAAGTGGTGCTGGATGGTGCCGCCGCTCCATTGGACAAGGCCCAGGAAGAGGAGATAGCCAAACGCCAGGACGCCGATGCTAAACAGCAATTTCGAACCGATGCCAAGATTCTTCATGCTCTTCCTTCCCACCTCGTCTTATTTCGATCCGCCGGGAACGCAGTCTGACAGCGCTCCCTCGACCGCGGCCCGCGCAAGCGTCGAGTCGTCAGTGGACCTCGAGTACCTTGACGCCCTCGTGGGGCGTTGCCTTGTCAACGTAGCCGATGGCGCCCGGGTTATGGGCGACAAACGCCGCGACCGCCGCATCGTCGTCCAGGCTCTTGGGCATGCTTGCCTGGCCGGAAAAGACCAGGCTGCGCCACCCGGCGCGGAAGGCGGTATCCCCCTTGCCGATGTACTCCTTCAGAAACGCTTCGTTCGCCGGCCCGTCTTTGAGCAGGACGGGCACCACCTTACTGCCATCTTTGAGTGAGGTGGCGTTTCCCGTAAAGACGTCGCGCAGATCGTCCTTGCTGACCCCGCTGGCCTTTACGCTGTTATTGGCGATGACGATCACCTGCGCCCAGGCACTCACCGCCGGCATGGACGCGGCCGAGGCGACGATGAAAGCGAGAATAACCTTCTTCATGGATAGCTCTCCTGGTCTAGAAACTGACGCCGACCTTGAGGATGGTGAGTTTTGTGTTGGGCTTCAAGCCGTTGGGATTGAGGGCAGTGTCATAACCGATCGATGTGCCGTCGATGATGTGCTGCTCTGCCTTGGCGTAGAGATAATCGCTGAAGTCGAATCGCCCGGAGAAGGTCCAAGCCTTGGAGTAGCGCGCCGGCCCCAGCGGGGACTGCCGGCTAATCGACTGGCTGTCGTAGCCGCCGGCGGTCAATTGGATGTCACCTTGTAACTGGCCATGGCGTACCGTTCCCGTTCGTCAAAGGGATCGGGGCTGGCCGGCAGGGCCGGGCTGCCATCGCTCGAATGCGTAGTAAGAATGTTGTTATTGGTGGTGTAAAGGAAGCCCTGGGTCGCATAACCATGGATCTGAACATTCAGTTCCTCCAGGCTTTGGGCAAACCCGTGAGCGCTGGCCCCCAATGCCAATGCCAACGCGATTGCTCCGGCAAGAACCTTCTTCATTCACTTCTCCTTTGTCTCGCCCAGGAGTCTGCGGGCGGGGCACACGAGAGAGGCAGCCGTCCCTGCAGGCAGAAGCAAATCGAATGTAGAGGCAAACGATGCGCTCGTGGGCTTTCAAAGAATGTCTCTCTCGGTCCTTATCGGCTGCCGCCTAGCAACAATGAGCTTTCCGGCCAGCAGGATGGGCTTGCCACGCGAAAGCACGCCGGAGCGGACAATACAGATGGGAGCGTAGCGGTTTCGGACGGCGGCCCAGTGCAGCGTGAGCATCGTCTGCCGCGAATTGCTAAAAGCTGACCCCGATCTTCAGCGCAGTGAGCTTTGTCTTGGGCTGGAGGTTGGGGTTAAGGTCGCTATCGTAGGCGAGGCCCGTACCGTCGATGAAATGTTCTTCGGCCTTGGCGTAAAGAAACGAACTGAAGTCGTAGCGGCCGGCGACGACCCACTCGTTATAGTGGCGGCCGGAGGATATGGGCGCCTGATGATCCGCGTTCTGGCTGATATAGGCGCCCGGCGTAAACTTCGCTGTGACTTTGTAACTAGCCATGGCGTACCATCCACGATCGTCGTTGCGCGCATAGGAATCTGGCGTGTCGGGGAATTGGACCAGTTGGTCACCCCAGCTTCGCGTGTACTCGGCAGCGACCATGATCTTGTTCTTCTCATACTGGGCAAAGTAATTTGGCTGGGTGTTGGCGAAGAGGGTCTCGGTGCCTGCGATGCTGCCGGCGTTGGCGGTATAGGGAGCGATCCAGGTATTGTCCTTGAGTGCCGAGGCTCCAACCATAAGCCCGGAAATCGGTGTTCTCCAATGGAGCGCGCCGCCGTAGAGCGGACCTTTGATGGCGTTGGGGAGACTGAATCCCGCCTCCGCCTGGGCAATGAAGTAGCCATCTTTGTCGGTATAGAGGCCTTCCCCCCCGAAGGCCCGGTACTCAAATTTTCCGTATCTACGACTGAAAGCGATGGTGCCGTACACCACTCCGCCATAGTGGGTGAGGTAGGAGCTGCGGTTGTCGATGGGGTAAACGCTCTCCGGCAGCAACGCCCAGAGATAGGCAGGGTCGATGTCCTGTATCTCGTTGAAGAGTCCGGTCGGGGTCTTTACCTTGCCAAAGCGCACTCCGAAGCGATCGTCGGCGCGGTAGTCGGCGGCAGCCCAATCGAGGCTGATCGCGTTGCCGTAATTCCCCAGCAGGAAGTACCGGCCCTGAAAGGCAATACGGAGCTTGGGTGTGGGCTGGGCGCTGACGTTGATGACCGCGTCGGTCCAGGCCGGGCTGCCATCCTCCGAATGGGTGGTGAAGATGTTGTTGTTGGTGGTGTAGAGGAAGCCCTGGGTGGCGTAACCATGGACCTGGATGTTAAGTTCCTCCAGGCTCTGCGCGTGACCCGCTAGAGCAGCTGCCAGAAAACAGTTGCACACGGCAACGATGACTCGTTTCATCCCCCACCTCAAACCTGATCCTTCATCTCAAACTGGAGCGTCGCAATCGAGGCGTGCGCAACCGGGTGCCTCGAATAGGACTGCGCAGTTATGTTTAGCTCAAGTGGAATATCGGCGGCAGATTCGAGGACATTACGCATACCCGGGGGGCCAAACCATCCATCCGCCGCCGGCGAAAAAAGCCAGATTCTTCGCGAAGCCGGACTGGACTAAAATTCTTCGAAGCTCGCATCGTCGTGGCTGACTGCAGCGCTGGCGACGAGGACCGCGGCTTCCGGGTGTGGGGTTCTCCTGTTGGAGGCGGAAGATACGGTTTTGCCTGCGCCGGCGTTCCTCGCCGCCGGAGCATGCTTACGCGCAGCACCGGCCGAAGAGCGATCGCCCTGAGGTGAGGGCTGACCCGTGTGGTTGGCATGCGATGATTCGCGGCTGCTGCCCAGGGTAAAGGTGGCGACAAGCTCCTGCAGCCGCAGCGCCTGTTCGGCAAACGCTTGCGCCGTGGCGGCAAGTTCTTCGGTCTGCGAAGAATTGGATTGGGTCACGTGATCCATCTGCGTGATCGCCGTATTCACCTGGTCGACTCCGGTGCTTTGCTCCGCCGATGCCGCTGCGATCTCCCCTACGATGTCGGTTACTCGCTTTACCGAGCTGACGATGCCTTGCAACGTCGTGCCCGAGCGGTTGACCAGTTCGGAACCCTTCTCCACTTTCCCCAAAGAGTCCTGGATGAGTCCCTTGATTTCCTCGGCCGCCTCGGCGCTGCGTTGCGCCAGGCTGCGCACCTCGGTAGCGACCACGGCGAAACCGCGGCCCTCTTCGCCCGCGCGCGCCGCTTCCACTGCCGCATTCACCGCCAGCAGGTTGGTTTGAAAGGCAATCTCGTTGATGGTGGAAATGATGTCGGAGATCTTCGCCGAGGCGGTGTTGATCTCCGCCATGGCTGCGATGGCGCTCGAAACGACTTCCTGGCCCTTTTCCGCGGACTCCCGGGAACCGGTCGCCAGTTGGCTGGCCTGCCTGGCGTTGTCGGCGCTCTGCCGGACGGCGGCGGTGATTTCTTCCAGGCTGGCCGAAGTCTCTTCCAGGCTGGCCGCCTGCTGCTGCGCACCCGTGGCGATTTGATCGGCCGCCGCCGCCAGCTCCCGCGAAGAGGCGTTGGAGTTGGCCGCACTGGCGGCAACCTCCTGTAAGGTGGACCGCAATTTTCCCAGCGCCGCGTTCAAGGCGGCGGCCATCCTTCCTACCTCGTCGCTAGTCTGAACCGCCACCGTGACGGTGAGATCGCCGGCCGCCACCCGGTCAAGCGCCGCCATCGTCAGGCCCAGCGGGCGGGAGGACCCGCCGGCAATAAAGAGACTCAGCCGTACGCCAAGCAGAATGGCCAGCGCCGCCGCGGCAAGCATCAGGGCACGAGAAGATTGATACGATTGGCGATTCGCCTCGAACTTTTCCTTGCCCAGTCGTTCCTTGATTTCGCTGGCGCGTCCGGATGCTTCGCTCAACGGCAGGCCAATCTCGTTCAGCTTGTCCAACTTGGCCTTTGCGCCAGCCTCGTCCTTGGCGTCGATCAGATCATAAAGTTCGTGATAGCCCTTTTCCCAGCCGGGCAGCACGCCGCGAATGGTGGCCATTGCAGCGATGCCTTCCTTCACGTAGAAGAGCTTTTCGGCCGCATCCAGGCTGGCGTGGATGACGGCAAAATCGGAGAGCATGGCTGCCTTGTCAGCGGCAACGGCGGCGGGGTCAGAAATTTTCAAAACCGCGTCCCTCCCCTGGCGTCCAATCGAAAGCCGGGCCAAGGCGATCTTGTCGCTATGGATTGCGCCCACTATGTCGTCGGAATAAAGTGTGGCCATGCGATCGTTCGCCTGGCTCAGGCTGGCGATTGCCAGACAGCTGATAACCAGAATGAGGACGATCAAAACACCGAAACTGAGCAACAGCCGGGGCCTTGCGTTGAGATTCTTAAACCAGTTCATGGGCGGATGATCCTCTCATCTTAGGTGCGGATAAAACTGGTTGCATCGCCAAGCTTGACGATTCATGCTTCGACTTCTTCCTGCCCCCTTGTCCGACCGAAAACAAGTTCAATTCGGCCAGTGCGGCAACGTCGATGATGGGGGCGACGCGGCCATCGCCAAGGATGGTTGCGCCCATCAACCCTTCCACCTTGTGCAGATTTTTCTCCAGGCTCTTGACCACCACTTGTTGCTGTCCGAGCAGTTCGTCGACTACCAGGCCGATCTTCTTGCGCCCGGTTTCGACCACCACCACCAAGGGTTGCGCCTCTTCCGCTGCAGAGCCAGTTCCAGAAACGGGGTCAGAAACAGGATCAGCGCTTCTGCCCGCACCGGGCTCGAAGCCATCCGGCATCATCCCGAGAAACCGGAACAGACGCAGCACGGGAATCGATTCCCCGCGGATTACGATGACTTCGGCCTGTTCCGCGACGCGCACGATCTTGCCCGCGCAGGGCACGGCCTCGACCACCGCCAACAGGGGAAGCACCAGCGTGCGGTCGGTCACCCGGACCAGCAGACCTTCGAGGATCGCCAGCGTAAGCGGGAGCTCGATCGAGACGGTAGACCCCGAGCCCAGTTCGCTGCTAACCGCCACCGAGCCGCTGAGCTGCTGCACATTACGCTTGACGACATCCATGCCCACGCCGCGCCCGGAGAGATCGCTGACGGCGTCACGGGTGGAAAAGCCCGGCGCGAAGATCAGCATCCTTATCTGATCGTCGTTGAGGTCGGCCGCGGCATCGATCAAACCTCGCTCCACCGCTTTGGCGCGCACCCGGACGGTGTCAATTCCGGCGCCATCGTCCGCTATCTCGATGACGATTCTTCCCGAGCGATGAAAGGCACGCATATGAATCAAGCCCTCGGCCGGCTTGCCGGCCGCCAGGCGCACCTCGGTGGATTCGATGCCATGGTCGGCAGCATTGCGGATCAGGTGGGTCAGCGGATCGCCCAGCAACTCCAGCATGCTCTTGTCGATTTCGGTTTCTTCGCCGTCCATCTCCAGGCGTATCTGCTTGCCGGTGGATTGCGCGATGTCGTAGACCACGCGCACATATCTTTGAAACAGGGTGCCTACGGGCATCATGCGGACGGCCATCACGCGCTCGTGCAACTCGCGGGTGCTCCGCTCCATGGCGGCAACCGCATCGCGCAGTTTGGGAAGACACGAGGGTTCGAAGTCTTGCACCATTTGCGCGGTCATCACCTGGGCGATGACCAGTTCGCCCACCAGGTCGATCAGGCGGTCGACCTTTTCCGTTGCCACCCGGATGGAACTCGATTCTGCCACCGCAGCGTGCTTTTTCGCAGCTGCCCGCCGCTCCTCGGCCTTTCTCCGTTCCTCGGCTTTTCTCCGCTCGACGGGCTCCGCCGATTCGCTGACTGGGGGAGCGACGACCTCAAGAGTAGGCGCCGGCTTGGAGGGCTGCCGGAGAGCCAGTCCCTTCTCCGCCGGCTGCGGCTGATCGACGCGCCGGACGGTGACTTCGGCGAGATGTTCGACGAACTCGAAAACCTCGCGCAGTTCCTCTTCGCGGCAGGACGCGGCCAACTCGACCGTCCAGCTCAGATAGCACTGGTTGGGATCGAGTTCCGCCAATGGGGGAAGATCGTCTGCGTGCAGTTGGCAAACGCTCACTGTGCCCAGGGTGGCCAGGTTGCGCAATAGCATAATGGGATTGGTCCCACTCGAGAACAGGTCTCGATGGGGCCGGAAGTCGAGCTGGTAGAAATTCAGTTCGGCCGCCGGGGCAGGCCCCTCGTTTCCGGGCTCTGCGGCCGAGCTAACCCTTTTACCTGGCCCAGTCTGACCGGTCTTTTCCGCCGCCGATTCTCCGCTGCATAAATAGTCGATTTGCTCTGCCAACTGCGCCGCACCCTCGGGCATACCCGCGTCCTCGCCGCCTTCGAGCATGGCGCGCAGCACGTCGACGGCGCGCAGCAGCAGACTGATCACCTCGGCCGTGGCCGGCATCTCGAGCGAACGCAAGCGATCCAGCAGACTCTCCAAGCCATGGGTAAAGCGGACCAGTTGGGTCAATCCAAACGAGCCCGCGCCCCCTTTGATGGAGTGCGCCGAGCGAAAGATCGCGTTCAGGATCTCTACGTCGTCGGGCGCAGAACGGAGAGCGAGCAGATCCGATTCCATGGATTCGACATGTTCGGCGCTTTCCTGCAGGAAGGTCTGGCGAAATTGGCTAAGGTCGATCTTCATAGTCTATGTATGGTCACAGTGACGGTGTTGTGTTTGCCGGCAGCACGGCCGCCCTGGGCTGATGCCGGGTAGGAAGGTGCTTCAAGGCAACACCTTAGCTATGGTCAGCAGCAGCTTTTCCGGATCAAAAGGCTTAACCAGCCAGCCGGTGGCTCCAGCCGCCTTTCCCTCTTCCTTCTTGCTCGCCAGACCTTCGGTGGTCAGCATCAGGATGGGCTTGGCTTTCATGGCCGGCTGCCGGCGCAGATTTTGAATCAGGGTAATGCCGTCCATGACCGGCATATTCAGGTCGGTGATGACCAGGTCGACGGTGGCGCTTTTCAGTTTGTCCAGCGCGTCCTGGTCATGCTCCGCCTCAATG
>Ga0302324_100018263_pt1 | contig 13841 bp, 8 predicted proteins | sample Palsa_T0_1_FD_201949 | JGI IMG/M metagenome (GOLD analysis project Ga0302324, IMG submission 201949) | Peat permafrost microbial communities from Stordalen Mire near Abisko, Sweden - Palsa_T0_1 | ecosystem: Environmental > Terrestrial > Soil > Palsa > Peat permafrost | place: Sweden: Abisko... | reverse complement strand
CAGTTGACCTAATGCCGAATTCAGGACGCTGTTCAAGCTGCCGCGCTCGGCGGTGGCGGGCATGAGTTCGGCCGACGCACGGTACACTGGGGTAATAGTGTAAGCCGCGGTGGCGAAAGCGGCGGTGGTCAATACGACTGCGACGAAAATCGCCCAGCGATATTTCTTTAGGCGCAGGTAGATTGCTTGCATTCGACGCGAGTCCAGATCATCCCATTCTTCATGCAGTTCGGTCACAAACTAGGCCTCTGTATGCCGGACGGATTGGCATAGGTTCTCGCCAGATACGCGATCGGCAGTCCACTGGGGTGTCGATCCGGAAGGACATCAGCCGGCAAGTTGCATAGTCGGATACTACATCTTACAAAACAATGGAGCGAACACGGACGTGAGCGAGGCACGCCGATCTACGGCCCGCATGCGGAATATGCATGTGGTGGATCTTGCGCCATCGCGGCCCTTGCCTTGACCGAGGAGCCACGACAGGCGACGTGAGATCATCGCGTTTCAGTCAAGTCATGGACTTGCCGGTGACGGGGATGCGTGCGCGACCCGGAATTGGATACGATCCGGAGCTTGCTCAGGAATGGGTTACAGCCTGCGGCTCCAAGTTACATAGGCTTCCAGCGAGTTACTGGTCACATCAAGCGTCGGCTGATTGGCGTGCAGCGCGCCAATGCCGAATGAAATGTCGTGATCGCCAAAGAGTTTCCGCCAGCCGACCACGAGTTCCTTAATCTGTTCGCGCACAGGAGTCAGGGAGTTCTCGGGGTCGCCAAATGGGTTCCGATTCAGTGCGCCCTCGCGACCCATGAGGGTCCAGCTTTGGCCATCCGCCAAGGTCACTTCGGCACGGGCCGAGACTACCTCAGCGTCCTCATCCAGTGAATCCCCGATTGGGAAACCTCGGTAGCGATAGCCCTGGAAATACTGGTTATCTGCGTAGGCGCAATAGTAGCGAGGGTAGTCTTGGTAGTAGCGACAGGTCGTGTTAGCCCATTCAAGGTGCGCACGCAAGAGGGCGCCGGCGGGTAGGGCGTGCCACACCTCCGCCCCATACAGCGCGAAATAGTCATCGGGGAACCCTCCTACCGCGTCTGCACCGATAAGTTGGGCATACAGTGCTGCAGGCACGGCTCGCCAGGGTGAATTCAAGCGTGCATCCCAGCCCGCGAGCTGCTTGCTCGGATAGGCGGCAGAAGATGTTCGATCTTGCTGCTCGTCGATTTTGTTTAGCCACTCCTTCCAGGTGCAGTGCACACCTGCGCCGCATAGAATCAAGGTTCGCGAAGCTCCCATTTCTAGCCACGGCGTGGGCTTGATGGTTGCACGCATCCCAAAGAACTCCGGGCTCGCAATGTCGGTTCGGTCATCGAGCTTGCCGACATTCATGGTCGCGTTCCAGTTTCCGAGCCAACGCAGCCAGCGCGTTGCGGGCTTCGCGGCCGTGCGCCGGGAAATGCCTAGGCCTGGAATCGGGCGGCCGGCGTTGCTCAAGATCAGGCTGCCGTCCCAGCCTGGACCCCACCAGCGATCTACCGCGTATGCGCCCACTAGCCAGTTGCCGACTGGTGCCTGTAGGTAAGAGCCATCGAAGCGAAGGACCTGGCCATCCTGCGGAGCGCCGGCAAGGGTAACCTGCAATGTTCCATCCCAGTGTTCCTCGACCTGGGTGGCCGCAATGCTCGCACCGGATCCTGTGCGAGGCGTATCGTCGAAAGTTCGAAGCCGGGTCGGATGGTCGCTTAACGAGGCGCCCGCACGCAGCGATCGTTCCGTTTCGCGTTCCTGTACCAAGTTCTGGATTCTGATAAGCGCAGCTTGCAGTGCCAAATCTTCTGCAGCGGGCTCGCGGGCGGAGGCCAAGGCATCCGTGAGCATGTCTAGCGGGATGGGCCACGTAGAAAGCGGCAGGTCAATCACCCGATTATCGGCGAGAAGTTCCAGATCCGACCGAAGGCGATCATCGCCAGGCGCCAATAAGGTCTGGGCGTGAAGCGCCTGGGTCACTGATCCCGCCAGGACCAGGCTCGCGGCGCAATGGGATAGCAAGGTGAGCCACCAAGCGCGCTTGCAGAAGTGCTTACTCACGACTTGATCCGTGCAAGAGCCGAAATGTGCATGGCACCCTGATTTGCGTCGTGAGCTTCAGCGGAACGATTCGGTAGGACTCGCGCGGCAATTGGCAGCAGCTCGCGCCAATGGGCACTAAAATCTCTTAGATATGCCCACGGACAAGCCGCGGGGCAGAATCTGAACAGAAATCGGTGTCTTAAGCGTGGCCGACCAATATCCAATACCTGAACCCAACGCCCAACCGGCAAGCACATCGGATTGCCAATGTGCCTGAGCCTTGAGCCGACCTATAGCGTCGTAAAGGGGCATCAATTCAAGAGACCATAGCCAAGGGTTGCTCTTGGCATAGTCTGCAATAATCGGTGTCACGAAGCTTGCCTGAAGTGCTACTTCGCCACTCGGAAAGCTCTCATAGCCGTGTCCTTGAAACCATTCATCCGGGTTATCCCCTTGGTCTGGCCGTTTGCGGGAGACGACCGCCTTAAGCCCGCTGGCGCTGATGGCAGTAATCGCGGATGAATCAATGCACTGCCACAAGGTGTGGCCAACTGCGCTGTCATTGCCGAGCCATAGTGCGCCGCCCGCTTCGAGGAAGATCACACCGTACTCTAAGTCCGTTCGGTATCTTGGCTCCCAGATGCCGCTCTGATCGTATGACCATTCATGATCGATTCCCAGTGGCCCACCGCCGCCGAGTGCCGATTCGCAGGCAAGAACCAGTAGCGGCGCGATCCACCTACCCCTACGGCTCATTGCCGCGTGCCTGCGCCATTGTGCATGTGACACCCCAATTACCGGCTATGGCCGATCCAATGCCCAAGTCCTGGCCGATAGCATGTTACATGCACTCAACTGCGGTCTTGATGCTGCGCCGATCCACATTGCCGCTAGGCTGCTTGCATAGACCCAACAAGACGGCATACCGCTGGTCCCATTCGCTACCAAGTCGCCCGAACCTGCTGAGACTCGCTACAATCGCCCGGACTGCGAAGGAGGACTATTGCGGTGAAGAGAATCCGAGCCTGCTTGACTAGACTGCACGCCACCCGTGCGGGCCTGCTGGCGGGGGTGCTGGCCATCCTGGGGTTGGGGGCCGCTAACTTCGATCAGGCCCAGTCGGTCAACTCCTCGCAGCTGCAGTCAATTTTTAACAGCCTCCCGGCCGACCAGCAGCAGCAGCTGTTGCTCCAGTTGGGCGCCGGTGCTGATGCCGCCGCCCCTACACGAACTCAGCAAGGTGACTCTGGCACGCAAGATCGCTCGGGCCTGCAACGACGCGGTCAGGGGGATCAGCTGGACCAATCCGAGCGGACCGCCAATGGCAGACCGTTACTGAAACCGCTCGATAGCGTGCTGGTCGATATCGATTTTCTGAAGTTGAAGACTGTCGTACAAACACCCCAGGCCCCTGGCTCGCCATCGACCGACACTGCCGCTGGCGCGGGAGCACCGACGCCCGTGCCTGGAACCTCATACACGACCGTGCCGGCGCCGGTTCTGGCGCCAGACGAACGAGCCCGTCAGCAGCGCTTGATAGATCTGGTTCGGTCTCGGAATCCCTATCGCTTGACTCAGGACGGTGCGTTGCAGCTGCCAGGGTTTGCACCGATAGCGCTTGCGGGCCTGAGCGAGGATCTGGCCAGCAAGCGACTTGCCGCAGAGCCGTCGTTTGGGCTTCTAGAGGTCAAACTGACACTGCTGCCCCTGAAGCGAACCGACTCTTCCGCCCTTGCAGCGTTCGGCTATGACCTATTTACCGGCGCAGGGGCCAATCTCGCCCTACAAATGGACGTGCCGGTGCCGGCAAACTATGTGATCGGGCCGGGCGATGAACTCAGTGTACAGCTATTCGGTAGCCAGAATCGGACCGTGCGATTGACGGTTGACCGGGACGGTAAGGTGGCGTTCCCGGAGCTGGGGCCTATTGAGGTCGGCGGACGAGCATTTAGTGAGGTAAAGGCAGACATTGAGTCTCGAATCAGCCGGCAGATGATCGGCGTGCATGCGAGCCTCAGTATAGGCACCGTACGCCCAATCAGCGTTTTTGTGGTAGGGGAGGTCAACGCGCCGGGCTCCTATACGGTCACTGGCTTGAGCACCATTACCAGTGCGCTAAGTGTTTCAGGAGGCATTAAGCCGATCGGGTCGCTGCGTGACATCCAGCTCAAGCGCGGCGGTCGGACTGTGCGCCATTTCGATCTCTACGACCTGCTGATGCACGGTGACACATCGGACGACGCTCATTTACTGCCTGGAGATGTCATCTTCATTCCTACCATCGGGACCACGGTCTCGGTGATGGGCGAGGTTCGACGGCCGGGCATCTACGAACTTAAGGGCGCTACGGAAATCAACGCGCTGATTGATATGGCGGGCGGATTTACTGTCAGTGCTGACGCACGCAAAGGTGAATTGGAGCGAGTTGACGAGCAGCAGCACCGCGTCGCGATGGACGTGGATTTCTCTGCGCGCGGTGCCGGTCAGGAACTGCGCAACGGCGATTTGCTGCGGGTCGGGCGCCTGCGGCCGACCCTCGACTCGGGCGTGTTCGTGCAAGGAGAGGTCTATCAACCAGGATCGTTCGCCTGGCGGGAAGGACTGAAGGTCACTGACATCATAGGTTCTGTCAGTGAACTCAAACCGGGTGCGGACCCGCATTACTTGTTGATTCGCCGCGAGTCGCCTCCAGATCGGCACATCGCGGTACTTTCGACCGATCTGGTGGCCGCATTGCGAGATCCAGGTTCGGCAGCCAATACCACACTTGAGCCGCGTGACCAGATCACGGTATTTGATCTCGAGTCGGGTCGCGAGCGGGTCATCAAGCCGCTAATGGATGAGCTGAAATTGCAATCGAATCTGAGCGCACCGGCCCAGACGGTTACGATCAGCGGCAGAGTTAAAGTTCCTGGAGACTATCCGCTCGAAGTTGGCATGAAGGTGAGCGATCTGATTCGCGCCGGTGGCAGCCTCGATGATGCTGCTTACGGTGGCGTGGCAGAGCTGTCGCGCTATGTGATCGAAAATGGCCAGGCACGTAGAACGCAGCTCATGTCGATTGACCTGGCCGCGGCGCTGCGCGGCGACCTGGAATCCAATCTAACCTTGCTGCCCTACGACGGGCTGTACATCAAGCAGATCAGCGGCTGGAGCGAGCAGGAGCAGATCACTCTTGGAGGAGAGATCCGATTTCCGGGACGCTACCCGATCAAACGTGGTGAAACGCTTAGCTCCGTTATCGAACGCGCGGGCGGCCTGACCGATTTGGCCTTCGCCGATGGCAGCATATTTACCCGCGAGGAACTTAGGGTTCGCGAGCAGCAGGAAATAGACCATCTCACCGATCGAATGCAAAACGAGCTGGCGGCGACGTCCCTGATGCTGGCGCGTGTCAATCAGTCAAATTCGGCACAGACATATAGTGTCGGTCAATCGCTGCTAGTGCAGTTGAAGGCAACAAAGGCAGTCGGCCGTCTGGTGATCAACTTAAGTGCCGCCATTAGCGCGGCGCCGGGATCTGCCAATGACGTCGTATTAAAAGACGGCGACCGTCTCCTCATTCCCAAGCGCAGCCAGGAGGTCACGGTGATTGGCGAGGTGCAGAACGTGACCTCTCATCTTTACCGACCGGGCCTTAGTCGCGATGGCTATGTGCATCTCAGTGGCGGGACGACCCGGCTTGCGGACCGCGGTCGGATATACGTAGTTCGAGCCGATGGTAGTGTGATTGCCGGTAGTACGCGTTGGTTCAAGGCTGACGCGGTATCAATTCACCCCGGGGACACAATCGTTGTGCCACTAGATACCGAGCGGGAACCCGCGTTGCCGCTGTGGCTGAGCGTGACGACGATTCTGTACAACATTGCCATCGCCGCCGCCGCCCTTCATACATTCTAGTCGCCGCGGTTGGTCGCCCATTGTGCCCGCGGCGCCAGCCGATGCCGCCTCGTCACGGTCCGATAAACGGCCCTGATCGTGGTAAGTGTGTGCGGATCGGCTCGCGCTGAGTTCCCCAGAAGTCTCTTCGGCCCAAGCCGATAGGCCGTTGTGGTGAGCCACTACCTGTCGCTTCGAATTTACCGCATGCGTTAGACGGTATGGCGCGCAAGACGCGCGCGCCCCAGAAACGGATTCTTGACTCGGGAGAGAGCGATGTAGCCGTTTGGCGACACCTCTCCAGTCAACCCGTCTCAATGATTGACGTTATTTGAATCGACTCAGGTCACAATATCTTACGTAATGCCCTTCAGAACTCGCTAGGATGGCCGAGATCAGCTAAGGGGACGTGAAGCGGCGCTTTCGCCTCGCTTTTGTCAGGAAGACGCATCGCCCAAGGATTCATTAGCCGTGATTAGCTTGCCAACAGTATTGCCGACCCATTTGCACCGAGCCGTTGCGGGGCTAAGCCGTACCGCCAAACAGTTTATTTTGGTCGCCTTTGACCTCACTGCAATCGCCGCGGCCCTGGCGATTGCACTACATGCGCCAAGAATCCCTGTGGGGAGCACGGGTCTGGATCTGTTGCTCATCGGCATTCCCTTGTGGTCAGTGGCCCTGTGCTGGTTACTTGGCTTATATCGCACGGTCGTGCGCTCTGCCGGCGCACGCGGACCGTTTGCGATTGGTGCTATAGCGTTAATAACCGCAGGGCTACTGGCGCTTACCAATCGAGTGATACCCCAGGCCTATGTGTCGGCCGATGTGATCTATCGCTATTGCTTTTACCTGCTGGTGTTTGCAGGCGGTGGCCGCATAGTCGCGCGCGATCTGTTGCGCCGCTCGAGCCCAAACATGCACAAGATCCTGGTCTATGGCGCCGGCGTGGCCGGTCGGCGGCTCTCTGATGCCCTGGTTTCCGGGCATTGGCGCATTGTCGCTTTTGTTGATGATGACAAGCAGATGCGGCGCGCTACCGTGCGTGGCATCCGAGTGTATTCGCCGCATAAGATTCCTGAACTGGTCAAACGGCTAGGCGTGCGGCAAGTGCTGCTGGCGATGCCCAGCCTCACGCGTCGGCGTCGCCGTGAAATTATCGAGGCGCTGCTGCCGCTCGGCGTAGCGGTACGCACGGTGCCAGACTTGACCGACATCGTTACCGGCGCCGCGCGCCTTGAAGATGTAAAGGACGTGAACGTTGCCGACGTGCTTGGGCGAGATCCTGTCCCGCCCGTGGCACATCTGTTGGGCGCTTGTGTAACTGGCGAGGCCGTTCTGGTCACCGGGGCCGGCGGGTCAATTGGATCGGAGCTCTGCCGCCAGATCCTCAGGCTCAAGCCGCGCCGGTTGGTGCTGCTTGAGATTTCCGAGCACGCCCTCTATCAAATTGAGCGCGAGCTGCGGGCGATCGCAGCGGCGGACGGATTGCACGCAATCGAAGTAATCGGGCTATTGGGGAATGCCAACCATCGGCAGCGCATTCGCCAGATCCTGGCAGCGTACGAAGTTGCCACGATCTACCACGCCGCCGCCTACAAACATGTGCCAATCGTTGAGAGCAATATCATTGAAGGCGTACGGAACAACGTCATCAGCACTTGGCAGGTCGCGGAGGCAGCCGTAGCCTGTGGCGTGAGCACCTTTGTCCTGGTCTCCACCGACAAGGCCGTAAATCCGACCAACGTGATGGGAGCCACCAAGCGGATGGCGGAGATCGTGCTGCAAGGGTTGCAAAAGCACGGCGGATCGACACGTTTTTGCATGGTGCGTTTTGGAAACGTGCTGGATTCATCCGGTTCCGTGGTGCCGCTGTTTCGAGAGCAGATTCGTGCCGGTGGTCCGGTCACCGTGACCCACCCTGAGGTCACGCGATTTTTCATGACTATTCCTGAGGCTGTAAATCTGGTGCTCCAGGCAGGTTCCATGGGAGAGGGTGGCGACGTGTTCGTGCTGGATATGGGCAAGGCAGTTCGCATTGCCAGCCTGGCGCGTCGCATGATCGAATTATCCGGCCTTACTGTCAGGGATGACGATCACCCGGATGGCGACATTGAGATTTGCTATTCCGGATTGCGGCCCGCGGAAAAGCTTTATGAGGAACTGGTAATCGGTAACAGCACAACTGGCACCGAGCACCCGAGAATCCTGCGCGCAGTAGAACACGCGTTGCCATGGAGTGAGGTCAAAACTCTGCTTGGCGAATTGACTCTGGCGCTGGAGCGCTTTGACTGCCCGACGGTCATAGACATTCTGCAGCGGGCCGTTGTCGAATACCGCGCAGTAGAATCGCACTTTGATTTGGTCGATCGCGCTCAGGGGAACCTGGAGGTTTCGCTAGCAAGCATCGCGAGCAACGTCACGCAACTTGCCGCGCACCGTGCCAACTGACCGATTTGTGCGGATCGTGGCGCGCCTCTGTGTCGCCGTAACAAGCACTAACGATAACGGACGCCGCAGCGCCCTGGGTCGAAATGCCCTAGGGCGCAATCCCCCAGGGGATCGGGAAATTCCGGGATTCCAATGGCTCGTATGGAAGTCGCTCTATGAGCTAAATGAGCGTCGCCCGTAGTCAGTGCGGCGGACCTATAAGGGCTTGTTGTCACGGTGAGATTCGGGCGTGCCCCGATAGGGATTGTCGAGCTGCACTTCCTGCGCGCGCTGCTGTCGAGGACCTGCGTGGCCATGTACACGTATGCCGATGTGTCGGGTTACCTATCTTCTCTATTCCTAAGCACTTAGCCGCGCATAATCTAGAATCAGTTTAAAAAGCGGCGCTGAGTGGATTGCGTTTTCTTTAGCGCCATCGCGTGAAATTCGCTTGAAAACAAGCCTTTTATGCAACGTGCAGCGGACGCGCTTTACCATTTAGATTAATTTAAACTGTAAGATAACGTAGTTATCTGATTGAAATCATTACGAAACTTTTAAATTTGCTTGCGGCGCGCCATCGAGGCTACCATGCGCTCCGTTGTCGGCATCGGACGACATCACGGCGTCAGGAAGGTTCAGGCGCACGGGAAGAAGACACAGGCGTGAGGGAAGACCTAAAAAGTTTGAAAACAAAAATAACGTCCGAGTTCGACAACAACAATAACGCAGTGGCCATCATTCGATTCTGTCAGCTTCGAATGGTGGGTTGGTTGAAAAATATCTTTCGCCCTGTGTCTTCTTCCGGTGCGCTTTCCCTCGCACCAGCCACTCCGGCCCGAGCCGCTCTCACTACCTTTTATCGCTAAGTTTTGATCGCGCAAAAGGCGCACCCGGTGCGCTGTGCGGATTCCCGCTTTAGCTCGGAAAGATCCCCGCCGCCACCAGCCGACCTTCGGTCGCCAGTACGTTGTAGGTACGGCAGGCTGCGCCCAGGTCCATCGCTTCCAACGCAATCCCGCGGGCCTCGAGCTGTTGCCGCAGTGCGAACGGCGGTCGCACGAGCGCGGCTCCGGTCCCCAACAGCAACACACTTAACTTGAGCGCGAGCAGCGGCGCCAATGCCGCTGCATCCAGGCTTGCCGGGGCACCCGGTGACCAGTCGCTAATCAATTGCTTGGGGCTGATAATGAACGGCGCGCGCAACGTCTGATCGCCCACCTGCACTTCGCCAGGCTTGTAGGAGCGGATCGTCAGGATCGAGGTATTAGTGTCCAGCAACAACTTCATACGGCATACGATATCGCAATCGTGCCGACCGTCACCCTGGTCCTGAAGGATCTGTACCCGAACCGCACCTCCCCAGAGGCGACGGCGCTGCCGCGGCTGGCCGCATTAGAGCGTTGGATGGCGCGCGCGGCCGCGGAGCCATTGCCCCATGGGTGGCGGCGCGCGCTGGCTGAGACTTTTATGCCCGAGGCCAGCTCGGACGCCGGGGCGGCCGCCGGCGCTGCGGGCGCACGGCCCGATGCGACCAGCAGTTTCTGGCTGGCGACGCCAGTCCATTATCTGGCCGGTCTCGACACGTTGCGGCTGCATCCGGCTGGGCTGCTGGCGACCACCCTCGAGGAGCAATGCGCGCTGGGCGCGGATTTTGAGCAGGTGTTTCAAGGTTCAGGCTGGGCACTACGCGTGACCGAGCGGCGCGAACTGCTGCTGGCCGGCCCGTTGGCCGACGGCATCATCAGTCAGGATCCCGCCCGTTTCCTCGGTCGCGCCGTGCGTGAAGGGGTGCCCGAAGGTGTCGGTGCCGGAGCGCTGCGTCGCCTGATGAGTGAGATGGAGATGTGGTTGCACGAGCATCCGCTGAACCAGCACCGCATCGGCGCCGGCGGTTTGCCGATCAGCGGTCTGTGGCTGTGGGGCGGCGGTCCAGCTTGCGCCATACAGCCGCGCGTGCTGCCGCCGCTGTTAGGCCAGGATCTGGCGACCGAAGGTCTGTGGCAGTTGGCGGGTGCCTCCGTGCTTCCGCTGCCAGCCCAGTGGTCGGCTTTGGCGCTCCCAAACGAGAGCGGTGCGGTCGTGATCATTCCGATCTCATCGGGCACCGGCCCCGAGGCCTTGCTCGCGCTTGAGCGCGACTGGATCGCGCCGCTACTGGCGCACACATTGCAAACGGGGACCTCAGCGACGCTGCTGTGTGCCGACAAGCGCTTTACACTGACGGCCGGCGCGCGCTGGCGTATTTGGCGCCGCGAGCAAGCCTGGTGGGAGCATCTGTAGTTGAGCCTCAAAGTGATCCGTCGTGAATCCCCGAGCGTTGCACTGGGCAACACGCTGCATCCGGTGCTGCAGCGGGTCTATGCCGCACGGGGTTTGAAGAGCCCGGAGGAGTTGAACTTGGCGCTCGAGCGCTTGCTCCCGGTCGGCTCGCTGCCGGGTGTCGAGGCGGCCGCCGAGCTGCTGCGCCATTGCCGCGAGGGGCTGGTGCTGGTCATCGGTGATTACGATGCCGACGGCGCCACGAGTACCGCGCTGATTGTGCGGGCCCTGCGCGCCTGGGGATTCGCGCAGGTGGATTTCCTGGTCCCGAACCGTTTTGAATTTGGCTATGGCCTGAGTCCCGAGATCGTGGCGATCGCTGCCCAGCGCCAGCCCCGCCTGATCGTCACCGTGGACAATGGCATTTCAAGCGAGGCCGGCGTCGCCGCGGCGCGCGCGCTCGGTATCCGGGTGCTGATCACGGACCATCATCTGCCTGGCCATGTGTTGCCCGAAGCGGATGTCATCGTGAATCCCAACCTCAAGGGCAGCCCGTTCGGCAGTCGCGCACTGGCCGGCGTCGGCGTCGCCTTCTACGTGATGGCCGCGCTCTATCGCCAGCTCGAGGCCGCCGGGGAACTGCCTCCGGGTGCGCCCACGGTGGCCCGCTATCTGGATCTCGTAGCCCTCGGCACGGTGGCCGATGTCGTGCCACTGGACCTGAACAACCGGATTTTGGTGGCGCAGGGCCTGGCGCGCATTCGCGCGCGCCGCGCGGTGCCCGGGATTCTGGCACTGCTGACGCTCGCGAAGCGAGAGATCACTGAGCTCGTGGCCACCGACTTAGGCTTCGGCGTCGCCCCTCGACTGAATGCCGCCGGTCGGCTCACCGACATGTCGGTCGGGATCCGCTGTCTGCTGAGCGATACTCCTGAGGAGGCGGCAAGCCTGGCCTCGGATCTGGATACCTTGAACCTGCAGCGTCGACAGATCGAGCAGGAGATGCAGGAGCAGGCGCTCACTGCCGTTAAACGTCTGCGTCAGCCGGACAGTGAGATCCAGCGCTCCGGCGTGTGCCTGTACGATCCGGACTGGCACCAGGGTGTCGTGGGCCTGGTGGCCGGCCGCGTGAAGGAGCGGCTGCGTCGCCCGGTGATCGCCTTTGCGCATGCCGATGCCCTGGAGCTGCGCGGTTCGGCGCGCTCGGTGCCCGGCGTCCATGTGCGTGATGTGCTCGATGCCATTGCCACCCGCGAGCCTGGGCTGATCCGCAAGTTCGGTGGCCATGCGATGGCCGCCGGCCTGACCCTGGAGCTCGCGCGCCTCGATGAGTTCGCACGCGCCTTTGATGAGGAGGTGGCCCGCTGGCTCGCGCGCTGCGGCTCACCCGATGCGATCGAGACCGATGGCGAACTCACAACCCTTGAGCTGAACCTCGCCACCGCCGAGGCGTTGCGTGCCGCCGGCCCCTGGGGCTCAGGGTTCCCCGAGCCGCTGTTCGATGGCACCTTTGAGCTGCGCAATGCGCGCCTGGTCGGTGGCCGGCATCTGAAGCTGCAGATCGGCGCGATCGAGGGGCGCGGCGGATTCGACGCCATCGCCTTCAACTACCTCGAACCTGGGCGCGAGGGGGCACTGCCTTCGGGTCGCCGGCAGATCATCTACCGATTGGGAGCCAACGATTATCAGGGCACCCGGCGCCTGCAGCTGATGATCGATCAGCTGCTTTGAGGCCCGGACCTGCTAGAATTCGCACCCTTGCATCATTGTTGGGACACTTAAAGTTCGTGGAAGTCAGCCAGCTCAAGCGCACGTTAAAAGATATCGAGGAGCGCGCCGTCTCCTTGAGGGGGTTCCTTTGAGTACGATCGCAAGAGCGAGCGGCTAGAGGAAGTCAGTCGCGAGCTGGAAGAACCGGCCATCTGGAGCGCCCCGGAGCGCGCCCAGGCGCTAGGGCGCGAGCGGGCGCAGCTGAGCGGGGAGCTGAAAGATCTCGATAGCGCACTGACCTCGGTGCGCAATGCCAGCGAGCTGCTTGAGCTGGCCGAAGCCGAGAACGATGAGCTCGCCGCCCAGGAGATCGAGGGCGAGGTCGGATCGCTCGAGAGCGGAGTGCGCAAGCTTGAGTTTCGCCGCATGTTCCGCGGCGAGATGGATTCCCACAACGCCTTCGTCGATATCCAGGCCGGTGCCGGTGGCACCGAAGCACAGGACTGGGCCCAGATGCTGCTGCGCATGTACCTGAAGTGGGCGGCGCGCCGTGGCTTCTCCTGCGAAGTGATGGACTCCAACCCGGGCGAAGTGGCCGGCATCAAGTTCGCCACGCTCGAGTTCAAGGGCGAGTACGCCTATGGGTGGCTCAGGACCGAGACCGGCGTGCACCGTCTGGTGCGCAAGAGCCCGTTCGATTCGGGCAACCGCCGCCACACCTCCTTCGCCTCGGTCTTCGTCTCACCGGAGATCGATGATGATATTTCGATCGAGATCAACCCGGCGGATCTGAAGATGGATGTCTACCGCTCCAGCGGCGCTGGCGGCCAGCACGTCAACAAGACCGAATCCGCGGTACGCATCACGCATGCGCCCAGCGGTATTGTCGTGGCCTGCCAGAACGAGCGCAGCCAGCACAAGAATCGCGCCACAGCGATGAAGATGCTGAAGGCCAAGCTCTATGAGCTTGAGGTCAACAAGCGCAACGCCGCCGCCAAGGTACTCGAGGACAGCAAGTCGGATGTCAGCTGGGGCAACCAGATCCGCTCCTATGTGCTCGATCAGTCGCGCATCAAGGATCTGCGTACCGGCATCGAGGTGGGCAACACCGGCGCGGTGCTCGATGGGGACCTGGATCAATTCATGGAAGCAAGCCTGAAGGCGGGCCTGTGAGTCCTATAGCGAGGCGAGCGTGAGCGATAGCAACGACGAGAACCACCTGATCGGCGAACGCCGGGCCAAGCTCGCGGCACTGCGCGCACAAGGGCCGGCCTATCCGAATGAGTTCCGGCGTGATGCGCTGGCCGCCGAGCTGCTGGCGACTTACCTTGATCGGGACAATGCCTGGCTTGAGAGCAACCCAGTGCACGTGCGCGTGGGCGGCCGGATGATGTTCAAGCGCGTCATGGGCAAGGCAAGCTTCGCCAAGCTGGCCGATCGCAGCGGGCAGATGCAGCTGTTTCTGCAAGGCGAGACGCTCGGGGCCGAGA
>Ga0302324_100018261_pt1 | contig 13843 bp, 10 predicted proteins | sample Palsa_T0_1_FD_201949 | JGI IMG/M metagenome (GOLD analysis project Ga0302324, IMG submission 201949) | Peat permafrost microbial communities from Stordalen Mire near Abisko, Sweden - Palsa_T0_1 | ecosystem: Environmental > Terrestrial > Soil > Palsa > Peat permafrost | place: Sweden: Abisko... | reverse complement strand
GCACGCGGGCCTCTTGGTGCATGATCTCAATCTCGGTCGTGACCTCGTAGGGGTAGTGCGTTCGAATCTGCGAACCGAAGCGGTCCTTGAGCGGGGTGATCAGACGACCGCGATTGGTGTAGTCCTCCGGGTTCGCCGTCGCCACGACCAACACGTCGAGCTCCAGGCGCACCAGGTGACCTCGGATCTGTACGTCGCGCTCCTCTAAGACGTTGAGCAGCCCGACCTGGATGCGCTCGGAGAGGTCCGGCAACTCGTTGATGGCGAAGATGCCGCGGTTCGACTTGGGCACGAGACCGTAGCTGAGCGCTTTGGGGTCATCGAGGAAGAGACCACTGGCGACCTTGATCGGGTCGATCTCACCGATGAGGTCAGCCATCGAGGTATCGGGTGAGGCGAGTTTTTCGGCGAAACGCTGGCTACGGTGCACCCACGTGACGGGGGTCTTGTCGCCCTTTTGAGCCACCACGTCGATACCGAAGGCCGAAATCGGCGCGAAGGGATTGTCACGCACGTCCGAGCCCTCGACGATCGGGAGCCATTCGTCGAGCAACTCAACGAGAGAACGAATGATGCGCGTCTTCGCCTGGCCGCGCTCGCCGAGCAAGATGATGTCGTGCCCGGCGAGCAGGGCCGTCTCTAATTGCGGTAAGACCGTGTCCTCGTACCCTAAGACCGAGGACGTGAACGGCACGCCCGCCGCGAGGCGTGACTCGAGGTTTTGACGGATCTCGTCACGCACCGAACGGGACTGGTAGCCCGAATCACGGAGTGCTCGTAGGGTCGCCGGGAGGTCAGAGGGGAGAATTGGCGTGCTCATGAAAGAACCTTAGAGGCTCGCGAGGGCGCATAAGCCCCACGCGTCGAGGTCCACGGTCTACCACCGCGAACCAATAGAGGACGCCGTTCGCCCATCGCGCCGACGACGCCTGTTGCGGTTTCTGTGTAGTTTGAGGTCGTCTCGAACCCTTAGAAGGGCAGGCTCGACATGACGGAATTGGCTGTCGCAGTTACGAAAGTGGTGACCACCGGTTCCACGACCGACCTCATCGGGATCTTGTCCCTGGGCGCGCTGGCCCTGATCGTCTTTACCATCGTCTACCTCAAAAAGGGCGAGATCAGCGCCGTCTTCGGCAGGGTCTTCGCCCTCATCGTGGTCGCCGTGCTCGGTGTCGCCCTTGGGCTCTCAAACATAAGTGGGGCGGATCAGACCGCAGGTTTCACGCTGCTCGGTACGGTCGCTGGATACTTGGCCGGGGTAAAGACGCAGCTCACCGCGGCCAAGCGACCCCGCACCGGCGCCGACACCAGGGCCGAGGTGAAGACCGACCCCGCCGGGGACGGCGGAGATCAGGGCGACACGATCACCTACTTCTAACGGGCTGACTCCTTCGACGTCGAACACGCGTCGGCCCGAACCGCGAGGAGTGCCTCGCGCCCAACGAACTGACCCATCACACGGATCGCCCCATCATCTCCACCGCGGGCGAGCGACCGGCCCAAGAGTCCACTCAGCGGGTGCGGCGCGCGCGGTGCGTCGAGGCGACGACGTTTCCCCCCGGTCGATACGCCAGGTGGGCCGCCCGCGGCGCGTCGAGCACGACGTAGTCCGCTCGCGCGCCGACTCCCAGGTGACCGATATCGCTGCGCCGCAGTGCGAGCGCCCCGCCCTTGGTGCTGGCCCAGAGCGCCTCGTCGACGCTCATCATCATCTCGCGCACCGCGAGGGCGATCACGAAGGCCATGCTGGTGACGTAGGACGAACCGGGGTTGCAGTCGGTGGCGAGCGCGACGGTCACCCCGGCGTCGAGGAGACGTCGAGCTGAGGGGTAGGTCGAGCGCGTGGAGAACTCCGCACCGGGCAGCAACGTGGCCACGGTCGCCGACGCGCTCAACAGATCGATGTCGGAGTCCTCAAGGTACGTGCAGTGATCCACGCTCGCGCAGTCCAACTCGACCGCCAGGGCGATCGCGCCACTGTGGGCGAGTTGATTGGCGTGCAGTCGCGGGGCCAGCCCCTTCTCACGGGCGGCGGTGAGCACGTGTCGCGCCTCCTCGACGCTGAAGGCACCTCGATCACAGAACACGTCCGCCCATCGAGCGAGCGGAGCACACGCTTCGAGCATCGTTGACGTGAGAAGCGCCACGTACCCTTCGCGATCACCTTTAAATTCACTCGGCACCACGTGGGCACCCAACCACGTCACCTCATCGCTGAACTGCTGGGCGAGGGTGAGCGCTCGCGCCTCGCCCGCGACCGTCAGTTCGTACCCCGATTTGATTTCGATCGTCGTCACACCGCCCGCGACGAGTGCGGCCGCGCGCTGGCGCATGCCCCGTTCGAGTTCCTCGGTCGTGGCGGCGCGGGTCGCGGCCACCGTGCGGGCGATGCCCCCACCGTCGTAGTGCACGCCGGCCATCCGCGCCTCGAACTCGTCGCTGCGTTCACCGGCGAAGACCAAGTGGGTGTGCGAGTCGACGAAGCCGGGGATGACGGCGCAGCCACCCGCGTCGAAGGACTCATCGGCGTCGGGCGCGGCCCCGTCGGCGCCCACCCATAACACCTGCTCCTCGTCGACGACCATCGCGGCGCGAAAGAGTCGCCCGAGCGCGCCCTCGTGGCCCAGCGTGGGGTCGTTGGTCGTGAGTTCACCGATGTTGTGGACGAGGCGGGTCGACATCAGCGCTCGCGCATGGGGACGCGTAGACCCGTTTCCTCGGCGGTCGCTTCGGCGATCTCGTAGCCGGCGTCGACGTGACGCAGCACACCCATCGCGGGGTCGTTGGTCAGCACCCGTCGCAACTTCTCCCCCGCCAAGGTGCTCCCGTCAGCCACGCAGACCTGTCCCGCGTGGATCGAACGGCCGATGCCCACGCCGCCACCGTGGTGGATGGAGACCCACGACGCGCCCGAGGCGGTGTTGACGAGCGCGTTCAACAAGGGCCAGTCCGCGATCGCGTCCGAGCCGTCCAGCATCGCCTCGGTCTCGCGGTACGGCGAGGCGACCGAACCACTATCGAGATGATCGCGGCCAATCACCAACGGCGCGGTCACCTCACCCGAGGCGACCAGGTCGTTGAACGCGAGGCCCGCACGGTCGCGTTCCCCGTACCCCAGCCAGCAGATCCTCGCGGGCAGACCCTGGAAGGCGACGCGCTCCTGGGCCTTGGTGATCCACCGGCGCAACCCGTCGTTCTCGGGGAACAGCGCCAGTACTGCGCGGTCGGTCGCGGCGATGTCCGCTGGGTCGCCCGAGAGGGCGGCCCAACGAAAGGGGCCCTTGCCTTCACAAAAGAGTGGTCGAATGTAGGCCGGCACGAAGCCGGGGTAGTCAAAGGCCCGTAGGTAGCCACCGAGTTGGGCCTCGCCGCGCAGGGAGTTCCCGTAGTCAAAGACCTCGGCGCCCTCGTCTAAGAACCCAACCATCGCCTCGACGTGGCGCACCATCGACTCGCGCGCACGGTCGGTGAACTCCTCGGGCTTCTTCTCGGCGTAGTCGTGCCAGTCTCCTAGGTCGATCCCCTCGGGTAGATAACTGAGCGGGTCGTGCGCCGAGGTTTGGTCGGTGACGATGTCGACCTCGACGCCCCGGCGCAAGATCTCGGGGAGCAGGGTCGCGGCGTTACCCACCAGGCCGACACTCAGCGCCGCGCGCTGCGCCTTGACGCTCAGCACTCGCTCCAATGCGGCATCGAGGTCGCTCGTCCACTCGTCTAAGTAGCGCTGGTCGACCCGGCGTTGAAGACGACTCGGGTCGACGTCGAGGCAGAGACAGACCCCGTCGTTCATGGTCACGGCCAGGGGCTGGGCCCCACCCATGCCCCCCGCACCGGCCGTGAGGGTCAACGTGCCCGAGAGCGTGCCGCCGAAACGCTTCGCCGCCACCGCCGCGAAGGTCTCGTAAGTGCCTTGCAAGATGCCCTGGGTACCGATGTAGATCCACGAACCGGCGGTCATCTGGCCGTACATGGTGAGACCCAGCGCCTCGAGTCGTCGGAACTCCGGCCAGGTGGCCCAATCGGGCACGAGGTTCGAGTTCGCGATTAACACGCGCGGTGCCCACTCGTGGGTCCGCAGGACACCCACCGGACGACCCGACTGGACCAGCATCGTCTCGTCGGCCTTCAAGGTGGTGAGGGTGCGTACCAGCGCGTCGAAGCTTCGCCAGTCACGCGCGGCCCTGCCGGTGCCGCCGTACACCACCAGGTCGTCGGGTCGCTCAGCGACCTCGGGATCGAGGTTGTTTTGGAGCATGCGCAGGGCCGCTTCTTGGGGCCATCCGAGGGCGCTGAGAGTGCTCCCCCTCGCCGCCCGCACCGGTCGGGCACCTTCCATGCGACCTCCTCTAGTCGAGCGTGATGAAGCGCGCGGTGATCTCGAGCAGTTCACGACTCGCCACCAGGTCCGCTACCGCCTTGATCTCGGGTGAGAGCCAGCGGTCGGGTCCCGGTCCCCCCGACGCCCGATTCACCCGCTCGGCGATCGCCGCGGTCACCGGCGAGGGCGTGAGCGGTTCGCGCAGGGCTAGCGCGCGCGCGCCGGCGAGCAGTTCAATGGCGACGACGTCTTGAAAGGCGACGATCGCCTGGCGCAGTTTTCGCGCGGCGTGCCACCCCATCGAGACGTGGTCTTCTTGCATGCCCGAAGACGGGATCGAATCCACGCTGGCCGGTGCGGCCAGTCGTTTCATCTCGGTGACCAACGCCGCCTGGGCGTACTGGGCGATCATGAGCCCGGAGTCGACCCCGGCGTCGTGCGCGAGGAACGGGGGCAGGCCGTAGCTCCGGTTGACGTCTAAGAGTCGGTCGGTGCGTCGCTCGGACATCGAGGCCACGTCGGTCAAGACGATGGCGAGAAAGTCCAACGCGTAGCCGATCGGCGCCCCGTGGAAGTTGCCGTTCGAGACGAGCGAGCCGTCCGCCAGCACCGAAGGGTTGTCGATGGCCGCGGCGAGTTCGACGTCGGCGACGTGGGTGGCGTAGGTGAAGGTGTCGCGCGCCGCGCCGTGAACCTGGGGGGCGCAGCGCAAGGAGTAGGCGTCTTGGACCTGGGAGGGGTCATCGAGGTGCGAACTCACGATGTGTGAGTCGGCGAGCAACGCCGCGAGGTTTCTCGCACTCACCAGTTGGCCCTCGTGGGGACGCAGTTCGTGGACCTCGGCGAGAAAGACCTTGTCGGTGCCGCGCAACGCTTGAATCGACAGCGACGCGGCCAAGTCCATCTGGCGCATGAGGGCGAGACCGTCGTCGAGGGCTAAGACGAGTTGACCGAGCATGCCGTCGGTACCGTTGATAAGCGCCAGTCCTTCCTTCTCGGCGAGTTCAATCGGCGCGAGCCCCGCGTCGGCCAGGACTTCACTCGCGGGTCGTCGCGCGCCGCCGGCGTCGCGCACGTCGCCCTCACCCATCAGCGCCAGCGCCACGTGGGCGAGCGGGGCCAGATCGCCCGAACAGCCCAGGGACCCGAACTCGTGCACCACGGGCGTGATCCCCGCGTTGAGCAACGCCGCGTAGGCCTCGGCCGTTGAGGTGCGCACGCCCGACACGCCCGAGCAGAGGTTGGTCAAGCGAGAGACCATCATCGCGCGTATCACTTCGCGCTCGACCTCGGGCCCGACGCCCGCGGCGTGCGAGCGGATCAAGGAACGCTGGAGGTCGCGCCGGCGCTCGGGGGAGATCGACGTCGTCGCCAAGGAACCGAAGCCCGTCGAGAGGCCGTAGATCGCTTCGCCGCTCTCGACGAGAGCGTCGATCGCGACCCGTTGGCGACTCAAGCGCTCGCGCACCTCTTCGCTCACGACGATCGGTTCAAAAAGACGCGCCACCGCGATGAGTTCGGCTCGGGTCAACGGCTCGGTGCCGAGCGTCACGGTCACGAGTTTCTCCGAGCCACGCCCGCGAGCGCCTCGAGGATCAACAGGGCGACCAGGCGAACGGTGCGCTGGTCGGGACTGTCGCGCTCCACGTCGACCTCGGTGAAGTCAATCGCCACCACCGACTCATCGGAGCACACTTCACGCACGAAGGCACGCACCTCCGCCGCGCTCAAGCCCCCGGGTGCCGCCGCCGGGCAGCCCGGCACCGCGGCGCGATCGGCGCAGTCGAGGTCGACGTCGACGTAGATCGGACGTCCGTCGTGGCCCGCGAGCTCGAGCGCGCGTCGAGCGACGGTGGTGGCGTCCTCGTCGAAAAAGGCGTCGCGCTCGATGACGTGGACCCCGCGCTCCAGGGTCTCGCGGGCGAAGGCCGCGGAGTTGGAGAAGTCGCCCAGACCGACCTGGACCACGTGGCGAGGGTCAAGACCCTCGTCGAGGAGTTGACGGACCGGCGACCCGTTTGATCGGCCATGGCGCATGTCGAGGTGCGCGTCGAGGGTGATCAGCCCGTACTCCTGTGCCCGGTCGTTCGCGAGCGCGCTGAGCGCGTGCCAGGTCGCGGCGTTATCCCCACCGAGGATGATCCGCAGCGCCGCAGTCGGTGGGGCGCTCGCGAGCGCTTCGGCCACGCGCTCGTGGCCCCCCTCGCCGTCGGGATCCTCCACGTCACCGTGGTCGACCAACACCACGTGATCGGCCAAGTCGACGCGGTCGCGAAAGGACCACGTCGAGTACTTCTCGAGCGCCGCGCGCACCGCTTGAGGCGTGCTGGTCGAAGACCGCGGCGAGACCGAAGTGGCGTAGGTGGACACGCCGAAGAGCGCCACGTGGGGGCGCCCGTCGAGCGGCGCTTCTTTGATCAACGTGGCGGCCGTCGGCCAGCTGGAGTCGATCGTCACTGCCACAGCGCCATGTTAGGCACGGCGACTTGGCGCGCCGACCCCGAACGAAGGACGAACTAGCGGTCGACGGTGCGAACGCCGCTCTCGACGGGCTCTTCGGGCTCGACCTCGATGAAGGTGGGCACGGGCGTCGGGTGCAACTCTTCGGGGGCGTCGGCCCCGTAAACGGGAGTGGGCGTCGCGAGGTACTCGCCCTCTTCGGTGCGCGAGACGACGTTGGGCGTCTTGCGCTTGCCCGCGCCCTTGATGCCTTGGAGTTCCTGACAGATCTTGTAGGTGATCGGGTACGCGATGAACGGCGTCACGATGGTCAGGATCCGCATGGCCCACAGCACGCTGTTGAGCGAGAGGTGGAAGAAGTTGGCGATCAGGTCGGTCGCACTCGCGATGAAGAGCATCGCGATCAACGTCAACACCGCGACGCCGAACGCGGTGCGCTTGGGTCGTTCGCTCGGTCGGTCGAGCAAGTTGTGAATCTCGTTATCCCCCGTGAACTTGCGTTCGATCATGGGCCAGAGGTAGGCGATGTTAAAGAGGATTCCCGGCAAGACCACCGCAGGGATGAACACCTCGAAGGGGATGGTATGGCCGAAGCCCATGAAGGACCACGAGGGCCATATTCGAAGCGCCCCGTCGAGAAATCCCATATAGAAGTCCGGTTGGACGGCGTAGGAGATTCGCGAGGCGTCGTAGGGGCCGAACTGCCAGATTGGGTTGATCTGCGCGAAGGCGGCGAGCAGCGCGGTGACGCCCGCGACGATGAAGAGAAACCCGGTGGTCTTGGCCATGAAGACCGGGAACATCGGGGTCCCCACCACGTTCTTCTCGGTCTTGCCCTCACCGGGGAACTGGGTGTGCTTCTGTCGCACCAACAAAATGAGATGCGCCGTGACCAGACCGATTATCACCAGGGGAAGGATGAGGACGTGCAGAATGAAAAAGCGCGGGATGGTCGCGGTGCCCGGGAAGTTGCCACCGAAGACGAAAAACGCCATATAGGTGCCGACGAGCGGTATCGACTCCATGATTGAGTAGGCGATGCGGATCCCGGTCCCCGAGACCAGGTCGTCGGGTAGTGAGTAGCCCAAGAACCCCTCGCCGATGGCCAGGATCAACAGCGTCAGGCCGATCGTCCAGTTCAGTTCACGGGGTTTGCGGAAGGCGCCGGTGAAGAACACGCGCGCCATGTGCACCACGATGGCGCCGACGAAAATGTCACAGGCCCAGTGATGCATCTGTCGCATCAACAGTCCACCGCGCACGGCGAAGGAGATGTTGACCGTCGAGTCGAAGGCTTGGGTCACTCGTTGGCCGTCGAGGGGTAAATACGAGCCGTGGTAGATCACCAGCGCCGAAGAGGGCACGTAGTAGAAGGTCAAATAGATGCCCGTGACGAGCAGGATCACGAAGGAGTAGAGCGCGATCTCGCCGAGCATGAAGGACCAGTGATCGGGAAAGATCTTGTCCATGAAGGTGCGCCCGCCCTTGGCGACGCCGAGACGATCATCGAGCTCGTTGATCGTCTGGCCGATCTTCCCGTAGGGACCCTCGGCCGCCTTCTTCGCGCGCTGGGTGGTGGGGGCGTCGACGTCGCTCATGACTTCGTTACTCGGTGACGTTCCCAGAAGCCCGGACCCACCGGCTGGTCGTACCCATCCTGGGCCCGGATGCTGCCGTCGGCGTCGATGTAGAGCGGCAGTTGGGGCAGCGGTCGCGGCGCGGGGCCGAACTCGGGAATCGCCCCGTTGGTGACGTTGAACATCGACTGGTGACAGGGGCACACGAGGAGTTGGAGCTCCTGCTCGTAGAGCCCGACCGGACAGCCCAGGTGTGTACAGAGCTTGGAGTAGGCGACGTAGCCCTTCGGGCCCCAGGTCTCGCGTCCCTTTTGCGTGGTGAAGTTCTCATTGGAGATACGGACCAAGACCGTCTGGTCGACCGCCTGACCGCGATCAGTGTTCTCGGTGCCCTCGGGAAACACCGTGACGATCGAGCCGACCGCCAAGTCGCCGACGTTGATGCGTCGTCCGGACTGGTCAACGGCGTAGGAGCCCTTGCGCCAGTCAGTGTGAAAGAGCGTGCCCTTGGGGAGCGGTCCCAGGCTACGGATCACGGGAAACATCGCCACGATGGAAAAGACGCCCAATCCGCCGCCGAGCAGACCGGCGAGCAGCTTGCGCCGCTGGACCACGCCGCCGCCGCGTTCGACGATGGCGGCCGCTAAGGCGTCGCGGTCGGCCTGACCCGTGGCGAGTTCGTGGCGCTCTTCGACGAAGGGCCCACGGGGCATGAGGTACTTACCCCACGCGACGAGCCCGACGCCCAAGAAGAACAGACCGAAGCCCATGGTCGCGGCGATGATCCAAGGCTTGGCGTTCACCCAGAAGCTCGCGCCGAAACCCGCCATGCAGAGAAAGCCGAGGACGAAGGTGGCGGCAATGACCCCTTCGACCGTCTGGGGGTTCTTGGCCGCCGGTTGGAGGTGCGGGTCGTTCTCACTCACGCTGCCGATGGCGACCGGCGTGCGGTGTTCGTGCTGGTCACTCACGAGCGATCCCCAATCCAGTAACAGATCAACACCAAGATGCCCACGCCGAGCAGGAGACCGACGAAGCCCTCGGCCACGGGGCCGAGACCGCCGAGCCCGAAGCCCCCGGGGTTGTCCGGGTGTTGGATCTCGGTGGTGACGTACTCGACGATGTCGTCGACCTGTTGGTCACTCAAGTTACCGGTGAAGCGCGGCATATCCCCCGGGCCGGTGCGCACGGCCTCGACCACTTGAAAGGCTGGAATGTGGCGTAGCGAGGGCGAGAACGTGTCAAAGGCCAGGGCGTCTCCGTCGCCCTCGATGGTGTGACACGCGGCGCAGTTCAGCGCGAAGAGCGCGTCACCCGCCGAGACGTTGGCGTTCTTTAAGTTCGGCGAAGGAATGCCGGGGTAACTGGGCGAGAGCGAGTTGACCCACGCGGCGATCGCGAGTGCTTGGGTGGGATTCAACGCCGGTTGTTTCCGCGGGGCTTCGACCGCGCGCACGTTCTTCGCTGGCATGCGACCCGAGTCGACCCAAAAGTCGATCGTCGCAGGCCCCAGTCCCACCAGGTCCGGGAACGCGCCCGAGGTGCCGTTCGCGGGTACCCCATTGGCCTCGTTGCCGTGGCACGACGCGCAGTTCTCCATGTACAGCGCTTCGCCCAGCGCGTCGAGCGACGTGGCGGGCGTCTTATAGATGATGTACTTGTTGCCGTACTTGACGACCTTGCCGTCTTTTCTCACGACGATGCTCGAGTTCGGTGTCCCGGCGTTGCGTCGGGTGGTCTGGGTGTAGTTCAGCGCGCTCGCCGAGCCGACGAAGAGCAGGAGCGGACCCGCGGTGAAGAGTCCGACGGCGAGCAGGAGTGGCACTCGACGAATGAGCGATGTCGTCACGCCCTCACCTACTTTAACAAGAAGAGGGCCGAGTACAGCCCGATCCAGACGACGTCGACGAAGTGCCAGTAGTAACTCACGCCTTGGAACGTGGCGAGTTCACCGGGGTCACCCTCACGACCGCGCATTCGAAACAAGAGGAAGGACATCGCCACGAGACCGAGGAACACGTGGATGCCGTGCAGGCCCGTCGTGATGAAGAAGATCGACCCGTAGGAGTTCGTGTACCACCGCGTGGCGAGGTGGGTCCACTCGTAGGCCTGGTTCGAGACGAACAGCGCGCCCATGATGATGGTCGCGATCACCCAGTTGCGCGCCGCGCCCCGGCGACGGTGCTCGATGAGCCACACGGCCCGCTGCATCGTGAAGGACGAGGCGATGAGGACGAGGGTAAAGATGCCCGATTGGAGCACGTCGAGGTGCGTTCCCTTGGGCGGCCACGACGCGAGGTGGGCGCGAATGGTAAACAGTGCGGCGAAGAGACCCGAGAAGAACATCAGCTCAGAACCGAGCCAAATCATCACGCCAATCGCCAACATCGGCGGTCGGTCGTGGACGATCTTCTCTTGCTTCGCCAGGCTATTGGGGGAAACTGCCTGACTCACGCCTACCTTTCTAGTAGAAATCGTGACCCCCTCGTGACGACTGGAGAGATACGTTCTATCGAATTGTGTGAGGTAGTTCGCGACACGCGACGACGGCGAGTCTTCGTGTCGGGCGTGTTAACGCGACGTAGAGCGTGCGTAGTCCGCGCGGGGTAACACTGGTCGAATCCAGGGCCCCTCGATTGGCAATCTGACCAGGTTCGACAACCACCACCGCGTCGAACTCCAGACCGTTCGCGCCCTCGGCGGCGAGCACCACCAAGTCGGCGCCGAGACCCTTCGACTCTTGGTCGCGCGGATCGACCGCGTCGAGTCCTCCGCGGCGTAACGTGGCCACGATTTCTGCGACGCGAACGCCCGTCACGATCACCGCGACGCGACCTTGGTCGATCGCGTGAATCTCTTCGCGCGTTAAGTCGATGAGCGCTTGATCGAACTCCTCGGCACTGACCTGGCGCACGATCGGTGCGGTGCCCGCACGTCGCACGGGTCGCGGTGGTTCGAGGTCCGGGGCCGCTTCGAGCAGCGTCGCGGCCGCGAAGTCGAGCACCTCCTCGGGGGTGCGGTAACTCACCGTTAAGTCCACCCGCAAGGGATCGCGCCTCGGTGCGAGCACCTCCAGCAACACCTCCCACGACGCCGAGCTCGCCGCGGTGGTGGCCTGACCCATGTCGCCCACGATGGTCATGGAGCCCGTGAGATCACGCCGTTTGAGCACCCGCAGCTCCATCGGTGAGAGGTCCTGGGCTTCGTCGACCACAATGTGCCCGTACGTGACGAACTCCGCCTCGTCGAGCTCTTGGGTCTGGGCGACGGCGAGTCGCTGCGCCTCACGCAAGGCGGCGGCCCGGTGATCGCCCGAATACGCGTCGAGGTCCACGCCCTCTAAGACGTTGGTCTCCGCGGGCTTCGGTTGTGGTCGGGGACGTCGACGCGGCCCAACTAAGACGCGTGCCTCGTCGATCAACGCGGCGTCGGCCTTGGTCCAGGCGATCTCCTCACTGGAGATGAATCGAGGTCGATGGAGCAATTCAACCTCGTCGTCACCCAAGATGCCCTTGCCGGCCGCGCGCAAGAGCGCGGGTGCACCCAGGAGATCGTGCAAGAGCTCCTGGCCCGAAAGGCGCGGCCAAATGCGCTGCAACGCTTCCTTGAACTGCGGCGTGGCGCGAATCAGATCGGCGAGTTCGCTCACCGCGCTCACCTCTTCGCTGGCGTCGTGGACGAAGCGGTCACGGTACTCGTTGGCCAGACGCGTCGCGAGCTCTCGCCCTACGGCCGAGCGTCGTTGATTGTGATTGCCTGGTCGGCGGCGGGCTCGCTCGACGGCCTCTTCGGTGTAGCGCGCGCGCAACACCACGATGGCGCGGCCCACGGGAATCTCGACGTCCTCGCGCAGGGCACGCTCGCGTGTTCGCAGAGCGCGCGCGAGGACCTTCACCATACGCAGGTCACCCTTGAGTTCGTCCACTTCTTCAAAGTCCACGGCGCGCACCTCGACGTTGGTCACGAGTCCGGCGATCGTCGAGAGCGTGACCCCCGACTCGCCGAGGGACGGCAAGACATTTTCGATGTAGTTGAGGAACAGCGGATTGGGACCTACGACGAGCACTCCCTGACGCTCGAGTGTCGCGCGGTACGTGAACAAGAGATATGCGGCGCGGTGCAGCGCCACGGCCGTCTTGCCCGTGCCGGGGCCGCCTTGCACCAACAACACGCCGGCAAGCGGGCTGCGGATGATCTGGTCCTGTTCACCCTGGATCGTCGCGATGATGTCGCCCATGCGACCGGTGCGCGCTCGACCGAGGGCCGCGAGGAGGGCCCCGGGACCCCCGAGGGCGAGGCCCCCCTCGACGAGTCCCTCTTCTGTGGCGGCGCGCACGGCGTCGTCGGGCAGGTCGAGATCGCCGTTGGCGTCAGCAAAGTACTCGTCCTCGACGCCGGTGACCTCGTTGGCGTGAATGGCCACGTGGCGGCGGCGAGAGAGCCCGAGTGACTCAACGCCCGTCGCGCGGTAGAAGGCTTCGGCCACCGGGGCGCGCCAGTCGATCACCAATGGATTAAGCGCATCGTCAGAGACCGCGAGTCGCCCCACGTGGTACGTGTCGCCGACAGCCTTCGAGTTCACGACTCCGTTGTCGTGGCCGTTCGTGCTGGCGTTCCCATTCACGGAGCCGTTGGCGTTCACTTGGTAGTCAATGCGACCGAAGAAGAGGGGTTGGTCGCCGATTGCGAGTTGATCGAGACGGTGCAACGCCGTACCCATTACGACATCGCGTTCGACGAGATCACCGGCTCCGCGCATGTTGGCAACGGCGGCACTGTCACGCAGTGACCGAGCGCCTTGGCGCATGTGATCGAGTGCCTCTAGGGCGAGATTGAGGAACTCTTGCTCCTCGGCAATCTCACGCTCGTGCCCCATTAATGACCCCTGACTAATTCCCAAAATCGGGAAGAAGCGAGTCTAATCGTTATGAGCACTTATTTGAAATACGACGAAAATGGAGGGCACAAACTCAATGATCGAAGGGTTTTCACGACCGTGACGCGAGGAAACATCGGTCGGGCGAGCGAGGTCTTCTCCCGGCGGGCGGAGCGTTCGTATACCGATCGGGCTGCCTCCAGTCTCCGCAGCCGGAGCGGCTCTGGTCATTAGAGAGACCTCTCGATAGTTATCTCTCGATAGAGTATGCTCGAGAGACGGACGACGACCGAGCAGCAAAACCGACCACATCGAGTGAAACGGGCGCGACACATGCAATGCGCATGCTCACTGACCCCACGACGATGCGAGCCCTCACGCATCCCGTTCGATTGGCGTTGCTGGAAGCGCTGCTCCTCGAAGGACCGCTGACCGCGACGGAGGCGGGTGAACTGATCGGCGAATCACCCACCACGTGCTCGTTCCATTTCCGTCAACTCGCGAAGTACGGCTTCGTGGAAGAAGCGGGCGTCGGCCCCGGTCGACAGCGTCACTGGCAATCGGTGAACGTGTGGATGCACTTCAGTGACGCGACTGACGACCCGGAAGCCA
>Ga0302324_100018260_pt1 | contig 13843 bp, 15 predicted proteins | sample Palsa_T0_1_FD_201949 | JGI IMG/M metagenome (GOLD analysis project Ga0302324, IMG submission 201949) | Peat permafrost microbial communities from Stordalen Mire near Abisko, Sweden - Palsa_T0_1 | ecosystem: Environmental > Terrestrial > Soil > Palsa > Peat permafrost | place: Sweden: Abisko... | reverse complement strand
CGCATTCAACGGCGAAGCAACATGAACGGCGGCCGTGGCGAGTGCAACGATGTCAGTCCGTCTCGTGATACGAACGCGACATGGGAATCAGCAAAGCAACGGCTCAGTGGGACGGAACGGTCAAAACCGGCAAGGGGCTGATGAAGCCAGCTCACGGTTCCGAGATACCGTTCACGTTGGCGACACGCTTCGAAGGTCAGCCCGGGAGCAACCCCGAGGAGGTCATCGGCGCAGCGCTCGCGGGATGCTTCTCGATGGCGCTCTCCGTTGGCCTCGAGAAGGCGGGCGCACCCCCGAAGACGATTCGCACGTCGGCGAGCGTGAAGCTCGATCGCGACGGCGACGGGTTCAGCATCACCGAGATCGATCTCGTCACCGAGGTGGATGCTCCGCTCGACGCGGCGAAGCTCCAGGAGGTCGCCGAGGCGACGAAGAAGGCGTGCCCGGTCTCCAAGGCGCTCGCGGGCGTCGGCAAGATCACATTGTCGGCGACGCTCGCCAAGTAAGTTAGGCCGCGCAGACGCGGTTGCGGCCGAGCGACTTTGCGCGGTAGAGGCGCTCGTCGGCGAGCGCGACCAAGAGGTCGCCCGTTGCGTGGGCGTCGCACTCCTCGAGCGACGCCACACCCACCGAAACCGTGACGCGCACGACGATGTCCCCGCACGGTATCGAAAGGTCACCGACGGTGCGACGGACGCGCTCGGCGAGAACCCTCAAGCCCTCCACGGGGATGCCACGGGCGACGAGGGCGATCTCTTCACCGCCATAGCGGGCGACCACATCCTCGACACGAACGAGGCTTGCCATGCGGCGCGCGACGGTTTGAAGCACGGCGTCGCCTGTCGGGTGGCCATGGGTGTCGTTGACCTTCTTGAAGTGGTCGATGTCGAACATGAGAAAGCCGAGCTTGCCGTTGTGGCGATGGGCGAACGAGACCTCCGCCGCGAGGCGCTCGTCGAGGTACCGGCGGTTGTAGATGCCCATGAGCGCGTCGCGCGTGGACGCTTCGAAGAGCTGCTTGGTGACGCGCTCCTCGATCTCGTCGACGAGGTTGAACCGCAAGACGACGCCCTGCGACAAGACGATGCGGGCTCCGTCGTGGAGCTCTCGGCGGTCGACGCGCTCGCCGTCGACGTAGCTCCCGTTGCGCGATCCGAGGTCCTCGATGAAGTAGCGACCGCCGGAGGTGTGGACGATGCGGGCGTGCTCGCGGCTCAAGCCCTTGTCGTCGTATTGGACGTCAGCCTTGCGATCGCGACCAATGAGCGACACGGGCCCGAGGAGCACCATGCGGCCGGCCTCGAGGCCGTGGAGCACGGTGAGGGCCGCGCGACGCGGCTTGTCCTCCACCTCGCTGTCGCGCGCCCCCTGAGTCACGTCGGTGACTTCCTCGTCGTCGAAATCGAGGGGCTGCGTGGCTGGCATCTCCGGAACGGTCACTATTGGCATTGGACCGCCGGCGTTCCGTAGGGAGGCATCGCGTCGATGTCGGCTTGTTTCACCGTGCCTGTCTGGATGATGGAGGCATACGTCTGGGCGCTCGCGCGAACGGTCCGAGCCTTCGTCGTCATGTCGTAGGACGACAAGCCGAAGTGTGGGCAAAACCCATTCGCCCACTCGAAGTTGTCGACGAGCGCCCAGTGGAAATACCCGCGCAGATCAAGGCCGCGCTGGATGGCCCAGCCGGCTTGATAAAGGTGCTCTGCGATGAATCTTGCGCGCATGACGTCGCCCTCGTCGGCGATACCGTTCTCCGTGATTACGACCGGTAGGGCGTACGGCTTAACCTCGTCGAGCACTGTACCTAGGCCCTCAGGGTAGATGTCCCACCCGAAGTCGGTCTTCGGCCTTGGGGTCGGCAAGTAGGCTTCGGCGATGGCGGCGTTGATGGGAGCGGGGATGATCACGCCCCGTGACGCGCTGACGAGGGTGTCGGAGTAGTAATTGACGCCAAGATAATCGGCGCGGCCCTTCAGCGTGGGATCGATGGTGATGTCGCTGGGGACCGTGTCGCCGTCGACGTTCGGGTCCCACTCGCCGAGCGTCACGGCGTTGATGAACCAGTCGTTGAAGACGTAGCGAACGTGGTTGGCCGCGTCGATGTCCGCCTGTTGGGTCGGGTCGCTCGGATGGAACGTCCGCATGTGGGCCGCGTAGGAGACGAGCGCGGGAATGCCATCGCCGTCGGCATCCATGATGTCGGCTTGGTGGATGGCGTCGTAGCAAGCCGCGTGCGCCCGCACCTCGACCATCGCCACGTTGAGGCCTCGCGTGACTTGGAGGACGAGACCCGGCGGGAAGCTCCCCTGCACGTAGCCGCCGACGACGAGGTTGAGCGGCTCGTTGATGGTGATCCACCAGTCGACCTCGCTGCCGAAATACCCGGCGATGCGGGAGCAGAACGTCGCGAACTGGTCGACGATGCCCGGCCGCTCCCAACCTTGAGGATCGTTCGGGTCCGTCACGTCGGAGAGCCAGCTCGGGAACGCGAAGTGCTGGAGCGTGACCATCGGCGTGATGCCCGCCGCGTGGAGCGCCGCGAGCTCGTTCAGGTACGTGTCGAGCGCCGTTTGGTCCGGCGTGTTGTTCGTGAACGCGTCGAGCGTCGGGTAGATGCGGCCCCACTCGACCGAGAAGCGATAAGCGTTCTGGTTGGTCGAGACGAGCGTCGCGATGTCGTCGGGGATGTGATTGAGCGCATCGGGCCCATTGGGATCGGGGGTGTCGCCGTTCTCGATCTTGTTCGGGAGGGCGGCCCAGGCGGACCAGTCGGTGTTCGTGTCGAGGGCCTCGACTTGGAACGCGGCAGTGGCCGATCCCCAGAGAAAGCCGGCGGGAAACGTGACGGCGGCTGGACCCGGCGGACCCCCATCGCCAGCATCGCCAGCATCGGGCTGCGCTTGGGTCGATGAGCACGCCACGAGAAGGGCGATGGCTCCGGCGAACGTGCGCATCGCTTAATGTTATCAGGAGCCATGGGCTTGCTCGACGGAAAGGTCGCCATCATCACGGGCGCTGGCAACGGCATCGGCCGCTCGCATGCGCTGCTCTTTGCGCGCGAGGGCGCGAAGGTCGTCGTCAACGATCTCGGAGGCTCGCGGGACGGGTCCGCTTCGGGCGACGCGACTGCCGCAGAAAAGGTCGCCGCGGAGATCCGCACGAGCGGGGGACAAGCCGCGCCGAACCACGACAACGTCGCGACCGTGGAAGGCGCGACTGGCATCGTCAAGACCGCCATGGATGCGTTCGGTCGCGTCGACATCCTCGTCAACAACGCCGGTATCCTCCGCGACAAGACGTTCCTCAAGATGGACGAGCCGACGTTCGACAGCGTGATCGCCGTGCACCTCAAAGGCACGTTCCTCGTCAGCCAGGCCGTCTCGAAGCAGCTCGCCCTGCAGGGCGAGGGCGGGCGCATCGTCAACACGACGAGCGTGAGCGGCATGATGGGGAACTTCGGCCAGGCCAACTACGCCGCTGCCAAAGCGGGGATCTACGGCCTCACGCGGACGATGAGCATCGAGCTCCAGAAGCACCGCATCACGGTGAACGCGCTCGCCCCCATCGCGAAGACGCGCATGACGGAGGATCTGCCGATGTTCCAGCACGGCCGGGACGCGCTCACGCCCGATCACATCGCTCCCGCCGCGCTCTTCTTGGCGAGCCCTCTCGCCGCGGATCGCACGGGCTACGTCCTCGCGGTCGCCGGTGCACGCATGTACGCGTTCAAGGTGGTGGAGACCGCGGGGAAGTTCAAAGACGACGCGGCTGGCGTGTGGACGCCCGCGGAGATCGCGGACAATTGGGAAGCGATCATCAAGTAACTGCATGAAGCGCCTACTCTTCGCTTTGCTGCTCGCGAGCGCGTGCGACGCGCCAACGACGACGGTCATCCTCGACAACGACTTCGCGCCGGGTGGTCCCGTGATTTACCAGGCGTACTGGGAGGCGGTGACCTTCTCGACGCCCGTCGCGCCAGGTGCGAGCTCTCCGCCCGAGACCACGGTGTCCGCTTCCGCCAACACCGCGTACGTGGTGCTTGCTCCCGGCTCGAGCTCCATGGCACAGCCGACGAGCTTCGTCCTCTTGCAGTCGGCGGGTGGATTCGCCGTCGACCTCGGCGACACGCTGCACATCCCCGTCAACGACCAGAGCTTCAACGGCGACTGCGCCGCGGACAGCCAGCTCACGCAAGCTCAGGCTGACTTCATGACGAACATCGTCTTTCAGCACCTGTTCGAGGGCGGCCACTACGATGCCGCCACCTGCACGATGACCCTTCCACCGCAAGACGCGGGCAGCGATTAAGGCGATCGCGGCTTGTTCTTCGGCATCGAGCCGAACATCTCGACGCCGATCACCATCCGCCACTCGGGAGTGCCGAGCTCCGGGACGAGGCCGCCGCCCATCCCGAGCTTCACGCGAAACTGCGGACCCTCCGCACGCGTGCTCTCCAAGCGCGCAGTCATGAGTGCCTCGAGGCCCGTCGCGCCGGACTGGAAGAACGCCTCGAACGCCGACTCGCCCCAGAGCTCGGGCCCGACGATGACCGCGAGGGGCTCGTGACCCACGGGGATCCGTGCTCCTACCGCAGCACCGAAGAGAAGCTCGCTCCCGAGTACGCCTCCGGGCGTAGGCGAGTCGTCACGCGGACGGATGTGCACGCCGACGTGGCCGGCGTACGTGAACCAGCGCACGTCCCCGGCGACGAGGAACCGCAACATCCCTCGCACCCGGCCATCCGTGTCGTAGTCGCTGGGTTGGCCGTTCGGTACGAAGACCTGCGCGCCGGCGCCGAGCCTGAGCGGGCCTCGGGGATCACCGTAGATGCGTGCGTCGAAGCCGAAGCCCGTGTCGGAGAGCGTGTCGGGGTGAGTGCCGAGGTCGACCGCGGGCCCCGTGTACGTATAGCCGCCGAACGTCCCGCTCTGCCCGTCGATGACGAGCGGCTTGACGATGTTGATGTAGAAGCGAAAGCGGTCGTACGTGGCAGCCATGCCGACGCCAGCGAAAGCGTCGTCCGAGACGACGCGGATCTCGCTGGCCCCTGTGCCGACGCGCAAGGGGTTGTATGCGTAACCCGTCGTGAGCGAGACAGCGCCGCCAAACGTGCCGCGCGTATCGAGCGCGTCCATGACGAACCAACCGGCGCCGGGCGCGGACGGGTAGAAGCGTTCGACCAAGTAACCTTCCGCTTGTTGCGCCACAGCCCGCGGGGCGATCGTGACGACCGCGACGAAAGCGAGCGCGGCGAGCTTAGAACTCGGCATGGGCCCTCACGCCGAAGATGTGAAGGGGACCGCGGTCCTGGTTGAACCCAGGGTTCCACATGAACTGGTAGTCCGCCGAGAGCCAGAGCGCCTTGAAGAGATTGAAGCTGTAGAAGCCCTCGACCACACCCTCGGCGCCCTGACGGAGGTGACCGTCACCGACGAAGCCGTCGACGCCGCCCATCGCGAGGTACTGCGCGTGAATCGACGAGATCCAGCTGAGAGCCACGCCCGTGCCCGCCACGTCGAATGGGCGGCGCCAAAGCCCGCCCTTCATCGTCGCCCCGAACGCGAATGAGCGATCGGCAGGATTATACGCGTCGACCTCGGTCTGGCCGTCCGACGTCATCCATCGCGCGAAGACGCCGAGGTCCTTCGTGACGTGCTGCTCGATGTTGATGCCGAGGCCGATCTTGTCGTTCTCCTTGCGCACCCAGCACAAGTCGGGAGCGGTCACGTTCCCGGAGCCGTAGTTGTAGAGCCCGGCGGCTGCGCAACCAGCCGCGTTCTTCGTCGGATCGTGCGCGAACGTGTTGATCGCGTCCGCGAAGCGCCCGGCGTTGACGTTGTTGCGATAGCCGAGCAAACGCACGGCGCCCGGTTGCCCGAAGAGCACGTGGTCGTGCTGGAGCTCGACCTGATCGCCGTAGTACTCCCAGATTCGGAAATCGATCGGGAGCACGTTCGGGTTCTGCGGTGACGCCGTGCGCGCGATGCGCATCGACCACTCGTCCCAGTCGAGCTCCGCGATCCCGCCCCACGTGTAGCCGCGCGCGTCCGCGTTGAAGTCCCACGACGCGTACGTCATGAACGCCATGTTGAAAAAGGTCTGGCGTGGGTCCCAGGCGACCGAGCTCCTGTCGAAGAAGTCGAGCACCGAGAAGTTGCCGAGCGTCAGCACGAGCCGACGGCTCTTCACTTTCCTCCCGAGCTGCGTCGGTTGTGATGTGTGCTCGATGAGCTTACCGCCGAGGTCGATGTTCTGCCGTATGTAGGCGCGCGACATGTAGACCTGTGGCGTCACCGACCCCGTCTTCTGCAGCTCGAAGTTCTGGATGGCCCCGCCGATGCCGTGCAGTCCGGAGAACGCCCGCTCGGAGATGACCTCGGGGACGAAGTACGCCTCTGCCCCCGGCCACAATCGAACGGCGAGGAAGACCGTGAACGAGTCGGTGAAGCTCCACTCGGGAGCCGGGAGCAACGAATTGACGCTCCCGTTGGCGTTCGTGTATGGCGCAGCGAACGACGGGTGCCAGCTCGAGATGTAGGTCGTCTGCCCGTAGAGGTTCCAGTTCTCGTGGTCCAGATCGTGAAGACCGTGGTCCGAGAGGACGTTCATCACGTCGAACGCCGTGTCCTCGTGCGCGGCGGGTGGGGCTCCCTGCGCGTGCACGCGCGTCGCGACGCACAGCGCGCCTACGACCCCCCAAACGAAGTGCCGGCGCCCGTCCACGTGCGACACCCATAGACCAGCTCGCGCAGCACGACGCGGAAAATCCGACGCTATGGCGCGTGCTCGACGTGGTTGTGATTGAAGATCTCGATGCTCGTGAGGACGCGCCACTCGGGCGCACCGAATTGCCCGTTTCCAACGCCGGCGCCGAGCTTGATGCGTATCTGGATCGTGTCGTCCCGCGTGCCTTCGAGTCGCGCCGAGAGAAGGCCTTCGAGCGCCGTCGAGGTCGGGCTGAAGAACGCGCGGAGCGCCGTAGCTCCGTAGATTTCGGGGCCAACGACGAGCGCCCAGCTCGACGTGCCGATGGGCATGATGGGGCCGGCGGCGATGCCATACAGGAGCTCGCTGCCTTTGGGGCTACCGGGCGTTTGCGACTCGTCGAACCAGCGCAAGTGCGTGCCGATGTGAGCGGCGTACGTGAAGTGGTCCGTGTTGCCGGCAAAGAGCGCGCGAAACATCGCGTGGAACGTGCCGTCGGTGTCGTAGTCCTGCGAGCGACCGCTCGGATAGAAGACCTGGGCGCCGATCCCGAAACGAAAGGGCCCGTGTGGATCTCCGAAGACGCGCATGTCGGTGCCGAGGCGCACGTCCCCGACCGGATCCGGCAGGGTGGTCGGGTCGACGTTCGGGGCGGTGAAGGTGTACCCACCCACGACGCCGCTGCTCCCGTACACGACGGCGGGCAAGTCGAAGTTCAGGTAAAAGCGCCAGCGTTTGTACCACATCGATCCACCGAAATTCGCGAAGGCCCGGTCGGACACGACCGCGAGGCGACTCGCGCCACTTCCCACGAGGAGCGGGTCTCTGTCGTAAGCAGCGGTGACCTGCATCGCGCCGCCGACGTCACCGTGGATGTCGAGGTCATCCATCACGAACCAACCCGCGCCGGGAGCCGACGGATAAAAGCGCTCGACGTTGAAGCCCTGCGCCTGCTGCGCCGCAGCCCTCGTCCCATGGAGAACGACGGTTGCGACCGCCATCACCCATCGCGCGTGGCGCCGCCTAGAACTCAGCATGGACTTTCACACCAGGAAGGAAGATGGGCCCCGGTCGATCGGCGTTGTACCCAGGGTTCCAGATCATCTGGAAGTCAGCGGCCAGCCAGATCGCTTTGAAGAGGTTCACGCTGTAGAAGGCCTCGACGAGCCCCTCGACGGCTTGCTTCAAGTGACCGTCCCCGATGAAGTCGTCGACGCCGCCCATCGCGAGATACTGGGCGTGGATGCTCGAGATCCAACTCAGCTGGAGCCCGACGCCGGTGACGTCGAACGGGCGATGCCAGAGCGCACCTTTCGCGACCGCGCCGACCGAAAAGTCCCCGTCGGCCGAGTCGTAGGCCTCCACCTCGGTCTGCCCATCGGCGACCATCGCTCGCATGAAGAGCCCGACGTCCTTGGCGACGAACTGCTCGAGGTTGATGCCAATCCCGACCTTCACGTTCTGCTTGCGCACCCAGCAGAGATCCGGCGCCGTGAAATTCCCCGAGCCATAGTTGTAGCCATTGGCGGGGCAGGCACCGGCGTTCTTCGCTGGATCGGCTTCGAAGGCTGCGATCGCGTCGGCGAAGGCGCCGCTGTAGACCTGGTTGCGATAACCGAGGAGACGCACGGCGCCGGGCAGACCCTTGATCTTGTGATCGTGCTCGAGCTCGAGCGAATCGCCGTAGTACTCCCAGAATCGAAAATCGAGCGACTGCTCGTTGGGATGTTGCGGAGGTGCGAAGCGGCCGATGCGTATCGCCCAGTCGTCCCAGTCGAGCTCCGCGGCGCCGCCGAACGTGAAGCCGCGCGCCTCGGCCGGAAAGTCGTACGCCGAGTGCGACATGAACGCCTCGTTGAAGAACGTTTGGCGCGGATCCCACGTGACGTTGTTCTTGTCGAAGACGTCGATGACGGAATAGTTGCCGAGCGTGAGGACGAGCCTGTGGCTCGTGACCGTTCGACCGACCTGCAGCGGGTTCGAGTCGAGCAGGACCTTCTTCCCGCCAAGGTCGAAGTACTGCCGGTAGAAGAGCCGCGCTCGATAAGGGACGGGCGTCTCCGATCCCGTCTTCTGGAGCTCGAAGATCTCGGTTGTTCCCCCGAGGCCCTTGAGGTTCGACAGTGGACGCTCTGCGATCGCCTCGGGCGCGAAGTAGAGCTCGGCTCCGTGCCAGAGCCTCACGCCGAAGAACAGCGAGAACGTCCCCGCATAGCTCCGCTCGAATTCGGGGCTGAGCGAGTTGTTGCTGCCGTTTGCGTTCGTGTAGGGCGCGGAGAACGGCGCTTTGAAGATGGTGATGTACGTGAACTGCCCGTAGGCGTTCCAACGTTCGCTGCCGAGATCACGAAGGCCCGCCTTCGACAGCAAGTTCATGACGTCGAAGGCCTCGTCCTCGTGGACGCCGGGCGGAGCGGACTGCGCCCAAGCGCGGCCGCACAAGGCGAGCAGCGCGCACACGAGAGCCAAGCCGAGCTTCGAGCGCATCGCGCTGCCTGCCGATATCATGAAATTGCTGGTAACGTCGGGCTTCCATGATTCGCGAGCTGCTAGGCGCCACCACGAGTTATCTGCGTCACAACCCCGATGAGATCGTGCGTCAGGCGTTCAACGCTGGGCGGCTTCGATTCGGCGTTCCCCTCGCGGCCCTCCGATGGCTCGCGTCCCAAAGTCAGCGCAACGGCAAGAGCAAATCGAAGGCTCCCAAGGACATCGAGCTCGGCTCGGCACCTCCCGCGTTGCGGCTCACCGCCACCGTGAACGCGATGGGCACCGAGCTCCGCGCCGGAGCCAACGTCGAGATCGACGAGATCGAGATCTCCCCCGACAGCATTCGCATCGGGGTCCGCGTGCGCGAAGTGAAGCTCAAGGTGCTCGATGACAGCGAGACACCCGTGGCGACGCTCGTGCGGTCGGGCGCGCTCGACCTCTCCAAGCCGGGCAACCTCGTGAAGTTCATCCCGAAGAAGCCGCCGGCGATCGTCGACGCGCACGACGATCGCATCGTGGTCGATCTGCTCAAGATCCCCTCGCTCGCCGAGAACAAGCGCCTCCGTCGCGCGCTTCAAGTCGTGTCGCCGCTCGTGGGCATTCGCGCCGTCGAGACCGTCGGGGACCACGTCTACATCGCGCTTCGCGCGACGCCTACGGGTCTACGCGAGGCCATCGTCGCGCTCCGCGACGCAGTGTGAGCCGCGCTCCGCGACGCAGTGTGAGCCGCGCTCCGCGAGGCGTAAGCGGGCCGCGATGCTCTTTCCAGCGTCGGCGCTGACGCCCCTCAGCACGACGCGCGATCCTTGAATGGTCGCCGCGTGGACGAAGCGGTCGCGCAGCCGGAACGCGAGCGCCACGACGATCATCCCCGCGAGGAGAACAGCGCCGCTGATGTAAGCGGCCGTTTCGTGGGCGAAGAATCCAACGCCGAGGGCGATGCACGCCGCACCGACCATCCCGAGCGCGGCCCGCCTGACCCAAAGGCCGACGCGCCACGTCTCGTTGCACGTCGCGCAGAGCGGGAGGGCGAGCTCCACGTGCGGCGCGCGCGAGTGGATGATGTAGCTGACGACGATCGACCCCGCGAGCGTACCCCCGAGGATGAGCGCGCCCACGACGGGATCGTCGCGCATGGCCCGCGCGACCATGAAGCCGCACACGCCGCCGACCGCCCCGAGACCCTGCGTGGAGGTCGCGGCGGTGAGTCGCTCGTTGCGGCGCACGATGTGCTTTCTCGCGCCGCACTTGAGACAAATCGCAGGCAGCCTCTTTTCGGCGTCGACTACGAGGTCCACGAGCTTATAACCTCCGGCCCATGGCTCACACCATCGAAGTCGCCAAGAGCGGGCGTGCAACGTGCCGCGGGTGTCGTCAGAAGATCGCGAAGGACGTCTGCCGCTTCGGCGAAGAAGTCCCCAACATGTTCTCCGAAGATGGTGGCACGACCTTCAGGTGGTACCACCTCGAGTGCGCCGCCAAGGGCAAGCTCGCCAACGAGGTGCGTGACGCGCTGAAGGGGTTCGCGGGCGAGGTCCCCGAACGCGACAAGCTCGACGTCCTCATCAAGGAGCATCTCCACGCCGACTACCCATACGCCGAACGTGCGCCAAATGGTCGCGCGCGATGCCGCGTCTGCGAGGAGACCATCGAAAAAGGTTCGATCCGCGTGGCGTTCGAGCGGGTCGTCGAGACGGGGATGGGCGTGCAACGGGGCCCGGGCTACCTGCACTCGACGTGCACGCTCGGCTACAAGGACGCGCAAACCATCGGCAAAGACCCGCTGATCGCCTTGCTTCGGGCTCACTCGACGATCTCGGACGCCGACAAGGACGTGCTCGCCGCGGACGTCGAGAAGAGCGTCTCGAAGATCACGGAAGAAGCCCCGGCCGAAGGCGAAGCGGCCGACGGCGAGTCCGAATCCGAAGGGGACGACGAGTAGCCGTCCGACCACGCCCACTCGGTGCGTCGATATGGAACGATGAAAGGTCTCTCAACCGAAACGTATGGCGAGTCGATCGCCGACATCTACGACGACTTCCATCCCATCGCGCCCGGTGACGCCGTCGCGCTCTTCGTCGACCTCTTGGCGGGCGCAAAGCCAGCGCGTGCCCTCGAGCTCGGAATTGGCACGGGCCGCGTGGCCGTCCCGCTCGCTGCACGCGGGGTCGAGGTTCACGGCATCGACGCATCCGATGCCATGGTCGAGCGCCTGCGTGCGAAGCCCGGCGCCGAGCGCATCACGGTGACGAAGGGGGATTTTTCGGAGGCGGTCGTTGGCGAGGGGTTCGGCCTCGCGTTCGTCGCGTTCAACACCTTCTTCGCGCTGCCAACCCAAGAGGCTCAAAAGCGTTGCTTTCGCACCGTCGCTGCGCAGCTCGCGAAGGGTGGGGTCTTCGTCATCGAGGCGTTCGTGCCCGACGCCACGCGGTTCGAGCAAGGGCAGGCGCTTCGCACCGCGCGTGTAGAGGTCGACCGTGTGGTGATCGAGGCTACGAAATACGATCGCGCCACGCAGACGCTCGACGCCCAGCTGATCCTCGTCGGCACGACGGGAACGCGACTCGTCCCCCTTCAATTGCGCTTTGCGTGGCCCTCGGAGCTCGATCTCATGGCCGAGCTCGCGGGCATGCGCCTGCGGGAGCGGTGGGGGAGCTACGCGCGGACCCCCTTCACCTCGCAGAGCACACAACACGTCTCGATTTACGAGAAGGTCTAGGGCACGCTAAAGAGACGGAAACCGGGGAGTCGCACAGTCCGGTAGTGCACGAGCTTTGGGTGCTCGTCGTCGGGGGTTCAAATCCCCCCTCCCCGACTAAAGGCCCGCCTCGCGGGCCTTTGTCGTTGAGGGGGGCTTTGTGGGGGCGTCACGCGAGACCTTGTCTCGCGTGCCTTGCACAAATCCCCCCTCCCCGACTACGAATTTATCTTACTCCTGCGGGACGGCATCACACCCACGGTCGGGGATGCTGCCCGTGTTGCATGCACGCTGCAACACCTTGAGCGCGAACCCATTGTCCTGCGGAACACCGTGCCCATGCTTCAAGAGAACTCCCCAACCGTAACAGGCCTGCGCCGAATCGCTGTCGAGCGTCGCCTTGCAGAGCCTCTTCAGCGCTTCGATCCCTCGTGTCTCCTGTGGCAGCGCGACGGCGGTGTCGTCGTAGAACCGTGCGAGCTCGAGGCACGCGGTACCCGACCCCTTCTCGCACGCCGCGAGCATGAGCGCCTCCGCGCGGGGGCGGTTGGGCAGCACGCCCTCGCCGGCGTAGAGCACCCGAGCGAGCTGGTCGCAGGCGTCGGCCGTACCGAGCTGACAGCTGCGCTCCCACGCGCGGGCGCCGCGAGGCTGGTCGCGTGGCGCACCATCTCCGAAGAAGTAGACGAGACCTACGGTCTCACAAGCATCTCCGTCTCCCATGCAGCATCCGTCGGTCGCGAAGGTGAGGGCGTGAGCTCGATCGTGCCCCTCCTCCCAAATGCGCCCGGCCAGCACTCCACACCATGTCCCAACGCCGCCCTTACACGCACGCTCGAGAAGTGAAAGCGCGAGCTTTGGATCCGAAGCTCCGCCATCGGCGTCGCGCCGGTGCTTGAGCCGACTGAGCGCAGCCCGCCCACACGCATCGGGACTACCCTTGTCGCATTCCGTCTCGCATTCGGCGACGCCCTCGCACGATGATGCCCGCGGAGCCACGACCGTGGGACACCCATCCGAGGCTCCCTCCGTCGTCGCTGCCTGACGCGGCAAGCTCACGTGCTGCGAGGGGACATCTTGGCACCCGCAAGTGAGGAGCGCGAGGAGGCATGCAAGCTTTCGAGTGAGTCGCGCCGAGCTCATTTGCACCGTGCTTCCCTATCAGCAACCTGCGCGCCTGGCAGCCCTGTGTGCATCGAGCTCGCGACGCAGGGGAGCTCACTCGCCGCGGTGATGGCGAAACCAGTTCGCGGCCACCGCGTATAGACCTCCACACGACGCCGGCTTCGACGTCCAGTCCTCCGTGGGAGCGCCAAACGCGGGCGCGCAGCTCGATCCGAATTCCCATCAATGGCGGAGCTGGCGAGGCCGAAAGCCGAAACCAACGCCGAAACTCCCGCCCGCTGATTTGGTGTCGGTCGCAGCGGGCCGCGGGCAAGCAGGTTGGAAGGTAACGTCGGGAACACCTGGCCGAACCCGTAGCGCATGTTCTCTGCTTCGCGGATGTAGGTGCCTCGAATGCGCGAGCAAGGCGAGGCGCGCGCGTACGAATATTCGCGATCGGGGTTCCAAGGGGTAGGCCAGACAAGCCGCTTCCGGCCGCAATCCTGTCGAGCAACCCTGGTGAGGTGCCCAGGTGTTTTACCGCCGCGAGGTACGTCCAGCTTCTTCCCAAGCCTTTGACGCGCGAGACTGCGGCACGTCGCGACATACTCGGTGATGTCGGCAGCCGTAGCGATGGCGTCCACGACGTACATCCGCTCCAACCGCTCCGTTCGCCAGCCGAGAATCCGTCCTCGCGAGTTGCCTCGCCACGGAGATCGCGCGCCGCGCAAGGTCCCCATCGCGCGCCTTTGCTCCCTCGTGTTCAAATGCGCGTCATGATCTACCAAGACCGCACGATTCTCATCACTGGCGGCGCGACCGGTATCGGGCTCGCGCTCGCTGAAC
>Ga0302324_100018258_pt1 | contig 13844 bp, 10 predicted proteins | sample Palsa_T0_1_FD_201949 | JGI IMG/M metagenome (GOLD analysis project Ga0302324, IMG submission 201949) | Peat permafrost microbial communities from Stordalen Mire near Abisko, Sweden - Palsa_T0_1 | ecosystem: Environmental > Terrestrial > Soil > Palsa > Peat permafrost | place: Sweden: Abisko... | reverse complement strand
GCGCAACCAGAGTCCGCAGCCGTCAAGTAAACAGTGTTGCTCCTAATCCTGTTCACCGAGAGTTTGGGCGTACGTTTTGCCGTAAGGGTAGAAGAGTTCCTTGCGGCCTTGCTGCTACGCCGCTTTGAACTCCGGCGTTGTCAGATCGCATGTGAAATCCTCCACACTTAGATGCGCGTTGCCCGTTTACGTCTCATTGATTTTCGATCCGGACAAACCGGATGCTGTTGCCTCGCCCTTGCCTGCCAAGTGCGTTGGGGCCGCCGGGCCGTCTCGTAAAAAGGTATACTCCGCTTGATGAACGGCCACACGCGACGACGTGCAGCTGCCCTGCTTGAAGTGCTGGGGGTGAGCCTCGCCGGTCCACTCATCATGTGGGGGCTGCGCCGGTTGATCGGCGTATCCGTCACGAATCCTCTTAACAACTTGAGTGTCCATACCACCGATGCCGAATTGATTACCGCATCGCGGCAAATGTTTGTGTTGCTGATGTTCCAGTACGCCGGCTATTTCCTGCTGATTTTCCCGATCAACTGGTGGTATCGGCGGCGTGGCCCGGCATCCTATGGCCTCACCAGGGCAGGTTGCTCCTGGATGGCTTTGCTTCTGGCCGGGCTCGGGACTGTTGCCTTGTCGGCATGGCCTGTCGTGAGCATCGAGCTGATTAACGTCATCCGCCCGCTCGGCGATACGGCGCCGTGGCGGCAGGCGTTGTTTGACATGTCTTGGCGACGTTGGGAGTTTTGGCTGTTCTCCGCGATTTTCAGCTGGGCGCTCATTCCCGTTGTCGAGGAGCTCTTCTTTCGTGGATACTGCCAGCGGCGGCTGGCGGAGGATTGGGGAGATGGCCCAGCGATCATTGGAACCGCTTGTCTTTTTACTTTCGCGCACACTCAGTATCAAATACCCAACGCGTACAACGCCGCCATGATAGTGAGCCTCCTCATGCTCGCTATCGGGTTCGGAGTGGTGTTCGCGTGGACGCGATCGCTGATTCCGTCGATAACTGCCCACGCCATTATCAACCTTCCGATGACGCCCACTTGGCAGGCCGTGCTTCTGGCAGCGTTCGCGATCGGCGCCATGGTCGCCTGGCGTCGAGGGGCGGCCACTTTCAAGCGGATCTTCTCGACCGCGAGTGTGCCCGCGTGTGTGGCGCTCGCTGTCGTGGGAGCGGGTTACGCAATCTCCGGGGCTCGGTTCGATAGTCTGACGCTTTTGGCCGCCGCGATGGTCGTGTTCGCCGTCGGACTCGAAGCGATGGAACGCCAGCGGAACCGGCCCGTTAGCGAGGTTTCGACATCGGCTTGATCTGCCGGCCGGCCCTCGGAGTGTGTGGCTAACGCCTCTTGGTCACTTCACCAAGTGACTGCCGGCGACAAATTGATTTCCCGCGGTAACAGCGTGGTGTTTATCTGCTATCCCAGCCACTTGCTATTATGTCGTTCTTCATATAGACTCTCTCCATATGGAGCTGCTTCAAGGGACGCTCGACATGCTGGCGTTGCGAACGCTGCTGTTGGAGCCGCTACATGGCTATGGGATCGCCAAGGCGATTCGCAATAATTCGGGCGAAGCGCTCGACGTCGAGTTCGGTTCGCACACCGCCGTGGGGCGCAAGCAACTCCACCGGGAACATTCGAAATGGGCCGGGTTCGTGTCGGCGGTAGGACAGGTCATGGGGCCGATTGGCGAGGAAGGTAAGTCATGAGCATCTTACACAAACTCAAGTACCTGGCGCCTTCTCACCGGCGGGCTGTAGAGCGGGACATGAGAGAAGAGCTCGAATCGCTCGCGGTCATTGCGCAATCGCAAGAAGAGCGGGGGGAATTGGGAAACTTGACCAGAGCGGCGGAAGAAGCTCGCGCCGTGTGGACCTGGACATGGCTTGAGCAACTCTGCGGAGATATTCGGTACGCCTCACGGACCATGCGCCATAGTCCCGGGTTCACAGTGGCCGCCCTTCTTTCGCTGGCACTCGCTATTGGGGCCAACACTGCGATCTTCAGTCTGATGAATGCGATCCTGCTGCGGACCCTTCCGGTCAGTCACCCGGAGAGTTTAGTAGTGCTCTCCGCGCTCTCTCAAGGCGGAAGGGCCGATAACTTTGGCTACCAGGATTACCTGACCGTGCGCAACGGGAACCGGGCATTCTCCGGTGTGCTCGCGGCCTCCAGCCAGGCGCGTATCGATGTCGGGACGGGCGCGGAAACGGAAGTCGCGCTCCGTAAGGTAGTCTCCGACAATTACTTTTCCGTGCTCGGCGTTCAACCCTCAATTGGGCGTGTGTTTAGCAAAGAGGATGAGGGCATTCAGGTCGCGGTCGTCGGCAATCGCTTCTGGGAGCGCAGCCTGGCCGGGTCTCCCTCGGTAATCGGGAAACAGATTGACCTCGATGGCTCGCCGTTCACCGTCGTCGGCGTCGCGCCACCAGAGTTCCTTGGCGAGACCGTTGGGGAAGCACCCGATATCTGGGTAACGCTAAGCTCAACGCCTGCGTCGCGAAAGGACCTGCCGGGCTTCACATGGCTCAATCTGATGGGGCGGTTGAAACCTGGAGTTCAGGCGCGACAGGCGCGCACTGACTTGAGTCTCTTGGCGCCACGGCTCCGGGATAGCGTATCCCAGGGCGGTTTTATTGACCGGATCGCTGTGGAAACCGGCGACCGCGGCGGTTCCGGGCTCCGCGACAGCTTCTCCGATCCCTTGCACATTGTGATGGCTGTGGTGGCCGTGGTTCTACTGATTGCCTGCGCCAATCTGGCTGGTCTGCAGTTGGCGCGGGCGGCAACGCGACAGAGAGAGATCGCTACCCGCCTCGCGCTTGGCGCCGGCCGTGGCCGCATCGTCCGGCAATTAATGACGGAAAGCGTGCTGCTGGCACTGTTGGGAGGCATGCTTGGACTTATGTTTGCCGTTTGGAGTGAGCGGTTTTTGCTGAGCCTGGTTGCCGGCGTCGGCCGCGTGATCACACTAGACCTCCGGCCTGACATGCACGTCCTGGAATTCACCGGGGTGATTTCGATTGCGGCAGGCGTGCTATTTGGTCTCGCGCCGGCTCTGCAGGCCGTGCCGCAGTGCGCTGGCGCCGGGCTGAACTTGCGTGCCCCGGCGAGCCGAGGACGGCGATGGGGGTCAAAGGACTGGCTGATCGCGATGCAAGTCGCCCTTTCGCTATTGTTATTAATCGTCGGAGGGCTGTTCATTCGAACTATCCGCAATCTAAAGACTCAAGACGTCGGATTTAATCCCGCTAATGTCCTTTCTGTTCAGATCGGTTCCCAACGCGAGTACCAGCCGAATTGGGCGAGCGTGATCCTGCCATTATTGCGGCGCACCGAGGCCATCCCAGGAGTCCATGCCGCCAGTGTTTCTTTCAATGAAATCCTGGCGGGCGACAACAGTGGAGTGAGCGGGATCAAGTTCGATGGGTATCCACCTACAAGGGAGACTCAACGGGCCAACGCGAATTGGGTCGGGCCCAACTATTTTGAGACGTCGGGCATTCCGATGCTTGAGGGTCGTGAGTTTTCTCCGGCGGACAATTCCACGGCGCAGAAAGTCGCGATTATCAACCAGACCATGGCGCGCCACTACTTCGGTAACCGGCCTGCCGTGGGTCGCCGGTTCGAGTTCAATGAGGGGCAATATGAGATCGTCGGCGTCGCCAAGGACGCAAAATACGTTGACCTTCGTGAATCGACTGTGCGGTTCGTGTACTTCGCGGCATTACAAAACAACTCCGCCATCCATTCCTTGGAGGTACGTACCACAGGCTCGCCCCTTGCCTATGCCGGAGCCGTGCGCGGCGCGGTCCGGGAGATCGATCCACTGATAAGGATCGGTGAAATCGCAACTCTGGAGAAACGCGTCGATCGACAGTTGGCCCGTGAGTTCCTCGTCGCGGATATTGCGGGTTTCTTCAGTGGTCTAACACTCTTACTGGTCTCCATCGGTATCTATGGAACGCTGGCCTATACGGTGGCTCGCCGGACGAACGAAATTGGTATCCGAATGGCATTGGGCGCGCAGGCTTCGGCTGTTTTGCGCGTCATCCTGCGGGATGTTCTACGCGTGCTCGTTCTTGGGCTGGCCGCCGGAGTTGCGGCCGCCCTTGCGGTCGGGCAGTTGGTGGCCTCACTGCTCTTTGGACTGAAACCCACCGATCTGTCGACCATTGCGCTGGCTGTCTTGGTTTTGAGCGCGGCAACACTTGCCGCTGGCTACATTCCAGCCCGGCGTGCATCGCGAGTAGATCCCGCAACCGCACTGCGATTTGAATAGTCCATCGCGTCGCTAGTATTGCGTTTCATTAAGACATATACGATTGATTGAAGGCCGGGGTCAGGATTGCCTTCTCGCCAGCCCGGACGGAAAATCTTTTGGGGCCACAGATGAACGCGGATAATGAGGTGCACAGTTCTCATCGGTGTTAGTCGCGGCTGTAGTCGAGGCTGACGAGCTATTCCTGCGCTTCTTTGCGACTTGGCGGCTTAGCGTGATTATCGTCTTCAGCCCGTTGACTATTAGTGTAACTGCCGTCTTCGATTCGACGCCAGATGGAAGTTAATCGGAGTCGACCATCTCCTCGGCCATGGCGTTCATAGTAATGGCGGTCTTCTTATTGTCTCTCGCCAAGTCGCGAAGACGCAAAGAACCCAAGCTACAGTGGCATAACTGAGGCCTTGCCCTTGAATTGAAAAAATCGCCGCGGACAATCACCTTTATCATCCAGTTTGGAAAATAAAAATGCCCCATCGGATGCGCTCAGCGCTCCCGATGGGGCAAGGTGTCACTCGCCGGCCGTCTCTCGGCCGACAGGTCCATTAGTCACGCGGCCCAACTTCCCGAGAACAGTCGCCGCACTCCGCCGCCTTGTCACTGCCCGGCAGTCACTCCCACCACCGCCTTCGCTTGCGTTTGCGCGCCGCCCACAGTCATCGTCACCGGAACTTCCACCACCGCCCCAGTCCCGCCAACCGTAGTTCCCGCGGGCAGTACCACGTTGAATTGGTAGAGCCCCGCCCCGGTCAATCCGCCAAAGCTCACTGTCGCATGAATTCCACCCACTGTAACCGTCGGCAGCAGTGTGAGCGGCAAGGCCGCAGTCGGCGCCGTTCCATCCGGAGCGGCGGGATTTGTGGCGCCGAATCCCGTGCCATAGAGCACCATGGTTTCGCCCGCGTTGAACGGCGTCGATGTGACGCCGGTTACCAGGCTCGGAGGGCCCGCAACTCCACCGTTGGCATGCTCAGCCGCAATATAACTGTTGCCCGTAGTAGCGTCCGCCGCGCCCAAAGTAAAGAACGCCGGCGCCGTGGAAGTAATCGTGACCGATGCCGCCGCGCTCGCCAGGCCGTTGTTAGTCACTACGATCTGCGCCGCGCCGGATTGAATATCGGGCGGCACAAGAAAGTTGACCTGCGTCGGGCTAATGTAACTGACTGCCGCCGGCTCGCCGTTCACCGTAACGCTCACGCCATTGAGTTGAGTAGGCAGAACAGTGCCGACGAAATCGGTTGCCAGCCAGCCGCGGGTAGTCGCCGACATTCCGCCGCCCTTCAGGATGCTCGCCCATGTGTTCGGGGCAAGCGCGCCTAAGAAGCTAGCGCCATTTTCAATGTCGGCGGAAGTGAATGCCGGCGCGGCCTGAACGCTTCCCAGCAACCCATCGTTCTCGTCGTTCGGACCCGCGGTGAAATAGAGCGTAGCCACATCGCTCTTCGAGCCGTTTCCGAAATTGATCGACCACAGTCCCGGAATCACGATCGGGTTCCCTTCCCTGTCGTTCAGGGTTCCCATCAGCGCGCCCGTGGTCAAATTGTACGCGTTGATCTTGCCGTCTCCGAAGTTCCCCACCAGCAGTGCGCCGCCGAAATCGCCGAAAGTGGCAGGCGCGATCGCCAGTCCCCACGGCGAATTCAGATTGCCGGCGGCGATCAGGCTTTGCAGCAGATTGCCCGACATATCGTAGACCGAAACGTATCCATTACCCGGCCCGGCCACGTCGTCGTGTTTCTCCGCATCCGGCTTGGCATAGACCACGTATACTTTGCCGTTCATCACCTGAACATTGAACGGAGCAAAACCCGCGGGTACGGCGGCGTTGGTGAACGCGCCGGCATTCACTATCGGGTTCATATTCGCGTCGTAGACTTCCACTTTGCCGCTATTGAAATTGGCTACGTAGAGTACCGGCCCAGCGGTTGTCGAGCCCACTGCCATACCCTTGTAAACGGCGCTGTTCTTTGAGTTATCCAGCAGAACTTTGGCGTGGGTGGAATCGACCGAGCTGTTCCACCCGCTAATCACGCCGTCTTCGGAACAGAACATGAACTGCGATTGCTTGCCCGCCGCCAACAGAAAAGCGGTGGTCACGCTGTTGACAATCACGCCGCTCACCGGACCATTGGTCCCGCCGCCGGCGGCCGGAATCTCTACCACTAACGCAGTGGCCGTGCCAGTCCCGTCATAAAGAGTGGATACGCCCGTACCGTTATCGCCAACCCAGAAAGGGCTGCCTGCGCTGAAGGCATTGCCCCAGGGATTTACCAGATTTGGATCGGTGTGATCGGCTATACCGGGCTGATCGGCTACCAGGTTATGCACCAGATAGGAGTTTGCGCTGAGCGAGCCCGCGAACGCGCTAAGCAGCGCGCCGGCGCACAAATATAGAGAGAGAGTCGTGTAAGTGAGTCGAGCCATAGTTGTCGGTTGTCTCCTGACATTCGAGATTCGGCGCTGCCGCGCGGCCCAAATCAGAGCCACGGCCGTGAGGGAGTGCTCGCCTGCAGCAGCATAACATCTCGTAGTCCAAGAGCTAGTAAGTTATCCTTCGCTGCAAAGATAACAATTCAGCAGGCCGTATTAGTCTGGAAGATGTAAAAGCGCTGTAAAAAACCGCGCGCAACATTACACCCGCTGCCGCTTAGGCGGGCGGAGTAACTTCGAAGGGAGTTTGGAAAGGTACGTGAGCCGCTCTACCACCGGCATCAATCGGCGCACCGTGCGGCCGTGCAGCATCAAGCTGCCCGCCACCAATGCCGGATGCGGAATAGTGGTGCAGCACCGCGAGCAGACGTCGATTTCCCCGCCCCGCCCCGAAGCGTGCATCCGCCGCATTTCCTGCATGGCTGCGGAGTTCCATATTTGCGTAAGCGGCTGTTCCGCCACGTTGCCAATGGGCGCGCCATCGAGCGAGTAACTTTGGCAGCACGGGTAAACATCGCCGTTATACTTCACATAAAGAGGGCCGCGCCATAGGTAGTGGCAGGGGTGCCTCCAATCGCCGGCCGCGTGCCCCGCGTCAGGCCGCATCAAGTTGGTTTCGTCTTCTTTAATACGAATCAGATCCACACCAGGCGTCGAGCGCCAGAAGGCGATGAAATCGTCCACTTCGGCGGCGTTGCCTTCCATCCGTACTAACTGGGCGACAATTTGTAACTTCGATCCCCGCTCTTTCTTCATCCGCGAGAAGCGCACGAAGTTATCGCGCACTCTTTCGAACTTGGCCCCCTTGCGGTAGAACTCAAACGTCTCTTTCCTGGCGCCGTCAAAGCTCAACGTGATCTGGTCGAGCGGCGTATCCAGCAGCCGTGCGGCAAAGCGCTCGTCCAGCAGCGTGCCGTTCGTCGATATCAGCGTCGAGATGCTGTGTTCATGGCAGAAGTCGATGCGCCGGAAAATCTGCGGGTCCATCAGCGGCTCGCCCAGCCCGATCAGCATCATGTGTTCGGCGGAGCTGCCCGCCTGGCGGATGAGACGCTCGAACACATCGTCCGTCATGTCCTCTTTGGGCTGTTTGTGCGTCTCGCGCGGGCACATGGGGCAATACAGATTGCACTTGGCGGTGGTTTCCACAATGTACTCCACCGGCAGCGCACCCAGCCTGGAACGGCGGGCGAGGTACCCCCACAGCAGCTTCGTGCGGTTCCAGACTCTCATGTAACTTCCATTGTCCCACGCGTGCAGTTAGTGGAGCAGGCAATCTTGCCTGCAGCCGCCTTTTAGGCGGCTCTTCATCGAGCTATGCGCGAGTCTTGGCACTCGGCGCGCGCGGGCCAAAAGCCTGCGGCCCACTCGCCGGACGCGGCAACGTGTAGGCGCTATATGTCCATCTGTCCCCTACCCGCCTCATCCCCGCGCCCTGTAAAATTCGAGTGTGGAAGAACGCGTCCGCAAGATCGGGCCGGCCGGCTTGCGCACAGACGGCGAGTACGTTCTATATTGGATCCGCGCCAATCGCCGCGTGGAGTCCAATCACGCCCTTCAGTTCGCAGCCGTATTGGCCAACCGGCTGCAGAAGCCTCTGCTCTGCTACGAATCGCTGCCGTGCACCTATCCATATGCGAACGACCGCCTGCATGCATTCACTCTGGAAGGCGTAGCCGAAACAGCCGCGGCTCTCCACAAACTAGGCGTCGGCTACATCTTCGATCTGTGTAAGACAGCACTCCTGGCCTGTGCCCGTGGCTCACTCGACCAGTATTCCAATCACGCCGCCGCAGTAGTCACAGACGATTGGCCCGAAACCCTCACCGGCCATATACCCCAGTTCGGCGTCGAAACCTATGCCGTCGATTCCAGCTGCATCGTCCCCTCCAAATGCATCGAGGCCCGTTCGTACGCCGCCTATTCCATTCGCCCGAAAATCCATCGCCTTTTGGAGCGCTTCCTGCAACCAGTAGAAAAAGTTCGCCTGCGCCGCAAATGGACCGCCGAGCTCCCTGCCCTGCCCACGCTCGACGCCTCAATAAAACCAGCCGCCTGCGAAATCGACCATTCCGTTCCGCCATCCACTCTTTTCTGCGGCGGCCGCAAGCAGGCTGAACTATGCCTCGACCACTTCCTGAAGCATGGCCTGCGCCGCTACGCCCGCCACAAGAACCAGCCCACGGCGCACGCCACTTCGAACCTCAGCCCCTACCTGCATTCCGGCTACATCTCCTCGCTCGAGATCGCGCTGCAAGTCCGCGAGCACGCCCGCGAGCACAAGCTGATCGCCGATGAATTCCTGGAAGAGCTCATCGTGCGCCGCGAGCTAGCCTTCAACTTCGCCTGGTACGCCAAACGCCTGGATAGCTTGACCGAACTGCCCGATTGGGTGCGCTCCACCCTTCGCGCGCATCGCAAAGACAAGCGCGACCCGCAGTACGCCCGCGAACAGTTCGAACACGCCGCCACTCACGACGACTTGTGGAACGCCGCCCAAAAAGAATTGCTCCTGCGCGGCAAGATTCACGGTTATTATCGAATGTATTGGGGCAAGAAGATCGTCGAATGGTCGCGCACCCCCGAACAAGCCCTTGCCACCATGCTCTATCTCAATGACAAGTACGCGCTGGATGGCCAGGACCCTAACTCCTGCGCCAATATTCTCTGGTGCTTCGGCCTGCACGACCGGCCCTGGGGCGAACGGCCCATCTTCGGAATGGTGCGCTACATGGCGCGCAGCGGTATGGACCGCAAGACGGACGTGAAGGCTTATTGCAACGAGATCGACCGCCTGGAACGCACCGGCAAGGAACCGACAACGTGAACATCGCCATCGCGGGCGCATCCGGATTCATCGGCCGCCGCCTGCTCAAAACGCTCGCCCAGGCCGGCCACTCGCTGCACGTATTGAGCCGCCACAAAGGAACCAATCTGCCTCCCGGCGTGCGCCTTTCCATGTGGGACCCGGTCAAGGGTCCGCCGCCGGAAGAGGCGTTGCGCGACGCCGACGCGGTCATTCACCTTTCCGGCGAACCGGTGGCGCAGCGCTGGAACGATGAAGTGAAACGCCGCATTCGCGAGAGCCGCGTCACCGGGACCCGCCACCTGGTGCAAGCCATCGCGCAGCTTTCACACAAACCCGCGGCGTTGATTTGCGCATCCGCCACCGGCTACTACGGCAACCGCGGGGATGAAACGCTGACCGAATCTTCCGCTGCCGGCGCGGGATTTCTCGCCGACGTCTGTGCTGAATGGGAGCGCGAAGCCCTAGCCGCTGACCCACTCGGCGTGCGCGTGGCGCTGATTCGCACCGGAATGGCTCTCGACCCGCGCGGCGGCGCGCTGCAACGCCTGCTGCCACCATTCCGCATGGGCGCGGGCGGCAAGCTCGGCAATGGCAAACAGTGGACTCCGTGGATCCACTTGGACGATCTGGCGAATCTTTACGCCTTCGCGCTCGAAAACCCGGTTCGCGGCCCCCTGAATGGAACCGCGCCCAACCCCGTCACCAATGCCGAATTTACCCGCAATCTGGCCGCTGCGGTGCATCGCCCGGCAATTTTGCCCATTCCGGCGCTGGCGATGAAGCTACTATATGGAGAAATGGCCCAGATACTATTCGATAGCCAACGCGTACTACCCAAAGTTGCTGAAAACATGGGCTTCCGCTTCCGTTTTCCGCAACTTTCCGCCGCGCTGGCGGATCTATTGAAGTAGTTGGCGTATAATAGACACATACCCTGAGAGGCGATACCGCGTGTTCCTACGTACGTTTTTCCGTTTATTCACGCATTTGCAGTTGATGCCCATTCTTGAGAGCGGCGAAGAGACGCTGGTGGGTGGCCAAGCCGTGATGGAAGGCGTGATGATGCGCGCGCCTCACAGCTATTGCGTCGCCGTGCGCAAACCTAGTGGCGAGATTGTCACCGAACAAATGCTGCTGCCGCGCATTTCCGAGCAATATAAAATCTTCAAGCTCCCCATCTTCCGCGGCATTGGAACGCTGTATCAGGCCATGAAGCTGGGCTTCAAGGCGCTGAATTTTTCGGCCGCCGCCGCGCTGGACGATCCTTCCATTCCCGTCGAGAAACGCCCTTCGGAAAAGATTTGGAACGGCGCCGTAATCGCCAATCTGGTCTTCGGGCTGGGAATGTTTATCGTCCTCTATAAGGTTACGCCGCTTTTTCTGGTTACAAAGCTCGAAAAGATCTATCCCGTGCTGCAAGGCCGCATCGCGTTTAACGTGGCGGATGGCGTCATCCGCATGGCCATCTTTCTGGCGTTCCTCTACGCTCTTTCGCGTATGAAAGATATTTACCGCGTGTTCCAATATCACGGCGCAGAGCATAAAGTTGTTTTCAACTTCGAATCCGGCAAGCCTGTCGACATCCAAACCGCACAGAGCTTCACCACTTACCATCCACGCTGCGGTACCAGCTTCTTGTTTGTGCTGATGCTCCTGGTGATTCCGTTTAATGCCCTAATCCCTTTTGATGGATTCGCGTTGAAGTTGATCGGCCGCATCGTGTTATTGCCAGTCGTAGTTGGAGTGGCGTATGAGCTGATCCGCTTCGCCGCCAAGCGCCGCGGTTCGTTCCTGGCCACCATCACGGCGCCCGGTCTCTGGCTGCAGCGCATCACCACCAAACAGCCCGACGACACTCAGGCGGCCGTTGCCATCCGCGCCCTCGAAGGCGCTATGGCGCTCGAAAAGGCCCAGGGCGGCGAGCTCGTCATCGCCTAAGCATCCATGCAATTCGTTCCGAAGCTGGAGCAGCTCGAAAAGCGCTTCGAAGAGCTCAATCAACTCATGGCCAATAACGCCGTCATCTCCGACGGCGAACAGTACCGCAAGGTCTCCAAAGAGCGCGCCGATCTGGAAGAAACCGTCGGCAAATACCGCGAGTGGAAGAGCGTGGAAGACAGCCTTTCGCAAGCGCGCGGCATGCTGCACGAGCATGACGCGGAGCTGAAGGCAATGGCTGAAGAAGAAGTCGCCCGCCTTGAGCCGCAGTTGGCCGCGCTCGATAACGAGCTCAAAATCCTGCTGCTGCCCAAAGATCCCAACGACGAAAAGAACGTAGTGCTCGAAATCCGCGCCGGCACTGGCGGCGATGAAGCCACGCTCTTCGCCGACGAAGTCTTCCGCATGTACTCGCGCTACGCCGAAACGCAGGGATGGAAGATGGAAGTTACCTCCAGCAGCGAATCGGCCGTGGGTGGGCTCAAGGAAGTCATCGCGCTGGTCAGCGGCAGCCGGGTCTTCAGCAAGCTCAAATACGAAAGCGGCGTACACCGCGTGCAGCGCGTGCCCGTCACCGAACAGCAAGGCCGCGTGCACACTTCAGCCATCACCGTGGCGGTGCTGCCCGAGGCCGACGAAGTGGAAGTCAAAATCGAGGCGAAGGACATTCGCATCGATACCTTTTGTTCCTCCGGCCCCGGCGGACAATCGGTAAACACCACTTACTCCGCCGTACGCATCACGCACCTGCCCACCGGCTTGATAGTCTCATGCCAGGACGAAAAATCTCAGATCAAGAACCGCGCCAAAGCCGAGCGCGTGCTGCGCTCGCGGCTGTATGAGCTCGAGTTAGAAAAGCAACAGGCCGCCGTAGGCGCCGAACGCCGCACCATGGTAGGCACAGGCGACCGCAGCGAAAAGATCCGCACCTACAATTTCCCGCAGAACCGCCTCACCGACCACCGCATCGGCTTAACGCTCCATCAACTGGATTTCATCATGGACGGCAAGATGGACCCGGTCTTCGACGCCCTGACGACGTATTACCAAAACACCCTTGTCACGCAATAATTACAGGCTAGCTTGTGGGGCAGCCAATCCTGGCTGCAGCCGGCTTTCAGCCGGCTCTCTTCGCTTCGCGGAAGCATGACACTCAAGACCGCCCTCCTCCAAGGCGTCGCTCTCCTCGAAGATGCCGCCGTTCCCGTGCCGCGCCTCACTGCCGAAGTCCTGCTCTCATACGCGCTGCGCCGCGAGCGTGTCTACCTGTTCGCCCATCCCGAACAGGAACTGCGCGAGGTAGAGTGGCTCCATTACGGCCGCTACTTGCACGAACGGATGAAGGGCAAGCCCACGCAATACGTCACCGGCCGGCAAGAGTTCTACGGCCGCGAATTCCGCGTCACTCCCGACGTGCTGATTCCCAGGCCGGAGACGGAGCACGTGGTGGAAGTTGCCTTATCCGTTGTACCCAAGAACGCCCGCGGCGCCGGCCGGTTGCTCGATGCCGGAACCGGTTCCGGCGCGCTAGCCGTCACGTTGCAACTCGAAACCGGCGCCACCGCATTCGCCACGGATATCTCCGCCGCAGCAGCGGCCGTCGCCGCGCGCAACGCCGCGACTCTCGGCGCCGCGGTGCATTTCACTGTCTGCGACCTCATGCAGGCGTTCGCAGATCATTCCATCGATCTGATTGTCTCCAACCCTCCCTACGTTCCTCTGAAACACCGCGAAGGCTTGCAGCGTGAAGTGCGCGATTGGGAGCCGCACATCGCGCTATTCGCCGGCGAGACCGGATACGAGATGTACGACCGCATCGTCGCCGACGCCCCGCGCGTCCTGATCCCGGGCGGGTGGCTGGTGATGGAGCTGGGATTCGGTTGCGCCGATCACGTAGCGGGTCTACTCAGCTCGTGGCGCGATTCGCGGATCGAGCCTGACCTGGCGGGAATACCCAGAGTGATCGCCGCCCAAATCGCATAATGGTGGGGTATGCTTTAGCTTGCCCGCCGGCCGAGCGAAGCTCGCCGCATCGGCACGATGTAACAGCGATGGCACGCGCACCCCGCCAATCCGACTCACCGGGATGCGCAAACACCTTGGCGTCAGGAAGAGTAATCTCGAATCGTGGTCTCGCAACGGCAAATTTGCGGTATCGCCAATGCCGATCGATTTCGGCATTCGGGCACTGCGATGCCATTGTCGACAATCAGCGTAGACGCGATTTCGCGGACGCGTGACTCTCGATGCAATCACCCGCCAACCCCGAACGCCGCACCAGCGTCACCGCCGTGGCCTCCGATCTGCCCCTGTCCGCCCTACTGTCCCAGGTGTTAGTTGCGTTCACGATTGAATTCGACAATGAGTTCGAGAAGCAGACGCCGCA
>Ga0302324_100018256_pt1 | contig 13845 bp, 9 predicted proteins | sample Palsa_T0_1_FD_201949 | JGI IMG/M metagenome (GOLD analysis project Ga0302324, IMG submission 201949) | Peat permafrost microbial communities from Stordalen Mire near Abisko, Sweden - Palsa_T0_1 | ecosystem: Environmental > Terrestrial > Soil > Palsa > Peat permafrost | place: Sweden: Abisko... | reverse complement strand
GTCGATCCGTTGACGGAACCGGCGAACACCGTCGAATCAGCGGCGGGAGCATTGCCTGCGAAAAAGACGCTGGTCAAATGGGTGCAGTCGTTGAACGCCCCTTCTCCGATGCTGCTGACGCCGCCGGGAATGGTGACGCTGGTCAGGGAAGTATCCGCGAACGCAGATGCGCCGATGTTGGTGACGCTGCCGGGAATTGTCAGGCTGCCTCTGAGGTTGCTGCCACTAAACGCATCATCGCCAATGCTGGTGACGCCGAAAGGAATCACGACGCTGCCCAAAAATTGGCAACCCTCGAACGCCCCGTTTCCGATGTTGGTGACGCTGGAAGGAATCGTGACGCCGGCGCCCTTGCCCGAGCCCGCACCCTCGCCGGCTCCGGCAAACGCATAATTTCCAATGCTGGTGACTCCTTCCTCGATGGTGACGCTGGCCAACTTGAGGCAATCCTCGAACGCCCCGTTTCCGATGCTGGTGACGCTGCCGGGAATGGTGACGCTGGTCAGGCCGGCATTGCCGAACGCGCCCGCCCCGATGTTGGTGACGTTGTCGGAAAGGGAGATGCTAACCAAATTCTGGCAGCCACCAAACGCATTATCCCCGATGCTGGTGACGCTGCCTGGAACTGTGACGTTGGTCAGGTTGTAACAATCTTGGAAGGCCGCATTTCCTATGACGATGACGCCGTTGCCGATCTTGACGCTGGTCATGGCGGCAAGTTCGAAGGCATCGTCTCCAATGTAGGTCAGGCTGCCGGGAATCGAAACGCTCGTCAGGTAGGACCACTGCACGAACGCCTCCTCCCCGATGCTGGTGACGCTGGCGGGAATCGTGAGGCTGGTATTGTGGGTGCCCTCATAAGACGTATTCGTCTCGATGCCGGTGACCGGCAGTCCGTTGATCACGTCTGGAATGATAACAACGCCCTCACCGGTGAAACCGGTAATGGTGATGGCCCCGGCGTTGGTCGTGTAGCTGAATTGGTCTTGTGCCGTTGATGACGCGGCCGGCAAACCGGCGAAAGTGGCGCGCCAGCCGGTAATACCCGCCAAGTGATAGACCGTCGCGTTGTTGTCGGAGTTGAAGGCGGTCGCATCCGCGACGGGAACGTCGCCGTTGAAATAGACACTGGTCAGGCTGGCGCAGTCCGCGAACGCCTCCTCCCCAAGATTGGTGACACTGCCTGGAGTGATGACGCTGATGAGGCTGGCGCAGCCCGCAAACGCCTCCGCTCCTATGCTGAGGACGCTGCCGGGAATCACGACCACAGTCGCGCCGGTGCCGGCGAAGACCTCATTGGTCCCACCTCCGCCGATGCTGGTGACCGTCAGACCGTTGATATTGGTTGGAATGGCCACAGCTCCGGCAGGCCCGACGTAACCGGTGATGGTGATGGTGTTCGTATCGCTGGTATTGACGCTGTAATCGTAACCGTCATCTAATCCATAATACCGGGCTTGCACCAGTGCCGGTGTGGCCCAGAGCAGCAAGGCGAAAAGGGTGCCGATGGTCCTTCTCATGTTTTAAGCATTGTGGTACATTCCGTGATCGATGCAAGAGAAAAAGGACCGCCGAAGCCGCGATCGGCCATGCGGAACCTACGAGTCCTTGCGCGGAAAGAGCGGAAATATCTCCCCCAAAGCATGGCCCTCGGCCAGGGGAGGCGGCGGTTGGGATAAATTCGTGTTGACGCTTTCCAGGCCAAGCTGCCGCTGGAGTTTCTCCGCGGCCCCGGGCATGACCGGCCACAGGAGCACGCCCAAAACCCGGCAGACTTCGGCCAGCGTAACAAGAATGTTGTCCAAGTCGCCAGCGCGGGCCGGTTCTTTGGCGATCTTAAAGGGGCTGGTTTGGTCGATGTACTGATTGGCGCGCGTGACCAGCGCCCCGCATTCTCGCAGCGCCTCCTGCAAGGCGTTGGCGCGGTAGGCGGCGACGGCGCGATCCCATGTCTCGACGGATTCTCGGGCCAGTTGGCTGGTGCCGCGCGGCAGGCGGCCGCCGCGGTAGCGCTGGATCATCGAAAGGGAACGGTTGACCAGATTGCCCAAACCGTTAGCCAATTCCGACTGGTAGCGCGCGCGAAATCCGGCGTCGGTCCAATTGCCATCGGGGCCGATGTCCAGTTCGCGCACCAGGTAATAGCGGAAGGCGTCCAGCCCCCATTCGTCAATGACGGCGATGGGGTCGATGACATTGCCAGTGCTTTTGCTCAAGCGCTGGCCTTCCTTTTGCCAAAAGCCATGCACCAAAACTTGGCGGGGCAGGGGCAGGCCCATGGCCTTGAGCATGATGGGCCAATAGACGGCGTGGAACTTCAGGATGTCCTTGCCGATGACGTGCAGATCGGCCGGCCAGGCCGCGAAGGATGAAGCGACGCCGGCGCCGAGGGCTTGGCGAATGACGGGATCGCCGTGGGCGAAAGGGACGCTGATATAATTGACAAGCGCGTCGAACCAGACCCAGGTCACAAAGCCCGGGTCGAACGGGACGGGGATGCCCCACTGGAGGCGTTCGGCCGGCCGGGTGATGCAGAGGTCTTCCAGCACTTCGTTTTTCAGGAAGCCGAGTACTTCGTTGCGGCGGTAGTCCGGGGCGATGAAACCGGGATTGGACTCGATGTATTGAATGATCCAATCCTGGTGCGCGCGCAGTTTGAAATAGTAATTGTCCTCCTGCAATTCGACGACCTTCCCCCAGGAGGCATCGAAACTCCCATCGGGCAACCGGTCCTTTTCAGTCAAGAATGTTTCCGCGCTGGTGGAGTAAAACCCGCTGTAGGTGGTCTTGTAAAACTGGCCCTCCGCGTGCAGCTTAGAGAGAATGATTTGCACCACTTCCTTGTGGCGCGGTTGGGAAGTGCGGACGAAATCATCGTTGGAAAGCCCCAGCTTGGCGGTAAACTCCCGCCAGCTCGCGGCCAGGCCGTCGCAATAGTCCTGGGGGCTTTTGCCTTCGGCCAGCGCGGCCTGCTGGACTTTCTGGCCGTGCTCGTCCAGCCCGGTGAGGTAAAAAACCTCCTCGCCCAGGGCGCGGTGGGCGCGGGCGATCACGTCGGTGATGACTTTTTCGTAGGCGTGACCCAGATGGGGCGCGCCGTTGGCATAGTCGATGGCCGTGGTGACGTAAAAGCATTTGCTCATCGTCGTTAGTATGCGGGGCGGGCGGGAAAATCCAAGCGTCAATCCGGGGTCGGCACATAGCGGCGCATCGGACCGCGCCAGGTTAAATCGGTGACGAGATACGGCCTGGGAAGCAGCGGTTATCGCAGCGGCAGGTGGAGCACCTTATTGGCCACATCCGTAGGCTCGCCACAACTGGCGATCATCTCCAAATCATTCACACAGCGTCCTATGGTGACGCGCAATTGATGCGCGTAAATGACCCCGGCAAAAGACACATTGCGCCGCTGCCGCGCGGTCGCTTCTGCGAGAAAGTCATCATCCCGCGTGAACAAGATGCGACCAAGTTCCCCGGCCCGGTCCAGCAATGCGTTATCGGGCAAACGGGACGCACTGTCCATTTGCGCCGTCATAACATCCACTCCGCGAACTGCTAACGAACGTGTAATTGCTGCCGGAACATGAACGTCCATGTAGAGCGGCAAGCTCACAGCTTCCCTGCGGCACGCAATCGCCGGAGCAGCGGCAAATCGCCGGCTTCGCCGGCCAGCGCCTCGGCGCGGCGCAGGCTCTCTTCGACTTGGCGGTCAAACTCGGGCTTGTGATCGTAGTAGTAGGCAAGTGCGGCGTAGGCTTGGGCCAGCGACAGGTGGGGATGCTGGCGTTGCATCTCTTCGGCGCTCCAGCCATAAGCCAGATGATCCAATGCGACCTCGATCACTTTGGCATTTGTGTCATCAATCCAGGCGCGGTTTTGCTCATCCAGCCAAATATGGGGCGACGTGGTTGTTACCATGCCAACAGTCTAGCAGATTCCTTGCACCGCGGCAAGAGGGTGACTCTTGAACAAGCTGCCCTGTCCCTATATGGTCCATCCCATGACGAAACATCGCATTGGTTTGATCGGCGGCAGCGGGCTTTATCACATCGAGGGCTTGACCCGCCAAAAATGGGTCAAGGTGAAAACGCCCTTCGGGCCGCCTTCGGATGATTTCCTGACCGGCGAACTGGCCGGGCGCGAAGTGGTTTTCCTCCCGCGCCACGCCCGCGGGCACCGCATCCTGCCCAGCGAGTTGAACCATCGCGCCAACATTTTCGGCTTCAAGAAACTGGGCGCGGCCTGGATTCTTAGCGTCAGCGCCGTCGGCTCGCTGCAGGAGCGCTACCGGCCTTGCGACATCGTGCTGCCGGACCAATTTGTTGACAAAACCAAGAAGTCGGCCGAGCACACTTTTTTCGGGCGCGGCATCGTGGCGCACGTGGCCTTCGCGGACCCGGTTTGCGGGGAGTTGCGGGAATTGCTTTTCCAAAGCTGCCGGGCCGCCGGAGCGCGCGTTCACAACGGGGGCGTCTATGTGAATATGGAAGGGCCGGCTTTCAGCACGCGGGCCGAATCCATTACCCATCACCAGCTTGGCTACGACGTGATCGGCATGACCAACCTCGGCGAGGCCAAATGCGCGCGCGAGGCGGAAATCGCCTACGCAACGATGGCGATGATTACCGATTACGATTGCTGGAAGGCCGACGAGGCGCACGTGACGGTGGAAATGATTGTGGCCAACCTGATGAAAAATGCCAGCCAAGCCAAGGCCATCATCAAGAAGGTCATCGCGCGCATCCCCCGCGAGCCGAACTGGCCCTGCCACGACGCGCTCAAGAACGCCATCCTGACTGAGAAAAAACTCTGGCCGCGCAAGACCAAGGCGGACTTGGCGCCGTTGATAAAGAAATATTGGTGAGAGCCATAGCGGCCAGCCTCGACAAAGGCTGTTCGTCTCGGGATAACTCCTGTCCGCGAAGCAAAGCTCCAGATTCTTACCGTTGAAATCTCGTCAATTTATCTCTCAGATTTGGGCGGCGTAGCAGCGCCGCCCTACCGCCCTTGGGTAGGGCGTTGCTGCCGGAACGCCCAAATTTCAAATATCTTTGGCTAGGATTTCGGACGGCTCGATTGAGAATTGGTCATTGAAAATTTGTGATTTGTTATCCCTGCCAGAGAACTTGAATATGGCGCTGTTGTGTGGGACCGCGCTTTCGAGGAGTCTGGTCATGGTTCCGGATTACTCGATCCGGCCTAATCGGCGCTTGCATTGGTGGGCGAGTCAGCGGACTATACCTTATGTCATTTACAAGTTTTGGGTTGTCGCCGGCGGTGATGCAGGGTGTCAAAGCGATGGGTTATACCGAGCCAACGCCCATCCAGTTGCGGGCCATCCCTTTGATCATGTCCGGCCGCGATGTCATCGGCAGCGCGCAAACCGGCACGGGCAAAACGGCCGCTTTTGCGCTGCCCATCCTCTCGCTCTTGGGCGAGCACGAGCCCCGCTCGCGCGCCCTGGTGCTCGAACCGACCCGGGAATTGGCCGCCCAAGTCGAAACGGCCGTCCACGATTTCGCCCGCTTCACCCATTTGCGCACGGCTGTTCTCTATGGCGGCGTCGGCTATGGCAAACAATTGGACGCCTTGCAGGCCGGGGCCGACGTGATCATGGCCACGCCGGGACGGTTGCTGGACCATATGGAGCGCGGAGCCTGCCGCCTGGACAACATCAAATACCTGGTGCTGGACGAGGCGGATCGGATGCTGGACATGGGTTTTCTGCCCGACGTGCGGCGCATCCTCCAGAAATGTCCGCGCGAGCGGCACACCTCGCTTTTTTCGGCGACCATTCCCTTTGAGATCGAGGGACTGATCCAATGGGCGATGAAGAATCCGGAGACGGTGGAGATCGGCGCGCGGCGCTCGCCGGCGGAGACGGTCGAACACGTCATTTACCCGGTGGCGGAGAGCCAGAAAACCGGGCTGCTGTTGCAGTTATTGGAGAAGGTGCAATACGCCTCGGTCATCGTTTTTTGCCGCACCAAACATCGCGCGGACCAAATCGCCGGCCTGCTCAAACGCAACCGTCATGCGGTGGCCGTGCTGCATTCCAATCGGACGCAGCGCGAGAGGGAGGACGCCTTGAAAGGTTTCCGCAACGGACGGTATGAGGTTTTGGTGGCGACGGACATCGCCTCGCGCGGCCTGGACATTGCCGATGTCAGCCACGTTGTCAACTATGATGTGCCGCAGCATCCCGAGGACTACATCCACCGCATTGGGCGCACGGGCAGGGCCGAGCACTCCGGCGACGCGTTGACACTGATGGTGGCGGCGGACGTCAGCCACGTCTATGCCATCGAGCGGTTCATCGGGCAGAAGATAACGCGCTTGAAGCTGGAAAATTTTGATTATCAGTACACAGCGCTGTTCGAGGAACAAAAGCCGGGGCAGAAGTCCGGCTTCACGGGCAAGGTGCGCGGGGCGCGGGTGCGGGGCGGCTACTTTTATGGCCCTGCGAAAAGACGCTGACGGAGCAGCCGGTCATTTGACTCCGGCTTTTGCGGCCGCGTCCGGGTCGATGTCCCGGAGGGCGTTGGTGGCGGCTTCACGAATACCCTCCTGCGAGTCATTTAACAGCCCAATTAGCATTGGAACTGCTGGTCTGGCTTGCGCTCCGAACTTGGCGAGGGACCTTAATAGCATCGTAGCCGGCCCATCTTCTCCCCCTCCTTGGGGAGGAAGTAAAGAAGATGCCAAAATGTGGTCGGCGAGGGCGCCGACCACTACACGCGGGGCGCGTGTGCTCCCCAGGCCGCAGCCGTTCCATTGTTAGGCGAGGATTTGGGGGATTACAAACGCGCTCTGGTTTTGGAACGGGTCTTCTGTTGTGAGTTCCCGCCTCAGGTGCTATCAACTAACCATGACATCAATCTTCGTCGGATGCGTGGTTGGCTTCGTAGCCTGGTTCCTGGTTCGTTATCTGGCGGCCGGACTTTACACGGTCAACCAGAGCGAGCGCGCGGTCAAGACTAGTTTCGGCCGCGCCGAGCGCGTCGGCAAAGCCACGACGCTGGAGGACCCGATCGCCGCGTCGTTGAGCGAGGAAGAAAGGGAGCGTTACGTCTATCCGCAAGTGCGCGTGATTCCGCCGGGCGGGCCTTACTTCAGATGGCCCTGGGAAAAAGTGTATAAGGTGTCCGTGGCCACGCAGACGATCAATATGGCGGTGGACCCGGAAGATCCCTCGGCCAATTATAACGGCACCATCCTGGAAGCTGTAACCAAGGATCAGCTTAACACGGGATTGAAGGGGCAGATTCGCTGGCGCGCCTCGGAACGGAACCTTTACGCCTACGTGTTCGGTGTCAAACATCCCATCACCCATGTGATGGGTTACTTCATTTCGGTGCTGCGCGAGCGCATCGCCAATTTTGAAGCGCCGCCAATCCCGCGCGTGGCGGGTGAGACCGCGCCGCACCTGGGCCTGGCCACCGCCGCCATTGGCATTTCCATCAATGACCTGCGCAAGAACCTGCGCGACATCAATGATCACATGGCGCACGAGTGCGCGCAGTCGGATGCGCGTTACGGGGTGGTGCTGGACGCCTCGCTCATTACTGGCATTGACCCGCCGGCCGAGGTGGAATCCGCCCTGGCGGCCATCAACACCGCGTATAACCAGGTCTCCTCGGACATCAGCCTGGCGCAGGCCGCCGCCGACCAAAAGATCGTTCAGTCCAAGCGCGCCGTGGAAATCGAGACTCTCCGGGCGGAAGCCGAGGTGCAACCGCTGGTGGCGCTGGCGGGGCAATTGCGCGATTTGAAGAAGAGCGGGGCGGGGGCGCTGGACGCTTACATCCGCAACGTGCGGCTGAAACTCTTCAACCAAGCCAAGTCGGTCATCCTGGAGGTGGACCATGAATAATTTCTTTAATGGATCATCCGTGGCGCATTTCTTCATCGCGGCGGTGGTGACGTTCATCGGCATGTTCATCCTGGGGCCGGCTTTCTTTGGCCTGGTCCGATTGCTGGGGCTTTACACGGTGGTCGAGGAACGGCAGTGCAAGGTGTATGTGCTTTTCGGCAAGGTGTTGGCGGTGATAGACCAGCCGGGGCTGCACTTATTATTTCTCAAGCTGGGCCTCAAGGCGCCGCTGGTCAGCCTGCTGGGCAAATGCCACGTTTTGGATTTGCGGCTGGACCAGGCCTACCTGCGCAGTACGGCCGTCAATTCTGAGGAAGGGGCGCCCATCGGGATCGGCGTCTGGTACGAGATGGCCATCAGCGATCCGGTGGCTTACCTGTTCAAAAACGCCGACCCGCGCGGCTCGCTGGCGGCCAACGTCGGCAACTCCACCGTCCGTTGTTTAAGCAACCTGAAGCTGGCGGCCATGCTGGAAAACCGGCATCCCATGAGCCAGACGGTGCGGGCGGAAGTTTCGCCCCAATCGCAGGAGTGGGGCTACAGCCTCGGTTCGGTTTACATCCGCAAGGTACATTTTCGCGACGCGGAAATGATCAAACAGATTGAAGAAAAAGTCGTCAACCGCCTGCGCCAGGTCACCGGCGCCATTAAACAGGACGGCGCCAACCAGGTGAGCATCATTACCAGCACGGCCGAACGGCAGGCCGCCGTCGAGTTTGCCAAGGCGGCGGCCATGCGTCCGCAAATCGTCGGCGCGGCTTTGCAGAAGATTTCGGAGGACACCGACATTTCGCGCGCCTTGTTTGAAACCCTCGAAACGCAGAACATCATTGAAGGGCAGGGGGCCATCACCTTGATTCCAAAGAATGGCGCGATGATGGGCCAACTCCTGGCCGCCAGCCAAAGCCGCCAGGCGGACGTTCCGGCCAAGCCCGCGCTGGCCAAATGAGAACGGCTGCCGACGGAACATGAAATGGCGCGTTGTTCTGTTCCTCTGGTTCGCGTCCCGATGGACGAGGTGCGCATCTCGCTTCTTGAACAACTCTTATCTCCCTCTCCTCCACATGCTTGTGGAGTATAGGGGCGGGGAGACGAGGTACCCCTCTCCCTGACCCTCTCCCCGCTGGCGCGGGGCGAGGGAATGAATAAATTCTTGTCCGCAGCCTTGCCAAAAAGTGGGATGCGCACATGGACGCCTGGGCCAAAAAAATAGTTTGGACACTGGCCGGCAGATGTGATAAGAATTCAGGCCGTTTAACAAAGAACGCCTTCCGTAACGGGTTCGACCCCGTTGTCGGAACAACTGAAACGAGAATTGAAATGAAATTGATACGATATATTTTTCCAGCGTTGCTGGCTCTCAACGCTGCCGCTCAGCCGGCCCCCGCAGCCAAGGCTCCCCCCGTTCCGGCGCCCGGCCAAGCAACGACGCCTCGAATGCCCCCCGGTTTGATGCATCCGCAGCCCACGACGCCGGCGGTTATGCCCGATAAGGACAAGCTCAGCTATGCCATCGGCTTCAATATCGCCACCAGCGTCAAACGCGATGCGTTGGACGTGGACGTGGACGCCATTGCCGCTGCCATGAAGGATGTCCTGGCCGGGCGGCCCACGCGCATGGACGAAAAGGAAGTCAAGGGAATCATGACCCAATTCCAGCAGGCCATGCGGGCGAAAGCGACTGCTGACCGCGAAAAGCTCATGACCGAAAACAGGGTTAAGGGTGAAGAATACCTGGCCAAGAACGCCAAAGCCCCGGGAGTCACGGTCCTGACCAACGGCCTCCAATATAAGGTCCTCAAAGAAGGCACCGGCCCGATGCCTAAAACCAGCGACACGGTTATCGTCGCTTACAAGGGAAGCCTGGTCGATGGCACGGTATTCGACCAAAACGAACATTTCACTACTCCGATCACAGGCAAGACCATCAAAGGTTGGTCGGCCGTTTTGCCTTTGATGAAAACCGGCTCGAAATGGGAAGTCACCATCCCATCTGACCTGGGCTACGGCCCGCGCGGTTTTCAGCCCAAAATCGGGCCTAGCAGCGTTCTCATTTTTGAGATGGAGTTGCTCTCGATCACCGCGCCGTCCACGGCTCCTTCAGCCGCCCGGCCCATGAGCCCGCCTTCAGTTCAGTCGCCGACCATAGCGCATGCGCCAACTCCAGGGCAGACGCCGCCCTCCCCGCCGGGGGCCCCCACTCCTGTGGTCAGCGGACAGATCATCAAAGTGCCTTCCGCTGAGGAACTGAAAAAGGGCGCCAAGATCGAAGTCATCACCAACGTTCCCAACGCGCAGTAAAAGCGGATGATTGTGAATAACCGGGGAATATCCGGCGCATAATTTCCAATAACTGCGGCTGTGCTTCCAGCCGCATCCGGGAAATGCTTTTGCCATGCAAAAGAATTTCCAGACTATTCAGACGCCTTCCATCCATGATTGGCGCACGACCGATGAAGATGAGATCAACCGCCGCCGCCTCCGCGCGCGCACGGAGTCTTTCCAAATCCTCAATTGTCAACCCACTCATCCGATCTTTTCCAATTTCTCCGTCAAATCCGCCAGCGGCTTGACCTACGCGGTTGAGGTGCGCGATATCCGGCAGCGTCACTTCGCCTGCGATTGCGTCGATTTTCGCATCAACGGACTCGGCACTTGTAAACATGTCGAATCGGTCTTGCTCTACCTGGAGGCGCGTTTCAAACGGCTGTTTCGCGCCGCTGCCAGCAACGGTGCGGGCCGCCTGGACGTTCTGCCGGACGCCGCCCATGAGAGCTTGCGGCTGATGAACGGCCACGGACCCATGCCAGCGGCGTTGCGCCCCTGGTTCGGGGAGGACGGATTGCTCAAGGAGGGGCCGCCCGAGGCGGCGGTGGAGGAACTGCGGCGCCTGGCGGCTTCGTCTTTGCCGGAGTTGCGCGTTTCGCAGGAATTGGGACCGTGGCTGGAATCCCGGCGCCGCCAGGAGGAGCGCAAGTTGATGCGGCATGAATACGAAAAGAAAGTACAAAGCGGCGAATGGCCCGCGCAGGAAACCCACGTGCCGCTCTTTCCTTATCAGCGCGAAGGCATGTTGCACCTGGCTTTTTCCGAACGGGCGCTGCTGGCCGATGAAATGGGGCTGGGCAAAACCATTCAGGCCATCGCCGCCTGCGCCTTGTTGCACCGCCTGGGCAAAGCGGCCCGCGTCCTGGTCGTCACACCCGCCTCGCTCAAAACCGAGTGGGAGGAACAGATTCAACGGTTCACTGCGCTGCCCTATCAATTGGTTTTCGGCGGGCGCGCGGCGCGCCTGGCCGCCTATGCGGGCGCGCCCTTCTTTACCATCGTCAACTACGAACAGATGCTGGCTGACGCGCTGGACGTCAACGCCCGGCTCAAGCCCGAGGTGGTGGTGCTGGACGAGGCGCAGCGGATCAAGAACTGGAGCGCCAAGACGACCCAGGCCGTCAAACGCCTGCGCAGCCGCTATGCGTTCATCTTGACTGGCACGCCCATCGAGAACCGCCTGGACGAGCTTTATTCCCTGGTCGATTTTCTGGACCCGTCGTTGCTGGGGCCGCTGTTCCGCTTCAACCGCGAGTATTACGAGATGGACGATCGCGGCCGGCCCGCCGCCTACCGGAATTTGGCCCAATTGCACGAGCGCATCCGGCCGCTGTTGCTGCGCCGCCGCAAGGCGGAGGTGGAAACAGAATTGCCGGAACGCACGGACCGCAATCATTTCGTTTCATTGAGCGCCGAGCAGCAAGGCGAGTATGAGAGCCACGAGGGCGTGGTCGCCAAGCTGGCCTCGCTGGCCAAACGCCGTCCGCTCACCCAGCAGGAACAGGAGAAACTGTTGCGCCACTTGAACATGATGCGCATGGTCTGCGACACCGGTTTCATCCTCAACCCGAATCAAAAGGAATGCCCCAAACTGAGGGAGTTGGAAAAAATCCTGGAGGAATGCCGGGAGAACCCGGGTGTCAAGATCATCATTTTCTCCGAATGGGAGCGGATGCTCCAACTGGCGCGCGAGTTGTGTCAGCGTCTGGACCTGGGTTTCGCCTGGCACACCGGCTCTGTCCCGCAAAAAAAACGCCGGGGCGAAATCATGTTGTTCAAATCCGATCCCCAGTGCCGGGTCTTCCTGAGTACCGATTCCGGGGCGGCGGGCCTTAATTTGCAAATCGCCAGCGTGGTCATCAACTGCGACTTGCCCTGGAATCCGGCCAAGTTGGAGCAGCGTATCGCCCGCGCCTGGCGCAAACATCAGACTCGCCCGGTGACGGTGGTCAATTTGATTTCCGAAAACACGATCGAGCATCGCATGCTCGACACGCTAAGCCACAAGCGCGCCCTCTCCGAGGGCGTCCTGGACCTCAAAGGCGACCTGAAGGAGATCAAGCTGCGCAGCGGCAAGCAGGCCTTTTTCTCCAAGCTGGAGCAATTAATCTCCACCGCGGCAGTCAAGCCGAAGGCTGCGGCCGCCGCGTTGCCGGCGGATCGGGCCTTGGGTTTCGCCCAGGAGGCGAAACGACGCATCAACGGCGCGCTCTGCCGTTGCGAGGAACGCTACCCACAGGACGGGCCGCATTCCGTTTTATACGTGGTGGTGGAGCGGGACGCGCCGCAGTTCCGGCTCCAACTTGAATCGCTGCATCACGATTATTTCGCCCAGTCCGACCCGCTGGCCCCGGTGCGCTTGGAAGTCATTGATCGCGGGACGGACGAAGCTCTGCGACGGTTGATGGAGGCCGGTTTGATCGCCAACACCACCCGCGCCGCCAGGCCGCTCTGGCCGGAGAACTCGGCCGCTTCTGCGACGGCGCCGCTCTCGCAAGCCGAACGCGAGAAAGCCTCCGCCTTCCGCTCCCAAGCGGCGCGGAAACTGAAGATGGCGGTGGTGCTGGCTGGCGGTGATCTGGCGGAGGAGGCGCGGACGGCGCTCTTGGAGGCGGTGGAACCCTTGGGCTGCGCGCTGGCCGTGGAGAACCGGTTGCCCGAACCGCCGTCGTTGGAGGACGCCTTGCTGCCGCCCTTGAGCCTGGCCTGGAACGTCGCGTTGCCCTTGCTGCGGTCGTTTCTGCGCGACACTTCCCACGCCATCCCGCCCGTGATTTCGGCTTTGGGACAGGTTTGAATTGAGATTGACCTCATAACGAGGAACGGTATTTTGCGCGGCATGAAATCATGCAGTATGCTGCTGGCGCTGGCCTTGGTCAGGCCGGCCTTGGCTCAAGACGGAACCCCGCCCGAAGTGCTGCAGGATGGGCGCGTCACGTTCCGGCTCAAGGCGCCGGACGCCCGCAAAGTCCGGGTGCAATGTGAAAGCCTGGCCGAGGCCGCCATGGTCAAGGACGGGCAGGGCGTGTGGTCCTTCACCACCCCGCCGCTGGAACCGGATTATTACGGTTACTCTTTTCTAGTTGACGGTATGCGAGCCATCGACCTGAACAATCCGTTGATGAAATATAATCTCCTCTCCACCGAGAGCCAGGTGCATGTCCCCGGTCCGGCCTTCTTGCCTTGGGAGCTCAACGACGTGCCGCACGGCGTCATCCACCGGCATTTCTACCATTCCGCCGCGGCGGGCGATGACCGCGCCTATTTTGTCTATACTCCGGCGGGCTACAAAGCGTCCGCGCGGACGAAGTATCCTGTGTTGTATCTTTTGCACGGTTATAGTGACGACGCCACCGCCTGGTGGTCGGTCGGGCAAGCCAACGTGATCCTGGACAACTTGATTGCGCGTGGCGAGGCCAAACCGATGGTGGTGGTGATGCCGCTCGGTTATGGCACGATGGAGGTCGTCCAACGCGGCTGGGCGCGCGTGCGCGAACCGGGACTTTGGCAGCGCAACATGAGCCAATTCCGCGTCACGCTGCTTGAGGAGGTGCTGCCCCAAGTCGAATCCGCCTACCGCGTTTCCCAGGATCGCAAGGCGCGCGCCATCGCCGGCTTGTCCATGGGCGGGTCCGAATCCTTGA
>Ga0302324_100018255_pt1 | contig 13846 bp, 9 predicted proteins | sample Palsa_T0_1_FD_201949 | JGI IMG/M metagenome (GOLD analysis project Ga0302324, IMG submission 201949) | Peat permafrost microbial communities from Stordalen Mire near Abisko, Sweden - Palsa_T0_1 | ecosystem: Environmental > Terrestrial > Soil > Palsa > Peat permafrost | place: Sweden: Abisko... | reverse complement strand
CGAACCGACATTTATTCGCTGGGCGTCCTATTGTACGAATTGCTGACCGGAAGCACGCCATTTGACGCCCGATCTCTGCGCGCGGCGGCGTACGACGAGATTCGGCGGATCATCCGGGACGTTGAGCCGCCCAAGCCGAGTACGCGTTTGAGCAGCATGGGGATAGAACTTGATGGTGTCGGCGAGCGTCGCCAAATCGAAGGACAAAGGCTGGCCAGATCGGTCAGGGGGGACCTGGACTGGCTGGTGATGAAGTGCCTGGAGAAGGACCGCGCCCGGCGCTACGAGACTGCCAGTGCGCTGCTGCGCGATGTGCAGCATTATCTCAATGATGAGCCGGTTGAGGCCTCGCCGCCCACTGCTTTGTATCGTTTGCGCAAATTATCGAAGAAGTATCGAAAGTCACTGGGGGTTGTCGCCACAATTGCATTTCTGCTCGTCTCGGGAATTCTCGTGAGCGCGTGGCAGGCGGTGCGGGCGACCCGCGCCGAGGTCGCTGCGCAAATCGACCGGGGGAACGCCTTCAGCGCGCTGAGTGCGGCAGACGCCGCGCGGGTCGCTGAAACGGCCGCACGACATGAGGCGGTGAACCAGAAAGAGGTGGCGGAAAAGGCTTTGTCAGAAAGTGAGACGGAATCCTATTTCGCGTCGATTTATGCGGCGGACGCCGCGCGAAACTTTGCGAATACCGATACGGTGCAGGAGTTTCTTCAAGCCGCTCCTGTTCGATTGCGGAACTGGGAGTGGCGGTATCTCAATGCGGAGACAAGTACTCAGATCATGACTCTGCATTTTCCTGACATAGCGCAGGGAACGCGATTCAGCCCGGACGGAAAGCAGATCGTTTCGATCTGCCACGATGAGACCATCCATTTTTTCGATGCGCGCACCGGCCGTGAGTTGCGATCGGTGAGGGGAAAAGGACTGCGCGCGCATCCGGATGGGGTGAGCCTGGATGGACAGCGAATCGCAGCCTGGCGGGGGACGGATTCCTTGAGAATCTGGGACGCGGATGGAAACGAAATTGCGGTGTGTAACAACTCCAAGACAGTACGACACACCGCGTTTAGTGCCGATGGGAAGCGTCTGGTTTCGGCGGGAGAGATTCCGCAGGTCTGGGACGTCGAAACCGGCCGGCAGATCATGGTGCTTAAAGGGGACACCGCGCGGGTCAATAATGCATCTTTCAGCCGCGACGGAACCAGAATCGTGACATCGGCACAGGACGGAATGGTTCGGATATGGGATGCAAATACCGGCGCGTGTTTGCTTGCGTACCATCTGCCCTGGCAGGTTGTCGACAGTCGATTCTCACTCGATGGCTTACTCGTCGCCAGCGCCGGATATGGCAGTTACGTATCCGTGTGGGATCCGCTGACCGGACGTGAGATTGCCCAATTGCCGGGACACGATTCGGTGCTGACGGCGGTGGAGTTCAGCCCTGATTCCAAGCGCGTGGCAACGGCGGCGGCGCGCGTGACTCGAATCTTTGATGCCGCCAGCGGCAAACTGCTCCAGACAGTTGTGGGACACACCGATCGAGTGGCCTCGGTGGATTTCAGTCCTGACGGCACCCACTTGGTGACTGCGTCGCTCGACTCAACGGTACGCGTGTGGAATCTCGCCGGATCGGTTCCTTCGATGGTGCTGGGTACGCCCCGGTCGCAAGCGACTCGGGCGGAGATCAATGCGGCGGGCACGCGGGCCATTACGGTTCAAAATGATGGCACCTGCTTATGGGATTGCTCGGGTGGCAAGCTGATCGCGAAGCTTGCGACCGGTTCTTTAGGGCAACAGACGGATTGCGCGTCCTTCAACGCCGCCGGTTCTCAGGTGCTCACGACGGCTCCCGATAACACCATCCGATTATGGGATGCCATGACCGGCCAATTGACTGCAACGTTTGCGCGCCAGGACGGTCCGGTTAGTTGCGCCGTATTCAGCCCGGACGGGAAAACTGTCGCGGGGGCAACGCAAGCGGGAATCATTCGAATCTGGACGTTAATCGGCCAGCAGCCATCGGTCGTCGTGCAAGCCGCCGCGAGCGGCGCGGAAAGGCTTGTGTTTAGTCCCGATGGAACCAGGCTCGCCGCATATCGAGACGAGGTGAACAATACCATTTCCGTTTGGGACACGCGGATGGGAAAGCAACTGTGCACCATCCTGGAAACCACGCCCGCGCGGATCAGCAATTGGTATCACTCGGTGGTTTTCAGTCCCGATGGAAAAAGCGTTCTTACCGCGTCGGAAAACTCCACCGCATGCATCTGGGATGCAACGACAGGGAAGCAGAACGCATCCCTGTACCATCCGCATGGTCCGGTGCGCTGGGCAGCTTACAGTCCGGATGGCTCCCGCATTGTCACCGCCTGCCAGGATTCAATGTCGTACGTCTGGGATGTCGCGAGCGGAAACAAGCTGTTAACCCTGCGTGGACACGAAACCGGTGTCTGCTCGGCCCAGTTCAGTCCAGACGGCTCGCGGATCGTCACCGCATCGGCGGATAAGACCGTGCGAATTTGGGATGCTCTCACCGGACGCCAGTGTCTAGTGCTGCGGGGGCACGATGCCTCGGTGCAAACAGCAGATTTTTCAAAAGAGGGGCGCGTCATTCTATCGCTCTCCAAAGACGGAACCGCCCGTCTCTGGGACTCCGTTTCCAACGAGGAACGAGCGCAAGCCACCATCTCCGCGATGGATATTGCCGTCAGTACAGCACCTTCCAGTCAGCCGGCACCTGCCAACATGCCGTAACGCAACGTCATGGCATGCGGCCTTCAATCGCCGTTCTCCAAAAAATTCTCGCAATTGTCCTGACACCTATTCCATGCCGATTTCGCATGTAGGGGGGTGGCGAGCCGTGTTCGCCCGCTGGGAACCCCGCGGCAGCTTGGCAAGGGCGTAGGCGACGACACAGCGACCTTCTTCACGCTGTCAGCCGGCATAGCTGGCAGTCACCGTGTTTCGGAACGGGAATTTTTGGAAATGGAGAATGCCGTGAAAAATCAGTCCCCGATATCAAAACGCCGTGCCCGGATGGTCCTGCCGCTTGCCGCAGCGGTGCCGTTCGTTCCTGCCGGTTCGGCGAATGCGGATCAAACCATCTTCGATACGTCACCCCCTTACCGATTCGACAGCAGTTCCGGCACCGTAACTTATCCAGTTGAACAGGGGGAAGTCAACGAAGCCTACATCGTCGGTTTCGGCACCTACGACACCGTCAATGGTGATCCCGCTAATAACTACTTCCTAGACCCAACTGCGGTGACCTTTACGTGGACTACTGATTCGTCCTGGCAGGGTGATATGTATGTTTACAATGCCAGCACAGTCAATGTGAACGGCGGTGACCCCGCAGACCTGACCAACAGCCCCGGAGGCTACATCGGCGGTACCCTTTACGTATGCGGCACCAGCGCCGTCAACGTGAGCGGCCAAGGGACGATCTATTCCTTGGAAGCCTATGATCAAAGCATCATCACCGTGAACGGCGGCACGATCGGGCTTCCAAACGCCAACGGTCGCACTACTGGTATCTTAGAACTCTCCAACGACAGCAGCGCGACCATTAACGATGGGACCATCAGCGATTTGATCGCAACTGCCAACAGTACGGTGACTATCAATAAGGGTAACCTCGTTGCGGTCAGCGCGGGCAGCAGCGACGACCCATACCTAGGAGACAGCGGCACGCATGTCCTGATCACCGGGGGCGACGTCACCGGCCCGGCGGGTTGCAGCAATGGCGCGGCCTTGAACATCACGGGGGGCCGTTTCACATCGGTCGGCGCGTCCAACGGTGGAAATGTCATTTTGAACGGTGGCACCCTTTCGGAAGCCCTGGTCGCATCTGGCAACTCAGTGCTGCCAACAACGAGTACGGTGACCCTGGTCAGCGGCTCTGCCGACTCCTTGCAGGTAGGCACCACCGGTGGAGCTTCCGCTTCGATATCGATGATCGATGGTCAGGTCAATGGAATCGCGATTACCCAAGGCGCTGCCAGTTCCCTTGTCGTATCCGGCGGCGCCATCAGCGGAAACGTCGATGCCACCAGCCAAAGCTTCATTAGCCTGCAGGGAGGTACGATCGGCGGCCAGGCATCCGAAGAACAAAGCACCCTCGACATCAGCGGCAACTGCATGATCGGCGGCGTAACGATCACCGACGGCCAGGCTAACATGAGCGGAGGCACCGTCACCGGTAACTTGATCACGAGCGGCGGTGCCGTTCTGACTTTGACGGGTGGTAAAATCCAGGAAAACCTATATATCCAGGATCAAACGGCCGCCTTTATGTCCGGTGGCTCTGTCGCAGGCCAAACCTCTACATCTGTCGTTAGCAATCTCTTCATGACCGGCGGCACGACCGCCAACATGCAAAGCATCAGTAGCAGTGCGATAACGATGTCCGGCGGATCCTGCAGCGGCACCATTAACGCCTTGAACTCCAGCACCATCAACTTCTCTGGCACAGCCACCGTGGCCGGCGCACTCAGCGCTCGCAATAGCAGCTTTCTCTATATCAACGGCGGCGAGATGGATGGCGGAGTTTACGCTTATAACACCAGTACCGTGGTGTATAGCGGCGGCATCATCTTAGGCGGCTTAAACATCTACGATAGTGCTCACGTCACTTTGGCGGGAGGTAATCCCGGCCCCACCGGCAACATACGCCCGCTTGGCGCGAGCGCCCAAATACGCAGCGCCGCCGCCAGCAGCCCCGTCCCCATCTATCTAAACGATAACAGTTCGTTGGAGGTGGACGGGATCAACCTCAGCACCACATTGCTGGATGCCAACAACAACGGCGTCTACAGCGAGTACCAGGTGAACGGCTATTTCGGCGACGGCACGCCCATCGCCAGCGGAGCCGATTTTTACGTGCAGAACCCGGCCGGAAGCGCCACAGGAGCAAGCTTCGCGCTCGTGGCAACACCGCAGCTTTGGAACGTGAACACGGGCGGCAGTTGGAGCTATGCTGCCAATTGGCTCCCGAACATCGTCGCCGACGGCCCCGGAGCCATCGCCAACTTCAACAGCGCCACCGCCCCGGCGACGGTGGCCCTCGATGGCGACCGCACCGTCGGCGCGCTCAACTTTGGCGGCAGCAATTCTTACACGATTGTCCAAGGTTCCGGCGGAACGCTGTACCTCGATAACCAGGGCGCTGGCGCGAACATTTCCGTCACGGGGGAGCATCAGATTCTCGCGCCCGTCACGGCACTGGATAATACGCTCATCGACGTCGAATATAGTTACGATCCGGCGACTGACCAGACCTCTAATAGCTCGCTCACGCTGGCGGGTGGGATCACCGTTGCCTCCGGCAAACAGCTCTCAATAATCGAACGAGGCGGCGAGCCGTCATCGACCGCGTTCGTGCGCGGCGGATCACTGAAAATCCTCGCTGGAACGCTCGCCATCATTCCCAACGGCACTCCTGCGGGGACCAGCACGATCGATTCGCTCGCCTTGTGTGGGGGCACGCTCGATCTGACGAACAACGATCTGATCGTCAGCGACAGCACCCAGTTTTCATCCATCCAGTCGGCCATTACCAGCGCCTATGACGGGGGAGCCTGGGATATGCCGGGAATCACCAGTAGTTCCGCTGCGGCCAAGCCCAACCAATACGGCCTGGGTTATGCAACGGCCGGCGCGGTCAATCTGTCCACTTTTGATGGCCAGTCCGTCTCCAGTGGAACCACGCTGGTTAAATACACGCTGCTGGGCGATGCCCTCCTCACCGGCACCGTCGGTCTGGGCGACTTCAATCGAGTATTGGCCAACTTCAATACTGGCACGCTCTGGTCACAAGGCGCTTTTCACCCCGGCTCGAACACGGGCCTGGCCGATTACAACGCGGTCGTCGCCAACTTCAACGCAACCGCCAGCGGCAGCGTGGCGGTTGGGCCAGCGCTCAAGTCCGCCGCCTCCCCTTCGCTCAAGACCGCAGCGCTTTCGTTCAGTCCCGACGCGGCGACCGACTTGAAGCTCGAAGTGAACACCGTCACCGGCGATGTCTACGCCCTGGCGACGGCAACAACAGCACTCACCGGTTATGACATCTTCGACAAGAGCGGCAATCTGCTCGATTCGGGTGATCCCAACACGGATCTGAATGAACGGCTCTTGTCTCAGCCGAGCACCACGACGCTGGGCAATCAAACCACGTTCCGCAACGCCACCAATTACAAGCTGTGGGCGACGATTCTGGACAACACCAGCACGCTGGCCGAGGGCTCGAATAACGGCAAGCTCAAACAGGGGACGGCCAGCACGTACGACACGATCAACATCCCCGCGAACGGGACGATCGACTTTGGTGACATCTACAACACGGTGGCCCACAACAACGACATCACATTTGCCTTCTCCGAAGCCGATCCAACCAACGCGGGCAACCCGGTGACGGGCAGTACCTACAACGGCGAAGTGGATTACGTTGGCAACACCGTCATGCCCGAGCCGGGGATGCTGGGGGTACTGGGGTTGGGGGGCACCCTGATGATGCGTCGGCGTCGCACGCGGCGATAGGCCATCACCGCCGGTCCGACGCCCAGCGCTTGGCACCAGACCGAATGGCCCAAAGTGGCCCAACCTTTTTTGGGCGGCCGCGCGGGATCGGCTTACCGGGCTAGACTTTAACATCATAGCAAATCAGATTCCTGCTATTTTTGTTGTTAATAGTTGCAGATTTAGCGGCCGCGCCATTTTACAACACGAGAAATTGCCGCCGCCCGCTGAGTTCTACAGAGAGGGTTTCAGTTATGTGTCGATCACATCATATCCTCCTCTCTCGAGGTTGCTTGGCGAAATCCCTTTACCTTTATTCTCCTGTTACACGCTCCGGTTGTTACCCACATTTGCCTATATCAGAGTTGCCCCCCCCTCGTATTCCCTGCTCCATCGGCTCACATGGAGCGGCTGCTGCTAGATCGGGCGAGGATCGCGGAGGGCTGGCCGATCAACGATCCGGCGGGAGTTACCAGGTGGATTAATGCGTTGATTGTATAGGAATTGCGAGATCGTGAATCGGCGTAGCGGTCGCCCCGGAGGGGCACATATTACGTCTGGCGGTCGAAGAGTGCCCCTCCGGGGCGACCGCTACGCGGGAGGACGTTTTCGTCCGCAATGAAACTTCAGACCGCCGCTATTGAATCCAAGTCTTTGGGATGTGAAGCATATCGCAGACCTTCACCACTGGGTCAGGCAAATGTGTGCGGTCATAGGTTCTTGTTTCCCACTTTCCGGCGGAAAGCCAACTCACCAGAAACACCTCGGAGTCGGCCGGCGCTTGATTGTCGGGCAATTGAGCGAGCGCAGTGTCTAATTCTGCCCGCTGCGATGCAGGCATAGTGGCGGCCGGAGGTACTTTGTAAGCGACGCTGCCTTGAATGGCGTGATCCTCGACGAAGTTGACGGCGCCCGACGCACCATCGAGATACATGCAGCAATGGGTCTTGACAGCCATTCTGCCGGTGTTGAAGAACGATACGAGGACGAGCATTCCTGACTGCCGAACTCCGCCGGACGAATCTTCATTTTCAAACTGCAAACCCGCGCGGGTGCATGATCCCCGAGCTATCGGGCAATATGCCGAATCTGTTGGTTCAGTTGCCGGCGGCGCGGAGCACTTGGCAAACGGCACGAGGATTAGAAGTGCGACGCATACCAACCACAGCGCTGAAGCGCGGAAATCGTTTGAGTGCAACTGCATTTGTCGGCGAGGCGCGGTGGTGAATCTAGAATCGTTGGTTCGCAATTTGACCCGCAAGGCAATCTATCACTAATGGCCTAAGATAATGCATCTAATGCCCAAGCGCTTCTACATTATTGACGGCCACGCCCAGATTTTCCGGGCGTATTTTGCTCCGTTTCGGGATTTGAGCAGCCCGAGCGGAGAGCCGACGAAGGCGACGTTTGTTTTTACGCAGATGCTGCTGAACCTGATCGAACTGCGGAAGCCGGAGTATCTGGCGATGGTGATCGATCAGGCAGGGGATGAGGGGGTGTTTCGCAAGGAGATTTATCCGGAATACAAATCGAATCGGAAGGAGCGGCCGGATGATTTTGGGCCACAGGAAGCGCGGATTCTGCAGATCGTTCGTGATGCCGGGATTCCGATTTTCGCCAAGCCGGGGTTTGAGGCGGATGACCTGATTGCGACGATGGCCGAACAGCTGTGTGCCTCGGGCGACTGGGAAACTTTCATGGTCACCAAGGACAAGGATCTGCGGCAGATGCTCACGCCATGCACGCACATGTACGATGTGCAGGCGGATCAGGTGATCGATGAAAAAGTGCTGGAGGCCAAGGTGGGGTACGGCCCGGCGGAGGCGGTCGAAGTGCAGAGCCTCATGGGCGATGCGATCGACAACATCCCCGGCATTCCCGGCATCGGTGAGAAGACGGCCTGCAAGCTGATTAAGAAATATGGCAAGGCCGACGCAATTCTCGATCACCTGGATGAGCTGACTCCCAAGATGCGGGAGAATTTTGAGAAGCATGCGGCCAACATTGCGCTGGCACGAAGTCTGGTGACGCTTCGCCGCGATGTGCCGATGGAATTCGATCCCGAAGCGTGCCGATTTGGCGGCCTGAACATCGATGGACTGCGCCCGCATCTGGAAGTGCTCGGATTCAAGGGGCTGCTGGAAAAGATCGGCGGTCCCGCGAAGACGGCGGCTGCGCCGCAGAAGCCGAAATACCAGCCATTTGCTGAGGGGCTATTTGATGCGGGCGCGCAGCCGCTGGTTGCGCAGGCGACCGACAACGGTTATGCCACCTCGGAGGGCCTGCATTACGAATTGATCGACACGGACGAAAAATTTGAACGGCTCCTTAAAAATCTTTGGGCGCAGGATCGTTTCGCCTTCGATACGGAAACCGATGCGCTGGGGGCGATGAATTCAAATCTGGTGGGGATGAGTTTCAGTTGGGAGCCTGGCAGCGGGTGCTATGTTCCGATCAAGGGGCCGCCGGGGTGCGTGCATCTGCATATGGATCGCGTGCTGCCGGCGCTCAAACCCATTCTGGAAAATCCCAAGATCGGGAAGGTGGGGCACAACCTGAAATACGATCTGCTGGTCATGCGGCAGGTGGGCATCGACGTGCGGGGGGTGGTGCTGGACAGCATGATCGCGGCGTTCCTGATCGATTCGAGCCGGATGCAATACGGCATCGATCCGCTGGCGCTGGGACTGCTGAATTTCAAGAAGATCGCCACCGATGAACTGATCGGGAGGGGCAAATCGCAGGTGAGCATGGACTGCGTGGCGCTGGATCGCGTGGCCACTTATGCTTCGGAGGATGCGGACATCGCCTTTCGACTGGCGGAGCGGTTTAACAAGCAATTGGATGCGGTGCCCGCACTGCGAAAGTTGAACGATGAGGTGGAGACGCCGCTGATCGATGTCATGGTGGAGATGGAACAGAACGGCATCGCGATCGATCGATCCATTCTCAAGGAGCAGAGCGGCGTGCTTGGGGTGCGGATCGAAGAATTGCGGAAGAGAATTCTGGAAGCCGCCGGCTGCGATTTCAACCCCGATTCGCCCAAGCAACTGGGGGATGTGCTGTTCAACAAACTGGGCTTGAAGACGGTGAAGAAAACCAAGACGGGGTTCAGCACCGATGAAGAAGTGCTCGACCGCCTGGCCCCGGAGCACCCGGTTCCCGGGCTGGTGTTGGAATATCGTGGCCTGGTGAAGCTCAAGAACACGTATCTCGACAATTTGACGGAATATGTGAATCCTAAGACGGGGCGGATTCACGCCAGCTTTAATCAGGCGGGAGCCAGCTCCGGGCGATTGAGTTGCAAGGATCCGAATCTTCAGAACATTCCGATTCGAACGGATGAGGGGAATCGAATCCGCTCGGCTTTTGTCACGGGCGATCCGGTCCATCATGTGCTGCTGACCGCGGATTACAGCCAGATCGAATTGCGCATCCTCGCCCACCTCACCGAAGAGCCCGCGTTGATCAAAGCGTTCGAGGCGGATGAGGATATTCATCGTGCGGTGGCTTCAGAAGTCTTTGGCGTACCGCTGGACCAGGTGACTAAGGATCAGCGCGGACACGCCAAGACGATCAACTTCGGCATCATCTATGGCGTGACGCCGCACGGATTGTCGCGTCGAATTGAAGGTCTGACATTCGCAGCCGCCACGGATTTGATCGCAGCATATAACAAGCGTTTTCCCAGCATCAAGCGGTTTTTCGATCATTGCGTGACGGAGGCTCAGACCAAAGGATATGTCGAAACCATTCTCGGCCGCCGCCGGCCCATTCCGGAGATCGCGAGCAATATCATCTCCATGCGGAATTATGGCGAGCGGCTGGCGATCAATAGCGTTGTCCAGGGATCGGCGGCGGATCTGATCAAGGTGGCGATGGTCAACGTCTATCGCGAATTGAAGCGCGAGAATCGGCCGAGCAAGCTGCTATTGCAGGTGCACGATGAGTTGGTCTTTGAAACGCCGATGGCCAGCGTAGAAGCGGAGGCGGCGATTGTTCGTGAGCAGATGACGGGCGCGATGAAGCTGAAAGTGCCGCTGAAAGTGGAAGTGGGTTGGGCGAAGAACTGGCAGGAAGTGAAGTGAGCGCCGGAATTTACACCATCCCTTGGCAAGCCGACGAGGTATTTGCTTTGAAACGACGGTGCCCGCCGGTTACTCTCTTTACAGGTGCTGCATGGCCCAAGTGACATTGAGCGAAGTTGAACGATTGGCGATGCAACTGAGTCAATCGGAGCAGTTGCGTCTGCTTGAAGATGTGGCACGTCGATTACGACAATCCGGCGCGGATCGCGTGCCTCGCGATCTCTATGGCGATTGGCGTGCCAAATTCCCCGTTGATTTCGACATTGACGCAGCTTTGAAGCAAGCGCGCGGGCAGTGGTCCAATGAGCTTGATCAACTGTGAACCGGTACGTCACCGATACGCACGCTGTTTTCTTGAATCTGACGTCGCCTCCGGCATTCCCGAGATGCACGAGCGCATGATCGCCGTTGCGGCGCTACGTTATGGCGCTACTTGCATAACACGGGACACCGAGATTACCGGTAGCGGACTGGTGAAAGTGATTTGGTAGTGGGCTGGGGCTTTGGACGGCAGGATCGGGGATGAGAATAATCACAAAGCCCGGACAGATCAGGAAAGAAATAAAACGTTTGCTCGGTGACCCTGAAGACGAGCGCATAGTCGCCGTTGCTTACGTCGGAGCCGACGCTCGCTCATTTCTTTCATCGCCGAGCGGGTTGATAATCTACTGTTGGCCGCAGGCAGGCGGCACGAACCCCAATGCGATTGAAGAATTGGTTCGTGACAGGGCGAAAGTTCGCTTCGTGAAGCGCCTTCACGCCAAGGTCTATTGGTCGAGAAACCGAGGGGCGTTGATCGGTTCTGCGAATCTCACCGCAAACGCTTTGGGCGAGCACGGCTTGCATGAAGCGGCAGTAGTAGTGCCTCCGGGGGTGTTTGACATGCACTCGTTCCTTAAGCCAATGCGACCCGAGCCAGATTTTGCGGCTACGCTGGTGAAACTTCACGAAGAACACGTACGCTTTTGGCAACGGAATCGGCGGCGGGGCCGTCCCAGGGTTCGACCGCGATTGCCGTTGTTCCCCGAATGGTTTGTTGAAGGCCGACCCGAGTGGCGAATCGGCTGGTATGAGGAAGATGCTAATCCGCCGAAAGACGCGGTGGATGAACTCGAACACGAAACTGGGTCGCGCAAATATGCAACCTTCCTCAGCTGCAGTGAAAGGAGCGATCTCGGTGCCGGTGTCTTCACCTTGAGTTTTTGCATTCGAGCAGTTGGCGGTGTAACCAAGATCAAATCGCTGGAATGGTGGGCGCCAGAAATGGCTACCCTTACTAAGAAAAAGTCCTGGAACGACTGGCCATGGGTTTGGTTTGGCCGAGTGCGCATTCCGGATGGTACGAGCCCGCCATTCAGGTGCGACACTCAATTCAGGAAAGCGCTCGCGGAAACGATCGACGAGTCCGGCGGCCTTCAGTGGCTGAAGGCGGCCTCTCTGAAGCCAACGAAAGCATTTCTCAATCGGCTGTACCGCCGTTATGAATCCAACATCAAAATTTCCCGGCTATGACGGCATCCGCCAATATGCCCGTTGGTTCGCCTGACGGACGTACGGCTCAAGCGCCTGGCGGAGTATCGGCCCTTTGGGCGGCGAGGAATTGCCTGAACTCGGCACGCCATTGCTCCCGTTCGCGTTCCCGGGCTGCCATAGCGCGACGGCGTCGCTCCTGAGCGGCTGGGTCCTGCGGCGCCATTGCGTGAACGACATCGAGCAGATCGCAAAGGGCCAGGAATCGCTCGCTCGGTGTCCGGGCGCGGTTGGCGGCGATCTGCTCGCGGACTGCTCGATCAAACGCCGGATTAGTCACGGACATCGTATTTGATCTTATCAGCATATTTCGAGTCATGCTATCCGGTTGCTGGTATACTCAATGGATATGCGAAGTCCCTTTCCTGGCGTGGGGCCCTACCCTGAGCAGCAAGCGGCTGACGGGCGCTCCTGGCGGTTATGATTCCTACAATTGTGACCATGGAACTTGAACCTTCCCCCGGCAATTTCCAGATTGTCCCTGATCGCCGGCCGCTGGTTCCCGAGCCGTTGCCGGTGCGCGTGGTGGCGGTGGAGGATGTGCGTTTGCCGGCCGCGTGCGGGCTGGAGAGGGAACTGGAGGAGTTTTACATTGCCCTCCTGCAATTTGGGCGGGATACGACCGAGGTTGATTCGCTGGTCCTTCGGGCGGAGAATGTCAGACTGCAGTTCTCGGTTTTTGAGCCTCCGATGGCCCGCGAACATCTGCGAACGCTGGGAATTGAGGTAATTTCGCTGGGCGAGGCTGAACGTAAGCTGATAGATGCCGAAATTCCTTATGTGCACCAGCGCGGCTTGATGCCGGGCCAGGAGTCGCTTTCATTGCAGGATCCTGCGGGCAACTGGCTGTCGATTACGGAGATTCGACCGCTTCTATAATTCATGAGAATTTTGCCCGCATGTATTCAGGCAAGCCTATCATTGGACTGTCGGGCGGGATCGGCGCTGGCAAGACGTTTGTCGGCAGTCTGTTTGCCGAGTTCGGGTGCATGGTCATTAGTTCCGATGCTCTGGTGCGGCAGGTTTACCTGGATTCCCAACTGAAGGGCTTGCTGCACGATTGGTGGGGCGATGCCGTGTTTGATCGCGATGGCGAAATCAATCGAGCGGCGATAGGAAAAATGATTTTCGATTGCGAGGGCGACCGACTGCGATTAGAACATGTTCTCCACCCGCGTGTGGCGCAGTTGCGAGAAGAGAAAATGACGGCAGGGGCTGCAGATGGGGATGTGATTGCATTTGTCTGGGACACTCCGTTGTTATTCGAAACTCAGCTCTGTGCCGCCTGCGACGTTACGGTTTTTGTGGATGCGCCTGAGGCAATTCGCCTGAGCCGTGTAAGGGAAACGAGAGGCTGGGATACAGCGGAATTGGCCCGGCGTGAAATTTCGCAATTGCCACTGGACAAAAAGCGTGCGATAAGCGATTATATTGTGGTCAATGCCACAAACGCGGAATCGATCCGCGTCCAAGTCCGAGAGTTGCTCTCCCGAATACTTGCCGGAGTGTCCCCCGGAGGTTCCCCCGGACGTTCCTAGGGACCACTGACAGGTCAGGCCACACCGGCTTAACGAGCAATATTCATCGGACTGGGCGGAACGCAGAATTGTTTTCCGGCGGGTGATTTTCAGACGTATGGGTCCAGACGTGTCGTTCTGGGCAGCTTTTGTTTAAGATGACGGGAAGACTGCTAGGCGCGTGTGAAACGGGTA
>Ga0302324_100018252_pt1 | contig 13848 bp, 13 predicted proteins | sample Palsa_T0_1_FD_201949 | JGI IMG/M metagenome (GOLD analysis project Ga0302324, IMG submission 201949) | Peat permafrost microbial communities from Stordalen Mire near Abisko, Sweden - Palsa_T0_1 | ecosystem: Environmental > Terrestrial > Soil > Palsa > Peat permafrost | place: Sweden: Abisko... | reverse complement strand
GGACCAGACCGATCAGGGCGTGCGGGATGCGTCGGGCGATGGACGTCCGGGGAGCCCTCTGCTCGCTCACCACGACTGGAATCTCGCCGACTACCAAACCGGCCCGCTCGGTTCGCAATATCAGCTCAGTGTCGAAAATGTCCTTTCCGAACCGGCAAGTGTCGACGAGGGGGACCAGCGGCTCCCGCCGCAAGGCCTTCAAGCCGTGCGTGTCGCTGATCCGCAGCCCGAACCCGAGCCGAAGGACGGCCGCGAAAATGGCGGTGATGAGGCGTCGGCCGGCGCCCCGGCGGTCCTCGGCTCCGGGGCTTCTCTTGGACCCGACCACGATCGCCACGTCGCTTTCGTCCATCGAGGCCAGGGCCCGGTCGAGGAAATCGAGATCGACCAGATCGACGTCGAAGTTGACGACGATCTCACCCCGGGCCGTCTGAAAGCCGGACTTGAGGGCCCGGCCGTAGTCAGGGACGGGCGAGGACTGCACGAGCACTTCGGGAAATGCTTTTGACAGGGCTGCGGCCCCGATCTTGGTGTTGTCAACCGAACCGTTTTCGACGATTATCACCTCGAAATCGACGGCCCGGTCGCGCATGCCGGTCACGACCAGCTTGACGGCCGGCTCGAGGTAGCCCTCCTCGTTGTGGGCCGGCATGACGATCGAAATCATGGAGCACCCATCGTAGGGCTCGCGATTGGTCGGGACGCTGTGGGGCGGAAACATCTCCTGGCCCTGCGCTCAGCTTGACCTGTAGCTCGGCGCCGACAACAGTTTGTACCTCATGGTCGGGAATACGCCATTGCGGATCGCCCTGTTGGTGTACCGCGGCAACCCCCATTCGGGCGGGCAGGGCGTCTATACCCGGTACCTGTCACGTGAGCTGGTCAGCTTGGGCCACGAAGTAACCGTGTTCGCCGGCCAACCGTGGCCGGTCCTCGACGACGGCGTCGGCTACGTGCCCGTGCCCAGCCTCGACCTGTACAGGGAGACTGACCCATTTCGGGTTCCCAAACCCTGGGAGTTCCACTCCCGCATCGACTTGGCCGAGTTCGCTCTCATGTGTACGGCCGGTTTCCCAGAGCCCCGAACCTTCAGTTGGCGGGCGCGGCGCGCCCTGGCGGCCCGCGTCGGCCAGTTCGACGTGGTCCACGACAACCAGACGTTCGGAACCGGGATGCTCGGCATCATGGCTGACGGCTGGCCGTTGCTCGGCACTTGCCACCATCCCATCACGGTCGATCGATCGTTGGACTTGGAGCACGCCGAGAGCTGGCGGCGCCAGATCACCCTGCGCCGCTGGTACGGGTTCCTTGGCATGCAAAAGCGGGTGGCGCGGAAGCTGCCCCGAATCCTGACCGTGTCGTCGTCGTCGAAGAGAGACATCGTCGATCAATACCGGATCCGGCCCGAGCAACTCGCCGTCGTGCCGATCGGAGTCGATGACTCACACTTCCGGCCCCGGCCCGAAATTGCGCGAGTTCCGGGTCGGATCATGACGACGGCGAGCGCGGACGTCCCATTCAAAGGGCTGCTCCCCCTGGTGGAGTCACTGGCCAAGCTGCGCACCGAACGTCCAGAGGCTCATCTCGTGGTGGTGGGTCGGTTGAGGGCCGAGAGCCCCGTCGCGGCCGCTATAGAACGTTTGGGCATCTCCGACGCCGTCACTTTCGAGAGCGGGGTGAGCGACAACCGGATGGTGGACCTCTACGCCGAGGCCAACGTAGCCGTGGTCCCATCGTTGTATGAGGGTTTCTCGCTTCCAGCGGTCGAAGCGATGGCATGTGGCGTTCCTCTCGTCACCACGACCGGTGGTGCGCTACCGGAGGTCGTGGGGGAGGACGGCGTCACCGGACTGCTCGTGCCCCCCGGTGACGTCGGGGCGCTGGCCATTGCCATCGATCGGATACTTGGCGATCCCGCGCTCGGGGCCAAGCTCGCTGAAGCTGCTCGCCGTCGGATCCTCGAGCGCTTCACGTGGCGGGCGTGCGCATCTGCCACCGCCGACCATTACCGTTGGATAATCGAGAATCACAAGGCCCGAGCTGCAGAAGGGGCTTCGGCCTGAAGATGCTGACGGTTCGCTACGACCGCCTCGGGGTGCGACCAGGCGACCGCTTGCTCGACCTCGGATCGGGCGCCGGGAGGCACGCATTCGAAGCGATGCGCCGGGGTGCGATCGTCACGGCCCTGGATGCTGACGCGGCCGAGGTGAAAGACGCTTCCTGGATGATGCGGGGCCTTGCTTCGGACGACGATGCAGTCGCAGCGAGCGGCGGCGAGGGTGCGGGTGTAGTCGGGAATGCCCTCCAATTGCCGTTCGATACCGGGACGTTTCATCGCGTCATTGCGGCGGAGGTGCTCGAACACATTCCAGACGATCGGTCTGCGATAGCCGAGCTCGCCAGGGTGCTGCGGCCCGGGGGGACGATGGCCGTCACGGTTCCCAGGTGGTGGCCTGAGCTGCTCACTTGGGCCCTGTCCGACGACTACCACAATACGCCCGGTGGCCACATCCGGATCTACCGGCGCTCTGCGCTCGTGGAGCGGCTGCGAGCAGCCGGCCTGGACCTTTACGGGGCCCATCACGCCCACGCCCTGCACAGCCCGTACTGGTGGTTGAAGGCCTACGTTGGCGTTCGCAATGATGACCACCCCGCGGTGCGCTTGTATCACCGGCTGCTCGTTTGGGACATAATGGCCCACACCCCGGTCACCCGCGTCCCGGAGGCGATTTTGAACCCGGTCCTCGGCAAGAGCGCTGTCGTCTACTTGAGGAAGCCAGTTAATTGAGCAAGCTGATAACTTGGGGAACATCAGGGTGACCGGCCCGCTTACCGCTCTCGAGGTCTCACAGACCGCGGCGTGGATCGCCTCTGTACAGCTGAAAAACGGAATGATCCCGTGGTTTGACGGAGGACATTGCGACCCGTGGAACCACACTGAATCGGCCATGGCCCTGGTCCTCGCCGGTCATCGTGCTGAGGCGGACCGGGCTTTCGAGTGGCTAGCTGCGACGCAGCTTCCGGACGGGACGTGGTGTCGCTACCACCTGGCCGAAGGCATAGAGGATCCCCGCCGGGACCCGAACGTCGGTGCTTACGTCGCGACAGGGGCTTGGTGGCATTACCTGCGTACCGGAGACCTCGGCTTCTTGGGCGAGATGTGGCCGGCCATCGAAGGAGCCGTCGGGTTCGTCCTCCGGCTCCAGCAACCGGAAGGAGAAGTCCTCTGGTCGATGGACCCGGACGGTCACTTGGGAAGCTACGCACTCCTGACGGGCACGTCATCGATCCATCACAGCCTCCGGTGTGCCGTGGCGGTCGCCGAATGTCTGGGACACGAGCGGCCTGAGTGGGAGCTGGCGGCCGACCGGATCGTCGAAGCAATCGTTCATCGCCCGGCGGCGTTCGTGCCGAAACGACGGTGGGCCATGGACTGGTACTACCCGATCCTCTCCGGTGCCCTGTCGGGCGAAGCGGCGCGCGACCGCATCGAAAGCCGGTGGTCCGAGTTCGTGCTCGACGGCGTGGGCGTACGCTGTGTTTCTGACCAGCCGTGGGTCACCGCGGCGGAGACGGCCGAGTGCGTGATGGCCCTCGACGCCATCGGAATGCGGGACAATGCGGTTCGGCTTCTCGACTGGACCCGTCACTTGAGGGATGACGACGGTTCCTACTGGACCGGTTGCGTGCACCCGCAATGCGTCCGCTACCCGGGCGGCGAGAGAACCACTTACACGGCGGCTGCCGTGATTCTCGCGGACCACGCGCTGTACGGGTACGGCCCCAGCGCCGGGCTCTTCCGGGGGGAGACCCTGCCCGGCGTCGTCGACGTGGCGGGAGTCGTCGAACCTCTCCCCGAGGGCTGAGGCGCGGCCGTGGTCCTCAGCCGGCTGGCGCAGCCGCCCTCGCCACAAGCTGGGCGGCCCGTCGCCCGGATGCGATACAAGCCGGGATGCCTGATCCCCGGTAGGTAGAGCCAGCCAGAGCCACGCCGGGATGCAGCTCAGAGACCGACTTCTCGACCGCTGTCACCAGAGATGCGTGGCCTGGCAGATACTGAGGAAAGACGTCAGGCCAGCGCGACACTCGCGTCGCTGTGGGAGCGAGGGTGGTTCCGAGGGCCTGCCCGAGCTCGCCCAGCAGGCGATCGGCCAGGTCGTCGTCGTCGAGCTCGAAGGCGCGGAGGTCGCCGTGGCGGCCCGCCGACATTCTCACGACGGACTTCCCCGGGTCGGCCCAGTGGGGCCACTTGTTGGATGCAAACGAGCACGCCGTCATCAGCCGGCGCTCTCCGCGGGGCACGAGGAAGCCGTTGAGAGCGGGTGGAAGCGGATCTTTTAGTGAAGCCGTAAGGAGGACCACCGAGGCGGTAGGCACCCGGGTCAGGCCGTCGACGGTCACACCGGTCCTGAGCAGTTCGGCTGTTCGCCGAGGAGGCGTGGCGACGACGGCCGCGTCGAAGCGATCCGGGCTCGGCTCGACCACGACCTGCCCGCCCGGGACGGTCCTGACCAGCTCGACCTCGTCCGCCAGGAATCGCACGCCCGACTCACCGAGCAGACGAACCAGCACATCGACCATCCGCCCCAGGCCCAAACGTGGGGCCATGAAAATGGGGCCACCCTTACCTTTGGGCAGTCTGCGGAGGCCAAGGATCAAGCTTCGCGCCCGCTCCGACGCGGCCACGAGTTGGGGCGTGACTTCTGCGGCTCCAAGCTCTCCCGTCCAGCCCGCGTGGATCCCGCCGACGAGGGGGTCCACCAGCCGATCGGCGACTTGGGTGCCGAACCGGTCGGCTATCAATTCGCGTACCGACAGGCCGGCCGCGGGGCGGCGCCGAGGTAGGACCAGGTCCAGTCCGGCCCGGGCCACGCCCAATGGGGACAGGATCCGACTCCGGATGAGACCGCGCAAGTCGCTCGGGGCGCCGAGCACCAGCCCATCGGGCAGACGCTTCAGGCCGCCGTTGATCCAAACCGCCGAAGCTCCCACGGCGGGGGCGACCAGCTCGTCCTGCAACCCGAGCTCCTCGCACAGCTCCAAGGCCTCTGGGACCCGCGTCAAGAAGGCGTCGGCGCCCTCATCGACCGGATGGCCGTCGAACTCTGTCGTGAGGATGCAGCCTCCGAGCCGGTTTGGCTCGAACACGGTGACGTCGGCCAGCTGGCGCAGGTCCCAGGCCGCGGCCAGACCGGAGATGCCGCCACCGACCACGGCCACCCTCATGGGCAGGACGGCCTCATGGGCGGGACGGCCTCATGGGCGGGACGGCCTCACGGGCGGGACGGCCTCACGGGACTGGACGATAGGCATGGCAGAAGTCGACGAGTTCAGCCAGCACTCCAGGGTCGGTCTCGGGCAGCACGCCGTGGCCGAGGTTGAAGATGTGACCCCGGCCGCCGCCCTCGGCGAGCACCCGCTGAGCCTGTTCGCGGGTAGCTTCCCAACCGGCCACCACCACGTTGGGGTCCAAGTTGCCCTGGACGGCCACATCGGGGCCGATCCGCACGCGGGCCTCGTCCAGGGGAACCCGCCAGTCGACGCCGACGACATCGGCGCCCGCCTCGGCCATGAGGCCCAGCAGCTCGCCCGTCCCGACTCCGAAGTGGATTCGAGGGACCTGGTACCCGGCCAGGCCGCCGAGCACTTTTCGGCTGGAAGGCAGCACGTATCGGCGGTAGTCGGCAGGCGCGAGCGCCCCGGCCCAACTGTCGAAGAGCTGGACCGCTTGAGCCCCAGCTTCGATCTGGGCTTGCAGCGACACGAGGGACATGTCGGCGAGCCGGTCGAGCAGCTCGGCCCAGAGGGCCGGCTCGCTGTACATAAGGGACTTGGTCTTGGTGTGGTCACGCGAGGGACCCCCCTCGACCAGGTAGCTGGCGATGGTAAACGGGGCGCCGGCGAAGCCGATGAGCGGGACTTGCAGTTCCTGGCGAAGGATGCGAACCGTCTCGAGCACGTATGGAATGTCCACGTCGGGTTCTAAAGGCCGTAGGCGGGACAGGTCGTGGGCGTCGGCGAAAGGCCGTTCTACGACAGGACCGACGCCCGATTGCAGCGCCACCCCGAACCCTATGGCTGCGACCGGGACGACGATGTCGGAGAAGAGGATCGCCGCATCCACGCCGTACCGGCGCACCGGCTGCAAAGTCAGCTCGGCGGCGAGGTCAGGGGACTTGACAGAGTCGAGGATGCCCCCCTGGCGCCGGGCCGCCCGGTACTCGGGTAGAGCGCGCCCCGCCTGCCGCATAAACCAAACAGGCACGTGGGCGGCGGCTTCGAGCTTGCATGCGGCCAGGAAGGACGAAGCGGTTTCGGTCGTCACTGCCGCTTGATACGGGCCCGATCCCGACCGGGCTCGGAATTATCCGACTCGAGGACGTCACTACAGGCCACGACGAATCGTACACGTGCAGCCTCCGCGGGTCGGTCCGCGCGGCCATGGCTTGCGCTCGGACTTCAAAACACGCAAAGTGGATGTTCCCCATTTATGACCCACCCGGATGTCCCGGCCGAGCAAGCCCACGTCGACCTTGCGTACGAACGGCTCGCGGCCATGCGCGCTTCTGCGGAAGCGATGCTTCAGGACGCGTTCGGGGAGCGGGGGGGCACTTTCCAGGCCATCACAGAGCGCGACATACGCGTCCGCAACAGCCTCGGAAGGCTCGAACATCTTCAAATCGGACGGGAGTCCCTGGTGTTCGGCCGTATCGACCGAATCGCGGATCCAGGGTCTCTCCCGGAGCGCTTCCATATCGGCCGTCTGGCGATCTCGGCCGAAGACTTGGAGCCGCTCGTAGTCGACTGGAGGGCACCGATCGCCGAGCCGTTCTACCGGGCCACCGGAGCCCACCCGATGGCGCTCACTTTGCGACGCCACTTCCTCACCGAAGGCCGTCGGGTGCTCGACCTGGAAGACGAGTTGTTCGATGCCGAGGGCAACGGCACCGGCATCGGGCTCGGGCTCGCCGGCCCGCAGGTTCTCCTCGCCACCCTCGAACGGTCCCGAACGGGCCGGATGAGAGATATCGTCGCCACTGTCCAGAGGGAACAGGACGAGATCATCCGCGGGCCCTTGCCTGGGATCCTCGTCGTCCAGGGCGGTCCGGGCACAGGCAAAACTGCCGTTGCGCTGCATCGAGCTGCCTACCTGCTGTACACGCATCGATTTCCACTCGAGAGCCAGGGTGTCCTCGTCGTCGGGCCCAATCCGACCTTCCTGGGGTACATCGAACACGTACTGCCGTCGCTAGACGAAACGGGAGTCGAGCTATCGACTGTCAACGGCTTGTACGGCGGCGAAAGGCCTGTCGCGACGGAAGATGAGGAAGTCGCCGAGCTGAAGGGCGATGTGCGCATGGCGCGGGTGATCGCCAACGCGATAGGCGACCGGCAACGGCCCCTTCGCCACACGGTGGAGATCCCCTACGGGCCGAAGCTGGTGAGGATCACGCCGGATCTGTCCGCGCAGGCCGTCGCCGCAGTGAAGCGGCGTCCGGGCTCCCATAACGCACGGCGCCGCACTCTGGAACACATCCTGTGGCGCCACTTCCTCGAGCAGGTTGTTCCCGCGGCCGGTCGTGAACCGGACCCGGAAAGTATCGGTGAGCCGCTGACCGCCGAGGACTTGGGGCGAAGGCTGAGGCGCCAGCCCGGAATGTCTGAAGCGCTCGACCGCATGTGGCCGCTCCTGACGCCAGAACAGCTCTTGCACGACCTGTTCGGTGCCGCCCCGCTGATCGAGCTGGCCGCCGCGAAGGTGCTAACCCCAGCCGAGAGAGAACATCTCTTCCGTCCGCGAAGTCCGCTGGGCGAGAGCGTGCCGTGGACCGACTCGGACATCCCGTTGCTCGACGAGGCCAATTCCCTTCTAGGGACACGCCGACGAGATGGTCCCGATCAGACGGAGCCGCTGAGGACCTTCGGGCACGTGGTCGTCGACGAAGCGCAGGATCTGTCGCCTATGCAGCTAAGGATGGTTGCCAGGCGATCCTTGTCGGGGTCCATGACCGTCGTGGGAGACATCGCGCAGGCCACTGGAACTTGGGTACCGGCGGCATGGTCCCAAGTGATCGAACACCTTCCGGCCCGCCGCGGCTGGCGCTTGGTGGAACTGACCGTCAACTACCGGACCCCCAGCGAGATCATGGAGGTCGCGGCCGGCGTGTTGCGCCACGTGGCACCGGGAATGCGCCCACCCGAGTCGGTGCGGGCCAGCGGATCTCCACCCCGGGTCCTCAACGCAAACCGCCCGGACGGGACGCTTCGCGGCGACGCCACGGTTCCAGTCACGATCCAGACGGTGCGAGCCGAGCTGGACGAACTCGCTGCTGCAGGAAGTAGCGGGACTGTTGCTGTGATCGTGCCCCGCAGCCTCCTCGGCGTGGTGGCGTCCGCGCTGGAAGCGTCCCACATCCGATATGGGGGTGTAGGGCGGGGGGCGCTCGACGAGACGGTGTCGCTCCTCACCGTGGAGGACGCCAAAGGCCTCGAGTTCGACTCGGTCACCGTGGTCGAACCTCATCGCATAGTCAGCGAGGCGGCCCAAGGGCTGCGGGCCCTTTACGTAGCGTTCACCCGGGCGACCCAGCGGCTGGTAATCGTGCACTCCGAAGGTCTGCCCGCGCCGCTGGCCGGCGTCGCCCAGCACTCGGCGTGACGGCTTCGGGCGCGCAGGTTTCGTAGACTCGAGCCGCGATGGCGCTCGAACCTGCAGTCCGATCCTCGCTCGCCCAACTGGTCCGAGACGCCGGCTACGAGCGGCGCGAGCAACCGTTCCAACTCACTTCGGGGGGTTGGAGCCACGACTATGTCGACGGAAAGCACGCAGTCGCGACGGGCGCCGCCCTCCACCAAGCGAGCCGAGCCGTCATCCAGGCCATCGATGGTTCGTTCGATGCCGTAGGCGGGCCGACGATGGGCGCAGACGCCCTGGCCCACGGCGTGGCCCTCCTTTCAGGATCCGGTTGGTTCTCCGTTCGCAAGGAACCGAAAGGCCACGGACGCGGGGCTTGGGTGGAGGGGACCAGGCTGAAGATCGGGGACAGGGTGGTCGTGGTCGAGGACGTAGTTTCGACGGGCGGATCTCTCCTGCGAGCCGTCGATCGGATACGCGACCTGGGTGCCGAAGTGGTCGCGGCGACTGCCCTCCTCGACCGCAGCCCTACCGTGGCGTCGCGCTTTGCCGCCGCGGGGATAGCGTGGGTGCCGCTGCTGACGTGGTCCGATCTCGGCATAGAGCCCCTCTAGGTCCTGCCACAGGGAATCAGGGGACGGGACGAGTGACAGCACCGGATCCGATGGCTGCCGGCTTGCCCAGGTCGGTACTCTCGAGGCGCGACCCCAGGCCGGAAGGAGAGCGCGACCGGGGTTTGGACGAGCGGGACGTAGATCCTGATCCCATCGGGCAGTTTCATAGGTGGTTCGCGGACGCCAAGGCGGCAGACGAGCCCCAGCCCGAAGCCATGGCTCTGGCGACAGCGACCCCCGGCGCAGCCCCGTCGGTGCGGTACGTCCTCTTGAGAGGCCTCGACGAGCGGGGTTTCGTGTTCTACACCAACGAACGCAGCCGGAAGGGACAGGAGCTGATCGCCAACCCCTGCGCCTCGCTCGCTTTTCGCTGGTGGATCCTGGAGCGCCAAGTGAGGGTGGAGGGGACGACCGCGGTCGTCGATCCGGGCGAGTCCGACGCCTACTTCGCGACGCGGCCTCGCGGCGCTCAGCTTGGCGCCTGGGCGTCGGCCCAGAGCGAAGCCCTAGACAGTCGAGTTGACCTCGAAAACAGCCTCGAAACAGTGACCGCGAGGTTCGCTGGGCGCGACGTATCGCGGCCGCCCTGGTGGGGAGGCTTCCGTGTCGAGCCGAGCGCCGTCGAATTCTGGCAGGGGCGCCCGGACCGCCTCCACGACCGGCTTCGGTACACGCGCGACGGCGCCGGATGGGGGATCAGACGGCTCAGCCCGTGACGTAGAACCCCGGGCCACCTCCATGCGGCCGGCGCAAGTTGTCCCGGCCCGGGCCCTTCGCCACAATGGACCCATGCAGGATGTACCCCGACCACTCGAGGTCGACTTGGAGGCCTTCGCCGATGCTCACTCGGCGGGTGCAGCCGTCCTCGACGTCCGCAACCCAGACGAATACGAGGCCGCCCACGTGCGCGGTGCGGTCCTGATCCCGCTCCCCGAGCTGGCGACCCGAATGCAAGAAGTACCCGAAGGCGATCCGGTGTATGTCATTTGCGCGGTCGGCGGTCGCAGCCTCACCGCAGCCAAAGCTCTTGTCGACTCCGGCTACTCCGCCGTCTCAGTTGCGGGTGGAACCAACGGGTGGATCGAGCGAGGCGGGGAAGTCGTCAAGGGTCCGGGAAACTGATAGCCGCCTCCTAGGGCTCTGCCGGCCCACTCTCAGCGATCCGAGCGTCCCGTGTCATTGCTCGAGCGCGGCCTCGACGCGGGCGAGACCCTCGTTGAGGCCGCCCAGCCCGCCTAGGGCATCTATCAGGTATCGCCTCACTCCGGCCACGTGGGTCGGTGCCGCCTCCTGAAGGAGGTCCATCCCGGCTTTGGTGAGCTCGGCATATGACCCCCGCCCGTCGTTGGGGCAGGCTCGCCGGATGACCAGCCCGGCTCGGACCAGTCCGTCCACCCGTCTGGTCAGACCGCTGCGCGAAAGCAGGAGCCGGTCGGCCAGATCGGACATGCGCAACGACCCGCCGACCGCCTCGGATAAGTGCACCAGCACGCCGTAGTCATTGAGGGTGGTCCCGTGGGCGGTCCGCAGGTCTTGGTCGAGGCGATCCCTCAGCCGGCACTCCACGGCGAGTAGGCGCCGCCACGTCGCTTGTTCCTCGGAGTTCAGCCAGAGAGCCGGCGTTACCATCACGTCACTCAGCCTATCTCCGGGCTGCCGCCATCTGGTTGTGAGCACAATCAGATGTAACTTTCCCCCTTCACGGATGGCCTCTGATCAGGTACTATTTGAATTCCCCAGCGACTTTCACCGTCCATCGCAACGTGGCCGACGAGACCGCTGCAAATACCTGTCTGGGTGATCCACACCGGGTACATCGAGAGACGAGGACGAGTGCCCAACAACCACGCCGCTCAGCCCGAGGAGGACTTGGTCCGCCTCTACCTGAACGACATTGGTAAGCATGCTCTGCTGACCAAGGACGACGAAGCCCGTTTGGCCCAAGCCATCGAGGCGGGCCGTGAGGCGCGCGATGAAATGGCCTCGGGCAAGTCCGTAACTCCGGCCCGCAAGCGGGAGTTGCGCCGGCTGATCCGTGACGGCGACGAGGCAGCCGAGACCTTCGTCAAGGCCAACCTGCGGCTCGTGGTGTCTATCGCCAAGAAGTACCAGGCGGCGGAGCTGCCGCTCTTGGACCTTGTGCAAGAGGGCAACTTGGGCCTCATGCACGCGGTGGAGAAGTTTGACTGGCGCAAAGGCTTCAAGTTCTCGACGTACGCCACTTGGTGGATCCGCCAGGCGATTACCCGCGGCATCGCCAACACTGGCCGGACGGTCCGCCTACCCGTGCACGCAGGCGACCTCCTCACCCGGGTGACCAAGGCCCGCGGCCGGCTGGAAGGCCAGTTGGGTCGTCGCCCGACCGTCGCCGAGCTGGCCGCCGACCTCGAGCTCGAAGAGGAGAAGGTCACAGAGATCCTCCGTCACGCAGCCGAGCCCCTTTCGCTTTCGGAGCCGCTGCGCGAGGACGGGGACGCCGAACTTGGCGACGTGGTCGAAGACCGTTCCGCAGTATCGCCGTTTGACGCCGCGGCCGCTGCATTGCTCTCGGGCGAAGTCAACAAAATGCTCATCGCCCTCGACGAGCGCGAGCGCGAGATCCTTCGGCTGCGGTTCGGCCTTGATCGGGGCGAGCCGCGCACTTTGGACGAGGTTGGCGAGCATTTCAGTCTCACGCGCGAGCGCATCCGCCAGATCGAGGCCAGGGCCATGTCGAAGCTCCGGCACCCCTCGACCGACCGCGGCGCCCGCGAGCTTCTCACCGGCTAGGGGCCTTCGGCCAGACCGAGCTAGAGCGTCGGGTACCCGGCCACCATACGCTCCACTTTGCCGTCCGGTCCTGCGAGGATCAGGTACTCCGTGTTGTTGGTCCGGCCGACTTGGCCGACTCTTTCGCCCCGGCTGTTGTGTATCCCTATCTGGGCGCCGATGTAGCGGCGGGAGTCGAAGGCCAGAACTTCCACTGTGCGCCGCTCGGCAAGAATCCCGGCGAGGGCGTCGACGCCCATCCACCCCTCGTTGCTGGCGGACACGACGATGACTTCGGCGCGAAGCGCGCCGAGCAGTCGAGCCATGGCTTCGGGTGCTTGACGCTTGCGGTTGAAGACGCTCGCAGTACGCTCCTCCCGCAAATCGGACCGCTTGCAGGCTACCCCGTAGTGCTCAGGCGAGTCCCACGCCATCAGGGTCTCCCACACGTGGTAGTTCCCGGCGTAGCGGTGTTGGTTGTACGGAGGGTCCAGGTAGGCGAAGTCGACTTCGGACAGACCGGACACGACTTCGGTGGCGTCCCCGTGCTTCGCAGAGCCGGCTCCTGGTAGCAAGTCGGGAACCCGCAGCTCCAGCGGTTGATATGAGCGGGGTGACCACTGTTTGAGGAATGCCATTTGCAGCCCGGTCGTCGAGTCGACACGGTCGGCCGCTTGAAGCAGCGAAGCCAGCAAGATCGGGCGCCAAGGGTGGTCCGGCCAGCCGGCTTCGATGGCGTCGCGGATGGCGTCGATTCGTTGCGCGTTCGGCTCCTGAAAGTACCGGGCCTGACGGCTGAACGTCTCTGTGACGTATCCATCCGTGCCGGACAACGTCTGCAAATGTGAAATGACCCGGCCCAGCTCGGCCAGGTCGACTTCGTTGGCATCGGTCTGGATGTAGCACTCGGCCAGAACTGCGGAGTACCGGGCGGAGTCGACCGCGGTCACGTGGGCGCCGCGTCGCTTCCACTCCTGGGCCACGCGAGTGGTCCCGGTGAAGAGATCGACCACCGTGGAGGCGCCGCAGCGGCTGAGCAGCTCTCCGAGAACCGGCACCAGGCGCCTCTTGGACCCGATGTACTTGATCATCGGCTCAGAGCGTCCGTTTGCCGAGAGATCGCGGCAGGTGGTCCACCACGACGCTGGCCACCAGCTTCAAGTGGCGGCTCGACACCAGCACGACGGCGTACGATCCCTGCTCGGTCGAAGGGGCCAGCGCGACCTGGTCCGCGGCGAACTTGCCTTTGAACGCGAGCGCGCAGACTTCGGTGTCGTCCTCCGCGGCCATCTCGGCCCGGGCCGCGGCGGGCAGGCGGTCGCGGACTTTGTCGACTGCGACCCGGTGGACCCCGATGAGGACCGCTCCGCTGTCGTGGAGGGCGTCCCTGGCGGCCGGGATGGCCCGGTAGCAGGCGCTCACCGAGCCGTTGGAAACACCCGGGTGAGGAGCCCCGCAGCCGGCCAGGGCGGCGGCGAACAAGGCGATCACCCCTGCGAGAATTAGATGAGGGCGGGCGCGGTACGTGCTCATGTGACGGCGGCCTCCAACGCCGGTGTCCGGGCTCGGCGTCCCATGAGGACCATCGCGGTCCACGACCCCCAGCCCACGGGGAGTAGCAACCAGAACGATATGAGCCGGTACAGCAGCACTGCAGCAACCGTGGAGTACTTGCCTCCGCCGAAGTCGACCAAGGCGACGGTCAGGCTGCCTTCCACCACCCCCAGCCCACCGGGCGTGATCGGAAGGTTGGCGGCCAGCTGGCCCGCCCCGTAGGCGAGCAGGAGGCCGCGCCAGGGCACACCCGCACCGACCGCGAAAAACGAGAACACCAAGCATCCGAGGTCGCCG
>Ga0302324_100018251_pt1 | contig 13848 bp, 11 predicted proteins | sample Palsa_T0_1_FD_201949 | JGI IMG/M metagenome (GOLD analysis project Ga0302324, IMG submission 201949) | Peat permafrost microbial communities from Stordalen Mire near Abisko, Sweden - Palsa_T0_1 | ecosystem: Environmental > Terrestrial > Soil > Palsa > Peat permafrost | place: Sweden: Abisko... | reverse complement strand
AGATTGATCGGAAACGTACATTTCGCCACCGTGGTAGTTCTCCCAGAGGATCGCCTGAATCTCTTCCAGAGTGCAGGCGTAGGTTTCCTGCGGTTCTGCTGCCTTTGGATTCACCACAGAATCACGAGCGGGATTCTCCCCTGGAAATAATCCTGCTGCTTTGCCAGGCGTAGAACTCGACTGCCGTGACGAATCTAATCTTGCCCAATCTGGCACTACTTCATCGGCGAAAAATCCGTCGGACGCATGTACGTCTCGCCTATTTTTTCCACCGTTTTGTTGGCCTGCTCGGCTTTGAGCACCTCTTGAAATTCTGGGGTCTGCCCGGAACCCATCCCAGTTTTTTTTCGCTTCCTCCCGGCTGGAATGAGCCACCATAAAGATGAAAGTGTTGTCCCAAGCGGGAGCACCCTCGGGTACCCACTGGCCCACAACCTTCAGAAGCCGCACAACATTCAGTGTGCACTCGGCGAGTTCATGCCTCGCGAAGGGCAAACATCGGATCTACCTTCGTCGCGCGCCGTGCCGGAAGGTAGCTGGCCACCGCGGCCACTGCAAGTAAAAGTAGAGGTACGATCAGAAACACAGCCGGATCATGGGGGCGAACACCATAGAGCAAACTTGCCATCATGGACGCAGTGGATGCAGAAACAACCACTCCGGCAACAATGCCCACGCCAGCAAGCGCGACCCCCTTGCGTAAGAATATTCTCAGAATGTCGTCCCGCCGCGCGCCCAGGGCCATGCGCAGACCGATCTCCCGGGATCTTTGCCCGACCATATAGGCCAGCAAGCCGTAAATGCCGATGGAAGCCAGAAGCACCGCCAGTCCAGCAAATCCGCCCACCAGATCGGCAGAAAAACGGCGTGAAGCCAGTGACCGATCAAGGATGTCGTTCATTGAAGAAACATTAAATACCGGCAAGCCGGGATCAACGCTCTGGATTTCATGCCGAATCTGTGGTTCGAGCAGGGTCGCGGGCAGAGAAGTCCGCAACACCACGCTCACTTGCTTGCTGGGGTCTTGATAGACCGAAACGTAGATGTGGGGAACGCCATCGATGTCGAGACCGTCATTCTTGATATCCTTAATAACACCCACGACGGTCGTCCATGGCTTAGTAGGGTCGTTTCCGAACCGCACTTGGCGGCCGAGCGGATCGCCGGTTGGCCAATACTTATTAGCGGTGCTTTCATCAATGATGGCCACCGGCGGTTTACCGTCTTCATCGCCCTCGGTGAATGAGCGACCGCGTAGGAGCGTCGTCTGCAACACCTTAAAATAATCGGGGCTTATCCGAATTCTCTCGGCGCGCAGATCCTGCGAGGACTCGACCGGTCTATCTTCAATCGCTAAGCGTTCAATCCTTAAGCCGCCGACGGCGTTGGAGTTGCTATTGGTGGTCGGTATAGATGAGGTGATTGCGGCGAGTTCTACTCCCGGAATTGCCTTCATGCGCCGCTGCAACTCACGATCAAAGGCGGCCTTACCGGGAATACCGAGATACGGATCCGTCTTCGGATCGTTGGGGTTTCCTAGCCACGTGTTTGCCGTGACAACTTGAGTTGGATTAAAGCCTGGATTTTCCTGCAACAGGTCCCGCAGCGTACGCAGCAGCAAGCCGGCTCCCACCATCAATATGACGGCGAATGCCAGTTCAGAGACGATTAGAACATCCCGCAAGCGGCCGGTCTTAGTGCTGTAGCCGGACCCGCGACCACCTTCACGAATGGCCGAGGAGAGAGCGACTTTTGCGGAGTGGAGCGCTGGAGCAAGTCCAAACAGTAAGCCGGTGAGAATGGAAATCAGCAGAGCGAACGCCAGCACCACCCAGTCGATTCGTACTTCGTTGAGCCGGGGAACGTTCGATGGCACAAAGCGCAGGATGAAACCTAACGTAGCAACTGCGGTTGCGATTCCCGCGGCACCACCGATGAGCGACAGCAGCATGGACTCGGTCAGCATCTGGCGCACCATGCGGCTGCGGCTCGCTCCCAGCGCTAACCGCACCGCCATCTCTTGTTGTCGCCCCGAAGCGCGCGCCAAGAGCAGATTGGCAATGTTCAACGATACGATGAAAACGATCAGGATTACCGCACCCAGTAACACCAGCAGCATGGGCCGAACCTTGCCCACCAAAGTTCCTTGCAATGGTTGAATCTCAATTGCCCATTGCGCCTGATGCGGATAATCGGTGGGAAAGTCGTGGCGTAATTGGGCAGCCATGGCAGTGAGCCGCGCCTGAGCTTGCGCCAGTGTCAGACCAGGCTTAAGTCGTCCGATTCCAGATACTAAAATCCGGGTACCACGCATTGGCGGGGGAAAGGGATCTCCGCTGAACCCGCCGGCGCCAAACACTTCCGCGTCGCCGGAAGTCGTCGGTCCAGGATGGCGAAATCCGCGTGGCAGAACCCCAATAACTGTAAGGGGATCATTGTCGATCCGGAGGGTACGGCCGAGGACATTCGGATCGGCGCCATAGGCACGGCGCCACAGGCCATCGCTGATCACGGCCTCTGGAGCGAAACCAGGCGCGAAGTCCTGCGGACCAAACAACCGTCCAATTTGCGGGGTCACACCCAGCATGGAAAAGTAGCTAAAACTGCCATTGACCCCCTCGACACGCTCGGGCTGTTTGGCGCCGGTCAAATTCTCGCTACCCTCAAAGATCGGGGTCACATCTTCAAATACACCGGCTCGCGTCTGCAGGTCATCCAGTTCGGGCTTGGAAAACGGAACGTCCCGCAATCCTACGCCGGGCTCGTTAAAGTAGATTCTTACCAAACGATCAGGGTCGTGGTAGGGCAGAGAACGCAGCAACACGGCATTCACGATGCTGAAAATTGCCGTGTTGGCTCCCACGCCCAGAGCCAGCGTCAGCACCGCAACCGCGGTAAAACCTCGATTCTTGCGCAGCAATCTCAATCCGTGACTCAGGTCCAAACCTAGTTCACCCCACCAGCGCACGCCCACCGATGCCCGCATGGCATCTTTGTGAGACTCGATTCCGCCAAACTCAATCCTCGCCTGTCGCACGGCTTCTTGCTGGGAAAGGCCTTGGCGAACCAGGTCCGCAGCGTAGCTTTCAAGGTGGAAACGCACCTCCGTTTCCATTTCGCTTTCAAGCCGTTGCCCATTGACGATCCACTTCAACCAAGAACGGAATCGAGCCGGAAGATTCATACCTGCTCCGGAGTAGTCCGCAGAATACTGGCGATCAACGATGCCATGCGGTTCCATTTTTCGGTTTCCGCATGGAGTTGGCGCCGCCCGGACGCGGTCAGACTATAGAACTTTGCTTTGCGGTTGTTGTCCGATTCCCCCCACTCGCTGGTGATCCAGCCCCGATGTTCCAGCCGATAGAGTGCTGGGTATAGCGAGCCTTGCTGGATCTCCAGTTGTTCGCCCGAGATCTGCTGAATGCGCAGCAAAACTCCGTAGCCGTGCAGCGGGCCAAGCGAGACAGCTTTGAGGATCAGCATGTCCAGCGTGCCTTGCAGCAAGTCAATCTGTTCCACGATCTCTCCTTGTTTGTCTAGGAGAGACGCTAACAGAACTCCCCTAGTCGGTCAAGGAGAGAGTATTTTGGCGGGACAGTTCCTGATTAACGGGCAAACCGCAAGTTATTTTGGGCCAGAAGTCGGGCTTCGAGGAGATCTCCGCGAAGCAACCGACTGAGCTTCGTTCAGATAGGAACGGAAGGAACGGGAGGGGAGCGATGATGGGTGTGCCGGAGAGTGCAGCAGCTACGGCCCGAAATGGGCAATGGTGCTTGATGAGCCCGACTCGAAGCATGGGTCTGAGGTTGCGGATAGGTTAGTGATGACGACTGCGGAGCGGTGCAGCGATCTGATCAGGAGACTGCTAGGATTCGCCCCTCGGGCCGTGTTCTCCGGCGACAAGGAGAAGATCATGGCGAAGCGAAAAGAGAAGCCAGAGCGCAGACCGATGGTTCCGCAACGCCCCGGCCTTCGCCTCCTGGCTTGGCCTCTGCCCGGAACAACGAATCAGCGGTGGCAAAGTGCTGTCCTGTAAACCCGCCAGGTAAAGCATCGCGCTGCGACTGCGCTCCGCATGGGCGCTAACTCGCTGTGCCGTGCGAAAGGTTACTTCGGCGAGTTCTTTCGGCGCATGCGGGCTAAGCTCGGTACGGCTCAGGCGATCACCGCCACCGCTCACAAGATCGCGCGGATCCTTTACCACATCCTATCGACCAAGGAACCGTACTCAGAAACCGTCTTCCACCGTTGCGATGAACAGGCACAGCAGAGAGCTGAAATGCGCCTTCGCAAACAAGCAACTCGACTCGGCTTCCAACACTTGCCCATCCCAGCAACAGGAGAATAACAGCTAGTTCCTCAGGAGCCCGTTTGTGGATCGCTTTCCGAAATCCTCCATTCAAGAATCAGCGTTCAGGCGTCCGATTTTATGAATAACGCTTCGCTCTCGGTTGAGGTATGATGTCGCTCACCCAGGGCGGAAGGGTCACACTTCTGGTTGACCTCGAACAAGAACAGGAATCAAGAAAAAATCGCAAGCGAGCGCGAAGGAGAAAGGCACGCGTGTGACTTCTGCTCGCGTGCTTTTGCCCCACCCTTGCTTCATTCTCGGAGGCTATGTCAATGGCGCGAATCCAGCAGCGATCTTGTATTAGTCAGCACGAGCGGTGGCACCAATTTGGCATTCGATGTGGGCAGGGCGCAACGCCCACGATTGCGTTAATCACTCTGTTGGTGGCCTTCGCGTCATCGGCAATGGCTCAATCGACCAGCCTTTTGAATGGCAGCGTTACGGACCCATCTGGTGCGAGTCTTCCCGGGGCTCAGATTACCCTGAGCGAGCCAGCGACCGGACTGCAGCGCACTACTTCGAGCAACGGGAAAGGACTTTACCAGTTCCTTGACATACCTCCCGGTAATTATCAATTGGCGGCAACGGCAAAGGGCTTCGCACCCTTTGTAGCAACGAACGTCACGCTCGTGGTCAAAACGCCCTCCACGATAAACATTCAACTTCAACTGGAGGGCGTGAAGACGTCGGTGGAGGTCGAGGGACAGGCGCCGCTGATCAATCGTACTGACGCGTCCCTGGGCAACGTGATCGAGGGAAACCAAATCGACGAATTGCCGATTGCCGACCGCAACGTTGTACAGTTGCTGAGCCTTCAGCCCGGCGTGGCTTACCTGGGCAACCAAGTCGACGCAGATACCGACACCCGAAGCGGCGCAGTGAATGGCCTGCGCAGCGATCAATCCAACGTCACGCTCGATGGCATTGGGGTCAACGACCAGAATAATGGTTATGCGTTTACCAGTGTCCTGAATGTTCCGCCGGACTCAGTGCAGGAATTCAGGGTCACCACGGCCAACGCCAATGCCGACTCCGGCTACTCCAGCGGTGCTCAGGTAGCGCTGGCGACCAAGAGCGGCACCAATAGCTTTCACGGCTCGGCCTACGAGTACAACCGCAATACCATCTTCAGCGCCAACGACCCGTTCTTGAAAGCGTCCCAACTCAGCAGTGGCGAATCCAACCAGGCACCGAAGCTGTTGCGCAACGTCTTCGGTGTCACGTTCGGTGGGCCGATCAAGAAAAACCGGCTCTTTTTCTTCGCCAATTACGAAGGCCGCCGCGATGCCCAGGGCACGAGCGTGTTGCGCGACGTGCCCAGCGCGAGTCTGCGCGCAGGCAATCTGGTGTATCTATGTCAAACCAATAGCGACGGCAGTCTCGACACGGTCGATTGTCCAGGCGGTACGGTCAACGGCGTGAGCGGCGTGCAGCCCGGCTACTATGCGCTCGGGCCAAAGCAAATCACAGCGATGGATCCTCTGGGAATCGGCCCGAGTGCCGCGGTCCAGAGCGTGCTTCAGCAGTATCCCGCGTCCAACGAAAATGCAGGCGATGGTTCGAACACGCTGGGTTACCGGTTTTCCTCGAACGCCGATTCCAGCTTTAACACTTACATTACCCGCCTCGATTACCACATTACGAACAACGGCTCGGAAACCTTGTTCTTTCGCGGAGAAACGCAGAATTTCAAAGAGCCCGGCCAGCAACAGTTTCCCGGCCAGACCGCCGAAACGACGACGCTCGATGACAGCAAGGGAGTGACGGTTGGCCTTACTTCAATCCTCTCCCCCAAACTGATTAACGATTTTCACTGGGGCTTCATTCGCCAGGGAGTGAATAACGCAGGTACTTCTCAAAATCCGGGAGTTTTTCTGAACGGGCTCACAGACCTGGTCCCTTTCACTCGTTCCACGATTGCCTTTGTGCCGGTCAACCAGTTCACCGATACGATGAACTGGACTCGCGGCAATCACACCATTGAGTTCGGCGGCGATTTCTTTTTGATTCGCGACAACCACACCAGCTACGCCGACTCGTTCTCCGACGTTCAAACCAACGCGGTCTATCTCAACACCGGAGGGATTGCTAACACCCCCAGCCCGCTGGATCCGGCCAACAACGGCTATCCGGCGGTGGATAGCAACTTCGGCCCGAACTATGACAGTGCAGCAACCATCCTGCTGGGAATTTTTGCCGAAGGGGATGGAAAGTATAATTTCGCGCGCAACGGTACCGCACTAGCCCAAGGTACGGCCATCAAGCGGCGTTACGCGATCAATGATTACGAGTTTTATGGACAGGATAGCTGGCGGATGACGCCGCGGTTAACGGTCACCTACGGCCTGCGCTGGGTGCTCGAAGCTCCACCTTACGAAACGAATGGGTACCAGGTCGCGCCCTGCGTGGAGGCTACCGGCGGCGGCTGCACCAATCAAAACGTCGCCGACTGGTTCAATCACACAGTCCAGTTAGCCTCGCAGGGTTTGTCGGCAAACAGCGCGGGAGAAATTTCTTTCGTCCTCGGTGGACCTGAGAACCACGGTCCGGGTCTGTGGAACTGGGATCACAAAGATCTTTCCCCGCGCATCGCCGTAGCCTGGGCACCGGACACCGGCGACGGCTGGGTCTCAAAGATTCTGGGCAAGAGAGATCAATTCTCGATTCGCGCTGGCTACAGCATCACCTACGACCACTTCGGCATTCCGATCGTGAACAGTTTTGACCAGAATGGTTCATTTGGCCTCTCCACCGATCTTGGCAATCCCGCAGGCGTGGTAACCGTCGCGGGCGCGCCGCGCTTTACCTGCCTCACTCCAGGAACGTCCGGCCAGTCTTGCTTGCCTTCGCCCTGCGGGTCTTTGAACGGCCCGAGTTGCCTGTTCGGCCCGACGCCTTCGGGCAGTTTCCCAGTGACCCCGAGCAACACGGCCTTCGCAATCAACTGGGGACTGGATCAAACTCTCAAGACGCCCTACTCGCACGTCTTCAATCTGTCCCTCTCGCGCCAAATCACATCACGATCCTCACTCCAGGTCGCCTATGTAGGCAGCATTGGCCGTCGCCTGCCCATGCAGGTGGATTTGGCGATGCCCGCGAACTTGACGGATCCTCAGAGCAAAATGACGTATTTTCAAGCGGGCACTGTTCTCTCTAAAGCCGCCGCCGTAAACACGGACGTCTCCCAGATCCAGCCCGTGCCCTTTTTTGAGCACATCTTTCCGGCGTGGAACACGGTGACCTCGGGCCAGCTCGGAGGAGGTTGCGCAGCTGGAAACTATCCCGCCAAACCTACGGCCACACAAGCCATCTACGAGCTCTGGACGTGTTATCCGCATAACGAGACTTTCTCTCTGTTTCTGATGGATTTGCCCGGCTCCGTCACCGGAATGGACACGCCCAATAGCAAGAACGGCCCTTACAGTTTCTTCCATGATCAGTTCGCTTCTCTCTACGCCTGGCGCAACATCGGCACGTCCGACTACAACGCGCTGCAAGTGACCTACAACGTCCGCTGGAACGCCAATCTGCAAGGGCAGTTTAACTACACGTTTTCAAAATCGTTGGATGAGGCCTCTGCGGCAGAGCGCATTGGTCCTTACGAGGGAACCGGAGGAACGGGCAACGACCTGAACGGCGGCGGGATTGTCATTAATTCGTTTGATCCGCTGGCTCTGCGCGGCCTCTCCGATTTCAACGCCTTTCACCAGATCAATGGCAACCTGGTTTATCGCCTGCCCTTCGGCAAAGGCCAGAAGCTGGAGGGGAACGCGGGACCAATGCTCAACGGCTTGATTGGTGGCTGGCACGTCTCCGGCATCCTCCGCTGGACGAGCGGTTTCCCGATCACCATCGACAACGGTTTCACCTGGGCAACGAATTGGAACATCGAGGGCGATGCCGAGCCGAACGGGCCCGCTCCGAAAGCGTCCAACCCAAAGAACGCCATGGTTAACGGCGTGGGTATCGGCCCGGACATCTTTGCTAATCCAGCAGCGGCAGAAGCGGCGTTCCGCCCAGAATGGCCAGGGGAATCGGGGGTCCGCAACAATGTCATCGGCGACGGCTTGTTCAACATTGACACCGGAGTCAGCAAGGATTTCTCGCTGGGCGAGACGAGGCGTCTGGAGTTCAGTTGGCAGGCGTTCAACGCCACCAACTCCGTGCGCTACGACGTGCGCGGAGCGGTGGGCTACTCCGCTCAACCCTCGCTGTCCTACGACCCGAGCCAATTCGGCAAATATCTTTCCACGCTAACCACGCCGCGCTTCATGCAATTCGCTTTGCGCGTCGTATTCTGAGCGTGGGACCTGCATCAGCCGGGTTGGCGGTCTTGGGTTTCCTGAGTTGATGGCATTAGGGAGAAGCAATATCTTCGACCCGATGCTAATCAGTGCTGTCCCGAAGTCTCCTTCGGAGAAGTTCGCATTTGGCGCTGAGGAGCGCTCCCGTCGAAAATCCGAACAGCCATGATTTGGTGAACGGACCTCGCAGTCTGCCTGAGATTGAATCGGGGTTGCCCAAAAACCTCGCAGTTTGGGAATCTCCCAAACTGGGCGGGGCACTTCCTGATTTGGAGATAACGGTTTGGCTGCGGGCCAGATTTAACCTAATGCCTTCCCGATCGTTGCGGCACCAACTAGATTTCATGCGGCAACGTGAGCTCGAGAACGTGGCATCTGACCCTGCGCCTTATTATGGGGCATGAGAATCTCTCCCCGTCATGCCTGCTGGGGATTGGCTGCCGGGTATTACTCTACATCCAGGGCTACGTTTCCGCATGAAATCTACCCTGCTCTGGGAACTGATGCGTGCCGGGCGCGAGAAGCTCACCGCTCTGATACCGCTGACAGTTGACACTTCAGCTCAAACCGCCGCGGGCTCGTGTGAGTTCGGCGCGGGTGGCTGCAGCCACCGAACTTCGTCGGGCAGGCGGGGCACCTGAAAGAAGTAGCCTTGCGGATAAGTGAGATCTCCTTTGCTCTGATCCTTGACTTCGTCTACCAGGTGAGCGGTGTGGCACTCATTGCACGGCAGCCCATGGGAAGCGTGGGCCGAATGTTCGAACAATTCCTATTGCTTACTACTGGTGTGGCAAAGAAGGCAGTGCGCGGCGTTTCTTTGGTATCGGAACGAAAACGAAAGATGGGATATTGCTTCAGAGCGGCCGAGACTTTTTCGTTGACCCCGAAAGAGAAGATCGGATGATCTTCTAATGCTCTTGCGGTCTTGCCCTCGTCGCCCTCCGCGTCCTCGATGGCATCCGCGTGAGCTCTTCCCGGGCCGTGGCATACTTCGCAAGCCAGAAATGTACGTTTTGCCGTGGAATGCTTACCTTGGCGTGAGGGGTCGAAGCAATATGGTTGCTTGGCCTTCCCGGTTTTCGCCCACTCGTAAAAGCCATCTGCCGGAATCAGGCATCTGCGGAGCTTTAGCACATCGCGGAACGCGGGCTTATCCGTTGCCGTCTCTGATCTCGCGTTAATCATTCCGGCAGCGCCGGACAGGTCTTTCGCCCACCAGGGAATCAGACCCCCTTGTTGGGCCTGTCCCGCTCCTGCCATGCCAGTTGTAAGAGGTTCAAGGGGGGAATTGTACCACCCAAAAATACAACGCTCGTGACTGCCTCACGCCCAAGTGAGGATTGGCTTAGCCTCGATCATCGCGGCAATGCCGGCCACTCGCCGATAGGACTCCATCCTGTCCGCATGTTCATAGGTATCAGTCACAACGATGACTTCGTCGGCCCCCGTATCACCCACGAGCTTTTCCAGCCCCTCCTTTACCGTCGCGTTCGATCCCACAATCGCCGCGCCCAGTTTGCTCTCTACTGCCGCCCGCTCCCAGTCCTGCCACATCCCCTCCATCGAATCTACTGGCGGCAGCAACTCCACCGGCTGGTCTCGGATTAGTCGCAGAAAGCGCTGCTGAGGTGTCGTGAACAATCGCCGGGCTTCCGCATCCATCCCTGCCGCGATCACCTGCACCGCTACCATCAGGTACGGACTCCGGAGTACCTCGCTGGGCCGGAACTGCTGGCGATACAACCGGGCCGCTGCGTACAGATATTCCGGAGCGAAGTGCGCCGCGAACGCAAATGGCAGCCCCAGCTCCCCCGCCAGTTGCGCGCTGAAGCCGCTAGACCCGAGCAACGTGATCGGCACGTTGCTTCCTTGTCCGGGAATCGCTCTCACTGCTCGCCCCGGTTTTTCCGGACCCAAGTAACCCCGCAATTCGTCGAGGAGCTCTGGAAAGTCATCTCCGCGCTGCCCCAAATCCCGTCGCAGCGCCCGCATCGTTTGCGCATCGCCGCCCGGAGCCCGCCCTAGCCCGAGATCGATTCGCCCCGGATAGAGCGCATCCAGCGTCCCAAACTGTTCTGCCACCACGAGCGGTGCATGGTTTGGCAGCATCACGCCACCGCTGCCAACGCGAATTGTCTTTGTCGCTGCCGCCACATACCCAATGAGCACTGGCGTGGCTGAGCAAGCCAGTCCAGGAATCGAGTGATGCTCCGCCAGCCAGTAGCGCTTGTATCCCAGTTGCTCTACGTGCTGCGCCAGGTTCGCGGACCGGGCGATGGCGCTGCCCGTAGACTCGCCGGCTCGCATGCCCACAAGATCAAGCACTGAAACAGCTATCCCTTTATCCATGGTTCTTTAGATGAGGTCAGCCAGAAATTGATGCGACCCTGAGGGAGAACGACTGTAGAACGAATCCCGCGCGCGGGCATAATGGAGATGTAGGATTTTCGCACCAGTCACCGGCTCGCAGATTGGTATGGTTCAGTGAATTTGGGCATGCCGTTCCTGTAGAGCTGCGGAACGTTGATTGTTTTTGGAATTATGCAGGGTCGCTTCATTTCTAAGACGGCTCTAATGGCGTCGGAGCACCCGAAGAGTGGCTGAGGCGTACCATTTCGACATGAGAAGAACAAATCCAGAATGCCCTGCCGCGGGATCTCGTGATCGGTTGGTAGCTGCCGAGATCCTCCTTCGACAAGAGCCAGACGAGGAAGAGGAGGAAGACGAAGGCGACGGCAAGGAAAAAGAAGATGACGATGATGACGGCACAGACGAAGGCTACTCCGAGTGAACCTCGACGCTAATATGTAGGGACTACCGGATCAATTGGTGCATGCCCATGGCTACGACAGCGACCACGAGAGCCAGCGCTAGGAGCACAAGTCGAGTCTTAAACAGTTTCCGATTCAGGTCGTTCATAGATTCAATCTTACATCCGCGAGGCAGCCACAAAACTCCAAGACCATTACGCGGCCATTGGCTTTGGCCGGAAGATGGGGGCTGGCGATGGCTTGCCCAATTGCGGCCATCAAAAACATCGTTCCGAGAACCATCGAAAATCGTTTCATGTTTTCTCCTGAAACAATCAACTCAAAATAACTGCTCATGCCCCAAAGTAAGGAGGGGTGCTCATTGGTTGACGTTTAATTTAGACCCGTTGTCGGCAGCGTGGACTGCACTGCTTCTGCCAGGAGCGCTTCGGACGAAACCCATTTCCGCAGCCGTCACAGGCTCGCAGTTCGACCTGACGATTGGAGTCGTCGCTGCCAATCAAGAATACGATTCGAACTTACGAACCTCGCGTCGGAATTTGTGGCGGACTTCGATCATGCCGCCAGGGTGAGTCGAGACGATGAGACGGAGAGGGCACGCGCCGAATCCTTGGCCCGACTTGGGAAAACGCGCATTGAGAGAGTAGTCTAATCCGCTATCGCGTACCCGCCGCCCGCACGCATAAATTCTTCACTCAACCGCTCAACCCGGGTGACGGCTGCCTTTTGTGGCCTATTAGATTCAAACACTTGCCAACGCTGCTGGCGAAGGGATTTTGGGGCAGTCGATCTCAGGGCGACGCTCCATTAGAGGCGCACCTGTGCTTAGTAATAGCGATTCGCCTTAAAGCCTGAATCCTGAATCCTGAATCCACGTATCGACTTGGGAACGAATCGCGGTAGGGATACCAATCGGCGTGGCCCCCGGTGGTTCGCCTTCCACTGCCTCAGCTTCACCGTGGAATAAAGAAGCAACAATTCACCATGTGAGACAATAACACGTTCAACGGTGCAACTCAGTCTGTTCGACTCCTCATTGTTACGGCCCGCGGAATCGCGCAGTCAGCAAGATTACTGTCGTGAACAGGGATATCTCAACGGTTGTTCGAAGGGATTCTATCGGTGGACGAGGATTCGCAGGACTAGTTGAACCAGCATCGAGGCCCAGACTAGACCCCTGAGGCGCTCTTGATTATCGCTCGGGGTAGAGGACTTTGCCGTCAATAGAAACACGCCAGAAGGCAATGAAATGAGAGCAAAAACCCCAAGAACAATCTTGTCGCCGAGTGACAGCGGACCCGGCCAGCGAACCCACCACATGATTGTTGAAAACACCGGAAAAAGTGCAAGCATGGCCCCAAAATAGAACATGTAAAACCGTTGGCTCTGAGGCGCTGGCCGAGGTGGAATCTCGTCGAACACGACTAGAGCATTCTTGCAGGTCATTCGCCCGTGTGCACGATAACTGACGTAACCAAGCCATTACGCTCGTTGACCCGGTAGCCGAAGCCCAAGCCAGTTTCCGAATGCCCCGCCATTGAAGAAACGCCCAATCCCAATCGCGGTAGAAATCATCGTCCATCAACACCAACAGCGAGACACCCACAAACGTCCAAATCAATTATCAAACACATCACACGGGACACCCAACGTCCAGCGATTCAGGCCCGTGGCCGCATTGTCTGATGCTTGCCGGGCGCTGATGCCTGTGCACCGGCCCTTAGGGCCGGACGTTGGCCTTGCCGTGGCCATCACATTGTCTGCCCAAAGTGCGAATGCACAGCGCACCGCTGGATGCCTGCCGGGCACAGCTTTGGCCAGCATCCAGCGGTACCCATTCCGAGCTCTAAAGCCCTGTTTTTGCCCCGTTTTCGACCCACGACAAGAACGTCTACGCGATCGACGTGATGTGAGCGCCGGCAAGGGAACCTTCTCGCCCACGCGACAAACTCGTTGCTGCGCTCGATCTGCCGTGTGATATTCTCCACGGCGAGAATTGGCGCTGGCATTGTCGTGGTCAAGCCCAGACCGGCAAGCGAGCGCATCCGTGATCGTCGCCGGACGCGGGCAGGTTTGTAACCGAGTCGCCTGGATCAATGCGCTGTCCAGCTTCCATCGGAGATCTGGTTGGATTCTCAAGAGTTACACCCTATCGATTATCTTGGGAGGTTTATTGTCTTGAAGCTATCTTTGATCACTGCAATTGTTCTGTTGCTCATAGGAGGGGTTTCCGTCGCGCAAACAAATCCGGTTCCTGTTCAGAATTCTACGGCGACGGTTACACCGGTTTCGCACAATACCGGTATTCCAAGAATCTCTACACCTGAGGATCAGGTGGTAATCACGGTGGATGTGTGCGACCCGCCAGCAGCAAGCGCTTGTCAGACGCGACTCACGCGAGAGCAGTTCGAAAAGCGATACC
>Ga0302324_100018248_pt1 | contig 13849 bp, 9 predicted proteins | sample Palsa_T0_1_FD_201949 | JGI IMG/M metagenome (GOLD analysis project Ga0302324, IMG submission 201949) | Peat permafrost microbial communities from Stordalen Mire near Abisko, Sweden - Palsa_T0_1 | ecosystem: Environmental > Terrestrial > Soil > Palsa > Peat permafrost | place: Sweden: Abisko... | reverse complement strand
GTTCGAGACCCAGGCGATGAAGCCTTCGCCGGTGGTGGCGAACGGCAGCATCCAGAGCGCTTCCTCGGCCCAGCGGCTAGCGCTGAGGTAGACGCGCGAATCGAGTTGCAGGCCGCCGATATGCAGGTTTCGGAACAGCATGGGCGTATAGACGAGTGCCTGCGCGGGGAAGGTGCGTTTGGGACCGTAAGGCGTGGCGCGCGCGGGTTTCACGGGCACGTCGGCCTGGAAGTGCAGGGGATGCTCGGCGGTGAACGAATTGCCGGTGCGGCCTTTGACGATGGTATAGGCGAACGCGACGCGGTCGCTGTCATTGCGCACGATGAGCACGCCGCCGTCCTTCAGCCTTGGTTCGGAGAGGGGCGCGAGGGCGAAGGCCTCACCGGGAGAATCGGCTGGGCGCAGATCCTGCATGGTGAAGAGCATGGTCTGATGCGGCGTAAGCAGATACTTTCGTTGCGCGACGGTTTGGCCCATGCGGTTTGCCACGCGCAGGGTGCCGAACGATTCCGCGTCGGACGGGTTGAACAGCGCGAAGGCGCAGTGGTATTCGCCAAGCGCGGGGAAGGGCATCGAGTAGTTGAAGCGTCCGATGGCCTGCTGCGGGGCGGCGGGGTGCGCGTGGATGTTGTCGAAGTTGGAGGGCAGGTCCCAGCGGACGAAGCCGGCGCTGAAGAGATCGCCCGCGCGCGGCATCTGGCCGGGTGAGGGCGCGACGCGCACTTTTGCGCCGCCGAAAAAGGAATCGCGTCCGCTGCGCTCTTTCAGGTCGATGAGGGTGGGGCGCATGGCGGGGACTTCGAATTTGCCCGCGTTATCGAGGGGAATTTCGCGGCCGGTGTGGTCGTAGAGCAGAATCTGGTAGTCGGTGGAGTCGTGGGTTTGTCTGAAACCGTCGGCGCCAGCGAAGCAGGTGGCGGTGAGAAGAAGCGACGTGGAGAGGTTCTGCGAGGGGTCTACGGCGATGAAGGGAGCAGCTACGTCCAGCCAGCAGGGCGGTTCGGAAGGAGGTACTTTTTCCGCTGCCGGTGTTTCAGCAGCCGCGGCCACGAGTGACCCCGTGAGTCCCGAGAGGAACGTGCGGCGGTCAATCGTGGTTGCGGGCTGCATTCAATTAGAAGTTTACCCGCATCAGGAATTCAACGATGCGAGCTCCGGGGTCGACCGTGCCGGAGATATCACGATAGGCCGCGGTTGTCTGTCCGAACGACGCCGAGTTGGTCGACGCGGTTGGCAGGAAGTTGGTGATGTTGAGCGCGTCGAGGAAGCGGGCGCTGATCTGGAGTTGGGCGTGTTCGCCGATCCTGGTGTTCTTCTGAATATCCAGATCGATATGCTTTTGCCAGGGAAGATAGATCTGGCCCTGCCAGCCGAGTTGTCCGGCGGGTGCGGGACTGATGTAAGGAGCGCTGGGATCGACCTGAGCCGTAGTGAATCCGCCCTCGTTGAAGGCGGCCAGAGTGTTGGTGATGATGTTGGTGTTGTTGCTGCTGGTTACGCCATTGCTTGACAAAGTGGTAGGCGGCGGCAGATAGAAAATGTCACCGCCGTTGGCGCCGGGAATGCCTGTCTTATAGACGCCGACTTCGCTTTGTAGCTGCTGGGCGGTGATGTTGTGCAGGATGACGCCTGTGGCGCTGGTGGTGGCGTTGAACGTGCCGAGTCCGCCAAGGAAAATCGGCGTTCCGGACTGCAGGCGCATGACGCCCGAGATCTGCCATCCTTCCATCAGCTTCCGGCCGATGATGTTATGCACATTGCTGCCCCAATGGCGGCCCACGCCAAACGGGAGCTCATAAATAGCGTTCATCTTGATGGCATTGCGAATGTCGAACGGTTCGACAATCCGGTCGAGGCCCAGATTGCGAAGCGTGGTGGGCTGAGCCGTTGTGTTTGAACTGGATGTCGCGCCGTCTGCTTCCGCTTTGGAGTATTGATAGCTCGCCTGGAAAGTGATTCCGTGTGCGAGGCGGCGGCGGACTTCGATGACCAGGGCGTTGAAGTAAGATGCGCCGGCGTTGGTCAGCACGTTGTCGCTGCTGCCGCCATTGGTCGGATTGACCTGGAAAAGATTGGCGGGGTATCCGGCGCCGGTGAGCGCGGCGAGGCGCGTGGCGTTGGTGGCAATGCTGCTGGCTGAGGTTCCGGCTTGTCCCAGGGTCAGATAACCGGCTGTTGTGGCGTCTGTACTGTTGCCTATCGCCGTGGAAAGCATGGGCACGTTCACCTGGCCGGGCAGCCCCTGGTTTCCCCAGTTGGTCACGCTTGTGTTGTTGTTGATGTTGCCGCCGCGGGCGATGGCAAGGTTATTCTGCGCCGCCTGAAACTGCTGCAGGAAACCGCTCTCAAAGATATTGACCTCGTTCAGGTTGATGCGTCGCCACAGATCCGTACCGTGGTTGCCGGTGTACCGGACATCGAGTACAGTGTTGCGATCCAGTTCGCGCTGGTAGCTGAGATTCCAGCTCTGCACATATCCCATGCGCAGGTTCGGGCTGATCCCGTTCATGCTGCAGGTGAAGCACGCGGCGAGAGGGAATATGGGTGACGTTGGCAGGGTGGAAGTACGGGACGGGATGTTGCCGCTGAAATTCACGCTGCCGGGCGCGCCGAAGATTGCCGGGTAAGTGCTGGGTGAGACCGAGTCATCAATGGTGAGACCCTGGTTGCTGCCGAAAAGACTTTGATAGACGCTCATGCCTTCGCGTACGGTTGCGATGGCGTAGCCGGCGCGGAGCACGGCGGCTCCGGAGTGGCTGCCGGTGAAGATCTTCGCCAGTCCGTTCCTGACCGGCAACTGGTAGGCGAGACCGACGGAAGGAGCGTAAACCGGAGGAGGGTTATAGGGGCTGCCGACAATCTGCTGGTAAGTGGGAACCGTTCCGGTAAGTGTGCCGGGCTTAAACAGATTGCCGACTCCCGATATCCCGTAGAGGTTGGCGTAGCTGACCTCGGTGTAGAGATTATCGACGTTTACAAAGGCAAGCTGCTTTTCCACGCGAAGCCCGATGTTGGCCGTGAGGCTGGGCGTGACGCGCCACTGGTCAGTGGCGAACAGGCCGAATTCGCGCATCCTGTCCCGGTCGATGGGAGCCGTGGCGCCGTACATGTGGTTGGCTTCGCTGAGAGCGAGCGACTGGGTGATGGACGATACGCGGCCCGTTACGTCCGCAAAGAGATTGGCGGCGTTGGATAGCTGCGCGGTGGTTGCTCCGGGAAAGTTGGCCGTGGTGAAGATGTTGGTGGAACCGCTGGCCACCGGGTCGCCCGACGCGATGCCGAAAGCGATGGACGGAAAGAGAGCCGAACCCTCGATCTGCTGCCAGAGGTTGATCTGATCCCAGTTGCCGCCGAAGCTCATCTGGTGCGTGCCTTTCACGTAGTTGACCGTGTCGCCAAAATCTTTGACCGGTGCGTTTCGGCGCTGCGGGCCTGACGTGGTGGTAACGCCGGAAAGTGCGGTTCCGGGGCTGGCGAACGACGGGTTGTAGCCCCTCCACGGCGCGAACTGGCTGGGCGCGACGGCGTCGAAAAAGAGAACAGTTCCGCCATTCAGACCGGAGCGGAATTCGTTTGTCAGGTTGGATTTGAGGGCCGACCGTAAGGAGAGGGTGCCGTCAAAGCGGTTGCTGCGCTGGCCGGTTTCGACGTTCGAGAACAAAACCGTTCCCGAGCCGGGGAAATCCGGAACCACGTTGTTGAGGAAGTCGGGAATAGAGTTGTAGCCATCGAAGTTGTAGACAAACGAGAGCTGGTGCTTGGAGGTGATGTTGTAATCGAGGCGCGTGGTGTAGTAATTGTTGTTGTTATTGCCGTTAGGCTGATAGCTGACGGTATTGGTGTTGTAGTCGTTGGTTCCGGTATTGGGCTTTACGATGCCGCCGGCGCTCGCGAGCGAGGCCATGGTTGAGTAGGTCTTCGCAAGCAGCGGATCGGGCGCGGCGGTGTAACCGGCCCCGCTGGCCAGAGCCAGTACATTTACATTGTGCAGCGCGCCGGTGGTATCGGCGTAAGTGAAGACTCCGCTGGCGGCGCTTGGTGTGAGGTAGGTGCGCGTGTAGAGGTTGGTGCCCGGGAGCCGGTAGATCTCGACGTTGCCGAAAAAGAAGAGCTTATTTTTGATGATGGGGCCGCCGATGTGGCCTCCGCCCTGGTTCAGTTTCACGACGTCGCGCGGCAGGCCAACCTGATTGTTGAAAAAGTAGTTGGCATCGAAATCGGTGTTACGGACTTGCCAGAAACCACCGCCGTGGATGTTATTGGTGCCGGACTTGGTGACGAATTTGATTTGTGCGCCGCCCTGGGACGTGCTGTCCACGCCGGCAGCCGATGTCTGCATGGTCACCTCTTCCAGGGCGTCGATCGAGGGGTAAATATAGCTGAAGTAACCGTCGCTCGACTTCAGGTCGTTGTCCTGGGTATTCATGCCGTCGATGGTGATGTTGAGTGCGCCTTTCGGCAGACCATTTACGGTGGAACTTCGCGGCGTAGTGGGGGTCGAGGTTCCCGGCACGTCGACCAGAAGTTCGACGGCGTTGCGAGTGGCGAAGGGAAGGTCGTTCAGCTGACGCGCACTGAGATTGTTGCTGACGTCGGCGGTTTCCGTCTGCACGATCGCGGCGCCGGCGGTCACCTCGATGGTGTCGGTTGTAGAGCCGACCTGCAGATCGATGTTGACTGTGGCGGGCACGCCGACCTGCAGGACCGTGTTCTCTACCTTCGCCGCTTTAAAGCCTGTTTTGGTAACGCTAACGGTGTAAGTGCCGGTTTTGAGAGCGGGAACGACGTATTCGCCCTTATCGTTGGTGGTGGCTGTGAATTTCCCGTTCGTCGCGATGTCGGTGACCGCGATGCTGGCTCCCGGTACCGCGGCGCCGGAAGGATCTTTTACAATGCCGGAGACGGATGTGACGTCGACCTGGCAAAAAGCAAGTGGCGCTGCCAGAAGCAGCGCAGCAAGCAAATAGCGCTTCATATTCGTATTTTTCCCCTGAATGAAAAGGTACGGAAATCGACGCAGACGGAGAGACGCGACTCAACCCAGAATCGCAAAAAGAGAATTGGTCGATTTTAGCGAATATGAGAGATAGTTTGCAACAGAAATTAAAAGAAAGCGCTTCTGATTGGAAATTCGTGTTCCGGGGCGACGAGCGGCGCTACGGATTGGTGCTCTTCGTACGCCGTGATCGTTGTGTACTTGCCTGAATTGGGATTGCGGTGAACGATTAGACGAACGCCTTCTACATCGAGAACCCAGTATTCGGCAATACCGGCGCGTGCGTAGAGGGCGGCTTTGGTGGTGAGGTCGAAGGGGAAAGTGGAGCGGGAGACTTCAACGATGAGATGAACGTCGGCCGGTCCGGGATTGCCGGAAACGAAGGTCTGGAATTCACGGTTGATGACGACGATTTCGGGCACTGGCTCGTTAATCGCATTGTCGGCGGGCGCGACATAGATCGGTTCGTTCTGCAGAACAAAGCGAAATCCGAAGACATGCTGTAGCCACAGATAAAGTGAATGTTGTGCGTTTAACTCGGGACGCTTCCTGCCCGACCTGTCGATCAGGGTTCCTTCGACCAGTTCGAAGTGTTCCTGTTCGAGCAGCCCGGACAACTCAGGTTATTCGCATTCGGCGCGGGTCCAGCGTTTCCGGGGCGGTTCGGGAACCGTTGGAGGACCGGGAGTCTCAGTCAGCGACGTTGGCATAGACGATCTGTTTACGGTTCGAAGGCAATACTGACGGGAAATTCGTGTTCCGGGGCGGCGAGCGGAGCGACGGATTCTTGTTCCTGGTAAGCGATGATGGTTCTGAATTTGCCGGAATCCGGATTGCGGTGAACCAACAGACGCCGGGTCTCAAAGTCGAGTACCCAGTATTCGACAATACCGGCACGTGCGTAAAGGGCTGCTTTGGTTGTGAGGTCGAAAGTTAGTGAAGAGTGGGCAATTTCGACCAGGAGGCGGATATCCTTTGGCCCGGGATTGTTGGAAACAAAGCTGGGATACCTACGATTCAGGACTACGATATCGGGTTCCGGTTCGTTGATCGGATTGTCGTCGGGGTTAACGTCGATTGGTGTTTCCGGGCAAACGAATCGGACGCCGAATGCTTCCTGGAGCCAAACAAACATTGACAGCAAAGCGTTCGAGTGGGGCCGTTTTTTGCCCATTTTGCTGATTAGCTCTCCTTCAACCAGTTCGAGCCGCTCATGATCGAGGACTCCGGTGGACTCGAGCATTTCGCATTCGGAGCGTGTCCAGCGTTTCCGCGGGGGTTCGAGAACCAGTGGAGGATCGGGAGCCTCAATCTGCAAAGTTGGCATAGACGACCTGCCTACATCTTACAGGGACCTTGGGTCCGGTCAAGGACGCCGGGCGGAATGCTCTCACCCCGTAAAGGGGATTCGAGGCCCGGCGGCAAGGCAGAAGCCTTGACCCTACGTGGGCGGGAGGCAGTCAGTTTGTGTGGGTGGATTGTGTTGGGGCTTTGTGGACTAGTTGCGATGTTGCCGGGGTCTGGATGGCGCGCCAGGAGAGTTGTCCGCCGATGTAGATGAGCCAGACGCAGAGCGCCAGCCGCATTTTGCGCGGCGAGACTACCGTCGTGAGCTGCGTGCCGATCAGAACGGCAGGAATGCCTCCGGCCAGCAGTTTCAGCAGAATCGCCCAGGGAACGCCGCTCATGCTGGCATGGATACCGCCCGCGAAGACGGAGAGCAGAAGTCCGAACGCAAGATCGGTGCCGACAACTTCCGAAGGCAGGAGGGTTGTGAAGCGCATCAGGGCTACCGTGCCAAGGGCGCCAGCCCCCGCAGAAGAGAAACCCACTTCGAATCCGATGGGCGCCACGATCCACGGCAGCCATTTGCGCGCTACGGGCTTACTCACCACTCCGCCAGGAGTGAGGCTGCGCCACAAGGTTCCGCCCGCGGAAAGCACCACAGTGACTCCGACGATGATCAGAATCGGGCGCGTGAGCGCGTTCTTGTCGAAAGCGTTCAGCAGCAGACTGCCGATGATTACGGCGGGCAGACCACCCAGCGCCACATACTTCAGAACTCCCAGGTTGACCTGGCCGCGCGCAAAGTAGATGGGAGTCGCGATCAGTTTCACCACGGTTCCAAAGACAAGCGCCGTAGTTACCGCATCCGAAGCGGACTGATGAAAGAACAGGATCAGGACGGGAGCGGTGATGCTTCCCGCACCGACGCCCGTGACGCCGATAGCGAGCGCGATAACAAAGCCTGCAAGGAATTCCATGGCCGCAGACCAGTATATCCCGTTGTCGATGGGGATTGCGCAGAATAAATTTCAATTGACAGATTAAAACATATGTTTTAATCTGATTTCGATGTCTCAATCACCCGAAGACCTGACACGCACGAGGCTGATCGAAGCCGCCGGCGAGGTGTTTGCGGAACACGGTTTTCAGGCGGCGACGATAAGGGAAATCTGCACGCGGGCTGGCGCGAACGTGGCGGCGGTGAACTACCATTTCCGCGACAAGATGGGGCTGTATGTTGCAGTGCTGGAGAACTCCTTGTGCGCGGCCCCGCCCGCAGACCTGCGCGCGTTGCTGGAAAAGAGTGCGACTCCCGAAGAAGCCTTGCGGCAGATGATTCACCGGATGCTGCAGCGTATGTATGGCAAGCGCGAACGCGGTGGGTGGCACGTACGCATCATGGCGCACGAACTGGCCCAGCCCACCGCCGCGCTCGACCGCGTGGTGGCGGAGGTGATCGAACCGAGCTATGCGGCGATGCGCGAGATTATCGGCCGCATTCTCGCGCTGCCGCCGGATGACGATACGACGCGTTTATGCGCGCTCAGCGTGGTCTCGCAGGTGGTGCATTACGCGCACGCGCAACCGGTAATCGTGCGGGTCTGGCCGCAATTCGAATTGACCCAGGAGCGCCTCGAACAGATCGCGGCGCACATAACAACCTTCTCCCTCTGCTCGCTTCGGGCCATTTCTGAACAAAGCATGTCTGAACAAAGCATGTCTGAACAGAGCATGGCTGGACAGAGTACGGCGGAGCAGAAGAAAGCGACTACTGAATGAGTGAACAAAAGAAACGGCGCAACCCGCTGAAGGTAATTGTGCCCTTGCTGTTGCTGGCGGGTATCGGCTTCGGCGTGTGGAAGCTGGTGTTTTCGAAACCTGCGGAACCGGCGAATATTGTCGCGCTCACGGGGCGCATTGAAGGCGACGATTCCGCCATATCGCCGAAGGTTTCGGGCCGGCTTCTGGAAATTCGTTTCCGCGAAGGCGATTCGGTGAAAGCGGGCGAGACCATTGCGACGCTGGACGATCCGCAGGTGCGCGCCCGCGAGCAGCAGGCGAAGGACAGCCTGACGGCGGCGGAGGCGCAGCTGCGGTCGGCGCAGCAGCAGACCGCGATTCTGCAGGATCAGCTGAACCAGATGGAAATGCAGACCGGGCAGGCCACGCTGGATGCGGACAGCCGGGTGCGCGAGGCGGAGGCGCAGCTTTCGACGGCGGAGGCGCAGCTGGCGCAGCAGGAAGCGTCGATGAAGCTCGCGGCCTACGATCGGGACGCCTACACGCGGTTGGCGAAGGACGGGGCGGTTTCGGAGCGGCAGGGCAAGCAGGCGCAGACCACGGCGGAAAGCCAGGAGGCACTGGTGGCGGCGGCGAGGCGGACGGTGGAATCGGCGCGGGCGTCGGTGAATGTGGCGAAGGCGAATCTGACGAATCCGCAGATCAAGACGTCGCAGCAGGCAGCGATACGCAAGCAGATGGCGCAGCAGCAGGCGACCATCGCCAGCGCGGCGGCCGATGCGGCGCGGTCGCGCGAAGAGCTGGTGGAAGCGCAGGAAAACCTGAAAGACCTGACCGTGATTGCGCCTTTCGACGGAACGGTGGTGACGCGAACGGCGGAGCCCGGAGAGGTGATTCAGGCGGGCACATCGATTGTGACGCTGCTCGATCTGAGCAAGGTTTATCTGCGTGGGTTTGTGCCGGAAGGGCAGATCGGGCGGATCAAGCTGGGGCAGTCGGCGCATGTTTTTCTGGATTCAGACCCGAAGAAGCCGCTCGATGCTGTGGTTTCGCGCATCGATCCACAGGCCACGTTCACGCCGGAAAACACTTATTTCCGCGACGACCGCGTGAAGCAGGTGGTGGGGCTGAAGCTGTTGCTGAAGAGCGGCATTGGATACGCGAAGCCGGGCATGCCGGCGGATGGTGAAGTCCTGGTTGGCAGTTCATCCGAGAACGCCAGATGACGGCGATCGCCATCGACCGGCTGACGAAGAATTACGGCGCGGTCGAAGCGGTGCGCGGCATTGGCTTCGAAGTGCGGGAGAGCGAAATCTTCGGGCTGATCGGGCCGGATGGCGCGGGCAAGACTTCGACGTTTCAGATTCTGGCGGGTGTGATGGAAGCGAGTGGCGGCAAGGCTGAAATCTTCGGCGTGGCAGCGCGGGAAGCGCGTTCGCAGACCGGGTATCTCACGCAGTCGTTCAGCCTCTATCCGGATCTGACAGTGGCCGAGAATATCCGCTATATCGGCGATCTGCGGCGCGTGCCGGTGAAAGAGATCGACGAACGCGGGCATCGATACCTTTCGATGTTCGATATGGACCGGTTTACGGACCGGCTGGCGGGCCGGCTGAGCGGCGGGATGAAACAGAAGCTGGCGCTGGCATGCGCGCTAGTGGCGCAGCCGAAAGTGTTGCTGCTGGATGAGCCGACGACGGGTGTGGATCCGGTATCGCGGCGCGAATTCTGGGATACGCTGGCGCATCTGGCGATCGACGGGCTCACCATTATGGTGGCCACGCCTTATCTGGATGAGGCGGAGCGGTGCCATCGCGTGGCGCTGATGCATCTGGGCGAGATTCGCGAACTGGGTACGCCGAAGGAACTGCGCGACAAGCTGGGGGCGAAGCGCCTGGAAATCCACACGGATAACTTGGGCAGGGCGGAAGAAATTCTGCTGCGGGAATCGGCGAAGCATCCGGAGATTGTGGATGTGCAGCGCTTTGGGGACCGGCTGGATGTGATTGCGCCGGATCCGGTGCGCGGCAAGCAGATGGTGGAGGAGGCGCTTCGGGCCGAGCAACTCACGGCCGATGTTTTCCGTGTGGACCAGCCGACGCTGGAGAACACGTTTGTGGCGACGCTGCGCGCTATCGATAAGAACGATACTGCCGAGCCGCCGGCTTATCCGGGGAAGCATCCTCATCAGGATTTGAAGGACCAGATTGCGATCGGGGCGCGCGACCTGACGAAGCGTTTCGGGGCGTTCACAGCCGTGAAAGACGTGAACGTGCAGGTGAAGTACGGCGAGATTTACGGGTTGCTGGGCGCGAACGGGGCAGGGAAGACGACGACGATCCGGATGCTCTGCGGGTTGCTGGGGCCGACCACGGGAACCATGGAACTGGCGGGCGAGAAGGGCAGTCTGCGGTCGCGCGCGGTGCGGGAGCGGATCGGCTATATGTCGCAGAAGTTCTCGCTGTATGACGATCTGACGATCGGTGAGAACCTGGATTTTTTCGCGGGCGTATATGGGGTTCCGAAGGAAGAAGTGGAAGAGAAGAAGCGCTGGGTGCTGGCGTTTTCCGGCCTCGAAGGCAAAGAGGGACTGATCACGGGAAGCTTGCCGGGCGGGTGGAAGCAGCGGGTGGCGTTCGGGGCGTCGATTCTGCATGAGCCGAGCGTGCTGTTCCTGGATGAGCCTACGTCGGGTGTGGATCCGCTGGCGCGGCGTGCGTTCTGGCGCATGATCAACAAGCTGGCGGATATGGGCACGGCGATTCTGGTGACCACGCATTATCTCGAAGAAGCCGAGCAGTGCAACAGGCTGGGGTTTATGGTGGCGGGCGAACTGGTGGCGGAAGGGACTCCGCACGGCGTGAAGAGTCAGCAGGGCGGGCATTTGATCGAGTTCATTGTGGACCAGCCGCAGAAGGCGGCGGATCTGCTGCGCGAGAAGGAAGACCGGTGGCGGGTGTCGCTGTTCGGCGACCGGCTGCATGTGATTACGGACCTGGATGTTGAGGCGGGGACGCGGGAGACTGTCACGAAGCTGAATGCGGCGGGAATTCAGGTGAAGGATTCCTACGAAGAGCAGTATTCGCTGGAGGATGTGTTCATCGTGGTGGTGGAGAAGGCGCGGAAGCAGGGGAAAGTTGCGAAGGAAGAGTGATGCGGAGAATATTCGCGCAGGCGCGTAAAGAACTGACGCAGATCGCACGCGACAAACTGGCGTTAGTCCTGGCCCTGGCATTGCCGCTCGGGCTGATGATGCTGCTGGGCAATTCGATCTCGCTGACCGTGACCGGGCTGCCGATCGTTGTGCAGGATCTGGACGATTCGCCGGCATCGCGCAGTTTCATCGATGCGTTCCGCGCGTCGGTGACGTTTCATGTGGTTCCCTGGTCGTCCGCGAAACAACCGGAGGACGCGTTTGCCAGCAACACCGCACGCGGTGCGCTCATCATTCCCACGCACTTCGGGCGCGATATGGCGCGCGGCGCGACCACGCAGGTGCAGTTGCTGATCGATGCCACCGATGCGAATACGGCCAAGCTGGTGCAGGGTTATGCGGGCGAAATCGTGGCGAATTACACGCCCGCCGTAGCGCCGGTGAAGGCTGAGATGCGGCTGTGGTTTAATCCGGGGCGCGAATCGAAAAAATTCTACGGGCCGGGGATTTTTGTGCTGGGAATTTCGATGTTCCCGCCGCTGCTGGCGGCGCTCGCGATGTCGAAAGAAGGCGAGCAGAAGACCATTCTGCAGGTGTATGTCTCCAGCATCTCGGCGACGGAGTTTCTGCTGGGCAAGATCTTTGCGTTCATGATTATTGCGCTGGCGGAATGGTGTCTGTCGCTGCTGCTGCTGGTTACCTGGTTCGGGGTGCATCTGGTGGGCGATCCGACGCCATTCCTCGTATCCACGCTGCTCTATGCGTTTTGCGTGGCGTCGTTCGGAACGCTGCTGGGCGCGGCGATTCCGAGCCAGGCCGCATCGATACAGGCGGTGGCGCTGGGCGGGTTTCTGCTGGTGTTCCTGCTCTCGGGGCTGATATTTCCGGTCTCGAATATTCCGGTGCAGCTGCGGTGGATTTCGGGAATTGTGTGGGGCCGGTATTACATCGAGATCGTGCGCGACGCGCTGCTCGAAGGCGGCGGCTGGCCCGCCATGTGGTTCAACGTCCTGATGATTGCGATTATCGGAACGCTGTTCTATCTGCTGGCGTGGAAAAAAATGCGAAGGATGCAGCTCAGCATATGAATCATCGATTAATTGCGCTGATTAAAAAAGAATTCAACCAGATTCGGCGGGATAAGCGGCTGGCCGTATCGCTGATCGTCCCTCCCACGGTGCAGCTGCTGTTGTTTGGCTTCGCTCTCAACGCCACCGTGGACCACCTGAAGATGGGCGTGGTGGATCTGAGCCATACGCCCGAAAGCCGCGACCTGGTGGCAAATATGACCGAGAGCGGGGCGTTCCGTCTGGCCAATACCTATTTCTCGGCGGACCAGTTGGGTGACGCCATTGCACGGGGCGATCTGGATGCGGGTCTGGTGGTGCCTTACGAATTTGCGCGCGAGCTGCAGCGCGGGCGGCAGGTTTCCGTGCAGATCCTGCTGAACGCCATGAACGCCAACACGGCCGCCATCGCGCAGGGGTATTCGGAGGGCGTGCTGCAGAACTGGAACCAGACGATGACGCGGGAGATGGGCGTGCATGCGCGAATTCAGCAGATTTCCTCCAACGCTAGCCAAGTGGCGCGGGAGGGGAACGTAGTGCTGCACCCCGCGTACCTTTTCAATCCGGGCCTTGTGACTTCGTGGTTTATTGTGACGGGAACGTTCGGAGTGCTGCTGATGCTGAACGGATCGCTGATCTCATCCGCTGCAATGATTAAGGAACGCGAGGCGGGCACCGTAGAGCAGTTGCTGATGACGCCTGCGGGCACGGGCGAGATTGTGATCGCGAAGATAGCGCCCATATTCGCGCTGCTGTGCCTGATGATTCTGTTCGCCATCACGCTGATCCGCGTGGTGTTCCATGTGCCGTTCCGCGGCAGCTTTCTGCTGGTGCTGCTGGGGGCGACGTTGTGCGTGCTTTCGGGAATCGGGATCGGGACGTTTATCGCGACGTTTACGAAGTCCGCGCAGCAGGCGCAGCTGATGAGCTTTTTCGTGAACCCGCCGCTGGCGTCGCTCTCGGGCGCGCTGACTCCGGTGGAGGCGATGCCGCACTGGATGCAGCCGCTGACGGTGCTGAATCCGATCCGGCATTTCGGAATTATTACCCGGTCGGTACTGCTGAAAGGCAGCGGGATCGAGGCTGTGTGGCCCAACCTGCTGGCGCTGGCGGTATTCACGGTGGTGCTGTTGTCGCTGAGTGTGATGCGTTTTCGGAAACAACTGGGGTGATTCGGTGAGGAGACTTATGGATCGAAGATTGGGGCTGGCATTGCTACTGACGCCCTGTATGTTGAACGCGCAGCTGGGCGGCGGCGCGCCCGCGGGCAGCACCAGCACGGCGACGCAGTTACCGCTCTCCGGGCGCACGGCTCAATCGGGTTCGGCGGTGGCGGCGCAGACTCCTTTGCCGGGTACAACTACGAGTGTGAACACGCTGAACACTACCGTCCAGGTGACCGGGCCTTATGTGGGAAGTGCGAGCAGCGTGGCGAAGATGCCGTTTACGGGGAAGCTTTCGCTGAATGAAGCGCTGCACCGCGGACTGGCGTTCAATCTGGGCGCGGTGGGTTTATCGACGGCGGTGCGGCAGGCGCGCGGCCAGGCGCGGGTGGCGCGCAGTGCGTTGCTGCCGAATCTGAATGGCGCGTTTCGCGAGAATTAT
>Ga0302324_100018245_pt1 | contig 13851 bp, 10 predicted proteins | sample Palsa_T0_1_FD_201949 | JGI IMG/M metagenome (GOLD analysis project Ga0302324, IMG submission 201949) | Peat permafrost microbial communities from Stordalen Mire near Abisko, Sweden - Palsa_T0_1 | ecosystem: Environmental > Terrestrial > Soil > Palsa > Peat permafrost | place: Sweden: Abisko... | reverse complement strand
CGGCAGCACTTCAACCGTCTTGGCATAGATCTCCAGAAACCCCATCACCAGCGCCAGCCCCGCCACCACCACGCCAATCTTGCCTAAGCGCTTCTCCTTGAACAGCCACACCAGGATGCCCAGGCCAAAGTAAGGGCCGTAGCGAAGCAGCGACATATTCTCCCAAAGATATTCGAAGTCGACCCAGCCCCAGCGCACCAATCCGCGTGAGTGCAAGGCGAGCGCAATCAGATAGGGCGTGCCCCACAGCACGAGGAAAATCGCCAGCCATCGAACGTACTTGAAACCGTGGAAGGTGACCAGCGTGTATACCACAAAATAGAAAGCCAGCTCGATGGGAAGCGTCCAGTAGGCAGTGGCGAGAAACGGCCCCGGAAAAAGAATCAAGGAAAAGTAAAGTTCTTGCAGCCCGAGGCCGCCCTTCGCATATCCGCCCCATAAAAACAGCGGATAGCTGACTGCCGCCGCACACCAAGCCGTGGGATAAATCCTGAAAAAGCGGCCCGTGATGAACTGGCGTGCCGTTGCGCCCTGGGCGGAATTGGCGATGACCAGACCGGAAATGACAAAGAACACCTGCACGCCAACCCATCCAAAGGGCAGGAACCACGCGATTCCAGGCGTCATCCAGGTGAGATGAAATGCGGCCACGCTTACCGCGCAGGCAAAGCGCACCAGGTCGATCCCGTAGATGTATTCGCTGCTCGGTTTGTGCGCCGCTTTATCCGCTCCGGGCATTCTTGATCCTTGTCGTCAGCTATCGATATTGACGCTAGAGTACAGGGTCGCCCATGCCATCCGCAGGCGAATTCGGCGGGCATGTTGCCGAACTCGGCACGCGGCGGCTCACATCGGAAACACGCCGGGCGCACCATCTCTCGACTTTGAGTCACAGGATCCCACGAGCCACTTCGCGATTACCGCTGACTAGCCTCACCCGCCCGCACCCTCCGGTTAAACTCCTCACTCTGTCCACGGCCCACCGTCAACGCTTTCCACTCCCCGGCTTTCAGGTGCTTGGCCAGAAAAACAATCTGTCCACAATGATATGCGTAATGCGCTACCTGCCGGTTGATCGCCTGCATCACAGAATGCGCCTCGCCGCGAATCGTCACGGTCTTGGTAAGATCATCCTCGTCCAACGGCTCGAGCGCTCGAAATACGCAGGCCCAGCCCGCGTCCCACGCCACCATCAGCCCTTCGCTCGTCTCGGGCGGATCAGTAAACTCCTGATCCCGCCGCCTGTCCGGCTTCTCGCCGTCGCTGGTCAGGAAATCCGTAAATCGCGACTGCATATTGCCCGTTATGTGCTTCACAATCACGGCAATCGAGTTTGATTCCTCGTCCTGCACGGCAACCAGTTGCTCGTCCGTCAGCTGCACCATCGCTCGTTCTGCCAGACCCTTGTAATAGCGGAGCACTCCCAAAGAATCCGTCAGATAAGAGGTAGTAAATTCCAGCGCCATGCCGCTATTCTCGCACCGCGCATTCAAACTGCAAACGCTGAATATGCCCGCCAAGCATTACTCTGAAAGACACAAGGATTCCAAACGGAGGATCATGCCTTCCAACCATGCACTGTCCCGCCGCGGCTTTCTCGGAACATCCGCCGCCGCAGCAGCTTCGGCCGCGTTCACACCCTCGTACGCAGCCTCCGCCGAGCCCGCCGCCTCGCTGCCTCCAGCAATCGCCGCTCTGCCCGTTCTCTCCGCCCAGGCTCGTCCATTTACCAACGCCGAACGCCTGGCCCGCATCGATCGCGCCCAGCAGTTGATGGCCGCAACGAAAATCGACGCCATTATCCTGGCCAATTCGACCACATCCTCTGTCTACTTCGCCGACCTCCGCCTCAATGGCGGTGAGCGTCTCTGGGCCCTCGTCATCCCCGCCAAGGCCAAACCATTCCTCGTCTGCCCCGCATTTGAAGAAGGCCGCGCCCGCGAGCTGCTCAATGCCGGCCCCTTCGGCAAAGACGCCGATGTGCTCGTCTGGCAGGAAGATGAAAGCCCTTTCGCCGCTCTCGGCAAAGGTCTCGCCGACCGCGGTCTCACGAGTGCCACCGTCGGCCTCGACGAGAACATGAAGTTCGTTTTCGCCGAGGGCATTCGCGCCGCCAATCCGCATCTCAACATTGTCAGCGCCTCGCCCGTCACCGCCGGGTGCCGCATGATCAAAGACCTGCACGAGATCGAGTGTCTCCGCCTCGCCTGCCGCGCCACGCTGCTCGTCTACCGCGCCGTCGCCCAGTCTCTGCACCCCGGCATGACCACCGCCAAGGTCCAATCCCTCATCGCTGCCGCCTACCGCCGCGTAGGATTCGAGGGCGAAGCCAGCCTCAACATCGACGAGTTCACAGCGCTGCCCCACGGCTCCCGCCAGCAGCAGACCCTTCGCGAAGGCAGCATCCTTATGCTCGATGACGGCTGCGAGGTTGAGGGCTATACATCTGACATCACCCGCACCTTCGTGCTCGGCAAAGCTACTGACAAAATGAAATCGGTCTTCGATCTTGTCCGCCGTGCGCAGTTCGCAGCCGTCCAGACTGCGCGCCCCGGCGTGCCCACTGCGAACGTAGACGCCGCCGCCCGCAAGATCATTGTCGATGGCGGCTACGGCCCCGGCTACACGTACTTCTCCCATCGGCTCGGCCACGGCATCGGCATGGATATGCACGAGTGGCCCTACTTCGTGAAGAACAACATGTTCGGCTACGACCCCAACCCGCATCTCCAGGCCGGCAATCTGCTCAGCGACGAGCCCGGCGTCTACATCCGCGGCGAGTTCGGCATTCGCCTTGAAGACGATCTGCTCGTCACCGAATCCGGCTCTGAGCTTCTAACTCCGCAGAGTCCATCCCTTGAGGATCCCTTCGGTAACATGGCATGAAAACCAACCGGTTATATAACCAGGCAGAGAATAAAGCCCGACGTGATGGGTTGCTTCTGCTCACTCTCGGCGGCATCGTGTTTCTCCTGCTGGGCGCTGCGCTTGAGAACGCCGCGCCCACCCCATCGGCGGACTTCAGAGCGCTCTATTACCCCGCTCGAACCCTCGTTCAAAACTCTGACCCCTATCTGGTCAATGACATTCTGCCCATCTATCAGGCAGACAGCGCCCACTTTCCCACCGACGACTGGAAGGCTCGCGAAATTGCCACGCGGAATGTTTACCCGCCCACCGCATTTATCTTCATGCTTCCCTTCGCCATGCTCTCGTGGGAACCCGCGCACCTTCTCTGGCTCATCCTCACCGTTACGTCTATCCTCTTCGTCTCATTCCTTACCTGGAATTTCACCGCGAGCAGCGCCCCTCTGCTCTCTGGCGCCTTGATTGCACTCTTTCTCGTCAACAGTGAACTGCTCGTCATCTCCAGCAACGCCGCCGGAATCGTTGTTTCCCTTTGCGTAGTGGCCGTCTGCTGTTTTCTCTTTGATCGCTTCGCCGCTGTCGGCATTCTGTGTCTCGCCATCAGTCTAACCATCAAGCCACAGGAAACGGGCCTGGTCTGGCTCTACTTCCTGCTTAGCGGCGGAGTCTATCGCAAGCGCGCGCTCCAAACCCTCCTTGTAACGATTGCCATCAGTCTGCCAGCTCTCTTGTGGATCGGACACATCGCGCCCCACTGGCTTCAGGAGTGGCAGGCAAACCTGGCTGCGTTCTCTGTGAAAGGCGGCATCAACGATCCCGGTCCCACTTCGTCCGGAGGCCATGGTCTGGCCATGGTCATCAGCCTGCAATCGCTCATCAGCGTTTTCTGGGACGACCCGCGCATCTACAACCCGGCCAGTTACATTGCATGTGCGCCCCTGTTGCTTGCCTGGGCATTCATCACCCTCCGCACCCGCGCCTCGCTGTCCAGAGCATGGCTGGCTCTCGCATCCATTGCGGCTCTCTCCATGCTGCCCGTCTATCATCGCCAATACGACGCCAAGCTGCTGCTGCTCACGGTTCCCGCATGCGTGATGCTGTGGGCCGAAGGCGGCTTGCTCGGTTGGCTTGCGCTACTGGTGAATACCGCGGGGTTTCTTTTTACTGGAGACCTGACCTGGGCCATTCTCCTCGGCCTCATCAACCGGCTGCACTTATCCACCACAGGGTTCTCCGGACAATTACTAATCGCAATGCAGGTTTTTCCCGCCCCAGTCATTCTGTTTGTCATGGGAGTCTTCTATCTGTGGGTATACGCGCGCAAAGCGCCCCACTCAACACCAGAAGCTCAAGTCAGGAGTTGAGCCCATCGCCCTTGATTGAAGTTAGGACACCTTGCGTCAACCTACGTTTGCGTCGCTATCTGCGAAGCAGATCGCTGACGCCACAGCCCGCGCGTAAAGTCCGGAAATTTAGCCGGCGCACTCCCATTGGCAACCGACATTCTACTCAGCGGGCCAGGCGCGGACCAGGCCGCCGCATCGTACACATCCATATCGGGAACCAGGCCGTCGCGCATGCATTGCATCAGCCTGTAGAGCATGATGTAGTCCATTCCGCCGTGCCCGCCGAGCTTCTTAGCAATCTCGCCTTCCTGCTTCCAAAGCGGGTGTTGATGGTCCTTGAATGAATCAATGCTGCCCCAGGCTTCGTCGCCTGCCTGACCATCGAAATAGATGCGCGGCGGATAATCGGCAAACACGCCTTTGGTTCCCGCAATCACGTTGATGCGATCATAAGGATGCGGATTTGCCGTATCGTGCTTGAGTGTAAGGCTCAGCCCATTAACCGTCTTGATGATCGAAGTGTTCATGTCCCCGCAAACATAATGCTCGGCCCATCTTGGATCGGAAGCAGGCACGTGCGCCTTGCGATATTCATCGAGCCCCCGCTGCGGTGTGCTTACCGACACCAGAAAGTCGAAGCTGTCGCCTCTTTGAATGCCCATGTAATTTGCCACAGGGCCCAGCCCATGCGTCGGATACAGATTGCCATTCCCAAGCGTGTGTGCCGTGCGACGCCATAACCCCTCACCTTTGTCGGAAAACAACTCCTCGCGCAAATCGTGAATATACGCGCCTTCACCGTAGAGCAAATCGCCAAACAGTCCTTCATGCACCATTCTCAGAATAAGTGTTTCGTTGTAGCCATAGCAGCAGTTCTCCAGCATCATGCAGTGGCGTCGCGTCTGTTCCGATGTATCGACGAGCCTCCAGCAATCTTCAATCGTGGTTGCGGCCGGCACCTCAACCGCAGCATGCTTCCCATGGGTCATCGCCGCAACGGCCATCTCCACATGCCAATTCCAGGGCGTGGCGATGATCACCAGATCCAAATCCTCTCTGGCCACCAGCGACTCGAATGCATGATCGCCGTCCGTGTAGAGCTCAGGCGATGACTGCCCAGCCTTAACAACCAGCGATTGGGCATTTTCAGCTTTTTGCCGCACCACATCGCAGAGCGCATTAATTTTCACGTCGGCGGCAAGCAGGTTTTCGAGCAAACTGGTGCCTCTGCCGCCCGTGCCAATGATGCCGATCTTCGGAGTCACCGGCGTGAACGCCATGCCAATCACCGATGCAACCGGCGGGTTTGCGGCTTCCGCATGAAGCTGTGAAATGCTGGCGCCAACAGCAGTGATGCCGCCAATGCGCAGAAAGTCCCTGCGCGAGAGATCATTGAGTGAATCGGGAATTAGGTTGCTCATGTCAATCCTGATTGGAAGGGAACTGTTTGATTGCCAAAGTTCGCTGCAATGATTATCTTCGTTGAACTTGTTCCTGCGCCAGCTAAGTCGGACATTGATTTGTGCCGAGTCTAGACCAGCCTGCTGACTGCGTCAACCGCCCGGCTTCAAGCGATGTACTCGACAAATTTGCTGCATCGTTTCATCAACGGCAGCAAAGATTGATTGCCCTGAACGCCCGCGGAGCTAACAACAACACCAGAAATCTTATCTGGCCCCGCGCAATCCCCATGTGTTACCGTTTGGTTGCCTTTATGCTGCAACGGCCAATGCGGAACTGGCTCGCCACTGGAATTGCGGCCAGACGAGGAGGGTCAATACCGTGCATGCCACAATGAGCGCGACAAGCCAAGGGGTCAAGCCTCCACTGACAGCCCGTCAGATCGCGGCGTCTGCGCCACCGCGCAACATTGCCGTCGACGCTTATCGCGGCCTCGTAATGCTGCTGATGATGGGCGAGATCATGAAGTTCTGGAGCGTTGCTCAAGCCTATCCCAATAGCTTCTTCTGGCGCATTCTGGCTTACAATCAGACCCACGTTGAGTGGTCGGGCATGAGCCTGCACGACACCATTCAACCGGGGTTCAGCTTCCTCGTCGGCGTCGCTCTGCCGTACTCTATCGCCAGTCGCACCGGCAAAGGGCAAAGCTTTCAACGGCAACTTCTGCACACCATCTGGCGAAGCCTGATCCTGATCTTTCTGGGCATCTTTCTGCGCTCCACCGGCAGCACGCAAACGAATTTCACCTTCGAAGACACGCTCACGCAGATCGGCCTGGGATTCACCTTTGCATTCCTTCTGGCCCATTGCCGCCCGCGTTGGCAATGGACGGCGCTGGCTGCAATCCTGGTGGGCTATTGGCTGGCGTGGGCGCTCTACCCCGCTCCCGGATCGAACTTCAACTGGGCGGCGGTAGGTGTTCCCGACAACTGGCCCTATAACTTCGCGGGGTTCGCTTCTCACTGGAATAAGAATAGCAATCTGGGCCAGTCGGTTGACGTTTGGTTCCTCAACCTTCTTCCTCGCCCCGCGCGTTTTGCATTCAACCCCGGCGGATACCTCACGCTGAGCTTCATCCCCACGCTTGGCACCATCCTTCTGGGTCTGCGCGCGGGTGAATGGTTTCGCGCCGCCGCGCCGAAGATTCCCGTGAAGCGCTTCGTTATCGCTGGAATCGCCCTCGCAGCCGCGGGCCTGCTTTTGCACTTTACCGGCGTTTGCCCGATCGTAAAGCGCATCTGGACGCCAAGCTGGACTCTCTTCAGCGGCGGCGTCTGCTTCCTCTTTCTCGCGGCATTCTCCTGGATCATCGACGTCAAAGGCTTTCGCCGCTGGTCATTCCCGCTGGTGGTTGTGGGCATGAATTCCATCGCCGCCTACCTGATTGCCCATCTGTGGGAAGATTTCATTGTCGAGAATCTGCACATCAATCTCGGCTACCAGGTCTTTCGAGTATTCGGAACCGCTCTCGAGCCGCTGATGGTTGGCATTACCGTCATGTTGATCTACTGGCTGATCCTCTATTGGATGTACCGAAGAAAAATCTTCCTGCGCATCTGAAATGCGTTGACCGGCGCGCTCTCGCTTGCCCGAGGTATGGGCGGTTGCAACTTTAGCGTGATTACCAGCGATTGCCGCGTGCATCGTATTTGCCTCCGCAGCGTCTAAAATTAGAATAGCGAGCCAGATTTCTCGGCTACCTGCCCCATTGAATGCGCGGACTTGTAACAGGGAGAGAGCACCATGCCACTGATAAAAACTTCCAACCCGGCCTTGAGCGACAAGACCTTCAGCGACGTTTCCGTTGGGCAATATGGCGCCCTCGCAGGCCTGGTCGACGCTACCAAACGCATGACTCTAAGCGGCACAGTGAACAAGACCGCCATTCTGCTCGTCTGCGCACTGGCTACTGCCACATGGACGTGGCGTCTCTTCCTTCAGTCGCGCGATATGTCGGCTGTAATGCCGCTAATGCTGGTGGGCATGTTCGGCGGATTAGTCTTCGCGCTGGTCACTGCCTTCAAGAAGGAGTGGTCTCCTGTGACGGCGCCGATCTATGCGCTGTTAGAAGGCCTGCTGCTTGGTGGTTTGTCTGCCGCAATGGATCTGCGCTATCCCGGCATCGGAATCCAGGCGGTCAGCCTGACCTTCGGTACGCTCTTCGTGCTCCTGATTGCCTATCGCTCGGGGCTGATCAAGGTGACGCAGAAGTTCCGCCTTGGCGTGATTGCAGCCACCGGAGGAATCTTTTTCTTCTACCTGGCGCAAATGCTGCTGGGATTCTTCGGCATCCAGTTTGTTTCCATCAACGGTTCCGGGATCGTCGGCATCGGCTTCAGCCTTATCGTCGTCGCAGTCGCGGCGCTGAACCTGGTGCTCGATTTCGATTTCATCGAGCAAGGCGTGCAGGCCGGCGCTCCCAAATACATGGAGTGGTACGGCGCCTTCGGAATCATGGTTACGCTGGTCTGGCTGTACATCGAGATTCTCAGATTGCTGTCCAAGCTGCGCAGCAGGAACTAAGGCAAGTTGAACCCCAGGGCAATCCGCTCCGCGGCATTTCCAAAGGCCGATCATGCCCACGGAAGCTGCACGCCTCAAAGCCCTTAGGCTTCCCGATGCCTCAAAGCCCCACCGTGAACCAAGTCAGGCACTCGTTATCCACGTGTTTTTTTGTTGAAACAGTGGTTCCTGTCACATTATCCACGCATACTCTTGGCATAATCGCAGCAAGAGCGGTTCCTGAGTAACTGTTCGAACAACCAGGTGCAGGGACTCGAGCCGGGCAAAACGAGTCTGAGTATCTGGTGCAGAACGTGAGGTCAAGCCTTCGGGCCGAGCCGCACTGTGCAGAGGTTGGGAGCACTTAAGAGTGACCCTTTATAGCCGTCAGGACGTGTTGCGCATCTTGCAAATCAGTTGCCGCCAGTTGTCAGGGTGGGAGCGGGCCGGACTGATTCCCCAACAGCAGAGCTACACCTTCCAGGATCTCGGACAATTGCGTACGCTGCGCGTTCTGCGCGAGGACGATGTTTCCTCAGCCTGCATCCGGCACTCCATCGTGGCTATGAAAGCCGTCGCGGGAATGTCCAATCCTCTCCTTGAGGCAAGCCTGGTGCGTACCGGTACGCGTCTTGCATTTCGCCATTGCGGTGCGGTGGTTGACCCCATTCGCCGCCAGCTGTTGTTCGACTTCGAGCGCATTGACCAAATTGCCCGAACGGCCCGAACAGCTCAATTGGGCGGGATGGGTTGCGTCGAGAGTTTATCGGCCGGATTTGAGCCATCCCCGCTTCGGCGTCCCGGTTCCACCAGCCCACGCGGCGTGCAGGACCGCTTTCTGGCTGCAGTGCAAGCCGAGGAGGCCGGCGACAAAATGCACGCCATTAGCCTCTACGAGGAGATTTTGAGCCTCGATCCCGGCTACGCGGCGGCCTATATCAACCTGGGCACCATCAACTTTCATCTCCGCTATTATGGCCGGGCCGAGGAGCTTTACCGTCGAGCCACCGAAGTCGATCCCGGATATGTACTCGCTTTCTTCGATCTGGGCAACGTCCTTGACGAGTTGCAGCGCCTGGATGATTCCATTGCCGCGTACCGCCAAGCCGTCGCGCTCTCGCCCCGCTACGCCGATGCCCACTACAATCTCGCTCTGGCGTACGAGCGCAAAGGGGAACGCAGAAAGGCGCTGCGCCATTGGCACGCCTATGTGAAGCTGGACCGCTGCGGCCCATGGGCCGACCATGCGACCGCCCAGATTCGCAAGCTCCTCAGCCAGGAGAATCTTTCCATCGCCGCGCGTGCAGAGGGATTTATTCCGCCCGGGAAGGGAATTGCGGCGCTCCAACTGGTTTGAGGGCGAATTGGTGTCGCGTGGTCCCGATTCGAATCACACGATGCCCGCGGTCATCTCTCTCGCCGAAAGCGCGAAAAGGGGCAAGCCGGTTCTCATTTGTTCTATTCCGAATTGCTCACCGAAAAGGCCACTCGCCGCTCTCATTGCACCTATAATTCCAAGCAAGGAGGAATTATGTCCCACGGTAGAATCCTTGCTTTCTCACTTCTCGCGATTGCACTGCTAAGCTGTGCATCGCTTGGGCCGGCCCAGGTCGCCATCGACGTTGGAGTGGCTCCCGTTTGCCCCTACGGGTACTTCGACTATGCCCCATATGACTGCTCCCCATACGGCTACTATGGGCCCGACTGGTTTGTCGGTGGGTTGTTTATTGGCGCTGGTCCGTGGTTTCACGGCCATCCTGGCTTTTACGGCCATGTGGACAACCGCTTTGACCCTCATCACGGCTACAACGGACCGTTGCCGGGGCGCGGTGAGCCGCGATTCAACCACTTCCACGCAAACGAAGCGCGGGATGGGAAAGGCAACGTAGGACCCGGTGGCCATGATGGCGGCGGAGAACACGCCCTCCCAGGATTTCACGGCGGCGGTGGCGGCCACCGTCGCTAGTATCGCCGCCGTGCGCCTCTGCAATTTAACCTCAAATTTCGGGTGCCCCAGGTCTCGCGTTTGAGACCTGGGAAACACCTGCTCCCCATGGTCGTGTCCCGGTACATCCCAAACCCCGTTTGATACACTCCGATGCCGGAGGCATTCCCGTTTGACGCACGCCACTCACACCCCGCTCACTCAACTTTCCGAGGAGGAAGGCCTCTTCTACGCAACCGTCCGCAAGTTCGCCGAAGAGACGATTTCCCCACATGTTCAAACCATGGACAGCGAGCAGCAGTTCGCCAGCGGGCTGCTGAAGCAGCTTTCCGATCTGGGACTGATGGGCATTGAGATCCCGGAAGAATCTGGCGGATCGGGCGGCAGTTTTTTTGACGCCGTGCTGGCCATTGAGGCCATCTCCACCGTAGACCCCGCCGTGGCCGTCCTGGTGGATGTGCACAATACGCTTGTGGTCAATGCTCTGCGCCGCTGGGCGACTCCGGCACAACAGACGCACTGGCTGCCACAACTGGCCGCTGGCACCGTCGGCGCCTATGCACTGAGCGAGGCCGGCTCCGGATCAGATGCGTTCGCTCTTCAGACCCGCGCCGAAGCGGTCACGGGCGGCTTCCGGCTGAACGGGCGCAAGCTTTGGATCTCGAACGCCAAAGAGGCCGGACTGTTTATCGTTTTTGCCACGCTTGACCCATCAGCGGGCTACCGCGGCATTACGGCTTTCCTTGTGGAGAAGGGGACGCCGGGCTTTTCGGTGGGCCGCAAGGAAGACAAGCTGGGCATCCGCGCCAGCAGCACTTGTGAATTGGTCTTCGATAACTGCGAGGTTATGGACGCAAACCTGCTCGGCGAGCCGGGCAAGGGCTACAAGATCGCCATTGAGACGCTGAACGAGGGCCGCATCGGCATTGGCGCACAGATGCTGGGTCTGGCTGAGGGCGCGTGGGGTCATGCTGTCCGCTACGCCAAAGAGCGCCGCCAGTTCGGCAAACCCATCGCCGACTTCCAGGCAGTGCAGTTCACCCTGGCCGAGATGGCCACGGAGATTGAAGCGGCCAAGCTGATGGTCTACAACGCCGCACGCTTGAAGGACGCTGGCCAGTCGTATGTGCGCGAGGCGGCCATGACCAAGCTCTTTGCCTCGCAGGTGGCTGAGCGCGTGGCCAGTCAGTGCGTCGAAGTCTTCGGCGGCAACGGCTTTGTGCGCGATTACCCAGCAGAGAAGTACTATCGCGACGCCAAGGTCGGCAAGATTTACGAAGGCACGTCGAACATGCAACTGGCCACCATTGCCAAGCTCGTGCTGGGCAGCAGATAGCAGAACTGAAGCTGGGTGCCCCATCCATTCGACATCTCTTCGTCGAATGGGTGGGAAACCTGGACCCTTGAAGTTGGTGCTTTCCCACCCGTCGTGCGAAAGGCGCTCGATGGATGGGGCACGGAGCGCATTTTGGTCGATCAGATTCCTGGGGCCACTTCCGCGACCAGCCGAATATGCGCCGGCCGTGTGCGGCAGCATCCTCCAACAATCTGCGCCCCCGCTCTAAACCAATCCCCAGCCTGCGCGCCGTAGCTTTCGGGATCGGCCGACCCGGTCCAACAGCGCGCTGTGGCATCCCAAGCTTCGCCTGAATTGGGATAGACCACAATTGGTATATCGCTGGCCCGCCGCATCTCGCCAATCAGCGCAGGCATTAGCGCAGGGTGCGTGCAGTTGACGCCGACAGCAACCGTCTGCGGGAACCGTGCCATCGCCGCCGCGCATTCTGAGAGCAGTTCCCCATGAGCCGCGTGCAGCTCGTCCTTGCACGTGAAACAAAACCACGCGGCTATATTCGGCCACGGCGCAAGCGCTTCACCAATAGCCTCAGCCTCCTCAAGCGAGGGCAGCGTTTCAAAAGCCAACAAGTCTGGCCCGTTTGCTCCAGCTGTGGCCAGCACGCGAATACGCCCGCGATGGAACTCAACCAGCTCGCCGAAACTGACGCCGTAGTCCCCGTGATACTCCGCTGCATTGTGCAGTGCCGCGCCGTAAGGGCCAAGAGACGCAGCCACAACGATCCTGCGCTCGGGGAATTCCGCGGCAGCCGCTCGCGCCAGGTCCACAGCCCGCAGCAGTGCAGCATCGGCCCGCTCGGGCGTGAGCCCAAACTCCGCATAGCCCATCCGCGAAACCTGGTAGCTGGCAGTAAGAATGCACTGCGCGCCCGCTTCGATGTATGCGCGATGCACTGCTATGACCTTCTCCGGCGCGTCCTCCAGCACATGCGCCGACCAAAGCGGCCCATCGATGTTCGCGCCCTGGTACTCAAGCTCCGAGGCCATGCCCCCATCGAGCACATGAATGCCGCGCAGGATCGCATTCTGGCCGGATTGCTGTTCTGCCATGGAAGGGTTTTCCAACTGTTAGCTGTCCACTGTTCGCTGCCTCTACAGCTTCTGCGTCCGCTGCACCGCTCGCACGCCAGCCACGCGGCGAATCCCCAGGACCATGCGGTTCAGGTGGTGCAGGTCTTCGGCTTCCACCACAAACTCGACCACGGCTTCGCCATTATCATCGTGATGGATCTCGACACCGCGGATGTTCGTGTTGTTATCGGAGATCACCGCAGTCAATTCCTTCAACATGCCGGTGCGATCATCACAAAAGACAGTGATTTTAACGGGATAGCGTTGCGGCCGTCCAGCCGATTGATCGCCGACGCGGGACCACTCAACAGCGATGCGCCGGTCGCTCTCGTAGAGCAGGTTTTGCACGTTGGGGCAACTGCGCGCATGAACCGCCACTCCCTTGCCGCGCGTAACGTAGCCGATTATTTCTTCGCCGCGAATCGGGTTGCAACAGCGCGCTCGATACACCAGCAGATCGTTCTGACCCTCCACCTGCAACGAGTCCGAGCCAGTAAGGTGCAGCTTTCTAACTGCATCTGACATGCCCGCCTCGCCACCCTGGCCAGGCTTGGTTTCAGCGGCAGTCTCGGCTTCGCCCTGGTTAGCAAAGCCCGGCGCCAGCTTGTTCAGGATCTGGTGCGCGGTATGCTTGCCCTGGCCCAGTGTGGCCAGCAAGTCGGCGGCCGTTGCCACGCCATATTCGCCGGCAATGCGGCTCAAATCCTGGTCGTCGATCTGGCTCATGGGCACTTTGAACTTGCGCGCCTCCCGCTCCAGCAGCTTGCGCCCGATGTCGACGGCCCGGCGCCGCTGGTCTTCGTTGAGCCAGTGTTTGATTTTGTTGCGGGCGCGGGGGCTCTTGACAAAGGTCAGCCAGTCACGGCTCGGCTTGTGGTCTTTCTGAGTGACGATCTCGACAATATCCCCAGTCCGCAGCTTGGTGCGCAGCGGCACCATCCGTCCGTTCACCTTGGCGCCCACGCAGGTGTGGCCAACTTCGGTGTGGATCGTATACGCAAAGTCCACCGGCGTGCCGTCTGCAGGCACCACAACAACTTTCCCCTTGGGCGTGAACGTGTAGACCTCGTCCGGATACAGGTCCATCTTCAGGCTGGAGAGGAACTCGTTGGGGTCGGTCATCTCCTTCTGCCACTCGACCAGTTGTCGAATCCAGTTCAGCCTCTCCTCGTCGCGCGCCGTCACCGACCCGTCGCCTGCCTTGTATTTCCAGTGCGCCGCAATGCCCTCTTCGGCGATACGATGCATCTCTTCGGTGCGGATCTGCACCTCGAACTGATGGCCGCTGGCACCCATGACCGT
>Ga0302324_100018241_pt1 | contig 13853 bp, 10 predicted proteins | sample Palsa_T0_1_FD_201949 | JGI IMG/M metagenome (GOLD analysis project Ga0302324, IMG submission 201949) | Peat permafrost microbial communities from Stordalen Mire near Abisko, Sweden - Palsa_T0_1 | ecosystem: Environmental > Terrestrial > Soil > Palsa > Peat permafrost | place: Sweden: Abisko... | reverse complement strand
TGACCATCTTTGAGGATCTCGGAAACGGCCAGACGAAACTTACCTTCATTGGAAATGAACCCATGGAGAGCGCAAAGAATAGCGGGCAAATGGAGGGCTGGAACCAGATACTCGATAAAGTTGCCGCAGTTATTGCGGGGCTAATGCAGGCGAAATAGGAAGTTGACGTTTTGATTCAGCTACCTCGCCGTTCCGCCGGCTTATCACAATACAGCGGCCGGGAGTAACCTATCCACTCGTTTGGCAAAGATCATCGTTGGCCGTTTCGCGTCAGGTTGGCATCCATACTTGGCATCGCCGGATGCTGGCCGACTTGCTGGTATTATTTCGCCAATTTGGTTTGCTGGGCATCGATCAGCGGTGCTTCCATGGGGTCTCCCCTACCTCCTTCACCCCCCGAAAATCACTTCAGGCCTTCCGCCAAAAACAAGTTCGTCACCGCGCGGCGATACCGGTAAGCGAACGTCTTCCCGTCCGGCGTCGCGACCACCTCGCCGTAGAGCACGCCCGCCGGATCGGCCGGAGCAAGGGTGGTTGCAAGCTGGCGCCCGCCGCTCGCTAGATCCACCACCATAATGCGAGCCGGAAATGCGCCGTTCCAGGTATACAACTTGCCGCCAGTGCCGAATTGCACCGGCGTTTCACCAGGCTCCAGCCCCTTCAGCGGCTGCGGCGCGCCACCGTCCAGCGAATAAATCGCGAACTCGCGTTGTGCGTTCCGCGCGATCAACGAGCGGCCGTCCGGCGCGAAGAAAGGATCCCTCACGCCTTCCCCGGTCACCGGCCGCACCTTGCCCGCCGCAAGGTCGAGCACGTAGATGCGCGGCGGCTTTCCGGGTTCAGCGCCCGTGAATGCCAAAGCCGCGCCGTCGCTGGTCCAACTCCCACGGTAATCGAGCACGTGAACCGGACTGATGTCGATGTCGCGCGCATCGCCGGTGCCGGTCGGATACAGCCTCAAATGGGAGGTCGCGCTGGGCATGCCCGCCAGGATATGTTTGCCATCGGGACTAATTCCTATGCCCCCACCATCTCCGACGCGGATCGGCGGCGAGCCGTCGTTCCTGGCAACGTAGACGGAATAATCGACACCTGAGTTGGCGCCGCTATAAGTAACCGAAATCTGCGTGCCATCCGCGGAAATACCGTCCACCAGATTGCTCTCGCTGGCCACGTCGACGAATCGGTCGACGCTCTCGCTAGCGCCGTGAAATGAGATGCCGCCACCCTGCTGCGAATCGCCCAGCAAGACTTTGCCCGACGTGCTGATGTCTTGCAGCCACAAATAGCCCGGCGACTGGAGAATATGGCGCAACTTTCCTTGGCGATCGACAGCCGCCAGTTTCTGCGGTTCTGCGTTTTCGCTGGCAGTAAACCAAACCTCCTTGCCCGACGGCGCCCAGGCCATCCCCCGCACCGACGACCATTCCCCCGTCAGGCGCCGCGATTTGCCCTGCAAGTCCACCAGCGTGACGAAACCGCGATCGTCTCCCAGCACCGGATGCTCGGCGAATACGATGGTGCCGCCGTCCCGCGACATCCGGACGCTGCTGATGTAGCCGCTGGTACGGAAGAGCACGGTCCCGGAGGGGAACTCGAGTGTCTCGACCGCCCCGGAGCAACGCACAATCGCCACCCGCTTTCCATCCGGCGACATGTCGCCTTCACAAACGTTTTCGAGCAGCGGCCGGGGCGCGCCGCCGGTCAGAGAGACTTCGGCCAGCGTGCCTGAGGTCATCCAATTCGTCGTGTGGTGCATGCCCAGAGAAACCGCCATCTGTCCGTTGGCGCCGATACCCAGAATATTGGCCGACGGCAGGCCAAGGCTGCGCGATTCCAAGCCGTCGAGGCCGGTAGTGAAGATCTCGAAAGGCTTGCCATTCCACGAAGCCCCGTAAACCACGTTTTGTCCGTCTGGTGTAAAGCGGGCGGTCTCGATAAATCCACGTCCGAAAATCAGTTGGTGAAAGGAAGGCGCAGTTGGTGTGCGCAGCTTGAATGCGGCGAAAACTCCGCCAGCTCCGAGCGCGAGGGCCGCCACAGCAAGCAGCAACATCGCGGGCCAGCGACGTTCCTCGTGGGAGGGAAGGGCGGACGCCAGCGCGGTTTCCCGCGACGACGAAGGCGCCGACAACGCCTCCAATGCGAACGACAAATCGCGCGCCGATTGGAATCGCTCCTCCGGAGACTTCTCCAGGCATCGCCGGATCACCCGTTCGATGGCTGGCGGGACGTCTCCGGAAATCGCCGGCGGATCTTGCTTGAGGATCCCGTTCATCGTCTCCACCGGCGAATCGCCATGGAAGGCGCGTTGCCCGGCCACCATCTCGTAGAGGATCGCGCCAAAACTGAAAATATCCGATCGCGCATCGGCCGGCTTGCCACGCACCTGCTCGGGCGACATGTAGCCAGCCGTTCCCAGCACCACGCCAGGCTGGGTTGCCACGGCGGTGATTGTAGCGTTCTCGCCGCTTCCTTCGGCGGCTGATTGTTTCGCTAAGCCGAAGTCGAGAATCTTGGCGCGGCCGTCACGCGCGAGGAAGATGTTGTCGGGCTTGATGTCGCGATGCACGATGCCTTTTTCGTGGGCTGCGGCAAGTCCCTTGGCGATCTGTACTCCCAGTTCCATCGCTTTGCGCAGCGGGAGCGCGCCTTCTTCCAACCGCTGCCGCAAGCTTTCGCCTTCCAACAATTCAGAAACCAGAAAATGCGTGCCATCCTGCGCGCCGACGTCATAAATCGCGAGAAGGTTAGGATGGCTCAGAGCTCCCAGGACCTGCGCCTCCTGTTCAAAGCGGCGCAGCCGCTCTTCTTGTACGCTAAGTTCGGCGGGCAGAACCTTGATAGCAACAATGCGCTCCAGTCGTGTATCGCGAGCCCGATACACCTCGCCCATGCCACCCTTGCCGATCAAGCCGTAGATCTCGTAGGGACCCAGGCGCTCTCCTCTGGATAGTGACATTTAGAAGTTCACTTAAGTTTACGCGAGCAAAGGAAGATAGGCACAGGAAGGGCGCTACTAACTGAAAGATAGGCGATATTCCATCGGCAGTTGACATGGATTTATTCCCTTGGGGTGAGTGGTTTCTTTCTGAGGCTGTGGGATCGGGAACGATAAACGCGCTTGGCTCCGGGAATCCACGTGCCCGGCTTGTCGCCATCGCTGACGTCTTCCTTCCTTATGTCCATACCCAAAAACAGGCCCGTTCTTGCCGTCCATCGCCGATGCGGATCATCGTGACATACGGGACTGTCGGCGCCTCCCGCCCATCCAATCACAAGCTTCCGCCCGCTCTTTCTATTTCCCCTCCAACACACTATGCCGGCCCGCCTGTCATCTGCATCCTCGGCCGTGTTATCCAGTCACCTAGGTGAACAAATGGCCACAGCAACCCAAGCTCCAGCAACGCCAACAACAACAGATCCCATCCAATCCTGGCTGGCCCGCAGAGGCGCGGTCGCCCAGCTCCATCGAGACCAGCTCGTTACAGAAACGACAGGCTCACCCGCGCCCGCGTTACGGACGAATTCCCCAAAAGCGCACAGGCCACCGAGTGCGGCCCCGAACGAAAGAGGAACCTCAGCAGCATTGGCCGCCCCCGAGGCGAGTCCGTTGTGCGCGAATTCATCGGAAGAAGCGCAAAGGGCGCGGCGCGCACCATCGAACGAACCAGGAACTAGACCGCGCCGCGCTCCGTTGTGCGCGAGCCCATCGGAAGTAGCGCACAGGCCGCCGAGTGCGGCCCCGAACGAAAGAGCAACCTCAGCCGAATCGGCCGCCCCCGAGGCGAGTCCGTTGTGCGCGAGCCCATCGGAAGTAGCGCACAGGCCGCCGAGTGCGGCCCCGAACGAAAGAGCAACCTCAGCCGAATCGGCCGCCCCCGAGGCGAGTCCGTTGTGCGCGAGCCCATCGGAAGTAGCGCACAGGCCGCCGAGTGCGGCCCCGAACGAAAGAGCAACCTCAGCCGAATCGGCCGCCCCCGAGGCGAGTCCGTTGTGCGCGAGCCCAAAAAAGGAAGCCCGCGCCGCCACCAACCGCGCCAACTCACAACACTCCACCGGTCCTCGCACCGAACCGGGCAAGCAACGCTCCTCGCTCAACGCCCTCAGCCATGGCCTCACCGCCCGCACCGCCGTCCTGCCCACCGAGGACCTTGAAACCTACCAGCTCCCCATCCAACAATTTCTCGATGAGTACAAACCCGCCACTCCCACCGAGACCCAGCTCGTCCAGGAAATCGCCGACACCGCCTGGCGAATCAATCGCATCCCGTTCCTCGAAGCCGAGCTTCTCTCCCAAAACCCCAACCCCCAAACCCTAATCCCGCAGCTGGCCAAGCTTGGCCTGCACGGCTCGCGCCTCTCCCGCCAGTTCCAAAAAGCCCTCGAACAGCTCCGCGACGTCCAGGCAGAGCGCCGCCACATCGAGCGCCGCCAGCTCAACGAAGCGGCCGAACTCTTCATTCGCCAGCAGCGCAAAGGACTTCCCTGGGACCATGCGCCCTTTTCAAAAGAAGCTGGCTTCGTTTTTTCAAAAGAACAAGTCGAGCGCCACGCGCAACACCTCATTCGTCTCAACCCGGCCTTTTACGCCCCCGCCCCCCGTTTCCAAGCGGACCCGCCGCCCATTTCCCACACGTCCTGACAAGTGCTCACGAGAATCGTCGGACTTTACAGACGGATTACGGTCACCGCGAGCTTCCAACGCGCGAGCTAGGCCGCGGGGCGCGTGCTAAAATAAATCAAATCGAACAAATCATTCGATAGTTGCGTCTAAATCTGCTAGGGAGCGCACAGCGTGGGAGGCGCTCGCTGGTGAAGAGAACAATCGCGGCCCGCTGCGTTAAGTCTAGTGGGGAGACTCGTCCCAAGTGAAGGCAAACTCTAAGATTCTGCTGACAATCGGCTTGGTTCTGCTGGTGACCGGCGGTGTCTTGGCCAGCATCAAGTACAACCAGCGCGGCATTGTCGACGTCCAGACCGGCCGCGCGGTGCGGCAGGACCTGGTGGCTACCGTCACAGCTTCCGGCGAGATCAAGCCCAAAAATTACATCAACCTCGGCGCGAACACGCTTGGACCGGCGCCCATCACCGAGATCATGGTGAAGGAAGGCGATCGCGTCCGCAAAGGCCAGGTAGTGGCGAAAATGCAATCCGTGCAAGCCAACGCAGATGTGGTGGCTCAGAACGCCAGCATTGCGACGTCGCTCGCAGACTCGGCGGCCGCCGAAGCGGGCTTAAAGTCCCAGGAAGATGGCGTCACCACCGCGCAGGCCACCTTGGAGAAAAATCGAGCCGAGTTGGAGCGCACCAAAGCCAATTACGACCGGTCCGCGGAACTGTTCAAGGAAAAGCTTCTCGCCAAGCAGGATTTCGATCAGAAGAAGGCGGAGTACGATACCGCGGTGGCCGCCATGGGCGAGGCCGAAGCGCGGCTCTCTCAAGCCCGGGCGCAAGAGGCGCAGTCCCGGCAGCAGCTGGCTTCCGCGCAAAAGCGGATCGCGCAATTGCAGGCCGGCTTGGATCGCTTCAAGGACATTCTGTCCCAGTATTACGTCGCTTCGCCGATCGATGGTATCGTGACGAATTTGCCGGTTCGCGCCGGCGAGACCGTGGTGCCGGGCGTGCAGAACTCGGCAGCCAGCACCATCATGACCATCGCGGACATGTCGGTGATCACGGCCGAAGTGAAAGTGGACGAGACGGACATCGTGAATGTGAGCCTGGGTCAGCGGGCTGAGGTTACCATCGACGCCATGCCGAATCGTACCTTTCATGGGCAGGTCACCGAGATCGGCGACACCGCAATCCTGCGATCCAGCGGCGTGGCTGCGTCGCAGAGCAATACCTCCGATCAGGAAGCCAAGGATTTCAAAGTAGTGGTGGCCTTGGAAGATCCGCCCGATGACATTCGGCCCGGACTGTCATGCACCGGTAAAATCACCACGGCCACCAAACCGCATGTGCTGACCATTCCGATTCAGGCGTTGACGGTGCGCAAGAAGGGCGACCTCGACCCGGTGAAAAAGGGCGGAAGCGTCGAGGCCAATAGCGATCCCGTAACGGAAAAGGCGAAGAAGCAGGAGTTGCAGGGCGTTTTCGTGGTCAGAAACGGTAAGGCGGAGTTCCTGCCGGTAACCACGGGCATTACGGGCGCGACGGATATCGAGGTGGTGGGCGGCTTGAAGGAAGGCGACCAGATCATCACCGGCAGCTATAAGATAATTCGCACTTTGCGAAACCTCGCCAGGGTAAAAGTCAATAATACGGTGGCTACCACGCAGCCGGAAAGCTAGCGCATGGCCACTGCGACACAGGAACTGGTCGATCGCGGCGAGAGCTTAAAGCGCGATGGGGTGGTCATCCGCACCTACGATCTGTGGAAGACGTACGTCATGGGCGACCAGGAGATCCACGCCGTTTCCGGCGTCGACATCGAAATCCGGCGCGGCGAATATGTGGCCATCATGGGCCCTTCCGGGTCCGGTAAATCCACTCTGATGAATCTGATCGGCTGCCTGGATTCGCCCACTCGCGGCTTGTACTATCTCAACGGCAACTTAGTCAGCGACATGCAGGACGACGAGCTGGCGCACATCCGCAACAAAGAAATCGGATTCGTTTTCCAGACGTTTAATCTGCTGGCGCGCGCTTCCGGGCTGCACAACGTCGAGCTGCCGTTGATTTACGCCGGGGTTCCCAAACAAGAGCGGGCGGAGCGCGCAAAAGCCGCATTGCGCGCCGTAGATCTAGAGTCTCGTATGAATCACCGGCCCAACGAGCTCTCTGGCGGCCAGCGGCAGCGCGTGGCTGTGGCCCGGGCCTTGGTGAATAATCCGTCCATCCTGCTGGCCGATGAGCCCACCGGCGCACTGGACACCGCCACCGGCAACGAGATCATGGTTTTGTTCGAGCGGCTGTGGCAGCAGGGCAACACCATCGTGCTGGTGACGCACGAGGCCGACATCGCCAATCGGGCGCGCCGTGTGATTCACGTCCGCGACGGAAAAATCGAAAAAGACGAAACGATAAAATAAAATCCGGAATTCCAGTGCGATTCCCAGCGAAGGCTACTTGGTGAAAATCGTCGCTTCGATGTTCATGCCTGGACGCAGCACTTGATTGCCGCCGGGAATCGGGTCCAGCACAATCTTTACCGGAATTCTTTGCACCACCTTGACGTAGTTGCCGGTGGCGTTCTCCGGCGGCAACAGGCTCATCCGCGTACCCGTGGCCGCGGCGATGGAATCGACATGGCCGGGGTAAGTCTTGCCGCTCAAGTCGGCCTTCACTTCCGCTTTCTGGCCGTTTCGAACCTCGGCCAGTTGCGTCTCCTTGAAGTTGGCCGTGACCCACACATCCTGAAGCGGCACCAGCATCAGCAGGCCCTGCCCCTGCTGGACCACCTGTCCCACTTCGACACTCTTCCTGGTGACTACGCCGTCCACCGGCGCAACAATCGTCGTATAGCCGAGATCCAGCTTGGCGGCTTCCATGTTGGCATGCGCCTGTCCAATACCCGCGACGGCCGAGGAAGCGTCCGCTACCCGTACCGGAACCTGCCTTTGAGTGGCCTTGGCCTGCAGGATGCCCGCCTGCGCTTGGGCAATCCGGGCTTGCGCGGAGAGCAGTGCGGCTTTTTTCGTTTCGGCGTCCTTGATCACGGCGGCCAGCTTGTCCTTGGCCGCTTGCAATTGGCTGACGGCCACCTTCGCGGCCGAGACGTAGGAATCGTAATCCAGACGCGAGATCTCCTCTTTGTCCACCAGCGTCTTCATGCGGTCAAGATCCGCTTGCGCTCGATCCGCGGTGGCCTGCGCGGTCTCGACATTGGCGCGTGCCACTGCGATATCGGCGGTAGAGGCGCGCTCGGATTCCACTTGGGCTTGATCGTAATCCGCGCGCGCGGCGGCCAACAGAGCTTCCGCTGCCGTAACGCCGCTGCCGGTCGTATCGCGCGTGAGCGGCACGCCGGCGCTCGCTCCCTGGGCCTGGCTTTCGGCCACAGTCAGCGCGGCCTGCGCTTGATCCAGTTTTGCCTGATAGTCCTGTGGGTCGATGCGCACCAGCGCTTGGCCTTGCTTTACCTGCTGATTGTCGTCCACCAGAACTTCCAGCACCTTGCCGTAGATCTTCGGAGAAATGGGGATGATGTGGCCGTCCACCTGCGCGTCGTCGGTAGAAACCCGATTCAAGGAATGGACCCAGAAGTACACTCCGATCCCCGCCAGCACCGCTAACGCTCCGATGATGGCGAATCTGCGCGAGGAGTTTTTGGGCGGTGGCAGCGCTCGCGGCGGCGCCGGCGCTGCAGGTTCCAGCTCTTTGTCCAATTCCACAGTGGTAGCTTCCATTCTCTCTCTTCTCCCTCACTTCACACCCGGGTCACTCTCGTGGTTAGATTCGCGATCTGCACCTGAGGATTCGGCTTTAGCGCCGTTTCCACCCCATCTGGCAACGGCTAGGGCGCCGGGCCGATGTTTCTGCGCCCGGGAACTGACGGCCATGGCCGGTGTCTATAGAGGCGTGTTTGAACAATCGCTACTTATCAATCAACGCGCCAACCAGTCATGGAATTTCCTGGCATCGCTCAGCGCCGAGTTACTCATTATCACGTTGGCCTTGCTCATTCCGCTGCTTTATCGCGACCACTTACCGGCAGTTCATTGGAAGGACATTATAGTTGGGCCCGCTCTACCGCCGCCGCTGGTTCAGCGGCCCGCGACTGGTGTTACCAGCAGCGCCCTGTCGCCGGCCACGCATCGGCCGTTCCGCTGGGATCCATCGGCGAGTCTGCGCCCGGCTGCGTCGACGTCCGTCGATCTGGCTCCCGACGCCCCGCCGGCACTCGGTCCTGGCCTAGGCGCCGGAGGCGCAACCAATGGCATCGGAACGTTTATTCCTAACTTCGTGGCAGCTCCTCCGCCCCCGCGGGCAAACGTGGAACCTCACCAGCCCTCCGCCCCCGTTGCCGTGGGAGGCGACGTTCAAATGGCGAAGCTGGTGCGGAAAGTGATTCCGGAATATCCGCCCATCGCGAGAGCAGCCAGGATCTCGGGTATCGTGCACCTGGTTGGCACTATCGGAAAGGACGGAACTATTCGGGACCTGCAGCTCATCAGCGGTCATCCCATGCTGGCGCGCGCAGCGCTCGAAGCCGTTGAGCAATGGATCTACAAACCGACCTTGCTGAATGGTAACCCGGTTGAAGTGATCGCGCCCATCGAAGTAAGTTTCACTTTGGGACGGTAGAGTGCGACTTAATAAGTCGGCGCTGCTTCAAACGATGGTTGTGTACCACGCGAACCGCGAAATAAAGCGCAACGAATAAGCCCAAAGCGAGTACAATCAACTCCCAAATATGGTGGCGCAGGATAGGAATGGTATCCGCGCCCAGCCGGGACCCCAGCCAGGCCAGAAACACATAGCGGGGAATCCGCGCGGCCAGCAGCACCAGCGAAAATGTCACTGGACTTTCTTCCAGCGCGCCCGCCGAGATGATAAAAATCTTGAGCGGAAGCGGAATAATCGGCACAAAGGCCGGAACGAAGACCGTCAGCAAGCCGTATTCATGAAACCAGTCACGCAGTTTGGCGCCTCTCGCGCTGGAGGTGTGGCGGCGATGGTATTCCTCGCCTCCCTTGCGCGCCACCAGGAACAGGATCAGGCTTCCCACGAAGGAACCGGCAATCGCGGTCGCGGCGGCCAGATAGGCCTGCGAGCGATTCATGACTGCCACTAGGACGATCAGCGCGTCCACTCCGCCCACCATGGGAATTCCCGTGGAATCGGCAATCGCCAACAGGAAAACTCCGCCGGGCCCCCACGCCAGCAGGGTTGGGATAATCTTGGTTTGGATAATCTTTCGCAGTCGCGACGTGGCTCCGTACCAAGTCTACTGTAGCGGAGATCGCGGAGCACTTCGACGACATGGACCGGCCCGGGTTCAGGCATTGCCCGGCGCCACTACGGGCCTTAGGCGAGGCTCCCCAAGTCCTGAGTTACACGACGCATAAACCATTTGGATCGACGGTCCTAGCCCTTTAACAACGTCAGTCCTTTACGCCGGGTGATCAAATTGCTCCTCGGCATGGCGGAGTAAGTCTAAAATGCGCACAATCGTCGTTATACCCGACCCGGCACTGAATCATGACTTGGTAACTGCGCTCGCCGAGTTCCCGGAAATAGAACTGGTTCGCCAAGTGGCGCCTTACCCGGAGCCCGACGATTTTCTGAGGATCGTCCGTGCCAGGCGACCCGACTTCGTATTCATCTCGGCCCAGGATTTCGACCAGTTCCAAGCCTTGGCGGCGGCCGTCGACGTTCGCATGCCGGGGCTTCCGGTAATCAGCGTGCTCCACGACGCGGATCCCGCGCTGATCCCGAAGCTGATGCATCTCGGCGTGCGCGACCTCCTGACCTCGCCCATCACCCACCAGAAGCTCGCTGAAACCCTCGCCTCTCTGGCAGAACAACTCACCAAGCGTCCCCCGCCCGTGGTTCGCCTGGGCGACCTCTACGCATTCCTCCCTGCCAAGCCCGGCGTCGGAGCTTCCACTATTGCCGTGAGCACGAGTTGCGCACTCTCGGATGAACTGCACATCCGCACACTGCTGCTGGATTGCGACTTGATGGCCGGCGTCACGAAATTTCTCCTGAAGCTGGGCAACAGTTCTTCCATCGTGAACGCTCTCGATCACGCCGATGCCTTGGACGAAGATTTGTGGTCGCAGATGGTCGGTCATTGGGACGGGCTGGAGGTGCTGCACGCCGGCGAACTCGTGCCGCCCACCAACTTGACCTCCGCAAGTCTCGAAGTAGTACTCGGATTCGCTCGCGGGCTTTACGACACCATTTGTGCCGACCTGGCCAGCGGTCTGGATCCCTTTACTGTTCAGATCATGCGCGAAGCGCGCCGCATCTTCTTGGTTACCACGCCCGAACTGGTTCCGCTCTGTTTGGCCGCGGACCGGCTGCGGCGCCTGAAGGATCTGGGGCTAGCCGAGAAGGTCAGCTTGCTGCTAAACCGCAAGAATTTGGGGCACCGGGGGCTCTCCGACGGCGAAGCCGCGCAACTGGCCGGTCTGCCAGTCGCATATTCGTTCTCCAACGATTATGCGGGGGTCCAAGGGGCCATTCTGGATGGTGTTCCCGTTTCCCACCGCTCCGGACTCGGCCACAGCATCATGGCTCTGGCACAATCGCTCGCTCCGGCAGCGTCGCACCACGAAGCGCCGCCCCGCCAGCGGAGATTTCTGGAGTTTTTCCACGTACCGTCGTCTCCGGATCGCGAAACGGCTTGGAAAGGTTAAACTCGGTTTGGCAAGACTAAGCTGGATATCGACCTTCGATGTAGCCTTGCAAATGCCCGATCGTCGCCTCGTGCGCGCTGATGGTGGCTTCGTGACATGCTCTCCGCAGACGTAATAGACCTGCGCCCGATATGAAACAGAGGGTGTTCAAGCCGGGCCTATTCGATTTGGCCGTCGCGCATTCGTACCATGCGATCGCCGTAGCCCGCGGCCTCCGGATTGTGCGTGATCATCAGGATGGTTTGGCCCAGACGGCGGTTCAGATCGCGCAGCAAGGCCAGCACGGCGTTGGAATTTTCGGTGTCGAGATTGCCGGTGGGTTCGTCGGCCAGCAAAATGGCCGGTTGATTCACGATGGCGCGCGCGATTGCGACGCGTTGCTGCTCGCCGCCCGAAAGCGCGCGGGGCTTGTGATCCAGCCGGCTCTCGATGCCCAGCAGCTTCAGGATTTCGACAAACTGAGGATCGAACGGGCCATCCCCTGTTTTATGAGCGATGTCGCGCGCGATCTCGATGTTGTCGCGCGCAGTAAGCGTCGGCAGGAGATTGTATTTCTGGAAAACGAACCCGACCGTGGTCTTGCGCAGCTCCGTGCGCTCGGAGTCCGACATCCCCAGCAGATCGCGGCCGGCGATACGGATGGTCCCGGCGGTGGGCGGCGTCAATCCCCCCACGATATGAAACAGGGTGGATTTGCCCGATCCCGAAGGCCCCACAACTGAGACGAATTCGCCCGGCTGAACGTCCAGATCGACGCCGCGCAGCGCATGCACATCCACTTCGCCCGCATGGTAGGTTTTTCGGAGACCGCGGATGGAGATGATTGGCCCGCCATTCGTCATGGGCGAGCCATGATCGCGCACTCAGACATGCCAGCCTCCTTGTGGCGCATTGCTTTATTCTATTCCCGGGCAGACCGCTATTCCCACTCCCACCGTCCATCGTACCCTTTGCTTTGCATGCACCGCTAAAATATAATGCTGGCAGTGGTTCTTGCCCCTAGGAGGGTTCCGACATGGTCCGCATTTCCGTGGCTGGTTTTGGAATAGGCATTGGACTGGCAATGGGGATGGCCGCCATCGCCGGGACGGGCGCCGACGCTCCCACCTTCAATAAAGATGTTCTGCCCATCCTGCAAAAGAATTGCCAGGGCTGCCACCGGCCGGGCGAAGTGGCGCCCATGTCTCTGATGGCCTATAAAGACGCACGGCCGTGGGCCAAAGCGATCAAGGTGGCGGTGGTCACCCAGAAAATGCCGCCGTGGTTCGCCGAGTATGGCCATTTCGCGAACGACCGTACACTGAGCCCCGCCGACGTCGCCACGCTGGTGACCTGGGCGAACAATGGAGCTCCTGAAGGCGATGCCAAGGATGCGCCGCCGCCGCTGGCGTTCCCCGATGGCTGGCAGATTAAGCCCGACATGATTATCGAAATGCCCAAGCCGTTCCATGTGAAGGCCACCGGGACGGTCAATTATCAGAACATCCGCGTGAAGGTTAATTTCCCTCAGGACACCTGGGTAGTGGCGGCGGAGATGCGCGCCGGGAATCCGAAGGTGGTCCATCACATGAGAGCCATTGTTTGCCCGCCCGGTTCCACCTGGATGGCCCACGCAGTGTACGGCGAGGCTTACGAAGAAGGCTCCGAAGCGATGGCCGGAGCCAAGGAAGGAACGGACCTGCTCGGCAAGTTCAATCCCGGGCTGGGCGCGCAGCGCTTCGACGTGGATGGCGCCGCCAAGTTCGTGCCGAAGGGTTCGGACATCGTTTTCAACATCCACTACACGGCGGCGGGAACGGAACAGGACGACCTGTCCAAAGTCGGGCTCGTTTTCGCCAAAGAGACACCGAAGAGGCGCTACTGGATGTCGCCCGGAACGCCGGCGGCTTTCAATCTCGTGATTCCAGCCGGCAATGAGAACGCCGAAGTGGTGAGCGAAGTCACGGTAGGCGTAGACCACGCCGAACTGGTCTACGTCCAGCCCCATATGCATCTGCGCGGCAAGGATTATGAGCTGCGCGCGATCTACCCGACGGGCGAGACGCAAGAGATCTTCAAGGGCAAATGGAATTTCGACTGGCAGGTCGGCTATCAGCTCGATAAACCCCTGGCGATGCCCAGAGGCACCCGGCTGGTAGCGATCGCTCACTACGACAATTCGCTGAACAATAAGTACAATCCCGACCCTGCGAAGGACGTGCTTTGGGGCGATCAGAATTGGGACGAGATGCAGTCCGGCTTCCTGGGAGTGGTGGTGGATATGAACACCAACACCGCCAGGATCTTCATCCCGTCCGGGCCAAGCCTGTTGCCGCGCGGAAAATCCGGTCCGACGTTGGCCTCTGCCTTCGGCCTGACGAAATAAAGCGGCGCGCACACGATGCGCTAGACTAAGCGGATGCGAAAGCTTTTCGTCTTCGCCCTGCTAACGCTGCCCGCTGGCGCCCAAACGCCAGACTGGTCCAAGATTAACGACGAAGCCATCCGCCATTTTCAGGCGCTGGTGCAGATCGACAGCAGCGATCCTCCCGGCAACGAAAC
>Ga0302324_100018240_pt1 | contig 13854 bp, 10 predicted proteins | sample Palsa_T0_1_FD_201949 | JGI IMG/M metagenome (GOLD analysis project Ga0302324, IMG submission 201949) | Peat permafrost microbial communities from Stordalen Mire near Abisko, Sweden - Palsa_T0_1 | ecosystem: Environmental > Terrestrial > Soil > Palsa > Peat permafrost | place: Sweden: Abisko... | reverse complement strand
ATCGATTAACCGATCCCTATGGATGCGGTTTCCGCAGCCGGCGACACAACTGTCGCGCCGATTGCGTATATGGTATCAAATCTTTCAATCGGGATGTTCATACATCGAGATGTTGCGGGGTCGTGGGCATGCCGTACGTGCAGAAAGCGGCGCCCGGTCGGTGCGGCACCGCACCGATCTATCCCGGTACTGCGCGTAGCTTTGGAGTATCGCCGGTGCACTGACCGAGCCTGGAGAACCAAAGATGTTACGCAGCATGAGTGATCTGGAGGGTTACGCCATCCGTGCGACCGACGGTCCCATTGGCGAAGTGACGGACTTTTATTTCGATGATACAGCGTGGGTGATTCGATACCTCGTTGTTGACACCGGCCGCTGGCTGTCGAGTCGGAAAGTGCTGATCTCGCCGATTTCTATCGAGAAGTCGAACCGGGCCGAAAGGACTTTTCCGGTGTCGATCACCAGGGAGCAGGTCAAGAACAGTCCCAGCGTGGACACCGACAAGCCAGTATCGCGGCAACATGAAATGCAACACCTAACCTACTACGGCTATCCCTTTTATTGGGGGGGTGCCGGATTCTGGGGCCCAGGCATTTATCCCAGCATGAAGGCGATGGGCATTAGCTATGCTGGTGCCGCTTCCGAATACCAGACGGCACCCGCGAGTCAGGCTCAGCTCGCACGTGAAGCCAAGCAGCACGAGAATGACGACGCTCACCTGCGTAGTGGCGAGGCAGTCATGAAGTATCACATCGAGGCGAGCGATGGCGGCATCGGACACGTCCAGGGGCTGCTCATTGACGAGGAAACCTGGGCCATTCGATACCTGATCGTGGACACGAGCAACTGGTGGCTCGGCCACCAGGTACTGATTGCCCCACAATGGATCAAACACGTGAGCTGGCCCGACCACACGGTCTCGGTCAGTCTGACACGACAGGCCGTGAAGGACGCACCGCCGTATAGTTCGGCTATGACGCTGGATAGAGACCGGGAAATCGGCCTGCACAAGCATTATGAGCGTATCGGCTACTGGGCGGATGAGGTAAATCTTGGGAATGCGCAACATCGCGCCGTCAAGTCTGCGCCGCAAGGAGCAATCCACAAGAACGTCTGACCGGCGCGCGGCAGCACGAATTCTCGACCACGACGGATAGTTCCGGAGCGATTCCAATGCAGATCGGTGTAATCGGACTAGGCCGCATGGGCGGCAACATCTCTCGCCGCCTGATGAAGGCGGGACACCAGTGCGTGGTATTCGACGTGGACGCCAAGCTGCGCGACGGGCTCGCCAAGGAAGGTGCGGTAGCCGCAGGCTCGCTTTCCGAGGTGGTGAAGGCCCTAGGGGAGAAACCGCGTGCCGTTTGGGTGATGCTGCCCGCCGGTCGCATCACCGATGAGACGGTCGAGCAACTGGGGGCACTGCTGCAGCCGGACGACATGGTTATCGATGGCGGCAATTCGTTCTATAAGGACGATATTCGCCGCGCCAAGAGACTAGCCGAAAGGCGCGTCCGCTATGTCGACTGCGGCACTTCCGGCGGTGTCTGGGGCATCGAGCGCGGTTATTGCATGATGATCGGCGGCCCCAAGGAGGCTGTGGATCATCTCGATCCGATCTTCTCGGCACTCGCCCCCGGGCTAGGCACTATTGCCCGCACGCCGGGACGCGAGACGGGCGATTCACGTGCCGAGCGAGGCTACATTCATGCCGGCCCGAGCGGCGCCGGGCACTTTGTCAAGATGGTGCATAACGGCATCGAGTACGGATTGATGCAGGCGTATGCCGAGGGCTTTGACATTCTGCGTAACAAGGACTCGAAGGATCTGCCCGAGGGTGAGCGCTTCGTACTGAACATGCCGGATATTGCCGAGGTTTGGCGGCGCGGCAGCGTTATCTCGTCGTGGCTGCTCGATCTTGCCGCCGCCGCGCTGGCAAAGGATCCGCAGCTCAAGGATTTCTCCGGTTTCGTCCAGGATTCGGGCGAAGGTCGCTGGACTGTCGAGGCGGCGCTCGAAGAAGCGGTCCCGGCGGATGTGCTCTCCACAGCGCTCTACGCCCGATTCCGCTCCAGGCAAGAGCATACCTTTGGCGAGAAGATGCTCTCGGCGATGCGTTTTGGGTTCGGCGGGCACGTCGAGGGTCAGGAGTCCATAGATCCTGAACCAAAACCAAAAAAGCCGCAGGAGCATTCGACAGGTTACGGTTCAGCGGGGATGCCGATCGCGCCGCTAAAGACAGGAAGCGCCTGAGATGCGTGATGCCCAGGCGGGGCAGCGCGATCCATGTGTCATGTTCAGCGGCGGCGCGATAAAATCCTGGACTCTCATATGCGCGGAGGCCGTGCTTCTTGCGGGATGCTATCGCAATCCGGAAGCTCCAGAAGCTCAAGCGCCGTGGCTCGCCGTGGCCCCTCCTATTACTCCCGTATCACTAAGCGAGGTTGACTTAGGGGATTCTCTGCTTGCTGAGGTCGATAGCGCGCGCGTGGCTATCGAGCTGCGCGATCCAGTTGCCGCCGCTAATGATGTGGGTCAGGCGCTTGCCTTCGCACGGCGACTACCGGATCGGCCGTCCAAGCTGCTGCTTTCCGAACCGCACATCATCGAGCCGGGGAACCCATCGAGCGCTAGCGGAACCGCAGTCTCCCACGCTCGCATGACTGCCTTTGATGCGCAGGTCAAGCTGGTTTCAGCCCAGGCGGAACTGGACGGCAACAACCTGCAGGCGGCGGACACTGATCTGCATGCTGTTCAAACGGGCGTTCCCAGTCAGCTGATTGCGGGCGACTTGGCGCTGCTCAGGGCGGCCGCAAGTCTGGAAATGGCCCGAAATGCTGTGCCCGAGGGGCGGATCCCAGAGCTGAGAACGCAGCTCCTGACTGCCCAACTTGCCCTGAGCGGCTATGCGGGACCTGGCCACATAGCGGAGTCAAAGGCAATGGCTACGGCTATTGGGCAAACGCTCGGGCAGGGCAGTGCTCTCGATACGATCCGACCGTATCAAGTGAGTTTGTGGTTGGGCAAGGTTGTTGCGTGGTCCGGTACCGATCGCTGGAGTGCCGTCGTGGCTCGACCATAAGCGGACCATGCGCCGCCACTTGCGCCGATCCCGCGCGCCGCGACTTTTTCAATTCGGAAGACCTTCATTTACTTTCTCCTGGCTGTCGGTCCATTGGCAGTTTGGTTAATTTGGCACAAGAGTCCGGTCCGTGTGTTATCGCACTGACCAGACTTCGATTGCCGCTTAGCTTTTGAGTGCCCGAAGTGAGCGATTGGACCAACGTACATGAACAGATCTTCAGGAATTGTGGTGCGGTCTCTTGGCTGTGCCAGTCAGGCTTACGCGGGAGCCTGATTCGATTGGCAAACCTGTCAAGGAGCATCACGACCATGAAACACGCATACAAGCCCGGACCGATTACAGAGAACGCGCATCTGGCACAGACAAAGCCGGACCTCTCCCGCGGCGCAGCCGCTCGCCCGCTCGAGCCCGCCAAGCGCCATGAGCTCATCGGGCAGGCTGCCTACTTTATCTCCAAGGGACGTGGATTCTATCCAGGCTTGGAAATGGCAGATTGGCTTGCCGCCGAGGCCGAAGTCGATCGCGCGATCTCCTCCGAACAGACGAACGATGCGGCCAGTCATCACAGATGATCTTCCCGGGGCCGACGCGCCCGTTGGCAAAAGGCCATCGGGGCGGCCCATGAAAGCAGACAGCGCAGCCTGTTCTGTATCGCGAGACAGCCGAAGAGGTGGCGGCCCGCTCCGATCGCGCGATTGCCTGGCTTCCTGACTCCAGACACAGGCTCACATGGAGACACCAGAGCTATTGCAATGGAACTCCGCGCTCAGCGCGGGTTAGCGTAAGAAAGCACGCGAGCGACTGTGGCTGGCCGCTTCCCGATGACATTATCCGATACGTCAGTTCGTTAGCGCACAGACCGCAGTTGTGGTGACGGTCATCGTGACCTGACGCGAATGTATTTCCGCCGCTAACGTAAGGAATCCAGCCAATGCAGATTGGAATGCTTGGGCTCGCCCTCAAGGGCGGTCTCCGCGAGAACCAGACGACTGATGCCGTTCCGAAGTCGCCAGGCGTGATTCAACTCGGTGTCTGAGATGCGGAACCATGCGGGTCGAGGCGCGCAGTCCGATGCACTAGTTCTCTTTGGCGCCAGCGGCGATCTGGTGCATAAGATGATCTTTCCGGCGTTCTACGCGATGGCGAAGCGGGGGATCCTTGAGGTGCCAGTGATCGGTGTCGCCTCCTCGAACTGGAGTCTGGAGCGCCTCCGCAAGCGGGCGGCGGACAGCATAAGACGGTTCGGCGGAGCCATCGACCGGCGTGCACTGCGTCGTTTGCTCTCGCTACTGAGTTACGTGAGCGGTGACTACAACGACCCGGCTACATACCAAGCCCTCAAGACAGCGCTGTGCAATGCCCGGCGCCCCGTGCACTACCTGGCTATTCCACCGGGCCTGTTCGCGACGGTCATCAAGGGACTCGGCACTGCCGGCTTGGCCGATCAGGCGCGCGTGGTCGTCGAGAAGCCGTTCGGTCGCGACCTGGATTCGGCGCGCAAGCTCAACCGCGTCGCACGGGCGGCGTTCGATGAGGACTCGATCTTCCGCATCGATCACTTCCTGGCGAAGGAGGCGATCATGAACATCCTCTATTTTCGCTTCGCCAATTCGTTTCTGGAGCCGATCTGGAATCGCAATTACGTGGCTAGCGTGCAGATCACTCTAGCCGAGGATTTTGGCGTCGAGGAGCGGGGAGCATTCTACGAAACCGCGGGCTGTCTGCGCGACGTGATCCAGAACCATCTCTTCCAGGTCGTCGCCCTGTTGGCGATGGAAGCCCCGACGAATAGAGGTTTTGGAGCCGTGCACGGAGAGACGGCGGATGTCTTCGAGGCCATGCGACCGATGAAACGGAACGATCTGGTCCGTGGTCAGTACGTGGGATATCGTCGCGAGCCGGGGGTCGCAAGACATTCGGATGTCGAGACCTATTGTGCCCTGCGTCTCTTCATCGACTCATGGCGGTGGCAAGGGGTGCCCTGGTACCTACGCTCCGGCAAGTGCCTGGCTGAGACAGCAACGGAGGTGATCGTCCAGCTTAAGCCGCCGCCGCAGCGGCTATTTGCCGACGCGGTGCCCGGATCCGGGAAGGGCAACTATTTTCGCTTTCGGCTCGCCCCGAGTTGTGGCGTCGCGCTTGCTGCTCGCGTCAAGCGTGCGGGCCAGGAGTTCGTTGGCGAGCAGCGGGAGCTCTATCTGATTGATGAGCTGCCCGATGAACAGTTGCCTTACGAGCGACTGTTGAGCGACGCCATGGCCGGCAATGGAGCGCTGTTTACCCGCGAAGACGCAGTGGAGGCGGCTTGGGCGGTGGTCGACCCTGTCCTCAAATATCACCATCGGGCAATCCAGTACCGTCGCGGCGGCTGGGGACCGAAGCAGGCGGATGCGCTGATCCGCGCTAGCGGCACTTGGCACAATCCCATCCCTGGCCGAGCCAAAGCATGAAGGCCGAGCCTGTCGTATTCGTGCTGGGCGCGTCTTAACCATGTCAATGCCAGTTCCAGCAAGTCGTGCTGCACCCGGCAGCCCCGGTATCACGCCGCGCTGGACCTCCAGCGCCAAGACCGGCGTGGGTACGGCGCTCAGCTATAAAAGCCACGTCTGGTTTACGATAAGTCACGGCATCTTCAACGAGATTTATTTTCCACGTATCGACCAGGCCTGCATCCGCGACATGGGTTTTATCGTCACGGACGGCGCGGCGTTCTTCTCTGAGGAAAAGCGTGACAGCGATTCCAGCACGGCTTGGATAGTCGACGGTGTGCCGGCGTTCGCATTAACCAATGTCAGCCGCGATGGGCGCTATAGAATTGAAAAGCAGATCGTAGCCGATCCGCATCGTGACGCTGTGCTGCTACAGGTACGATTTGTTGCGCAGCGGGGGACATTGTCCGACTATCAGCTGTTTGCGCTGCTCGCGCCGCACCTTGGCAATCACGGTGGAGGCAATAGCGCCTGGGTAGACGACTTCGAGGGCGCGCCACTGCTGATGGCGCAACGCGAGGGCTGTGCACTCGCACTGGCCTGTTCCGCGGGTTGGAAGAAGCGCTCGGCGGGCTACGTCGGCTCCTCGGACGGCTGGCAGGATCTGAAGGCGCACAAGCAGATGACTTGGGAGTACACGCGGGCCGGGAGCGGCAACGTGGCTCTGACGGGGGAGATCGGTCTTTCCGAGTCGCGGGGAGCCTTTGTACTGGCCCTGGGCTTTGGCAGCGATCCTGATGAGGCGGCCAAAAATGCCATCGCCAGCCTGCGCGATGGCTTCGACAGCGCGAAGCGAGATTACATCGCCGCCTGGCAGGCGTGGATCAAGACAAGCACATTGCCGACCAAGGACGCAGTGAGTCCGGGCGATCTTTCTCAAATCAGCCTCGCGGTCCTGCGGGCCCACGAGTCCAAATTGTCCCCTGGAGGTCTGATCGCCAGCCTGGCGATTCCCTGGGGTTTCAGTAAGGGTGATGAAGATCTCGGTGGCTACCATCTCGTCTGGTCGCGCGACCTGGTGGAGGCCGCCGGCGGTCTGTTGGCTGCAGGCGCTCACGAGGATGCGCGCCGCGTGCTCACTTTTCTTCAAGCAACGCAGCGGCCAGATGGCCATTGGTCGCAGAACATGTGGCTGAACGGCTCGCCGTATTGGAATGGAATTCAGATGGACGAGACCGCCCTGCCGATCCTGCTGGTGGACCTGGCATATCGGGAAAGGGCGTTGGGGTCCACGGACCTGGAGCGCTTCTGGCCGATGGTACGCCAGGCCGCTGGCTATCTGGTGCGCAATGGGCCGGTGAGCCCGCAGGATCGATGGGAGGAAGACCCCGGCTACTCGCCCTTCACAGTGGCGGCGGAAATTGCCGCGCTGCTCGCTGCAGCGGATTTGGCCGAAGTGAATCATGAAGCTGCCATTGCAGCGTACCTACGCGAGACCGCCGATGTTTGGCAGGCGTCCGTCGATCGCTGGATGTATGTGGCCGGGACCGACTGGTGCCGGAAGTTCAACGTCGGTGGATATTACGTCCGGATCGCCCCGAAGGAGGGAGGTGACGCCGGGCCACGATTCCAGACCACTGTCAGGGTCAAGAACGTCGCGGCCGCCGAGGACACGCGCACCGCCGCTCACCTGGTGAGTCCCGACGCGCTGGCCCTGGTGCGTTTCGGCCTGCGCTCGGCTGACGACCCGCGTATCCTCGACACGACCACGGTCATTGACGCGCTCCTGAAGGTGGAAACACCGACCGGACCCACGTGGCATCGGTATAACGACGATGGCTACGGCGAGCACGAAGATGGTGCGCCCTTTGATGGAACCGGGATTGGTCGCGGCTGGCCACTGCTCACCGGCGAGCGGGCACACTACGAGCTGGCAGCGGGCCGTATCGACGAGTCGGAGCGCCTCCTGGGCACGTTGGAATCATTCGCCAACGACGGCGGGCTCATCCCCGAGCAAGTGTGGGATGCCGCAGACATACCCGAGCGCGAACTGCACTTGGGTCGGCCTAGCGGTTCGGCGATGCCGCTCGTGTGGGCGCACGCCGAGTACCTGAAGCTCCGACGTTCCCTGAACGACGGCCGACTGTTTGATCTCCCGCCGCAGACCGTGCAGCGCTACTTGATCGAAAAATTCGTCTCCCTGCGCATGGTGTGGCGTTTCAACCATAAGCTTCGATCCCTACGTACCGGCAAGCTGCTGCGCATCGAGACGATGGCGCCGACCGTTATTCATTGGAGCACTGACAATTGGAGCACGGTCACGGACACTGCCTCACGGGTGGCACCGCTGGGAATGCATATCGCGGATCTCCAGACCCAAGCGCTGGCCGAAGGCGGCGACATTAGATTCACTTTCTACTGGCCTGACGCTCATCGTTGGGAAGGAACGGATTTCGTCATTTGTGTCGGCTCGTTAAAGCGCGTCTGAGCCACCTCTGCTGAAACTTAGTCCAGTTGATGACGAATCAGAGCCACACCAGCGAGACCCGCCTGGTTTATCTCGCCACCGCCGTCGCCGCGCTAGGCGGCATGTTGTTTGGCTACGACATCGGTGTCATCTCCGGAGCCATTCTTTTCATCAAGACAGAGTTTCATCTCACCTCACGGGTCGAGGAAATCGTCGTCAGCTCAGTGCTACTGGGATCACTGATTGGCGCAATGGTTGGCGGCATGCTGGCCGACCGCCTTGGACGCCGTAGATTATTGATCGCCACAGCGATCGTCTTTGCATTGGGTGCCATCGGAGCTGCCCTGGCACCGGGCACGGCATGGCTGATCGCCGGCCGGATCGTTGCCGGTAGCGCCATTGGCATAGCCTCCTTCGTGGCGCCGCTATACATTTCGGAAATCGCCCCGGTCGCTCTCCGCGGACGACTTGTTTCCATCAATCAGGTGGCCCTGACAACCGGAATCGTCGTCTCGTACCTGGTCGATTACGCTTTTGCCGGTGCTCAGGCATGGCGCTGGATGTTCGCCATGGCGCTGATTCCCGCTGCGGCGTTTGGCATCGGCCTTGCGCTCATCCCTGATAGCCCCCGATGGCTGGTCTCCCGCGGACAGATGGCTCAAGCGCGCATCGTACTGAAGCAAATGCGAGATCCCAAGGAGGTCGATGGCGAGCTCAGCACGATTCAGCAGAGTGTCGGCCTGCAGCACGGTCGCTGGTCCGAATTATTCAGGCCGCTGCTGCGTCCAGCGATGATCGTTGGTGTGGGACTTGCGATCGCACAGCAATTGACCGGGATCAACACCGTGATCTATTACGCGCCCACGATCCTGAAGTTCGCTGGTTTATCCAGCGCCTCGGTGGCGATCCTGGCGAGCGTCGGCATTGGCGTGGTTAACGTCGTCCTGACGCTGGTGGCAATGCAGCTGATCGACCGCGTCGGTCGCCGACCGCTGTTACTCGTGAGTCTGGCGGGAATGACGCTGAGTCTGTTCGTATTGGGGCTGGCGTTTGCGCTGCCGCGCTTGTCCGGTCTTTTGGGGTGGCTCGCGGTCAGCAGCCTCATGGTCTATGTCGGCTCGTTTGCCGTGGGGCTGGGGCCGGTATTCTGGTTGGTGCTGTCCGAGATATATCCGCTGCGCATTCGCGGTCGGGCGATGAGCGTCGGGACGGTCGCCAATTGGGGCGCCAACCTGGCTGTGGCACTGTCGTTTCTAACCCTCACCCAGGTCTTGGGAAAACCCGCCACGTTCTGGCTATACGCGGCCATCAGCATCGGCGCATGGCTGTTTGCGTATTTCCTCGTGCCCGAGACCAAAGGGCAAACCCTGGAGGAGATTGAAGCACGCCTGCGCACTGGAAAAGTCGAACGGACTTTATGAACGGCTCGTAACAGCCCAGCCGCCTACAGAACGACACGCTGGCCGTTCAAGGCTTTGCTATCTCGGATTTCATCTGGCCGTATTCTTCCCGGGTGATCTCACCTTTCGCGTACCTTTCATCGAGAATATCCAATGCGTCTTTGCGAGGTGCGGTGCCGTATTTCTGGTGCGCCCGGTAGGTATAGCCCCAGTTTCCGATGCTCGAAAACAGGAGAAACACGATACCGAACCAAAGAAACCAGCCCCAGCCGAAATACCAGTCGTTCCAATAAGCATGAGCCATTTTGACTCTCCGTCTGCCAATACGATCCTGAAGCCATCTCGGCCTCGGTCTGACTATGCGCGTCCTCGAGGCCGTGTTCTGTGCGACACCGTACGGACGTCATGTCGTCCGGAGCTGTACAGATAATTCCCGATCCATGATCGCAAGCAGAGACGTTCGTTGCAGCGTTTACCTACTGTCGTCGCCATGTGCTGAAGGGAGAGGTAGGGACGAGGTTGCGCGAAGCGGGGCATGAGGCCACGGACTTCGGCGCTCAAGCGGATGCGCTGGAACACCAGGAGACCTGAATAATGAAGACCGATACCCTCACGCCTGAACTCCTGAACAGAACGAACGCCTATTGGCGCGCCGCAAACTATCTGTCGGTGGGTCAGATCTATCTTTACGATAACCCGCTGCTAAGGCGTCCGTTGCGACTGTCGGACGTCAAACCGCTGGTCGTCGGGCACTGGGGAACGACCCCTGGTCAAAACTTCATCTATGTGCATTTGAACCGGGTTATCAAAAAGTATGACCTGGACATGTTCTACGTCGCCGGTCCCGGTCACGGCGGCCCGGCCATTGTCGGCAACGTCTACCTCGAAGGCACCTGGAGCGAGGTGTACCCGAACGTCACCCAGGATGAAGCCGGGCTCAAGAAGCTGTTCACGCAATTCTCGTTTCCCGGCGGCATCTCCAGCCATGTGGCGCCGACGACTCCGGGCTCGATTCACGAAGGCGGGGAGCTGGGATATTCACTCAGCCATGCCTTCGGCGCTGCGTTCGACAATCCCGATCTGATCGTTGCCTGCGTAATCGGTGATGGCGAAGCGGAAACGGGCCCGCTGGCGACAGCATGGCAATCGAACAAGCTTCTGAACCCGATCACCGACGGTGCGGTGTTGCCGATCCTGCATTTGAACGGCTATAAAATCAGCAATCCGACCGTGCTGGCGCGCATCGAGCACGAGGAACTGGAGCAATTCATTCGCGGCTGCGGCTGGATACCCTACTTCGTGGAGGGCGACGAGCCGGAAGCGATGCATCAACTGATGGCCGCTACTCTGGAGCAGGCCATCGAGGAGATCCGGCGCATTCAAACCCATGCGCGCAGCCACAACGATACCACGCGAGCGCGCTGGCCCATGGTTGTGCTGCGATCACCCAAGGGGTGGACGGGGCCGAAAGTCGTCGATGGCCTGCAGGTAGAGGGCACTTTCCGGGCACATCAGGTGCCGCTGCTGGTCGATCCCGAACATCCGGAGCATGTCCAGCAGCTCGAGGACTGGATGAAGAGCTACCGGGCGGAAGAGCTGTTCGATCAGGAGGGCCGGCTCATCGCGGAACTGGCCGAGCTCGCCCCCAAAGGCGAGCGGCGCATGGGCGCCAATCCGCACGCCAACGGCGGCATCCTGCTGCGCGACCTGCGCATGCCGGATTTTCACGCCCATGCGCTGAACGTGCCTTCACCCGGGGCCGTAGATGGCCAGGACACCCTCGTGCTGGGCAGCTTTCTGCGTGACGTGGCCAAGCTGAATCAGGAGCAGCGCAATTTTCGCGTCTTCGGTCCCGATGAGACGCTCTCGAACTTGCTGGGCGCGGTATTTGAAGTCACCAATCGCCAGTGGGACGCCCGGAAAGTCAACAATGATGAATTCCTCGCGCCCGCCGGGCGCGTGCTGGATTCGATGCTCAGCGAACACCAGTGCGAGGGTTGGCTGGAGGGCTATCTGCTGACCGGCCGTCACGGGTTGTTCAACAGCTACGAGGCCTTCATTCGCATTGTCGATTCGATGTTCAGCCAGCATGCGAAATGGCTGAAGGTCACGCTGGAACTGCCGTGGCGGCGAAAGATCGCATCGCTGAATTATCTGCTCGCCTCCCACGTCTGGCAGCAGGACCACAACGGCTTCACGCACCAGGATCCCGGCTTCCTCGATCACGTCATCAACAAGAAGGCCGACATCGTGCGTGTCTACCTGCCGCCCGATGCCAATTGCCTGTTGTCAGTCTTCGATCACTGCCTGCGCAGCCGGCACTATGTAAACGTCGTGGTGGCAGGCAAGCATGCTCTGCCGCAATGGCTGACCATGGATGCGGCAGTCGTGCACTGCACGGAAGGCATTGGTATCTGGCAATGGGCCAGCAATGACCAGGATGCCGAGCCAGACGTGGTCATGGGCTGTTGCGGCGATACGCCAACGCTTGAGATCCTGGCGGCCGTGTCCATCCTTCGCCAGCACCTGCCAGATCTCAAGATCCGCGTGGTCAATGTCGTCGACCTGATGAAACTGCAGTCCAGTAGCGAGCACCCGCATGGACTGAGCGATGCGGATTACGATGCGCTCTTTACCAAGGACAAGCACATCGTCTTCGGCTTTCACGGCTATCCGTGGCTGGTCCACCGGCTGACCTACCGCCGTACCAACCGCAACCTGCATGTCCGCGGCTATAAGGAGGAAGGCACGATCACAACCGCCTTCGACATGAGGGTGCAGAACGAACTGGATCGTTTTCACCTGGTTCAGGACGTGGTAAATCGACTGCCACACCTGGGTACCAAGGGCGCGTACCTGAAGCAGCTCATGCAGGACAAGCTCATCGAGCACAAGCAGTACATCGACAAGCATGGGCAGGATCTGGCGGAGATCCGGAACTGGAAGTGGGGCGCGCACAGCAGACAGATGCCCGTCCCGCAACTGATGAAACCTGCGGCGTAACCACAGAGGATTCTGTCATGAAGCCTAAGCCTGCTCAGCCCAGAGCTCCTGCGTCCAAGGTCGATCCGAAGGATGATCTGAAGACGCTGCCGATGCCCGAGGTGGAGAAGAGGCTCAGCACAACGACCGACGGATTGACCCAGGCTGAGGCGATCAAGCGACTGGCGCAATATGGTACTAACGAGATCACAGAGAAGAAAACCAATCCGCTGCTGAAGTTCCTCTCCTACTTCTGGGGGCCGATTCCCTGGATGATCGAAGCAGCGGTGATTCTGTCGGGTGTGATCCGGCACTGGCCCGACTTCGGCATTATTCTCGTTCTCCTCGTTGCCAACGCCGTGGTCGGCTTTTGGGAAGAGCGACAGGCCAGCAACGCGATCGCTGCCCTGAAGGCCAGGTTGGCCATCAACGCCCGCGTCAAGCGGGACGGACAATGGACCAACCCGGCGGCGCGGGAGCTGGTGCCCGGCGATGTGATTCGCCTGCGCTTGGGGGATATCGTGCCGGCGGATGCGCGTCTGCTCGAAGGCGATCCGGTGCAGGTGGATGAGTCTGCGCTGACCGGCGAATCCCTACCCGCTACGCGCAAGCCTGGGCAGGCAGTCTTCTCCGGGTCGATCGTGCGCCGGGGCGAGATTGGAGCACTGGTCTATGCCACCGGTGAAAAAACCTACTTTGGCAAGACCGCGCAGCTGGTACAGCAGGCACATACCGTCAGCCATTTCCAAAAGGCGGTCCTGAAGATTGGCAACTACCTGATCATCCTGGCTGTGACTCTGGTCGCCGTGATTATTGCGTTCGCCCTACACCGCGGCGATCCAATCCTGACCACCTTGCAGTTCGCCCTGGTGCTAACTGTCGCGGCTATCCCGGTGGCCATGCCGACGGTATTGTCGGTCACGATGGCGGTTGGGGCGCGCCTGCTCGCCAGGAAGCAAGCCATTGTCAGCCGACTGGTGGCGATCGAGGAGCTGGCTGGCGTGGACATACTGTGCGCCGACAAGACCGGCACGCTGACCCAGAACAAGCTGACGCTGGGCGAACCGTTTGCGGTCAACCAGGTCCCGGCTGATCAGATCGTGCTGGCTGCGGCTCTGGCCTCGCGCGCCGAGGATAAGGACACCATCGATTTGGCGGTTCTCGGAGGCGTGAAAGACCAGAACACCCTAAAGGGCTACCAGCTGCTGCATTACCAGCCATTCGATCCGGTACACAAGCGCACTGAGGCCACGCTCAAGGGTGCGGACGGCAAGGAATTCAAGGTCAGCAAGGGCGCACCGCAGGTCATTCTCGCAATGGCGGTCAACGCCGCAGCGATCAAACAGACGGTCGAGAAGGCCATTAACGAATTTGCGGGACGCGGATTCCGTTCCCTGGGCGTGGCCCGCGCCGGTCAGGACGGCCAGTGGCAGTTCCTCGGAGTACTACCACTGTTCGATCCGCCGCGCGACGACGCCAAAGCCACGATCG
>Ga0302324_100018239_pt1 | contig 13854 bp, 15 predicted proteins | sample Palsa_T0_1_FD_201949 | JGI IMG/M metagenome (GOLD analysis project Ga0302324, IMG submission 201949) | Peat permafrost microbial communities from Stordalen Mire near Abisko, Sweden - Palsa_T0_1 | ecosystem: Environmental > Terrestrial > Soil > Palsa > Peat permafrost | place: Sweden: Abisko... | reverse complement strand
TTGTGCTCGAACAGATGGCCTCGGTTGGCGCGGCGGCGCATGACCTTACCGGTGCCGGTCAGCCGGAACCGCTTGGCGGTCCCGCTGTGTGTCTTCATCTTCGGCATGGTGGCCGTCGTCTCCATTCTTGGACTGCCGCCCGGTAGAGGCGGCAGCTACTCCTGTCGTCTTCGCCATGGCATCGTGCCACGACGCTGACCCAAACCCCTCTAAAACCCTGAGACTTCCACAGCGCGCAGCAGTAACCATGCCCCGGCGCTAACCCCGTCCGGGGCTTAATACCGCCAGGTAACGCTACCGGCTAGGCCGGACCCGGTACGGCGGCGCCATCCGCGGCGGGCTCGTTCTCCGCAGGCTCCGGAGCTTCCTGAGGCGTTGCAGCGGCGACGCGCGGGCTCGGCACCGACCGGCTTTGCGGTTGCGCCGTGTGCGCCGTGTGCGCCTTTGCCTCGCTCTTCTTCCGATGCGGGCCGATCACCATGATCATGTTCCGCCCGTCCTGCTTGGGCTGCGACTCCACGAAGCCGAGCTCTTCAACGTCCCCGGCGAGACGCTGCAGCAGACGGAAGCCTAGTTCAGGACGCGACTGCTCACGTCCCCTGAACATAATCGTCACCTTGACCTTGTCACCCGCCTTCAGGAACCGCTCGACATGGCCTTTCTTGGTGCCGTAGTCGTGCGGATCGATCTTCGGGCGGAGCTTGATCTCCTTGACGACCGTCTGCGTCTGGTTTTTACGCGATTCCCGGGCCTTGACCGCAGACTCGTATTTGAACTTTCCGTAGTCCATGAGCTTGCAGACCGGTGGCCGGGCTGTGGGTGCGACCTCGACCAAGTCGAGATCGGCTTCTTGTGCCAGCTTAAGCGCGTCGTTGACCGAGACGATCCCGATCTGCTCTCCTTTGGGTCCGACCAGCCGGACTTCGGGAGAACGGATGCGCTCGTTGATACGGGCTTCGGTGCTGATGTGACCTCCTGAGCCTCACCTCCGTCGCCGGCCTTTCCGGCGACGTCATGGCCATCATGCCCGGGAGTTCCTCCGGTGGCGGTGTCCCAGAGGACGCCGCAACGAGAAAAGCCCCGCGAGCGATGCGCTCCGCGGGGCAACCACAACAACGGCGCCGTCCCGCACATTGCCACGGGAATGCGCCGTGCCAGGGGGCCCCAGCACCGTACGCGCTTGCGCACGCACCGTCCAGGACGTCTGGCCAGACCCGCCTGCCTTGGTGTGACACCAGGCCGACTGGGTGGGAGGTGGTCCTCCGCTTTGCGCGCCCGGCAGTAAATCACCGGGCTATTGGCAACCAAGACTAACAGCAATGAACCCTTAAGCGGTATTCCCGCCGGACCCGGGTTCTCGAGTTCTTGCGGGCGCAAGCTCGTCCGGGCGCAAGCTCGTCCGGGCGCAAGCTCGTCCGGGCGCAAGCTCTTCCGTGGCGTTAGTTGAGAACTCGCCTGGTGAAGGTACGGGTGCCCAGGTAGCTGAAGACCACCGTGCCGCCGACCAGCGCGAGCAATACTCCCCACATCGGCATGTGCCCAAGGCTCGGGGTCAGCACGGCGCGCAGTCCCTCAGACATGTACACCATGGGGTTGATCAGCACCACGATCTGCAGCCAGCGGATGTGGTGCAGCGCCGACCAGGGGTAATAGACGCAGCCAAGCATGGTGGCGGGCAGCAATATCACGGCGAACAGCATCTGCATTTTGCGTGGATCCATGATCGTGCCGAGTAGCAGCCCGAGCGAGGAGGTGAGCAGCGACGCGAAGACCAGGATGAGCGCGAACAGGCCCCAGTTGGTCACGTGCACGTGCGGAGCCTGACCCGCCGCGTGCACGAGCAGGACGATCGGGAACACGATGCACGCGCCGATGAACGACTGGACGGCACCCGCGGTGATCTTCTGTATCGCCAGAACCTTGATCGGCACCGGAGCGAGCGCCCTGTCCTCGATCGTGCGTTGCCAGGAAAACTCCATGACCAGCGGGAACGTCACGGCCATGATGCCCTGCATGAGCAGCATCGAGGCCATCAGGCCAGGCACGAGAATGGTGGCGAAGTTGATGGTGCCCGCGGCGCGGGCACCGGAGGACGCCGCCGCTCCCGCACCGAGATTGAAGCCGCCGCCGATCTTCGGGAACACATAGGCGAAGACGAAGACGAACAGCAGTGGCTGCATGACGGCCCGGGTGAAGGTGGCGATGGCGTTGCGCCGCAGCACCCGGAACTCCCGGGCCATCATGGCGTTGAAGGTCTTGATCAGGGTGGGACTCGGCTCCGGCGCCTCGGCGATCAGGGCGGCAACCTCAGAGGCCGAGGGCACCCCGGGGTGTTCCGCCGCGGCGGGTGGGGCTTTCTTAGTGGTGGTAGTCACTCCCGGTACTCCCGTCCGGTCAGGGTAAGGAACACTGTCTCCAGGCTTGGCTTGAGCTGAGTCGCGTCACGCACGGTCAATCCAGCGGCCGAACCTACGGTCACGAGCTCACCGAGCACGCCCTCGGGTTCGCGGGTGAACACCCGGATGTAGTCGCCATCGGTTTCCACCTTGCTGACTCCGGCGCGATCGGCCAGTCCGGCCCGGGCGGTGACGCCTTCGGGAACCGCCTCCTCGTACCTGACCGTGATCACCGTCTCCGCGCCCGTACTATCCTTCAGCTCGTTCACGGTGCCGGAGGCGAGGACCTCGCCGTGGTCAATCACGGCGACCTGCTCGCACAGCGCCTCGGCTTCTTCCATGTAATGCGTGGTCAGCAAGATGGTCTGCCCCTCGCCGTGCAGCACGCGAAGGATATCCCACAGGTTCACCCGGGTCTGCGGGTCAAGCCCAGCGGTGGGCTCGTCGAGGAAGAGCACGTCCGGCCGGTGCACCAGGGCACGGGCGATCAGCAATCGCTTCGCCTGGCCGCCCGACAGGTCGGTGGACATCGCCTTGCGCCGGTCCGCGAGGCCGAACACCTCAAGCAGCTGCGTGGCGCGGCGGGACGCCTCGCGCAGCCCCAGACCGAAGAACCTGCTGCGGAACTCGAGGTTCTCCGCCACGGTCAGCTGCATGTCGAGCGTGTTGTTCTGGGTGACCACACCGATTCTGCGCTTCACTCCGACCGGATCGGCGACGACGTCCTTGCCTGCCACCCACGCCCGGCCACCGGTGGGCAGAACCAGCGTGGTGAGCATGCCGATCGTGGTGGACTTGCCCGCGCCGTTCGGTCCCAGCAGCCCGAAGAACTGGCCGGAATCGACGCTGAGGTCGATGCCCCGCACCGCCGCCACGTCCCCGCGGGACGACTTATATGTCTTGCGCAGGTCTTCCGTGCGTATCGCGGGCCCGACGTCTGGCGTCACTTGCCGCGCTCCTTCCTTGTCAGCTCACCGAATCGGTCGATCATGTCAACGAAAAACTTGCGGATGACCGGCTCGTCGTCCGGGCTTACGAAGCTGAACGCGTCGCGCCAGTAGGGTCCGGCCAGGGAGTAGTAGTCCTCGCAGATGCGCCGTCCCTTGTCGGTTACGAACAGCCTGACCACCCGCCGGTCAACGGCATCGCTGCGGCGCTCGACATAGCCCTCTCGTACCAGCGTGTTCACCACCGACGTCAGCGTTCCGGGCGATGACCACCCGCGGGCTGCGACGTCACTGGACTTGAGGCCATCGACCGCCAGCAGCACTCGAAGCACGCCAAGGCCCGCCGGGGTGATCTGGAGCCCGGCCTGGGTCAATGTGCCCGCGTAGAACGCACCCATGATCCGGGAGGCGGCCAGCAGCAGCGCGTACAGCGGCGCATCGGATGGGATTCCGTCCGCCGGGTCCCCCCAAAGCCACCCCACGGCGGCCGGTTCCGGACCGCAGCCCGCTCCCGTGGACCCGATTCCCGGCTCCTCGCGGGTCGCTGCATGGCCTGACGGCGTTTCAAGGCCTGACGGCGTTTCAAGGCCCGGCGTCGCTTCAAGGCCCGGCGGCGCTGCGCGGTCCGGCGGCGTGTCCTTCCGCGACCATGCCGCTCGTGCTTCGCTCACGCAGCTCAGTCTCTATCTCACGCTGTTTCCATGTCAAATCATTTGAGCTCAAAGTAATTTCGCGCTCCGCGAACCGGGCTCCTCAGACGGTGAAGGCGTGTTCTCACGCCGGCCGCGGCACCGTCGTGAAGGGGGAAATCGTCATTGTGGATCGCTACCGTCTTGTCAAGGCGGTAGCGATCCACAATGAATTCGGAAAAGCTGCCTGGTGTCGTGTTGTGGCTGGTGGGACTGGAGAGGTGATACGTCTGGGCATTTTGCGACGGAGAAGCTGAGCGGCATTGGGTCAGGTCCCCGACATCAGCCCTGCGACGCCGGAACTGATTATGAACGAGCGCTGTGACCACCTGTACATCGATTAAGAGAATCCACGTAAGTGAGGATTCTGGGTGGTCAGTAGACCCGCGGGTTAGCGCCGAAGAGACGGATCGGATTAACAATCAGCGCTCGCGGCAGGCTGCGCGTCCCCGCTGGCAGATTCGATTGGGCCGTATGACTCCCTGGACCGTATGCGATAGGAATCACAGCCGCTGGCGGGCTTGGCGGGATGCGTGGCGCCCGCAACTGCGCGATCCTGGCTTCGGATGAAATTCTCTGAGGTACTGGTGCTGCTAGCTGCCGGAACGCTGGGCGGCATCTTCAGTACGGTGGTGAGCATCGCATCGCTGGTCAGCTACCCGGTGCTGCTCGCGCTTGGCGTGCCGCCGCTCAGCGCCAACATGACCAACACGGTGTCGCTCGTACTCACCGGCGCCGGCTCGGCGGCGAGTTCCAGGCCGGAACTCGCCGGGCAGGGGCGCCTGGTGCTCCGTCTCGGCGCCGTCACCGCACTTGGCGGTGCGGCCGGGGCGACGGTGCTGCTCGTGACTCCGGCCAGTACCTTCACGGTCGTGGTGCCGGTGCTGATCGGGGCCGCCTCGGTGGTGCTCCTGGTTCAGCCCAGGATCAGGAAGCTGGCACCTGCGCCAGATGAAGGGCATCGCCTGGTTCAGCGCATCGCCCTGTTCGCTGTCGCGATGTACGTCGGGTATTTCGGTGCCGCCGCGGGGGTCATGCTGCTCGTGGTGCTCAACGTCATGATTGAGGAATCGCTGGTCAAGGTCAACGCGGTTAAGAACGCCGTCTCGGGGCTGGCGAATGCCATGGCCGCGGTGTGCTTTGCGCTGTTCGGCGATGTCAGGTGGACTTTTGTGGCTCCGCTCGCCGCAGGCTTCCTCATTGGCGGGTGGATCGGGCCCAAGATCGCCCGGAAGGCACCCGCCGGAGCGTTCCGTGTCTTCGTCAGCCTGTGCGGCCTGGGTCTCGCGGTAAAGCTCGGCATTAGCGCATACCGCTGATGTCACTGATGCGGTAATTGAAATTAGGTAACTACGCTCATTTTACGAGCCGCCATGACAAAATCCCTTCACAGACTAAGTCGTGGTGGCTTACTCTGAGCTAGTGAGTCGGCACTAAGGGTGAGGACCTGATCCTGGTGCCCACGGCGGTGGTCAACTTGTGACGGGAATCTGAAGCACCCGGCCTGCGGGTAAGGCGGCATAGGGGCGGGCGGTTCCTGCGCGGGTAAGTGAAGGAGCCCCAGGCATGGTAGCGCTAGTAGTTGTTGTCATTGTCGGCCTCAGTTACGTGGTGTCGACACGCATTCATCCGCTCAGGAAGTGCCCTACCTGCAACATGACGGGCAGGCATTTCGGCAGCTTCTACAAGGGCTCGTTCCGGCCCTGCCGCACCTGCGGAGGTTCCGGCCGACGCGACCGGGTCGGCACGAAGGTCATGTGGGGCGGAACCAAGAACACCGGGGTATTCCCGAAGAAGTAGCGCCCGGGCAGGCGTCCCCCGCCCGCGTCGCCCGTTGCGTTGTCCCCCCTTGATACAAGCTGCCCTAGCCGTCCTTCCCGACACGGCGTCTTGTCCGGGCAGATCGCCTCACCCGCCGGTCCGTGCTGCCCGCAGGGCCCGCCCGAGGCTACGGCTCAAGGCCGCCCGGGGCTGCGGGTAAGCTGCCGGGCGCTACGGGTCGAGGCCGCCGCGGGCTAAGGGGTGACGATGACCTTGCCGGCAAAGCCACCCTCGGCTGCCTCATGCGCGGCGGCGGTGGCGGCCAGCGGAAACTTCCGCACCGGCAGGCCGGTGAGGTCGCCCGCGGCCAGCGCGGCCGTTATATCGGCGGCCGCCTGATCGAGCGCGGCCGCCGCCACGCCGTACAGCAGCACGAACTTCAGGTTGACGTTGGCCGACATGCAGGCCCGGACCGGGAGCTCGGGATTGGCGGCCTCGGCCGCGTACGTCACGATCGTGGTCAGCGGCCTGGCCACCGCCAGGTCGAGCTCCAGGTTGGCGCCGAGCGCCAGCTCGATCACCCGGTCGACGGAGGGAACGAACGCCTGGATCTGCTGGACGGCATCCGGCGAACGATAATTCACTACCAGGTCCGCTCCTGCCTTCTCGGCGAGCGCCGCCTTCTCGGCGCCGCTCACGGTGGTGACGACACGCGCCCCGGCCCGTTTGGCCAATTCAATAGCAAAGTGCCCTACCGCCCCCGCGCCTCCGGCCACCAGCACGGTCTGGCCGTTCACCGGGCCGTCCGAGAACAGGCAGTAGTGAGCGGTCATGGCCGGAACGCCAAGCGAGGCCCCGAGTTCGAACGAGGCGCCATCCGGCAGCGCTGTCGCCTGCCGTTCAGGCAGGACGCTCCACTCAGCGGCGGTTCCCCACTGTCGGCCGGCCGCGGCGAGCCACAGCCAGACCCGCTCGCCGACACGTCCGGGATCCACCCCGGGACCGACCGCCTCGATGACTCCCGCGCCATCCTGGTGCGGGATCTGGAAGTCGTCGATGGCACGGGGTGTCGCCCCCGCACGGGCCTTGTAGTCCGTGGGGTTGATCCCCGAGGTGTGCACCCGGACCAGCACCTCGCCCGGACCGGGCTCAGGCCTGCCGACCTCCTCGACGGACAGCACCTCAGCCGCGGCGCCTGTGCTCCTGTACACGCATGCCTTCATGGATGCAGCGTAGCGCCCTTGAATATCTTGTCCACGGTGTTGCGCGGCCCGTGCAGCGCGAGCCCAGCGAACCGCAGTTCGGCGGCGGGGACCGCCCGCACAACCGCCCGGTTGTCATCGTCGTGCCCGGTCTGGAACATGTCCATGGTGTAGATGGCCATCGGCATGGCCCGGGCCAGCGCTCGCTGATGGGCCTGAGTCAGCGTCCCGGCGTCGGCCGCATACACCACCACCGGCTGACGGAACAGCTCCAGGTAGGTGTTCCCCGATGCGTCCTCGTACGGCTTGCCCATGATGTCTCCGACGCTAACGGCGATCCCGCTGGCCAGGAACGCCGTGACGTTGAGCTTCTGCCACTGCTCGAGGTCGGAGCGCACGGCAATAGCGATCTTGGTGTCGAAACGAATGGTCATTGTCCTTCCCTGTAAGTCACGTGGTGCCGCCATCGTGGCCCGCCCGTGCTTCGGGGGTCTTGAACGCTGGAGCGGCCAGTCCGCCGTCTCGGCTCATCGGCGATAATGGGGGTATGGCCGTGGGCGCCGATCCTTCGATCTCAGACTGGGCCAGGTACTGGCGAGCGGACGGCGTGCCCGTGGAAGCCATGCACGCCCACTTCACCTCGCACGTCTATCACCGGCACAGTCACGAAAGCTACTCGTTCGGCGTGACCGAAGCCGGCGCGCAGGCGTTCACCTGCCGGAACGGGCGCCATGTGAGCGGCGCCGGCATGGTGATGGCCTTCAATCCCGACGATCCGCACGATGGCCACGCCGCGGGCGGCGGCGGATTCACCTACCGGATGGTGCACGTCTGGCCGGAGTTTTTCACCTCCCTCATCGGGTCGGCGGCTTCGCACCCGCTGTTCCGCACCCCGGTGATCGACGACCCGGTGGTGGCTAAGTCGCTGCGCACGCTGCATATGACGCTTACCGGGCCGGACGGAAACACCACCCCGCTGGAACGGTACGAGCGGCTCACCGCGGCCGCCGGCCTGCTGGTCCGGCACGCGACGCGGATACCGGCGGGCGCCCCCCGGATCCCTGCTCGCCGCGTCGCCGAGCGGGTCCGCGAGCTCATCTACGACGGCTATGCCGACCCGGACCTGACCGCCGACCACGTGGCCGCGACCGCCGGATGCAGCAGGTTCGCCGCCTACCGGGCGTTCACGCAGGCCTACGGGCTGGCGCCCAGCGATTTCCAGCGCCAGCTTCGGGTACGCGCGGCACGCCGTCTGCTGGCTCAGGGCACGCCGCCTGCCCAGGCCGCGGCCGAGGCGGGATTCGCCGACCAGGCGCACCTCACCCGCTGGTTCCGGCGTTACTACGGAGTTACGCCGGGGGCTTACCGCGCCGCCGTGTGTCCCCGGGCAAGGACACGGCCTTAGTAAGATCGCCAACCATGGAGCAGCGGATTCTCGGCGGTACCGGCAGGCCGGTTTCGGTCATCGGGCTTGGCACGTGGCAGCTCGGGGCGGACTGGGGCAACGTGTCCGAGGCCGACGCGATGGAGGTGCTGCGGGCCGCTGTGGAGTCGGGTGTCACGTTCTTTGACACGGCTGACGTTTACGGTGATGGGCGCAGCGAGCGGATCATCGGCCGGTTCCTGTCCGGCAATGCCGGGCAGGGCGTCACGGTCGCGACCAAGATGGGCCGCCGGGTAGATCAGAAGGAAGAGAACTACACGCTGGAGAACTTCCGGGCCTGGACCGACAGGTCGCGGGTGAACCTCGGCACCGACCGGCTCGATCTGGTGCAGCTGCACTGCCCGCCGACGTCGGTCATTTCTTCCGACGCCGTTTTCGACGCGCTCGACACGCTGGTCGCCGAGGAGCGGATTGCCGCGTACGGGGTGAGCGTCGAGACGACCGGCCAGGCGCTCGCCGCGATCGCACGCCCGGGCGTGGCGAGCGTGCAGATCATCCTCAATGCCTTCCGGCGCAAGCCGCTTGACCAGGTACTGCCCGCGGCGGCCGCGGCAGGTACCGGGATCATCGCCAGGGTCCCGCTCGCCTCCGGGTTGCTGTCGGGCAGGTACACCAGGGACACGACGTTCGCCGCCGATGATCATCGCAACTACAACGCCCGGGGCGAGGCGTTCGACGTCGGGGAGACGTTCTCCGGCATCGACTTCGAGACCGGAGTCGATGCGGCCAGGGAGTTCGCGGCCATCTCGGGCAGCCCCGGGTCCTCCTCCCAGTGGACCCCGGCCCAATGGGCCCTGCGCTGGGTGATCCAGCAGCCGGGAGTGACGACGGTGATCCCAGGTGCGCGGAGTACCGGCCAGGCCCGGCAAAACGCCGAGGCCGCGGACCTTCCGCCGCTCTCCCAGGCTGAGCTGGAGGCGATCGGGGGCCTGTACGACAAGTACTTCCGGGCGAAGGTGCACGATCGCTGGTGAACTGGAGCAACTGGGCTACGGTCGCGGACCTGTGTACGGCGCTGGGCACGCTGATCCTCGCGGTGGCCACGTTCTCAGCGGTCAGGTCGGCGAACCTGTCGGCGCGGGTGGCTCAGCAGTCGCTGCTTGTCGGGCTGCGGCCGGCGCTGATGGCGTCACGCCACGAGGACCCGATGCAGAAGGTCAACTTCGGTGACGACAAATGGGTGCGGATCCCCGGCGGGGGCGCGATAGGCGAGGTTGGCGATAGAGACGGGACGGCGGGACCGGATGACCCCGTCTATCTCGCGGTGGCCCTCCGGAACGCGGGGAGCGGCATCGCACGCGCCGCTTGATGAGTTCCAGCGGCAAACCCGCGATCTGTACATCCCCGTCGGCGACATCGGATTCTGGCAGGGCGCCTTCCGTGATCCCGAGGACCCCAGGTACTCCCCCGCCCGCAAGGTCATCGAGGACCACCAGCCGTGGACCGTCGAGCTTCTCTACGGCGACCACGAGGGCGGACAGCGATGCATCACCCGCTTCACCATGTTCCCGCCCGGCCACATGGCCCTGCGCTCTGACTCGAGCCCCGACCTGCGGTGGTTTCGCGTCCCAGAGCAGACACTGGAACATCGACCGGCCTGACCCGAGGTAACCATGAGGACCCTGCAAAAATATCGGCTCAACCTCTACACATTCCTGCGATTTCGACAGCTGAATGTTGGCTCTCCGGCACGTCGCACTCGGTAACTCACGATAACTCATGTTAACTTAGGGTGACTCTTGCCTGCTCGGGGGGCGCGGAAGCAACGGTCAATCGCCACCGCCTGCAGCAGGCATGCGGCCTCCTCACAGGAAATCCCCAGCTCGCTGAGGGGACTTCTGATCAACTTTGGAGACTTTCCCCCTAGTGCAGGGGTACCTTCTCCATCACAATTGAGTATCGAACTTGACCTTAACGTTACATAATCCTGGCGAGCCGAGAGCGGGTGACCAGCCCAGGTGCTGCTCCGATCAGGCCGGAAAAGCGGCCGCCGACCCGGCGCCAGCGGCCAGGAAGAAACCGCGGCCACGGGCGCTAGCGGCCCGCGGGAGCGGGCCCGGTGGCTTTCCCGGACATCCAGCAGGGCAGCCTTCGTCACGACGCTCGCCGTCGTTGCGGCCATTACGATAACCCCGGCCAGCGGCGCCGCCGACGACATCGCTACCGGCTTTGCCCAGGCGATGCGGCATCTGGGGTCCACGTCGCGAAACGGACAGGCGTTCTCCGGCAATCCGGCGGTCGGCGCGCTGTTCTCCACATCCGCGGGCAAGCTGAGCCAGCACTTCTGCTCGGCGAGCGTGATCAACAGCCCGCACGGAGACCTGGTGATCACCGCCGCGCATTGCGTCACCCACACCTCCGGCACCGTGGTGTTCGTCCCCGGCTACAACGGCGGCACCACGCCGTACGGTGTATGGACCGTGACCAAGGTCTACGTTGACCAGGCCTGGAAGTCCTCGCAAAACCCCGACGACGACTTCGCCATCCTCCGGGTCAGCCAGCGCGGCTCGAGGGTGGCGATCGAGGACGTCACCGGAGCGGAGAAGCTTATTACCGGCCAGCCCTACGACCATCAGCTGGTTCAGGTGATCGGCTACCCAGACTCGTCTAACCGCCCGATCACCTGCGAGAACTGGCTCAAGGAGCCAATGACCGATCAACTCGAATTCGACTGCGGCGGCTATACCGACGGCACGAGCGGCGGCCCGTTCCTCGCCGAGGTCGACCTGGCCACCGGCCAGGGCGCAGTGATCGGGGTCATCGGCGGCTACGAACAGGGCGGCGATACGCCCCAGGTCTCGTACTCGGCGGTGCTCGGCGCGAACGCCGCGGCACTCTACAAGACGGCCGTGGCCGGCGGCTGAGCCAGGCTGGCTTATCCGGCCGGGGCTGGCGGCGGAACGATCCGGTCGATCCCGGCTAGCTCGTCTGCGGACGGGATCCACTCGGCCGTGGCCGCATTGGCCTTGATCTGTTCGGGGCTCGTCGCACCCGCGATCACCGAGGAACAGCCTGGCTGCGCCGCGAGAGCGCCGATCGCCACGTCCAAGATCGTGACGCCGTGGGCCTGCGCCCAGGTGATCAGCGCCTCGACCTTAGCCAGCTTCTCGGAGGTAACGTAGCTTTCGCGGCCGGCCAGCCTGGTCCCCGCGGGTATCGCCTGGCCTTGCCTGACCTTGCCGGTCAGCAGGCCGTTGGCGAGCGGGAAATACGGCAACACGCCGAGGCCGAAATGCCTGGCCGCGGGGACCACGTCCGCTTCGGCCTCGCGATCGAGCAGTGACCAGTGATTCTGGGCCGAAATGAACGGGGTGCGAGAGTTATGCGCCGCGAGGTGCGCTGCGTCGGCCAGCTGCCAGCCGGAGAAGTTCGAATGGCCCAGATACCGGACCTTGCCCTCCGCCACCAGTTCGTGCAGCGCGGCAATCGTTTCCTCGACCGGGGTCACCGGGTCCGGGGTGTGCAGCTGGTACAGGTCGATGTGGTCGGTGCGCAGCCTGCGCAGCGACTCGGCCACCGCGCGCCTGATGTAGGCGCGGCCGCCTTTCGCGCCGGCCGCGGGCCCGTACCCCATGTCCGTGTTCTGGTTCCCGAACTTCGTGGCCAGCACGACCTGATCCCGGCGCCCGGCGAGGACCTCGCCGAGCGCGCGCTCTGACCCTCCGCCTGGGCCGTACGTGTCCGAGGTATCGAACAGCGTGATCCCGGCGTCGATGGCCGCGTCCACCACCGCACGCGTCCCGTCCACATCCAGGCGGCGGCCGAAGTTGTTGCAGCCGAGCCCGACAACCGACACCTGCAGTCCCGATTCTCCGAGCGACCTGTAGCGCATGACCGCCATCCTACGGATCCGCGCCGGCGCAGAACTGGCCAGGGCTGGGGCTAGCGACTAGGACTAGGGCTTGCGGGCGACGAGGGCGTAGCACAAAGAGTCCGCTGGGCGTGACGGCATTTCCGCTCCCGGCTCCGGGTGCCACTGCGGTGTCCACACCAGGCCAGGCGGGACGAGATCCAGGCCGTCCACCAGCGCCAGGACGTCTTTACGGCGACGGACATGCAGCTGAGCCGTCGCCTCGTCGTAGACCTTCGCCGCGTCGTTTACCGCCGGAGTTCCATCCGCGGTGGCGTGCGAAAGAGCGAGATAGCTGCCTGAGGGAAATGGCGCCAGCAGCTCTTTGACGATGCCCGCCGGGTCCTCGGCGTCGGAGATGAAGGGCAAGATAGCGACGAGCACGATGGCGACCGGGTCGGAAAAATCGATGAGCCGCCGTAGCTCGAGATCGGCCAGGATCTCAGCGGGCACGCGCAGGTCATGGGAGAGGATGACGGTATTCGGGACGCCGTGCAGCATATCCCGGCCGTGCGCGAGCACTACCGGGTCGTTGTCGACGTAGACGACCCGAGTCGCCGGATCAGCCTGCCGCGCCACCTCGTGCACGTTGCCCGAGGCTGGCATACCGGCACCAATATCAATAAACTGGCGGATTCCGGCGTCGGCGGCCAGAAAATTCACCGCACGACGCAAAAACGTCCGGTTCCACCCACACGCCTCGCGGATGTTCGGCAGATAAGCCGCTATTACATTTCCCGCCTGCCTGTCAGCGGGGTAGTTGTCTTTCCCGCCAAGCAGGTAGTCGTAAATGCGGGCCGGACTTGGAATATCGGGCCGGAATGTCGTCCGCCAGTCACCGACGCCCTTGGGTCCCTCACCGCTAGTCAACGCCGAGTTTCCTTTCGCGCTGTGCGTGCCCGCAGTGGCCGCAGATCCGGGCCGGCCAGGCGCCCACCGTCAAGGTCCGAGCCAGGTACCTCGGGCGACCCAGACCCTGAACCGCACACCACGGGACTGCGGCCGCCGCCGCCGGCCCCGGCCGCCACGACGGGCAACGGGGCCGCAAAACCCAAGAACTGTCACAAGCCGACACAATCTTAACGGTCATTGTCGGTTCCAGCCGGACAGAAGTGTCCGAGACGGAAGTGTCCAGGGCAGGAGGGCCAAACAGCCAATTTTGGGGGGTGGCACGCAATCCCATATGAGATACCATCACGATTACGACAGATGGATGGCAACGCTTTGCCACGCAATTGCGCGAGACAATTCCGTAGCGGAACGGACATTCGGAGGAGTCATGCCAGAGCCGACGGAGGGGCCGACGGTACTGCGCATCCTGCTCGGCACCCAGCTGCGGCGGCTCAGGGAGAGCCGCGGGATCACCGCGCAGGCATCGGCCCGGGCGATCCGCGGGTCGGAGTCCAAGATCAGCCGCATCGAGCTTGGCCGGAACGCTATCCGCGAGATCGACGTGCTCGACCTGCTCACCTTCTACGGCGTCGGCGCGGTCGAGCGAGAGCAGCTGCTGACCCTGGCCGAGCAGGCCAACCGCCCCGGCTGGTGGCACAGGTACAACGACATCC
>Ga0302324_100018238_pt1 | contig 13855 bp, 11 predicted proteins | sample Palsa_T0_1_FD_201949 | JGI IMG/M metagenome (GOLD analysis project Ga0302324, IMG submission 201949) | Peat permafrost microbial communities from Stordalen Mire near Abisko, Sweden - Palsa_T0_1 | ecosystem: Environmental > Terrestrial > Soil > Palsa > Peat permafrost | place: Sweden: Abisko... | reverse complement strand
GTGACGAAATTACAGAAAAGTAATGTGAAGTTACATTAGACTGCGCCGAAATTTGACATGATGCATGCGAATAAAATGCTGCTGATTCGGGTCTACAATCTCCTTACGCATGGGCAGTCTTATTACCCCTCGAAGAATCATTCGAGACTATGGCATTTCCCTGGCTCTGTGGCTCTCGATGGCCGTCCTGGTCGCGTGGCAGGAATCGCGTCTCGCTGCCCAAGAGAACATGCACTGGACATTTCGCGAAATGGTAGTCCTTTTCGGCGTCCGTTACTTCACCATTGCCCTCCTCACTCCGCCTATCTTCTATATAGTTGAACGCTGGCCTCTGCATACCGGACGCCTCGCTTCTCGCCTCCTCGCGTACATTGCAGGCTACGCAGCTTTTTCTGTGAGCTTTGCCGTGATTCGTTGGTGCTTGTATTCGCCTTGGTCGCCCCAGACTCAAAGCTGGGTCCGCCGCACTCCCGACAGCTTGTTGCAGGTCGCTTATGACATGTTTGCCGACATCTTTGGCGTTTATCTGGCGATCCTGCTAGCAGCCCACGCTTACGCCTATTTTGTAAACATGCAGCGCCAGGAGAGGGAACAGTTTGAATTAAAGCAGGCATTGACGCAGAGTCAGCTGCAGGTTCTTCGCAACCAGATGCAGCCGCATTTTCTCTTCAACACGCTGCATGGAATTGCAACTTTGGTATCGAGCGATCCGGAGCGCGCGCGAACCATGATCGTGCATTTGTCCAATCTACTGCGGCGGAGTGCTCGACATGGTGACGCAGATCTCGTGAGCCTGGAGGATGATCTTCAATTTGCCACGGAGTATCTCAATATTGAACAGATGCGCCTGGGTGAAAGGCTCGAGGTTCGTTGGAATATTGAGCCTGACACCCGGCAAATGCTGGTGCCACAATTTCTGCTGCAACCGCTGTTGGAAAACGCAATCAAGCATGGCATTGCGCCTAACCCTCACGGTGGCTGGATGGAGATGACCTCCACTCAACAAAGCGACACACTGCGGCTGCGCGTCAGAAATACCGCAGTTGGCCCAGCTTCGGGACACAAGGGCGGCGGTGTCGGGCTATCCAACATGCGTGCCCGACTGAGGTGCTTATATGGCAGCGACGCGGAACTTCGCTTCGGTGTCGAACAGGGAGTTGCGACGACTTCCTTGACCTTGCCGAGGCTATCAGCGCCTTTTCGATCCACAAAACTGGAGGGGCCAAACTAATGCGTATCTTAGCTGTGGATGACGAGCCCCTGGCGCGCGAAGCGCTGCAGCGCGTACTGAAATCCCGTTCGGATCTTGAAGCTTTTGACATGGCGTCGGATGGCATCGAAGCCCTCGCATATCTTGACGACTACAGTTATGACATTTTGCTGGTCGACATTCATATGCCGCAATTGTCAGGCATGGAACTCGTCGCTCGAATCCGGGGGCGTGGCGGAAGAGTTCCGGCCATCATTTTTGTCACCGCGTTCGACGAACATGCCGTAGACGCCTTCGAACAGCAGGCCGTCGATTACGTTCTCAAGCCATTCACCGGCGACCGAGTTCATCGTGCAATTGACAATGCCAAGCGCCGCACTCAGGAAAGCAGAACGGCGATGTTGGACGACATCATGCCCCGGCTTGAAATGATGATGCGAGTGGCGCCCAAGATTGCGATCAAGACCAAAGGTCGCATTCTGTTTGTCGCTCCTGCCGAATTGATTTCGGCCAAGGCGGAAGGTAATTACGTCCTGCTGCAACTTAGGACTGGCACACACCTGTTGCGTGAGCAGATTTCCGTGCTGGCGGACAAGCTACGCCCGTACGGATTTATTCGCATACATCGCTCCGTCCTTATCAATACTTCATATGTTTCAGCGATGGAGCCGCTCTTTACAGGAGAATATTTGCTACGCATGAAAGATGGCGTGGAATTCAATGTCACGCGCACCTACAAGAAAAACCTTCGAGAACTCGCAAATTTCTGGATAGGTGCAGACGTCGAGTCTGTAAGCTAACCCTCGATACTCCGATTCCTCCCACTTTCAATAGGTTCGCGCGGGGGCGTCTCCGCTGGGCCGACATTACATAAGTTGGCGACGAAATTCCTCAGCCTAAATCCAGGCTGACGTTGACGCGGTTTGGCAACCAAATCCTTCTCTACTGGAATGTATATGTCGCATTACTTCCGATTAAAGATAAGTCCATATCTCTCCATAAGATGGAGAGAGGAAGTCGTCGTGCCTCTTATGTGTTAGCAGGTGACCCCCAAATCATGCCGCGTACTGCGGCTGATTCGGAAACACCTCTCATGAGAGGAAACCATGAATTCCAAAACGCTGTCTATCTTCCAGGCTTCCAGGCGATTCCTAATGAGTGGCACCGTAGCAGCAATCTTGCTCGGCAGCCTCGGCTTCGCGCCCTACGCACCGCTGCCCAGTGTTCACGCCCAGACCAACATTTCCGGCGACATCGTCGGTAGTGTCACTGATCCAGAAGGAGCAGCTGTTCCCAACGCAACAGTCATAACGACCAGCAAATCCAATGGCTCAAGCAAGACTGTGATCACCAGTGCCCGCGGCGATTATCGCGTGCCACTCCTCGCACCCGGCGATTATGAAATCACAGTCGCGGCGATGGGGTTTGAAGGTGCGAAAACCACGGTGACAGTCCCCGCCGGCTCAGTTGCAAATGGTGACCTCAAGCTCCTCGTCGGTAAATCAACCACAACCGTCGACGTTACGACGAGCCAACCGCTGTTGCATACCGAGGACGCGCAGATTTCGACAAGCTACACCATGGAGCAGGTGCAAACGTTGCCAAATCCCGGCAACGATCTGACATTTGTTGCGCAGACATCACCGGGTGCCGTGATGAATACGGAAATGGGTTATGGCAATTTTTCAGTATTCGGTTTGCCTGCGACCTCCAACACATTTACGGTAAACGGTGGATATGAAAATGATCCGTTCTTGAACGTAAACAACTCGGGCGCAAGCAACCTGTTATTGGGTAACAACGACATTGCAGACGTCACAGTTACTTCGAATGCGTACGACGCGGCGTTTGGCGGTCTGGGTGGAGCGCAGGTGAGCGAAATCTCGAGATCGGGTGGCAACGGCTTCCACGGCAATGCGACTTACTGGTGGAACGGACGAATACTTAATGCGAGTCCGTATTTCAATAACCAGACGCCGACAATTACCCCACGGCCGTTTGACAATGTGAACCAGTGGGCCGCTGGTGTCGGTGGTCCCATCAAGAAAGATAAGGCATTCTGGTTTGTCGACTATGAAGGCCTGCGCGTAATTCTGCCGACGTCAAGTATTGTGACTGCTCCCAGCCAGGCGTACATCGATGCAGTAACAGGGCAGACCCCGTATAACCAGGCCACCAGCATTCTGCCTTGTGGCAATCTCGTTACCGGCTACCTGCCAACGCCAAACAGCAGTCAACAGAATCCTGGGCCGTGTCCCGCCCTGCAGTACGGCGGCTACCCAACCGGCAGTCAGTCGGCACAAATACCTCTGTACAACAGCCTTTTCAGTGTTTACCAGCATCCCGCGAACTACGCTTCAGCTACGCCGAATGCGAGCGATCCGTACGGCGTCGATTTCCCCGTGCAGAACAGTAACTTCACCCACGAGTGGCTGATCACGGGCCGTATCGATGTCAATCTTGGCCCGAACGACAAGCTGTTCGGACACTCGAACGTCGATAAGGGCTTGCAAGCGACGTTCACTGATGCGTTTAATCCGCTGTTCAACGCCGACAGCCCTCAGCCGCAATACCAGGGCCAATTAAGTGAGACGCACACCTTCACGCCAAATCTGACGAACCAGTTTCTGTTCTCCGCAATTTATTACCGAGCTATCTTCACAAATACAAACCTCGCAGCCGCCACAGCGCTTGTTCCGTTTACTTTAAACAGCGCAGATCTTTTCGGAGGCAGCAAAGCGTTTACCGGAGCCACAGACCAGTTCTCCGCGGTAGGAGGCCTGAACTTCGAATGGCCACAGGGCCGCAACGTTACCGGGTACCAGTTCCAGGATGACTTGAGCTGGACGCGGGGAAATCACACTCTTAGAGTGGGTTGGACCATGCGCCGCGATGATATTACCGATTATGGTCCAAGCATTCTTACCACGCCGCTGGTTGCCGCAAATGAAGCCGCCGGATTTGCCACTGGCAACTTAGATGGATACCTGCAGCAGTTTCCATCGCGTACCACGCAGCCAGTCGCGCTCTATGCCATGGGAGGATATTTCCAGGATACTTGGAAGACATTGCCAAACCTGACCGTAACTTATGGCCTTCGACTGGAGCATAACTCCAATCCAATATGTATAACCAGCTGTTTCAATGTTTTGACTAACGATTTCTTTGGATCCACAGGATCAACCACCGCGACCCCGTACAACCAGATAATTACAGCTGGCCAGAAACAAGCGTTCAGTAGTCTGCAGACAATCGGGTACGAGCCGCGCTTCGGTTTCTCATGGCAGCCGTTTGGGGTTGGAAGTCACACCGTAGTGCGCGGCGGTTTCGGAATGTTCGCCGATGCATTTCCGGGGCAGATCGCGGATTCCCTGCTCAACAATGCTCCCGGCAACGTTCAGGAATTCGTCGCCGGTTATACGGATCCGTCCGTCCCGGGCAGCGCGGCATCCATCGCGGCGGGGAATGCTGCTGGATTCGTTGCAGGCTTTGCCAATGGAACGGCTACTGCCGATTCCGTCGGAACAGTGGGATTCGCAAATGCTACCAAACATATCTCATACCCGACGTATGAAGAGTACAGCCTAGCACTGGAACAGCAAATTAACAGAAATACGTCGATTGCTGTGAATTATGTCGGCAATCACGGCTATCATGAGCCCGTCGTGAATGGGGCAGTAAATGCATATGCATCCGCGAGTTCCGTTTGCACCTACTGTGGTAATTTTCCGGGGCTGCCTCTTACGCCACCTGTACAGAGTTTGAGTCGTCCGACTGAGGTCTACAGCGGGGCGAGCTCTAACTATAACGGCCTCATCACGACAGTGACACACCGGGAGCGCTATCTCACACTGCAAGTAAATTATGCGTATAGTCACGCATTAGATGAAATATCCAATGGCGGCTTTGATAGCTTTGGAGGAGATAGCCTTACCGGACCGGAAGATCCATATAATCTAGCTTATAACTACGGCAACGCTGACTACGACACCCGTAACTATATTAGCGGCAGCTATGTATTTACTCTCCCCTACTGGGGTGGACCGCGTGTGTTGACCGACAACTGGGAGTTTGCCGGCACTGTATTTCACAACACTGGATTACCGCTTACCGTGGTTGACGGAAATGTCAGTAGCTCTCTGGGCAACTATGGGTCGAATGCCTACGCAGCTAAGTTGAATGGCAATTCGATTCATTGCGGCGCTAACAACGTCTACAGTGCTGTAACAAGCATAGTTGCAAACCCGTGCGCTATCACTGCAGCTTCAGGTAACTTTGCAGAGACCACGGCATTCGGTCAGCAGACACGCAACCAGGTGCGCGGGCCAAATTTCACCGACTCAGACTTGGATATCACCAAGGGATTCAAGGTGCCCAAGTGGGAGTCGGCACAGTTAAAACTTGGAGCGCAATTCTTTAATCTGTTCAATCATCCAAACTTCGCCCAACCTGTGGCGGACGTTTCGAATTTATCGCAAAACGGTGGCATTTTCGGCACGGTCAACCCGCCAACTTCAATCCTTGGGTCTTTCCTCGGCGGCAATGCATCGCCTCGTTTGATTCAGGCTAAGATGGTCTTCCAGTTCTAACCGCATTTCAACTGCCTTTTGTTCCAAGAGCGGCCCAATCGATGGGGCCGCTCTCTTCTTGCAGCATGAGAATGTATCCCGGGGAGGATTGACGGTGAGACTTAGTAAAGCGGGCAGAATAATTTGTATTGCGGCGGCGCTGTGCATCACCTGCAGCAATACTCCACGCGTGTATGGACAAGACTCAGCAACAATTCAACCAGCGGCGGGAAGAATTCCGGTTCTGGTCGAATTATTCACTTCGGAAGGATGCTCGACCTGCCCGCCCGCTGACGACTTATTAGAAGACTTAGTCAAACATCAGCCCATTCCTGGCGCCTTTGTCATTGGTCTCGGAGAACACGTCGACTATTGGAACCAGCTGGGATGGACAGATCGATTTTCATCCAGCACATATAGCCAACGCCAGAGCGCCTATGCGAAGAACATGAAGGCGTCGGAGGTGTATACGCCGCAGATGGTGATCAACGGAACCAGCCAGGCTTCAGGCAGCGACCGTTCCGCGGTAGTCCATGCAATTTCCGCTGCAGCGAAGAAAGTTACGGCAGTGTTGACCTTGTCTCGGACTGATCAGAAGGATGCGGTACTTCGAGTTAGCGTGACGCTGTCCGGCACGAGCAAGGGCGATCAAGCGGGATTGTTCGCTGCGGTAACTGATGATGATGACGCTACGATGGTCACGGGAGGCGAAAACGGCGGACACTCGCTTCGCTATGGCAACACCGTCCGTAGCATGCGGGCTTATGGTCCTATCGTAGATGGACAGGCAAAATTGCTTGAGATCCAGCTACCGCCGGACTTTACAAAGAAAAAGATGCACTTGGTAGTTTTCGCGCAGTCCGCCAACCAAGGTAGTGTCCTGGCCGCAGCCTCAATAGCAATTTGACAGGAACAGTTCTTCAGCTCAATCCAGCAACGCTGGAGTCTTATTAGAAAGCAAACGGCTGATCCAATTTTTTCCGCGTTTTCGCGCGCACCGATGTCCGACCTCCCAGTCAATGATGGATCCATCCAACCGTGATACTGATTTTGACTCGCCGCATTTCTTGCATTGCGACATGATGCCAGTGAATTGACCCTCGTTAGCGGGAGAACGATGGAAATCAGGGTGTAACGGAATCGGCAAAGCGGCTTACCTTTCGACAGGGGGCTGGCCTGATTTAATGCAAGGCACATCCGGCGGTTGGCTATGTAGATGCTGCGGCGCTCCATTAGTCGCGGTCTTGGCAAAAAAATCCCCACATGCGTGGGGACTTCTTTCGCCAACGGGGACATTAACTTCGGCGAACCGTTTCGACCGGCTCAGGTTCCTCGACAACAGCCTCCTGACGATCACGAACGGCTGTGCTCGAAGCTCCGGACCGCTCTTCACCCGAAGCTGCAATATCATGTGCGCCGGTATCTTTGAGCGCCTGCTTCGCCAGCTTGACCTCTTCGGAGGTGTCGCAATGAACGGAGAGCAAAGTGCCGCCTCCCTTTACCGCGCCTTCGAAGCGCTTCGCCTCGTATTCAGGAATGCCCATTCCTACCAGCGCGCCAACAACGCCGCCGACCGTACCGCCGACTCCCAAGCCTGCCAACGCACCCATAATCGGCCCCGCCGCGATGAGCGGACCGACGCCGGGAATCGCCAGCGCACCGATGCCAGCCAGCAGCCCGAGAGTTCCGCCGATCACGCCGCCTGCAGTAACTCCGGTCGCCGTTCCTTCCGGTGCCTTCGTGTTTTTCTCATGCGCGAAAGCCCGGGTCGTTTCATCGTCCGAAAGTAACACGGAGATATCAGAATTTGTGAAGCCTACTGCAAGAAGATGGTCGACAGCGTGCTCTGCCGTAGCTGCGGTTGCGTAAATGCCGAATACAGCGGTGTTCTTGTTTTCCATGGTAAAAGCTCCTTTGAATATAAAAATAAAGAGTAGTTACTGCTTAACCGTGAGTTGGTCGATGATTTTGTCTTGAGTAACAACTTGACTCACGTCATTCGCTACCTGCTGCCGCTCCGCATCCGAGCGCACTGGCCCTTTCAGTGTCACGGTGCCGTTCACGGTGATGACCTTGACGTTGTGCGCATAACCGGAGAGTTGCTTATCCGAAACGATAGCTTTACGCACATTGGCAGTCGTCGCCCGGTCAGCCTGGGCCGTAGATTGGTTTTGTGCCGTCAGTGTCTGACTCTTGTTTTGCGCGGAGTTATCAGCCTGCCCATCCTGCTCTTGTGCGGACGCGGAATAAAATGCAGTCCCGCTGACAAAGACCAGCAATAGTGCGGCGTGACATAGCTTGTGCGAAGTTTTCATGGCGAACTCGATTTGGAGAGATTTCTCCGGGGCTGCCGGGCCGGCTTTATAAACATCCGGTCCCGTCATTGCAGTCAGCCGGTGAGATGGCGTGAGGATCAGCCACGTTGCATGGCAATATTTCCACACACTGTTCCACTTTTTGCACCGCCAGGTCATCCAGTTGCGCATCCTAGGTGACAACGCGCGAGGCAGGGAAGAATGAGCCGCAAATCGGGACTGACGGAGACAGCGCAACTGTTACGAATTGTGACGTTCGTTGCCGTCGTCGCCGCGCTTTACTTCGGCCGCAGCGTTTTTATTCCCCTAGCCCTCGCCATCCTCCTGTCAATGCTGCTCGCCCCGGCCATGACATTCTTGACGCGGCTTAAAATCCCACGGCTGCTTGGCCTTGTCCTCGTCGGTGCCATCCTCGGTACCATCACTTTTGCCCTGGCTTGGAAGTTGACGGTCGAATTCTCAGACCTTACCGGTCAAGTTTCCACTTATAAGTCAACCCTCGAAAATAAGATTCAGTCTATCGGCGGGTTAGAGAATTCCGGTTTCTCTAGAGTCTCAGAGGCGCTCGGGGACTTGGAAGCTGAACTATTAAAGCCCGGAAAAGAGGAATCAAGGCGCGCGGGACCGATGGGGTCTTCCTCCGCCCGTCCCGTGACGGTGAAAGTTGTGCCACCTTCCAACACAATTGCATCCGTTGAAAGTGTGCTCGGCTCGATGGGCGCCGCCGGCATGGTGATTATCTTCACGATCTTCATCCTAATGGGCCGGGAGGACCTGCGGAACCGCCTCATTCATCTCACCGGCGGAGGGCGGCTCACCCTCGTGACCCAGGCGTTGGACGAAGCAACGCGTCGCGTCCAGCGATATCTCTTTCTTCAATCCGCTGTCAACGCGATGTTCGGCGTCGTCGTCGGCGTTGGACTTTCGCTCATCGGCATACCCGAGGCATGGCTCTGGGGATTAATGGCCGCGATCCTGCGCTTCCTCCCTTATGTTGGCGCGCCGGCCGCTGCCGCAATACCGATTGTCTTGTCGCTCGCGGCATATTCTGGATGGGGCCACGCGGCCGGAACCGTCGCGTTCTTCGTCGTCCTCGAACTCGTCGTCGCAAACTTGGTTGAGCCTTTGCTGTACGGAGCGCAGGTCGGTCTCTCTCCGCTGGCCATTCTGGTATCTGCAGTTTTTTGGACACTGATTTGGGGATTCCCGGGCCTGATCCTGGCGACGCCGCTGACCGTAACTTTGGTCGTTATGGCCAGATATATTCCAAGTCTTTCTTTCTTGCGAGTTCTTTTGGGCGACCAGCCTGAGATTTCCGCCACCGAGCTGTACTATCAGCGCCTCTTGGCCTCCGATCAAAACGAGTCCCGTCAAACTCTCGAACAGTACGTACAGGAAACCTCGCTCGAGCAGGCTTATGGCGAGGTGCTAATCCCGGTGCTGTGCCTAGCTGAACAGGATCGTCATCGCAGCGAACTTGACGACGCTACGTTCAGCTTCATTCTGCAAAGCACCCGCGAATTTGTCGAAGATCTGGATGACGGTTCAGTTGTCGCCGGACCCGATCCGGAGCGCCTCATGAGAGCGAAAGCTCAGAGCTCCATACTTTGCCTGCCGGCTCGGGACGAGGGTGACGAGATTGCCGGGATAATCCTCTCGCAGACGCTCGAGCGTACCGGAATCTCAAGTCAGCACATACCATCCGGCACCACCGTCGACACACTTTCCGCTATCGCTGATATTCGACCTAATGTAGTATGCATTTCCGCTTTGCCTCCATTCGCCGTCGAACACACCAGAACTCTATATCGCGAAATTCGTTCCACTTTTCCTGATCTGATTGTCATTGTCTGTCTGTGGCAATTCGCCGGAGATGTCATGAAGGCCCAAAGACGTCTCAAGGTAGATAGTGACCGGCCGATCGTTTGCACCTTGCCGGAGGCGGTTCAGGCCGTTAGACAGACGATTCAAGGCTCTACGATGTCAGAGCGTGACCGCCAAAACGAAGCGACAGAGTACCTGGAAGAAGACAGCCATCCGATGAGTTTGGTGGAAGAGCTGGAATCGCAACCAACTCTGTAGATGTGTGGCGGGAAATGCGCCGGATGGGAACGCATCGATAACCTATGAAAGATTATGAAGCCGCGGAGTATGTAGATACTGACATCCCCGGGCGCCTGGATCGCTTACCTTGGAGTAACTGGCATTTACGCGTCGTCGCCGCGCTCGCGATCGCGTGGCTTCTCGACGGTCTCGAAGGTAGTCTGGGCGGCACGTTGGCCGGAGCATTGAAAAATCCAGCAACGCTCGGGTTTACCGACTCAGAGCTTGGGCTAAGTTCGTCGTTTTATCTGGGGGGCGCAGTAATCGGCGCACTTATGTTTGGCTATCTTGCAGATCGCTTCGGCCGCAAGAAGCTTTTCACATGGACCCTGCTGCTTTATGTTTGCGCTACCGCCGCAACCGGTTTCTCGTGGAATCTCTTCAGCTTCACCGCATTTCGCGTTCTCACGGGCGCAGGCATCGGTGGCGAGTACGCTGCTATTAACTCCGCCGTCGACGAGATCGTGCCGGCGCGTATGCGCGGGCGGCTCGACCTTCTTATCAACGGCACGTTCTGGATCGGAATTATTCTCGGCTCGGTGATTTCCGCAGTGTTTCTCCGCCCTGCGGTCTTCGGTAATATTATCGGCTGGCGGATTGCTTTTCTCTCTGGGGTGCCGATCGGCGTCGCCGTTCTTTGGCTGCGCCGATATATACCTGAAAGTCCACGCTGGCTTATCGGCCACCGCCAGGATGCGTCAGCCCGGAGCACTATGTCTGCGGTTGAACGTGCAGTCTACGGAGACGAAGCAGTTCCGCAATCTCGCGTCGAAATCGTTCGTGTTCGCATCAATCACGAACCGGTCCTCGAACGCATGAGGACAGTGTTTACGTCGAAGCCGTATCGGGGTCGTGCGAATCTTTGCCTGGGCCTCATGGCTGCACAGGCGTTCTTTTATAACTCCGTATTCTTCTCGCTGGGCCTCGTCCTGCTTCGTTATTACAGCGTGTCCGCCGAAGATATAGGTTTCTGCTTCTTACCAATTGCGATGGCTAACTTCCTGGGGCCCGTCCTTCTTGGTCCCCTCTTCGATATCATTGGCCGCAAGGCCATGATTGGCGGAACTTACTGCGCTTCAGCGATAGCTTTGCTTATTTCCAGCTGGCTCTTTACGCACGGCGACCTAAGTCTGAGTTCGCAGATCGTGTGGTGGGGTATAACCTTCTTCTTCGCGTCAACCGCAGCAAGTTCCGCGTATCTCACTGTCAGCGAAGTTTTCCCTCAGGAAATTCGAGCCAGCTCGATAGCATTCTTTTACGGATTTGGCACCTTGGCCGGGGGTGTCGCCGGGCCTTGGATTTTCGGTCGACTGATCGGCAGTGGATCCCGCCAAGCACTCTTTCACGGCTACGCCCTTGGAGCATTTGTAATGTTTGCTGCGGGAATTGCTCAGTATCTCTGGGGCGTTGCCGCCGAGCGTCAATCCCTGGAAACATTGACGCCGCTGGAATGTAACCATCATTGATGAAATTGTTTGCTGTGTCCTTGCAACGTGTGTGGAACCTTGTGCTTCTTACTTCTTGAACGAGTAACAGGCGGCGACCCCGCTTCACGGAGATCCAATGAAAAGAACAAGTCTAGTAGTTTGCGGCGCCATCCTGGGCGTCGCCGCCCTTCTTCTGCCAACCCATGCCAAAGCGTCTTCAGACGACGACAAGAAATTCCTCACAATGGCGGCGCAGTCTGATCAGAATGAAATCGCGCTCAGCAAGCTCGCTGAACAGAAGGCCACAAATCCAGCAGTCAAAGCTTTCGCCGAGAAAATGGTCACCGAACATACCAAGCTGTCAGCCAGCATGAAGCCGTTCGCGGACGAGTGGGGCTTGACGCCGCCTACCGGCCCTGATGAGGATGCCCAGAAGGAGCTCGACAAGCTCAACGGTCTTTCTGGCGCTGACTTCGATAAGGAATATATCGACCAAATGGTGACCGATCACACGAAAGCGCTGCGTGCGTTTACTTCCGAAGCCAAGGATACGAAGGACGCGAAGTTCCGCGCAGTCGTCCTTCAAGGCAAGACTGTCGTTGCGGCTCACAAGAACATGGCCTACGACCTGAAAAAGAAACTCTAACTCCGACACCGACCGACAAAGAAATCGCCCCGATCGGATGTCGATCGGGGCGATTTCTTTGTCGAAGTAAAGGTCGAGTTACACAGGAATCACCGTCGTCATTGGCGCGAAAGGACGATGCCACCGCAAGTCGCCGACCACGAATACTTTGAGGACTTCGAGGGCTTCCAATTCGCCGTTATGAATGCGCGGTCAGATGCGGCTTCTGGCGTCGGCGGTTGCAGTGAAGGCAATCAGAGCATCGCTTTCCTCGCCAGATCATCTAACTCACATGAGCCAAAAGTTAGCCGTCTCCGTCCTCGACCTGGTAGGCCTGCGGGCGGGCGAGTCAGCCGGCAGTGCGATTGCCCGGTCCGTGGATTTGGCGCAGCATGTTGAGCAGTGGGGATACAAGCGCTACTGGCTGGCGGAGCATCACTCTATCGCCGGGCTTGCCTGCTCCGCGACGTCCGTTCTTATTGGACATGTTGCCGCCGCAACGACGAAGATTCGGGTAGGCAGCGGCGGAGTTATGCTGCCCAATCACGCGCCACTTGTCGTCGCCGAGCAATTTGGAACTTTAGCTGCTATATATCCAGATCGAATCGACCTTGGCCTCGGCCGCGCTCCAGGAGGGGATTCGCAGACGATGCGCGCCTTACGGCGTGACCTCCATCAGACTGGCGAAGATTTTCCCGCGCTGCTGGCGGAACTGCAGAGTTACCTTGGACCAGAAAAACCCGACCAATTGGTAAGAGCGATCCCGGGGCAGGGAAGCAACGTCCCAATCACCCTGCTTGGCTCCAGCAGCTTCAGCGCGCAACTCGCCGCCAGGCTTGGATTGCCCTTCGCTTTCGCCTCACACTTCGCCCCGGAGTATCTATATATGGCTTCCCGATTTTATCGCGATCAGTTCCAGCCCAGCAGCGTCCTGCAGAAGCCATATCTGATGGTTGCCTCCCAGGTCGTCGCCGCGGAAACAGATGCGGCGGCACGGCGCCTGTTCACCACATCCCAGCAGCGCTTCTTAAGATTGATTCGCGACCAGTCCGTAGAGTTATTGCCGCCTGTAGATTCCATGCAGCCTCTCTGGCAGGAGTGGGAGCGTGCCACCGTCGAGTCCAAGCTGAGTGCAGCAATCATCGGCTCGGATGCAACGGTGAAGGCCGGTCTGGAAAAGCTGGCCCACGATACGCAGGCCGACGAAGTGATAGCCGTCACTGATACCTATGAGCATTCCGATCGCCTTGAGTCCTATCGAAGAGTTGCTGCCATTGCGGGCACGATTGACGCCGAGCAAAATATGTCGCGGAATTTGGCCTCGGCTCCGCGCAGAGCTTCGGTCCGCTAGATACACTGATCAGGAGCGATGAAACGACAAACCATTCGCAACTCCGTTTTCCTCTTGTGCGCGGTCTTGGCAGCCTCCGGTTTCGGCCAGAAGATTCCAAAGCACAGGTCCGCTATTGTTCTCTTCGACGGAACTAATCTTGATAATTTTGACACCTTCCTGAAATCCAAAGGTTTGAACTCCGACCCCGACCACGTCTTTCAGGTCGAGAAGGGAGTCCTACATATCTCCGGCACCGAGATGGGATACGTCATTA